>ENA-UONY01002664-UONY01002664.1-human-gut-metagenome-genome-assembly--contig:-CS9-NODE-2664-length-12234-cov-4.379259_pt1 | contig 12234 bp, 9 predicted proteins | sample MGYA00242465_ERZ724012 | MGnify/ENA metagenome assembly ERZ724012 | reverse complement strand
GGTCATACCGATGCGGGCCATCACCGCGCCGCTCCGGGGGTTGTCCGCGTCGTGGGTGGCGGTGATGAAGGGGACGCCGCCGGACCGCAGACAATTCACCGCCGCGGCGGCGGCCTCCGCGGCGTAGCCGTGCCCCCAGGCCTCCCGGGCCAGGGCGTAGCCCAGGTCATGGGCGTCCCCGTCGTCCACGTGGACATAGCCGATGGGGCGGTCTGTCTCCCCCAGGCAGACCGCCCAGCGGAAGCCCACAGGGCGCCGGTAGTAGTCCAGATAATGGCTTTGCAGATAGCCGGCGGCCGCCGCCTCCGTCTCCAGCGGAAACCAGGGCAGAAAGGTGTTGACCGCCCGGTCGGCCATCAGGCGGAACAGCGGCTCCAGATCCGCCGCGGTGAAGCGGCGCAGCACCAGCCGCTCCGTCTCCAGCCGGGGTGTGTTGCACTCCATGGCGCTCCCTCCTCCCCCACAGTATAGCAGAAAAGCGGCTGCCGCGCACCCCTCCGCCTCCAATGGGCGGGGGCGGGGCGGCCGGTACACGGCGAAAGTGAGGCTCCCCATGACCTACCCCGAGTTCAAGGCCAAATACGGCCTGCACCCCGACCCCCAGCAGGAGGCGGCCATCCTCTCCGATGCGGGGGCCACCCTGCTGCTGGCGGTGCCGGGCAGCGGCAAGACCACCACCCTGGTGACCCGGCTGGGCTATCTGATCCACTGCCAGGGGGTGGATCCCCGGCAGCTGCTCACCGTCACCTACACCGTGGCCGCCGCCGGGGACATGAAGCGCCGCTTCATCTCCCTCTTCGGGGAGGAGCACGCGGAGGAGCTGTCCTTCCGCACCATCAACGGCCTGTGCCAGTCCATCGTCTCCCGCTACGCCCGGCTGCGGGGCGTGGAGCCCTTCGCCCTGTGGAGCAGTGAGGGGGAGCTGAACGCCCTGGTACGCTGGCTGATGCAGACCAACGGGGCGGAGTGGCCGGGGGAGCAGGAGGTGAAGGAGGTGCGGGGGCAGATCACCTGCTGCAAGAACGGCATGCTGCGGGACGAGGAGATCCGGGCCGTCCGCATGGACGGGGTGGACTTCCCGGCGGTGTACTTCGGCTACCGCAGCTATCTGGAGGAGCACCGCCGCATGGACTACGACGACCAGCTGGTGTTCGCCTGGCGGGCCCTGCGGAAATACCCGGAGCTGCTGGCCTGGTACCAGCGCCGGTTCCCCTGCCTCAGCGTGGACGAGGCCCAGGACACCTCCAAGATTCAGCACGCCATCCTCAACCTGCTGGCGGCGGGGGGCCACAGCCTGTTCCTGGTGGGGGACGAGGATCAGAGCATCTACGGCTTCCGGGCCGCCTGGCCCCAGGGCCTGCTGGACTTCCAGAAGGTCTACCCGGAGGGGCGTGTGCTGCTGATGGAGACCAACTACCGCTCCGCCGGCTCCATTGTGGAGAAGGCGGATGCCTTCATCCAGCGCAACGGCAGCCGCCACGCCAAGCACATGCGCCCCAGCCGCCCCCAGGGGGAGGCGGTGCGCCACGTCCGACTGGAGGACTACGGGCAGCAGGCCAGCTACCTGGCCCAGGCGGCGGAGGACTGCGCGGTTCCCACCGCGGTGCTCTACCGCAACAACGACAGCGCCCTGCCCCTCATCGATCTGCTGGAGCGGCGGGGCACCCCCTACGCCTGCCGCCAGCGGGAGGGCTTCTTCTTTACCAGCCCGGCGGTGCGGGATCTCACCGACGTGCTCCGCCTGGCCCTGGATCCCACCGACCGGGAGCGGCTGCTGCGGGTGTACTACAAGCTGGAGGTGCGCATCAAGCGGAACATCCTCCAGGACAGGCTCCGCCGGGTGCCGGAGGGGGCGCCGGTGCTGGACGCCCTGATCGACGGCGGCGGCATCGAGCCCTGGCAGGTTGGACGGCTCAAGGCCCTGCGCACCCACCTGTCCAAGCTGCCCCAGCTGTCCAGCTTTGCCGCCCTCCAGCGCATCGTCAAATACATGGGCTACGGGGACTACCTGTCCAGCCAGGGGGGCGACCGCAGCCGGGTGGACATTCTGCTGGCCCTGGCCCGGCAGGAGCCGGGGGTGGAGGGGCTGCTCCGCCGGCTGGACACCCTGCGGGAGACGGTGGAGGCGGGAAACAGCTCCGGCTGCCCCTTCGTCCTGTCCACCATCCACGCCAGCAAGGGCCTGGAATACGACCGAGTGTTCCTCATCGACACGGTGGACGGCATCTTCCCCTCGGTGAATCCCCGGAAGGGGAACGATCTGTCTCAGGAGGAGCAGCGCACCCTGGAGGAGGAGCGGCGGCTTTTCTACGTGGGCGCCACCCGGGCGAAGAAACGGCTCACCCTGCTCACCTGCGTCAACCGCTTCGGGGAGCCGTCCCCGCCCGCCACCTTTGTGGAGCAGTTTCTGGGCCTGCCCGCCTGGAGCAGCCAGAAGCCCAAAGAGAAATCCGCCCCCCAAAAGGAGCCCTCCGCCGCCGCAGTGGCCGCCTGGGAGAAGGACTATCTGCCCGGCACGGCGGTGGTGCACCGCTCCTTCGGCCACGGGGTGGTGGAGAGCCGCGCCGGCTCCCTGGCGGTGATCAACTTCGGGGAGGCGGGTGTGCGCAAGGTGGAGCTCACCGCCTGCCTGCGGCGCAGGCTGATCCGCCTGGCCTCCAGCCCCGGATTCTGAGGCCGGGCGCCTCTCCCCTGTTCCGCTGAATTTCAGGGCGTTGGGACTTGACAACACCCCTCCGGTATAGTATTAAAAAAATCGCCGCTTTGGGCCGAAGCCCCCGGCGGCCGGACGCTGGAATAGCTCAGTCGGTAGAGCAGCTGATTCGTAATCAGCAGGTCGCGTGTTCAAGTCACGTTTCCAGCTCCACGTCGGAGCAAAGTCCGCTTTGCTCCGGCGTTCTTTTTTCTGCGGAATAAAAGAACGCCATCTACTCCTTGATGTTATAAAGGTCCTCCGAAGATGAAAGATTTTCGGGGGAGTTTTTTATATCAACCGGTTGTGCAAACGCAAAGGACACCGCAGCAGCGCCCTGCCGTCCCCCGGGGGAAGCCAGGGACGCTGCCGCGCCAGTGCATTTGCAAGAAGTGCGCCCTTAGCTGCACGCATATGCCCCCCGGGAGAAGGCAGGGGAGACGCCGGTTCGGTGTAAAAACGGAAAATGCATTCCCTGAAGCCGGTGACACTGCTTGTCTATGTGGCCCCGCTGTTGGAATTTTGCGGTGTAGGGTTCTTGGGTGACAAATGCCGGTAGGTATGGTATAATAGCCACGCAGTAGCTATGATGCCAGGATTTATGGCGTGATTCGCTCCCGCCCCTTGGGCGGAACCGCGAACGATGCCAATATACCACGAAACGCTGCGCGTTTGTGGTATCATGACCCTGGAATCATCCTGCGTTTTGGAAGGGAGGCTGCGTGAGGGGGATGAAGGCGATTTTTGGCAGGAAGTGGACCTGGCTGTTGCTGCTGGTGGCGCTGGGCTGGTTTTTTTGGTCGTTCATTCTTCCTTACCGGTACACGGCTCTGGTGCTTTGGGGCATTGCCGGGACGGTGGGAATTTACGACCTTCTGACCCGCCTGGGGCGTAAGCATCCCGCTGTTGCCAGGCATGGGAGGCGGCTGTTTACCATCTGCCTTTGTCTGGTCCTGGCGCTGATGGCTGTGACCGGGGGACTGGTGCTCTCCGGCGCCCGGGGAGCCGGGGACCCGGCGTGCGCTTATGTGGTGGTTCTGGGCGCGGGGGTTAACGGAACCCAACCCTCCCCCTCCCTGGAGGAGCGGCTGGAGGCGGCTTTGGCGTATCTTCATACATATCCAGAGGCGCAATGCGTGGTCTCCGGCGGACAGGGCAGCGGGGAGAATGTCACCGAGGCTTTGTGCATGTACACCTGGCTTGCGGATCGGGGCATCCCACCGGAGCGCATTTGGCAGGAGGAGCGGGCTGCCTCCACCCGGGAAAATCTCCGGTTTTCTCTGGAGCTCATCCAGGAGAAGACCGGCAGCCGCCCCCGGGAGCTGGCTGTGGTCTCCAGTGAGTACCACCTGTACCGCGCCTCCCGTATGGCAAAGGCCGAGGGTGTGGAGTGTTTGGGCGTTCCCGCGGTGACCCAACCCCTGGTTCTGCGGCTACACTATGGGTTCCGGGAGATTTTTGGTATTTGGTATTTTCTGCTGTTTGGCAGATAACAACATGAAAGGAGAACATCATCATGGACCTGCAATACGCAACCTATGCCGCGCAGCAAGCGGCGGCGCTTCTGGGGGTTGACAGCCCCACAGGCTTTACAGACCGGGCGGCGGCCTGGGTTCTGGAGGCATTCCGGAGTCTGGGCTTTGAGGCACAGCTGACCACCAAGGGCGGTGTGCTCATTGACCTGGGTGGACGGAACGAGAATGACGCTCTGCTGCTGGAGGCCCATACCGATACCTTGGGGGCCATGGTGGCAGAGGTCAAGGGCTCCGGCCGTCTGCGCCTCACCCCCCTGGGCGGCATGAACGCCAATAACGCCGAGGCGGAAAATGTCCGGGTTTACACCAGGCAGGGGAAGGTGCTGGAGGGCACCTGCCAGCTGTGCAACGCCTCGGTCCATGTTAATGGGGACTACTCCGGCGCCAAGCGGAGCTTCGATACCGTGGAGGTGGTGCTGGATGAGAAGGCGGACAGCCAGGAGGAGACGGCGGCCCTGGGTGTCCAGGTGGGGGACATTGTGTGCTTCGAGCCGCGGACCCGCGTCACGGAGACCGGCTACATCAAAAGCCGCTTCCTGGATGACAAGCTGTCTGTGGGCATTTTGCTGGGCCTGGCCAAGTACCTGCGTGACAAGGGCGTGACCCCGGAACGCCGGGTTTACGTCCATGTGACCGTTTACGAAGAGGTCGGCCATGGCGGCGCAGCTTCGGTGCCGGCGGGGGTGACGGAGGCCATTTCCGTGGATATGGGCTGCGTGGGAGACGGCTTGCAGTGCACCGAGCGGCAGGTTTCCATCTGCGCCAAGGACTCTGGCGGCCCCTATTCCTACCAGGTGGTGGGTAAGCTCATAGAGGCGGCCAAGGCAGAAGGGGCCGACTATGCTGTGGATGTGTATCCCCATTATGGCAGTGATGTGGAAGCTACTTTGGGCGCCGGCTGCGACATTCGCCACGGCCTCATCGGAGCTGGGGTCTATGCCTCTCATGGCTATGAGCGCAGCCACGTAGACGGCGTGTACAACACCCTGAAGGTCCTGAAGGGCTATCTGCACATTTAAGGAGGAGTACATGAAATTTTTTGAGCTACCCTATAAAAGGCCGGACCTGGCCACGCTCCGGCAGGAGCTGGAGGCGGTCTTGGAGCGGTTCCGGACTGCCCCCGACTTTGCCACGGCGGAGGCGGCATACCTGGAGATGGACCGGGTGTTTGGTGGATATTTGACCCAGCAGGTGATTGCCAATATTCGCCGGGATATGGATACCCGGGACCCCTTTTATGAGGGGGAGAAGGCCTGGTACAACCAGGTGGGGCCGGAGCTGCAGCCCCTGCGCAAGGCCTGGGTCCGGGCCACGCTGGACAGCCCCTTCCGCAGCCAGCTGGAGGCAGTCTATGGCACCACCTCATTTTTGAACAACGAATTGAGCCTCAAAACCTTCTCTCCGGAGATCATACCGGATCTGCAGCTGGAGAACCAGCTGGTCTCTGCCTATACCCGTCTTTTGGCCTCGGCGCAAATCCCCTTTGAAGGCGGCGTATATACCCTGGCTCAGCTGGCCCCGTTCAAAGAGGACTCTGATGACGCCCGCCGCCTGGCGGCCTGGAAAGCGGAGGGCCAGTGGTACCGGGACCACAGCGAGGAGTTGGACAGCCTGTTCGACCAGCTGGTCCAGGTCCGGGACAAGATGGGCAAGGCCCTGGGCTTTGGCGGCTATACCGGTCTTGGCTACTGCCGTATGGAGCGGAGCTGCTACGGAGAAGCGGAGGTGGCCCGGTTCCGGGAGGCGGTGCGGAAATACCTGGTTCCTGTGGCGGAGGAGATTTACCGCGCTCAGGCCAAGCGGCTGGGGAAGGAATACCCCATGAACTTTGCCGATAACGCCCTTACCTTCCGCTCCGGAAACCCCCGCCCAGTGGGAAATCCGGAGGAGATTTTGGAGATGGGCTCCACCTTCTACCGGGAACTGAGCCCGGAGACGGAAGAATTCTGGAATGCCATGCGGGAGATGGAGCTGATGGATGTGCTGGCCCGCACCGGCAAGGCCGGGGGCGGCTACTGCACCCGTCTCCAGGATTACCACATGCCCTTTATCTTTGCTAGCTTCAACGGTACCTCCCACGATGTGAAGGTGATTACCCATGAGGCGGGCCATGCCTTTGCGGCATATCTGAACCGGTTCCGCAGCCCCGCAGACACGTGCCTGCCAAGCTTAGAGGGCTGTGAGGTCCACTCCATGTCTATGGAATTCTTCTCCTGGCCCTGGGCGGAGGGCTTCTTCGGCGGCGATGCCAGGAAGTTCCGTTATTCCCACCTGGCGTATGCCCTGACCTTCATCCCCTATGGTGCCATGGTGGACCACTTCCAGCACCGGATTTACGCGGAGCCCAACCTGACGCCCCAACAGCGGCATGAGGTTTGGCGGGAGCTGCTGGGCCAGTACATGCCTTGGGTCAAGCTGGGGGAGATTCCCTTCTACGGCGAGGCCATGGGTTGGCAGCGGCAGAGCCATATTTACAAAACACCCTTCTATTACATTGACTATTGCCTGGCGCAAACCGTTGCCCTGGAGTTCTGGGCCAGGATTCAACAAGATCCCCAGGCGGCATTCCAAACCTACCTGAGCTATACCCGCTTGGGAGGCAGCCAGCCCTTTACAGAGCTGCTCCAGTCTGCCGGACTGGACAGCCCCTTCCAGGATAGCTGTCTGCAGTCCATCTGCCAGGAGGCCTACCGCTTCCTGGAGGCGTTTGACCTCACCGGCATCGCGTAACCCGTTTCCCTTTCTTTTTCAGTTTCGCCGTGGTATGGTATGGGGGACAAGCCCACAGCCCCACGGCCCCAGGAGGCACACCATGGACGATACGGCATATATGGAGCAGGCTCTGGCACTGGCCCGGGAAGCGGCGCTGGAGGGAGAGGTCCCCGTGGGCTGTGTCATCACCCTGGGGGACCAGGTGGTGGGCCGGGGAAGGAACCGGCGGGAACGGTCCAGAAACGCCCTGAGCCACGGGGAGCTGGAGGCCATAGACCAAGCCTGCAGGACCCTTGGCGGCTGGCGGCTGTGGCAGTGCACCTTGTATGTCACGCTGGAGCCATGCCCCATGTGTGCCGGAGCCATCGTCAATGCCCGGATTCCCCGGGTGGTCTTCGGCGCCCGGGATTCCAAGGCCGGGGCCTGCGGCTCTGTGTGCAACCTGTTTGAGGAGGGGTTCAACCATCACCCGGCCGTGACAGCTGGGGTGCTGGAGGAGCCCTGCGCTCAGGTGCTCCGGGATTTTTTCCGGGACCTCAGGGCAGAACTGCCGAACCGAAGAAAGTGGAAAAGGCCGGAATAGAAAAAGAGGCTGCTGCAAAGGAAGCTTTGCGGCAGCCATTTTTCCACCCGGACGGGGGAGGAATGTCTATGGAACATTGGAGCAAACGGGTGAAACGGACCTGTGTTGGGGTGCTGCTCTTGGCCGTTCTCTTGCGCCTGGGGGGAAGCGGCCCTATGGCGGCCCCGGAGGCGGAGAGCGCCGCCGCCTTTTTCCTGTACCTGCAAACCGGGCGTGTGGCCCGGCCGGCAGAGGGGACAGAACCGCCTGCAGTCACCATCCCCACGGAGACGCAGCCCACCACGGTGTTCACCTTCCCCACAGCTCCCTTGGAAGGAGGCCCCTTGTCCTTTGAGGCAAGCGAGGCGGAGAGCATAGAGATTAAGTTCGGCGGCACCTATGAGCCGGATCTGGGGGCGCTGTTGGAGGCGCCGGTGAACCTGGATTTCTCCGGGGAGGAGCCACGGATTTTGATCATTCACACCCATGCCACCGAGAGCTACACCATGGAACCCGGTTGGGAGTACACAGCCTCCTCCGACTACCGAACCCTGGACCCAGAGTATAACATGATCCGGGTGGGGGAGGCCATGACCCGTATTTTGGAAGAGGCAGGGATTCCCGTGATCCACGACACCACACTGAATGACTACCCGTCCTATAACGGCTCATATGACCGGACAAGGGAGAACATCGAGGCCTATTTGGAGCAGTATCCGTCTATACAAATGGTCATCGACGTGCACCGGGATGCTGTGGAGCTACCCGAGGGGGGACAAATGGCCACCTCTGCCACGGTCCATGGAAAGCCCTCTGCCCAGGTGATGCTGGTCATGGGCTCCGACGAGGGGGGACTCACCCACCCGAACTGGCGGGATAACCTGTCCTGGGCGCTGAAGCTTCAGGTGGAGATGGAGCGGCAATACCCCGGCCTCACCCGGCCCATGTCCCTGCGCCCTGAGCGCTATAACCAGCACGCCACGCCGGGCTCCGTGCTGGTAGAGATCGGCACCGCTGGGGATACCCTCCAAAGAGCCATCCTGGCCGGTGAGGCCTTTGCACACACCTTGGTAACCCTGATCCAGGGCCTGGGCCTCCGGTAGCCCACGTCTACTTACAAATTTTTTTCAGGAGCGGCGCGAGATTGTGACAAAAAACGGTTGCAATCTCACGCCGCCTCTGCTATAATACATCTGTCACGCGGGTATAGTTCATCGGTAGAATGCGACCTTCCCAAGGTTGATAGGTGGGTTCGACTCCCATTACCCGCTCCATCAAAAGGGTACGAAAAAGATGTACCCCGCAGAAAGCCCGATTTTATCGGGCTTTTTTGCTGCCCATAGGCCGTTTTTCAGAGTTTCAAAATCGTAGATGAAAAATCGGCTTTTTCCCTTTGAGGATAGATACGAACTCATGTAACAACTGAATACAGAACAAGAACGGCAGATAGTTACATCACTACCCGCCGATTTTTGTTGTCCTCGGAGCCAATCGTTTTTGAAAAGAAACGGTTGGCTCTTTTTTTATTTCATAGACAAGGAGCAAGATAATGATCTTTTCAGATTCACCCCAGCAAAGAGCAATGGAACGGATGATGACAGCCGTTCCACGATTCCGTCCCAAAGGAGGCGGTATAATGGTGCTTCGCAGCTTCGAGTACACGGCAGAGATGTGCGACTGCTGGTACTGCCCATATTACCGCGGAAAAAGAAAATGCACAGCCAGCAACTGCCCCTGCATCGAAGAACGAATTTTTACCGGAGCAGCAAGCAGATCCGAGGTCATGACCGAAACCATGAAAGACATCCACAACGCCGCCTTTCGCAGACGGCTCAATCAATTCATCAGAGAAAGTGAGGAATTCCATATGAACTTCAGAAATGAAAAACACAGACTGGCCTTTGTTGAGGCGATCTGCAAGCTCGACAAGAAGAACTTCGCCTTGATGTCTGCGGTCTATCTGCTGACCGCCGAACACAAGCTTTGGATGCAGATCCGAAACTTCGTGGAACGCAACGAGATCAAGTTTGCAAGCTTCAAGCCGAAGGACAGTACCGAGAACGGATACACCCTCCTCTGCTGTGCCAAAGACCTCTACCTCGGCACGAAGCACATCACGATCAGCGATCTCTCCGATACAGAGTTGGTCGCACCCAAGATGTTCTCGCTCATCTGCAACGCTATGGCGATCCGCAGATTCGGCCTTGGTGCCATTCAATATAAGGAAAGGACGGCTTAGAAATGATCAAAATCAGAATTAGAAACGCCGATCACGAGATTGACATCCGCTTCCCCATCAGCGAAAACGAGCTGTACGCAAAGCTGGCTGAGATTCACGCCATAGAAGGGAGAGACACCCCGCAATCAGCCTTTGTGACGGATGTCTACTGGCCGGAGGAATTCTCTATGCTGATAGACCGCTTCGCCAACCTGGATGAGCTGAACTATCTCGCCAGGAGGATGGAGAGCTTTGACTACAACGAATATGATCAGTTCCTCATCGGCATCACTAAGCTGGAAAACCCGACTGAAAAGGATCTCATCAATCTGACCTTCAACCTCGACCACTTCACACTGTGCAAGGACGTCAGCAGTTATCGAGATGACCTATCATCTGGAACACTGTCCAAACTGTCAGCAAAACGGCATCGCCGGAGCTCTGAACCTCGTCTCTCTTAGGGGTTGTAAATCTGCCTCAAAGCCTGCAGTCGGGGTTGCAACTGCCCGAAACCGACCATATCGCAAGGAAAATACACGGCGTTGTGGCAGGCGTTGCACCGATTTGGAAGGGGATGAATCATGTTCGAGAATAAGAAGAAATTTGCTCTGTGGATGTACCCGGAAACCTATGAAAAGGTGGAATCACTCTACAGAGAGGACAACTGTGACAGCCGGTCGGAATTCATTGAAAAGGCCGTTCTGTTTTACGCAGGCTATACAAGAATGCTCAAGGATCTGGGCGTGGATGTGTTCTTCGAGGAACAGGGCATTCACAGCACCCAGCCCGGAGCCGAGTTCTATATCACGATCTACGGGTCCATCGCCCAGAGCGAGTCGGAGAACATCAGCGCCAATGTGCGGTGGGGCAAGGCGCAGAGCTCAAAGGAAGGAAATGTACCGTTCCACTACAAAAATTTCCTGGGATACCGCAAGGGTACGGACGGCAAGCCGGAGATCGATCCCGATCAGGCGGTCATCGTAAAGCGGATTTATGAAAGGTTCCTTGCCGGTGAAAGCCTTGCGGCTATCGCAGAAGATTTGAACGCAGAAGGCATCCCCACACCCTCCGGCGAAGGCAAATGGCACAGAGGCCGAATTGCTTCCATTCTAACCAATGAGAAGTATAAAGGCGATGCCATTCTCAATAAAACCTATGTGGTCGATTGTCTCAGCAAAAAGGTGAAGATTAACAATGGGGAACGCCCCAAATACTATGTGGAGAACAGTCATCCCGCCATCATCGACTCGGTCACCTTCGGCAGAGTGCAGGAAGAAATGGCACGGCGTAACGGGAAACCTAAAGTCAAGCAAAAAGGTACGAAAACCGAGCAGGGAAAGTATTCCAGCAAATACGCACTGACTGACCTGCTGGTCTGCGGCGAATGCGGAACCCCGTACCGCAGATGCACATGGACAGTAAAGGGGCAGAAGAAAATCGTATGGCGGTGCATCAGCCGATTGGACTTCGGGAAAAAATACTGCCACACATCCCCTACGATAGAGGAAAGCGTACTGCAAAATGCCATTATGAACGCCATCATGGGCGTAGCCAAGCAAAGCGGGGATGTCTTGAATCTGCTGAAAATCCATATTGGAATGGGCGTAACGGATACGCAGACCGAAGATAACCGGCTGGATATCCAAATCCGAATTGCCGAAATTGATGCGGAATTCAAAACCATGCTGCAAGCCATTGCGGCGGACAAATTAGATTCCTTCGATGAAGAAAAAGCCACTCTGCTGATGAACGAGAAGAAAGAACTGCAAAACCGGTTGGAGCTTCTCTGTAAATCAGAAGATAAACGAGAAAATGCCGAATCCAGATTGGATGAAATCTGCACCATCCTTGCGGGATTGGAAAACCACCCCATGACCTACGATGACCAAATTGTCCGGCAGATTCTGAAAAGTGTCGTGGTGCTGTCAAAGGAACAAATCAAGGTGATCTTCCCCGGCGGCATGGAAGTAATTCAGATTCTTGAATGAGATACAACGGCGCAAGGATGAAAAGAATGCTGTGGTCGGTACACCAGTAATTATTCGTTCAGTGACCTGCTAACCTGTGAGATTTATGGGCATATGCTGCGGAGGTATGTGCTTACAATCTGAAACGGAATGCCGCAGTATAGGTGCTGTACCGATAGAATCGGTCGCAGCTACGCAACATATGACCGCCAGCATATTAATATAAATGTGATGGAATGGACATTGTAATTCATAGCCGATGGCATCAGTATGGCAATTGAGATGGTTCGGGGAAAGCTGTAGAACTGTAATGGCACAGGAGCGTAACTGAGCATTGTTTGCGGTACGGCATGAAACCGGTTATAACTGTCTGACTTATTGGACAGAATCCCGCATATAATCATAAGGAAATTTGCACAAATCGGGCAACTTTCGTTATGTTACCTACTATATATAAGGCACCCATAAATATTGACGCAAGATATTGTGTCAGATTTGCGAGAAATGTTGAAATATGGAAGGTGGTATGGTATAATGCTTTTCACGGC
>ENA-UONY01002660-UONY01002660.1-human-gut-metagenome-genome-assembly--contig:-CS9-NODE-2660-length-12240-cov-4.412474_pt1 | contig 12240 bp, 10 predicted proteins | sample MGYA00242465_ERZ724012 | MGnify/ENA metagenome assembly ERZ724012 | reverse complement strand
GCCAACGCCAGCGCGGACGGCTCCCTGTACAGCCAGCTCACCCCCCGGCAGCAGGCCTGCTACGACGCCCTGGAGGCCATCCCCATCGACCAGATCCTCACCGCCGCGGAGAAGGACGGCTACCGCCAGGTGGGGGTGCGCATCCCCGAGCTCTACGGCCTCACCCTCACCGGGGAGGCGGACGGCAGCGGCTTTACCCCCGACTCCGCCTCCGCCGCCAAAGAGCGGGAGATCTACACCGACCTGTGCGCCGCCATCGAGGCCCTGCGCTACGACCGGCCGGACATCCTGTGGATGTCGGACATGCTCTACGGGTACCGCTGGCGGCGGCAGAGCGCCGGCCAGGTCAAAACCGAGAACATGGTCTTTGCCTTCAAGCTGGTGTACGGCGGGCAGGAAAAAGCCATGTGGCAGCAGTCCCTGGCCGCGGCGGAGGACCTGGCCGCCCAGGTGGACCCGGAGGCCGACCTGTACACCCAGGTGAAAACGGCCCACGACCTGCTGGCCCAGGGCAACACCTACGCCGGCGACTTCCCCGACGGCAAGGGGGAGAGCCTCTCCCACATGGCCTATAGCGCCCTGCTGTTCGATGACGGCTACGACCCGGTGTGTGACGGCTACGCCAAGGCCTTCCAGATGGTGTGCCAGGAGCTGGGCATCCCCTGTGTGCTGGCCTCCAGCCAGACCCACATGTGGAACAACGTGAAGATGGACGACGGGGAGTGGTACAACCTGGACCTGACCTGGGACGACAGCGGGGAGGAGGTCTCTTACAGCTACTTCCTCATCGGCTCCCAGACGGTGGTGGATGGGGAGGTCTTTTCCCAGCAGGCAGACCACCGGGAGAAGAACCCTTTCCAGCAGACGGAGAACCTGAACCCCGTGACTCTGCGCTTCCCCACGAAAAACACCGTGGCCTACCAGTACCTGGGAGAGCCCTACCCGCCCATGACCTTCCCCGATGTGAAGCCCAAGGAGTGGTACTTCGGCGAGGTGGAGGAGGCGGCGGCCCTGGGCCTGTTCCAGGGGGAGGACGGCCTGTTCCAGCCCAACCGGAATATCACCCGGTCGGAGTTCTGCAAGGTGGCGGCCATCAGCCAGGGGGCGGACCTCTCCCTGTATGAGGGGGAGACGGAGTTTACCGACGTAGACCCCGGGCAGTGGTACGCGCCCTATGTGGCCTGGGCCGCGGACAGCGGCGTGATGAACGGCGACGGGGACGGCACCTTCCGCCCCAATGACCCCATCACCCGGGAGGAGATGTGTCAGGTGTTCTGCAACCTGCTGGCAGAGGACCTTCCCCAGGTGCCGGAACAGGAACCGTTCCCTGACGACAGCGCCATCAGTGACTGGGCGAAGGAGGCGGTGTACCTGTGCAAGGCCCTGGACCTGGTGCGGGGCGCTCCCGACGGCAGCTTCGCCCCCTCGGACTTTACCCAGCGGTGTGAGGCCGCGGCTGTCTTTGTCCGCTTCGGCGGACTGGATATTACTTGACCGGGAAAGCCGCGCTTTGCGAGGATGAGAGAACAGCCGGGCAGCCGCCCGGAGCAAATATGGAAGGAAGTAACGAAATGAGCAAAGAACTCGCCAAGGCCTATGAACCCCGCGAGGTGGAGGGCCGAATCTACGACTTTTGGATGAAGGGGGGCTACTTCCACGCGGAGGTGGACCCGAAGAAGAAACCCTATACCATCGTGATCCCGCCGCCCAACATCACCGGGCAGCTGCACATGGGCCACGCCTGGGACGAGACCCTGCAGGACACCCTCATCCGCTGGAAGCGGATGCAGGGCTATTCCGCCCTATGGCTGCCGGGCACGGACCACGCCTCCATCGCCACCGAGGCCAAGATCGTGGAGGCCATGCGGCAGGAGGGCCTCACCAAGGAGGACCTGGGCCGGGAGGGCTTTTTAGAGCGGGCCTGGGCCTGGAAGGATAAATTCGGCGGCCGTATTCTGGAGCAGCTGAAGCTCTTGGGCTCCTCCTGCGACTGGGACCGCCTGCGCTTTACCATGGACGAGGGCTGCTCCAAAGCGGTGCGCCATGTGTTCGTCAAGCTCTACGAGAAGGGCCTCATCTACCGGGGAGAGCGGATCATCAACTGGTGCCCCAGCTGTAAGACCGCCATCTCCGACGCGGAGAACATCTTCGAGGAGAAGGACGGCTTCTTCTGGCACATCCGCTATCCTCTGGCCGACGGCAGCGGGTACATCCAGCTGGCCACCACCCGGCCGGAGACCATGCTGGGGGACACCGCCGTGGCGGTCCACCCCGACGACGAGCGCTACAAGGACCTGGTGGGCAAAAACGTGATCCTGCCCCTGGTGGATAAGGAGATCCCCGTTGTGTCCGACGAGTATGTGGAGATGGACTTCGGCACCGGCGTGGTGAAGATCACCCCCGCCCACGACCCCAACGACTTCGAGGTGGGGCTGCGCCACAATCTGCCTGTGGTCAACGTGATGAACGAGGACGGCTCCATCAACGAGAACGGCGGCAAGTACGCCGGCCTCTCCGGTATGGAAGCCCGCAAGCAGATTGTGAAGGATTTGGAGGAGGGCGGCTACCTCATCAAGGTGGAGCCCCTCAAGCACAACGTGGGCACCTGCCAGCGCTGCCACACCGTGGTGGGGCCCCTGATCTCCGCCCAGTGGTTCGTGAAGATGGAGCCCCTGGCAAAGCCCGCCATCGACGCGGTGAAGAACGGGGACATCACCTTCATCCCCGACCGTATGGAGAAAACCTATTATAACTGGATGGAGAACATCAAGGACTGGTGCATCTCCCGGCAGCTGTGGTGGGGCCACCGCATCCCCGCCTGGTACTGCGAGGACTGCGGCGAGACCATCGTGGCGGAGCAGGACCCCGACACCTGCCCCAAGTGCGGCGGCAAGCACCTGCGCCAGGATGAGGACACCCTGGACACCTGGTTCTCCTCGGCCCTGTGGCCCTTCTCCACCCTGGGCTGGCCCGACGAGACCCCGGAGCTGCAATATTTCTACCCCACCAACACCCTGGTGACCGGCTACGACATCATCTTCTTCTGGGTGGCCCGGATGATCTTCTCCGGCCTGGAGCACATGGGGGAGGCGCCCTTCAAGACCGTGTTCTTCCACGGCCTGCTGCGGGACTCCCAGGGCCGGAAGATGAGCAAGTCCCTGGGCAACGGCATCGACCCGGTGGATGTCATCGACCAGTACGGCACCGACGCTTTGCGCTTCACCCTGCTTACTGGCAACAGCCCGGGCAACGATATGCGCTACTCCGACGAGAAGGTGGCTGCCAGCCGGAATTTCGCCAACAAGATCTGGAACGCCGCCCGGTTCATCCACATGAACATCGACGGCCATGAGGTGCCCTGCGCTCTGCCCGAGACCCTCACCCTGGAGGACCAGTGGATCGTCAGCCGGTACAACACCATCGTGAAGGAGGTCACCGAGAACCTGGAGAAGTTCGAGCTGGGCACCGCCGTGTCCAAGCTGTACGACTTCCTGTGGGACGACTTCTGCGACTGGTATATCGAGCTGGCCAAGATCCGCATGAACGGGGAGGACGCCGCCTCCGCCCAGGGGGCCCGCCAGGTACTGGTGTGGACCCTGAGCAACACCCTGAAGCTGCTGCACCCCTTCATGCCCTTCATCACCGAGGAGATCTGGCAGAGTTTGCCCCACGAGGGCGAGGCCCTTATCGTGGCAAAATGGCCTGAGTTTGAGGAGGCCAAGTGCTTCCCCCAGGCCGAGGAGGAGCTGCGCAGCGTGATGGAGCTCATCACCGCTGTGCGCACCCGCCGCAGTGAGATGAACGTGCCGCCCTCCAAGAAGGCGCACCTCTATATCGAGACCAATGTGCCCGCCGCCTTTGAGACAGAGCGGGAGGCCATCGCCCGGCTGGCCTACTGCAGCGGGGTGGAGATCGGCGAGAGCTTCCAGGTGGCCGACGCGGTCACCGTGGTCACCGCCGCCTGCAAGGGCTACCTGCCCATGGACGACCTGGTGGACAAGGCCGCTGAGACCGCTCGCCTGAAGAAGGAGCTGGAGGGGGCCAAAAAGCAGCTGGCCACCGCCCAGGCCAAGCTCCAGAACGAGAAGTTTATGGGCAAGGCGCCCCAGAACGTCATCGACGGGGTAAAGGACAACGCGGCCAAGCTGGCCGAGAAGGTGCGGCTCATCGAGGAGTCCCTGAAGGCTTTGGGGTGAGCGGTACCGTGCGCGTCACAAGGGAGGCACTGCTCCCCGCCCCGGCGGAGCGGGTGTGGCAGGTGGTCACCTCCCTGGAGGATACCGCCTGGCGCAGCGATCTGCGGGTGGTAAATGATCTGGGGGAGGGCCGGTTCGTGGAGGTCACGAAGGAGGGCGTCTCCACCACCTTTGCCACTGTGGTCTGGGAGCCCGGCCGCCGCTGGGCCTTTACCCTGGAGAATCCCAACCTTACCGGGCGGTGGGAGGGGGTATTCCAGCCCCGGGAAGGGGGGACGTGGGTGCGCTTTACCGAGGAGGTCACGCCCCGGAGGTGGTACCTGCGGCCCTTTGTCAAGGGATATTTGAAAAGGCAGCAGGCCCGCTACCTGGCGGACCTGGAGCTGGCCCTGGGGTAAGTGGTTTTCCCGCTTGCACTTTTTTGCGGGATGTGCTATAGTAACCCTGTTGCAGGCCCCCGCGACTGACGGGCAAGGTGGGATACCACCGGGGAGCGGGGAACGCCGGAAATGCCGACCGTCTGGGCAGTGCCAGTATTTGGCGCTGCCCTTTTTGCTGCCCGATGAGGAGGGAATCACCATGACCAACGAAGAGGCTCTGGCCAAGATCAACGGCCGGCTCACCTTTGGGATGAAGCCGGGGTTGCGGCGCATCAAACAGCTGCTGGAGGAGCTGGGAGACCCCCAGAAGAAGCTGAAATTTGTCCACGTGGCGGGCACCAACGGCAAGGGCACCACCTGCGCCCTCACCGCCTCTGTGCTGCGGCAGGCGGGGTACACCGTGGGGCTGTACACCTCCCCCTATGTGGAGGACTTCCGGGAGCGGTTCCAAATCAACGGGGATATGATCCCCCCGGAGGAGCTTGCGCAGGTGGTTGAGCTTCTGGCCCCCATCGCCGAGGACAACGACGCCGTGGGGGATACGGTGACGGAGTTTGAGTTCATCACCGCCCTGGCCTTCCACTGGTTTGCCCGGCGGCAGTGCGACATCGTGGTGCTGGAGGTGGGCCTGGGAGGGCGGTTCGACGCCACCAACGCCATCGACGCCCCGGAGGCGGCGGTGATCGCCTCCATCTCCCTGGACCACACCGCCATTCTGGGGGACACCCTGGACAAGATCGCCTTTGAGAAGGCGGGCATTGTCAAGCCCGGGGGGCGGCTGGTGCTGTACCCTTGGCAGGCGGAGGGCATCGTGGAGCAGCTGCGGGGCATCTGTGGGGAGCGGGGGGCGGAGCTCATCCTGCCCGACACCCGCTACCAGGTGCTGGAGGAGAGCCTGGCGGGCACGGTGTTCCAGGCGGGGGGAGAGACCCTGCGCACCCCGTTTCTGGGGGAGCACCAGGTGCGCAACGCCATCACCGCCCGGGCGGCGCTGGAGGTGCTCCGCCGCCGGGGGTGGCGCATCCCCGACGGGGCCATTAGGGAGGGGTTCGCCAAGGCGTTTCTGCCCGCCCGGATGGAGGTGCTCGCCACGGCGCCCCTGTGCCTCTTGGATGGGGGGCACAACCCGGGCTGTGCCGCCGCCCTGCGGGACGCCCTGGAGCGCTTTGTGCCCCAGCGGAAGGTGGGCATCATGGGGGTGATGGCGGACAAGGACAGCCACGAGGCCCTGCGGCTTCTGGCGCCCCTGTTCGCGGAGATCATCACCATCGCGCCGGACAATCCCCGGGCCCTGCCCGCGGAGGACCTGGCCCGGACCGCCGGGGAGTTCTGCCCCCGGGTGCGGCCCGCCCAGACCTGCGGGGAGGCCGTCGCCCGGGCCATGAAAGCCATGGGGCCGGGGGACGCCCTCAGCGTCTGCGGGTCCTTCTACCTGGCGGGGGAGATCCGGGACCAGCTGAAAGGGAAGCTGGCAAATTTGCAGCCTGACAGGCTTCCCCAAAAAATGTGAGGGAATCACGGTACAATAGCCCTGGAAAGGGCTGAAAAGGCTTGGGAGAGCGCAGCGCTTTCCCGGGCCTTTATTTTTTCGCAAGCGTATGGAAAGGAAGCGGAATACCATGAACGTGCAACTGAGCTACAAGGAAGGGGTGCTCACCGCCTTTCTCGCCGGGGAGATCGACCACCACAGCGCCAGGGAGATGCGGGAGCAGATCGACGAGGCCGCCCAAAAGCACAAGCCCTATTGCCTGCGCCTGGATTTTTCCCAGGTGCCCTTTATGGACAGCTCCGGCATCGGGCTGATCTTGGGCCGGGTGCGGCTGTGCGGCTTCTGGAAGGGCCACGTGGTGCTCTGCGGGCTGTCCCCCCAGCTGGGCAGGATGGTGGAGCTGTCCGGTATCGCCAGTGTGGCGGCCATTGAGAGGAGGGTGAGCTGAGATGCGGCCGGTAAACCAAGTGCAGTTCCATTTCCCCTCCAACTCCGTCAACGAGGGCTTCGCCCGGGCGGCGGTGTCCGCCTTTCTGGCCCAGCTGGACCCCACGGTGGCGGACCTGACCGACCTGAAAACCGCCGTCTCCGAGGCGGTGACCAACGCCATCGTCCACGGCTATCGGGACCGGATGGGGGAGGTGTACATAACGGTAAAGCTGTTCGCCGGGGGCAAGGCCGTGGTGCGGGTGCGGGACAAGGGCTGCGGCATCCCCGACGTGAAGCAGGCCATGGAGCCCCTGTTCACCACCGGCGGCGAGGAGCGGGCGGGCCTGGGCTTCGCGGTGATGGAGAGCTTCTGCGATAGCGTGCGGGTGACCTCCACCCCGGGGAAGGGCACCAGCGTGACCCTCACCAAGCGCTTTGCGCCCAAAGGGTGAGGCCGCGCCCCCGCCCCGGGAGGACAGGCCCCAGAGCGCCGCGGTGGAGGACAACCTGGGCCTGGCCCACCTGTGCGCGAGGCGGTTTTTGGGCAGGGGCGTGGAGTATGAGGACCTGTTCCAGGCCGGGTGCGTGGGGCTGGTGAAGGCGGCGGAGCACTTCGACCCCGGCCGGGGGGTGCGGTTCTCCACCTACGCGGTGCCGGTGATCTTAGGGGAGATCCGGGGGCTGTTCCGGGCCGGGGGCGCGGTGCGCATCTCCCGGGGGATGCGGGACATGGCCCGCCGGGCCCAGGCGGAGGCGGACCGGCTGCGCCGGGAGACAGGCCGGGCCCCCAGCGTGGACCAGGTGGCGAAGGGGCTGGGGGTCACCCCGGAAAAAGCGGCCCTGGCCCTGGGGGCCGGGCAAACGCCCTTGTCCCTCACCGGCGGGGAGGAGGGGGAGGAGCTGCAGATCCCCGTGGAGGCGCCGGAGGAGCGGCTCACCGAGCGGATGACCCTCTTCGACGCCATCGGCCGGCTGGAGGAACGGGACCGGCAGCTCATCGCCCTGCGGTACTTCCAGGGCAAGACCCAGGTGGAGACCGCCAGGGTGCTGGGCATGACCCAGGTGCAGGTCAGCCGCCGGGAGAAGAAGCTGCTGGCCTTCCTCCGGGGGCAGTTTTCGGAGTAGGGCTGGCCTCGCCGAAAATTATGTAAACTTAGAGCGGGAAGGGCCGCCCCGGCCCGTTTCCCCGAGAATGTGACGGAAGTTTGAATTTTATGGCAAAACCACCTTTTTTCCCGGGGAAGGCTTGCAGACTTGCCCCCGGGGTATTATAATAACCTTGAAGATCGCCTGCGGGCGACGCAACGAGAGCAGGAGGTTATTGCACTATGGCATCCGTAACGAAAGATACCATTATCGGGGATATTCTGGACCTGGACCAGAGCACCGCGCCCTTCTTCCTGGAGATGGGCATGCACTGCCTGGGCTGCCCCTCTTCCCGGGGGGAGACCCTGGAGCAGGCCTGCGCCGTCCACGGCGTGGACCCGGAGGAGCTGGTACAAAAGATCAACGAGCATCTGCAGAGCAAGTGAGCGAAATACCAACAGTCTGCTGCCGCACGACGATCCTTGCCGGGCGGCAGCGGACTTTTTCGGGGGGATCTTATGCGGCCGCTGTTTGACCTGGGCCCGCGGCTGGCCCTGTGCGCGGGGCTGGTGCGGCCGGGGAGGAAACTCATCGACGTGGGCACCGACCACGCCTACCTGCCCATCTGGCTGCTGCGCCGGGGGCTGGTAAAAAGCGCTCTGGCCACGGACATCAACCCCGGGCCCCTGGAGGCCGCCCGACACAACGGGGAGAAGTACGGGGCGGGGGAGACCTTGTCCCTGCGGCTGTGCGACGGCCTGGGGGCCGTTGCCCCGGAGGAGGGGGAGGACATCGTCATCGCCGGGATGGGGGGCGAGCTCATCCTGCGCATCGTGGGGGAGACCCCCTGGCTGCGGGACGGGGAAAAGCGGCTGGTGCTCCAGCCCATGAGCTCTGTGCCGGAGCTGCGGCTGGGGCTGCGGGCCCTGGGCTTCGCTGTTTTGGAGGAGCACGCCGCGGTGGACGGGGGCAAGGTGTACTCTGCCTTTGCCGCCCAGTATGTGGGGGAGCCCCCCGAAACCGGCCCGCTGTACCCCTACCTGGGGAAACTGGTCCCCGGGGAGGACGGGGTAAAGGAGTATGGGGAAAAAGTCCTGCGGGAGCTGGCCAACCGGCTGCAGGGAGCCCGCCACAGCGGGGAGCAGGCCCGGGCGGCGGAGCTGGAGGCCCGCATGGCCGCCATACGAGACGCATACCTGCCCGGGTGACCCGGGCGAGAAAGGAGCTGCACCATGGCCCGTATCTGCGACATTTACGACATCATCGATGCGGCGGCGCCCTTTGCCACCGCTCTGGGCTTTGACAATGCCGGGCTGCTGGTGGGGGACCCCAACCAGGAGGTGACCCGGGCCCTGCTGGCTTTGGACATCACCCCGAACGTGGTGGCGGAGGCCGCGGCCATGAACGCCAACCTCATCATCTCCCACCACCCGGTGATCTTCCACCCGGTAAAGTCCCTGGGGCCCCGGGACGCGGCCTACCAGCTGGCGCGGAACCGCATCGCCGCCCTGTGCTGCCACACCAACCTGGACCTGTCCCCGGTGTGCGGGGTGAACGTGGCCCTGGGCAGCAAGCTGGGGCTGAAAAACATCCGCCGGGAGGACGTGTTCGGGGAGGAGCGCGTGCTCTTCTCCGGGGAGCTGGAGGAGCCCCTGGCCGGAGAGGCCTTCGCCGCCTTGGCAAAGGAAAAGCTGGCCGCCCCCGGGGTGAAGTTCTGCGCCGGGGACCGGGAGGTGAAGAAGGTGTTCTTCTGCTCCGGCGCCGGCGGTGAGTACATCCACCTGGCGGCCTGCCGGGGGGCGGACGCCTACCTCACCGGGGAGATGAAGCACCACGAGGAGCTGGAGGCCGCCGCCTCCCGGCTGACGGTGGTGGCGGCGGGCCACTACCACACGGAGAAGGTGTTCGCCGAGTTTTTGGCCTCGTACCTGCGCAAGCGGGTGCCGGACACGGCGTTTTTGCTCTCCCAGACCGAAGGGGCGCCCATGGGGGCCCTGTAAACCAGTATCGTACCAGAAAGGGTTTTACCTATGGCATTGGACGGGGCGTTTCTGCGCCATATCAAAAAAGAGCTGGAGGAGAAGCTCCTGGGGGGCCGGGTGGACAAGATCCACCAGCCCAACCGGGAGGAGCTGGTGGTGGCCTTCCGCACCCGGGAGGCGGCCTACAAGGTACTGTTCTCCGCCCGGGCCAACTCCGCCCGGGTGCACTTCACCGCCATCCCCCTGGAGAACCCCAAGCAGCCCCCCATGCTGTGCATGCTGCTGCGGAAAAAGCTCCAGGGGGCCAAGCTCACCGCCATCCGCCAGCCGGAGCTGGAGCGGCTGCTCCATTTCGACTTTGACACGGTCAATGAGCTGGGGGACCACGTGACCCTCACCCTCACCATGGAGATTATGGGCCGGTACAGCAATATCATTTTAAGCGACGAGACCGGGAAGATCATCGACGCCTTAAAGCGGGTGGACGCCGAGATGAGCTCCCAGCGGCTGGTGCTGCCGGGGCTCACCTACCAGCTGCCCCCGCCCCAGCACAAGCTGTGCCCCCTGTCCACCCCCTCCCAGCAGGTGGTGGAGGCGCTGAAAGAGCTGCCCAAGGACATGGAGCTCTCCAAGGGGTATCTGGCGGTGCTCCAGGGGGTGTCGCCCATTGTGTGCCGGGAGCTGGCCCACCAGGTGGGCCGGGGCCGGGAGCTGACGGTAAAGACCCTGGACGAGGAGCAGCTCTTCCGGGCAGGGTTCTTCTACCAGCAGATGCGGGACACGGTGGAGGCTGTCTCCGGCAGGCCCTACATGGCGGTGAGCCCTCAGGGCAAGCCCATGGACTTCAGCTTTCTGGACATCCACCAGTACGGCTCCGGCGCGGTGGTGAAGGGCTGTGAGACCTTCTCCCAGCTGCTGGATGAGTTCTACCGGGAGCGGGACCAGCAGGAGCGCATGCGGGTGCGGGAGGCGGACCTGCTGCGGCTCCTCTCCAACCACAGCGAGCGGCTGGCCCGGAAGATCGGCGCCCAGCAGGGGGAGCTGGAGCAGTGCGGCAAGCGGGAGGAGCTGCGGGTGGCCGGGGATTTGATCTCCGCCAACCTGTACGCCATCCCCAAGGGGGCGCCCTTCGCGGACCTGGAGAATTTTTACGAGGAGGGCCAGCCTACCCTGCGGGTGAAGCTGGACCCGGCCCTGACCCCCAACCAGAACGCCCAGAAATACTACAAGGAATACCGCAAGGCCAAGACCGCCGAGGAGAAACTGAACGAACAGATCGCCATCGCCCAGCGGGAGCTGGAGTACCTGGACACGGTGCTGGACGCCCTGGCCCGGGCGGAGACGGAGCGGGACCTGTCGGAGATCCGGGCGGAGCTGCAGGAGCAGGGCTACCTGAAGAAGCTGCGCAGCAAAAAGGAAAAGCCCGCGGCGGTCAGCGCGCCCCTGAGCTTTACCACCTCCGACGGTTTTACGGTGCTGGTGGGGCGCAACAACCGGCAGAACGACCTGCTCACCCGGAAGCTGGCCAACAACAACGACATCTGGTTCCACACCAAGAACATCCCGGGCTCCCACACGGTGCTGGTCACCCAGGGGCGGGCCCCCACGGAGAAGGCCATGGAGGAGGCCGCCGTGCTGGCCGCCCGGCACAGCAAGGCCAAGGACTCCGCCCAGGTGCCGGTGGACTACACCCAGGTCCGCAACGTGAGCAAGCCCCAGGGCGCCAAGCCCGGGAAGGTGATCTATGTGAATTACAAGACCATGTTCGTAGACCCCGCCTGACCCCCGGTGCGGCGGGGCGGGAGAAGGGAAAGGAGCGAGAGCCATGGAGCGTATCTTTCGCGGGATAGGGGCCTCCCCAGGCATCGGCATCGGCCGGGTGCTGATCTACCGGGAGCCGGAGCTGAAGGGGTGGAGCGAGACCATCGAGGACACGGAGCGGGAGCTGGAGCGCTACCGGGCCGCGGTGCGGCAGTTCTCCGCCCAGACCCAGGAGCGCGCCCAGGGCTTTGAGCAGGGGGTGGGGGCGGACATCCTCCGCAGCCAGGCGGCCATGTCCCTGGACCCGGTACTGGCTGAGCGCATCGAGCGGAAGATCATTCTGGGCAAGCCCGCCGAGGCCGCCCTGGCGGACGAGTGCAAGCGGTTCATCGACAGCTTCGCCGCCTCCCCCGAGGAGATGCTGCGGCTGCGGGCCGCGGACGTGCGGGACCTGCGGGATGGGCTGCTCCGCATTTTGCTGGGCCTGCCGGAGACCGACCTGTCGGACCTGCCCCCCAGCACCGTGCTCATCGCCGACGACCTGTCCCTGCCGGCGGTGTCCAGCCTGAACCCGGAGAACGTGGTGGCTATCGTCCTCACCCACAGCGGACAGGCCTCCCACTGCGCCATTCTGGCCCGGGCGCTGGAGATCCCCGCGGTGATGGGCACCCCCAACATCTTCGACGCCCTCTCCGGCGGGGAGGTGGCCGTGGTGGACGGCAGCAAAGGGGAGGTGCACCTGGGGCTCTCCCCCAACAAGCTGGTGGGCTGGGAGCGCAACCGGAAGCAGTTCGTGCGGCTGCGGGACTCCCTGCGGGAGTTTGTGGGCAGGCCCACCCGCCCCGCCGGCGGCGTCCCCCGGCAGCTGGAGGCCAACGTGGGCAGCGAGGCCGATGTGCTCCGGGCCGGGGAGTACG
>ENA-UONY01002645-UONY01002645.1-human-gut-metagenome-genome-assembly--contig:-CS9-NODE-2645-length-12282-cov-4.280036_pt1 | contig 12282 bp, 9 predicted proteins | sample MGYA00242465_ERZ724012 | MGnify/ENA metagenome assembly ERZ724012 | reverse complement strand
TCCCGATTCCCGCAGCTGCTGCAGACCGTAGTACCGGGTCTCCGGGTCCGGCATCATACAGGCCCGGGTTCTGCCCAGCTGGCCGGACAAGTAACTCATGGCACAACAGGTTCCGGCGGAAACACTGGCCACATAAGGGAACTGCACCTCCCGCTCCATCAGGAAGTCCAGCACACCTGCGGAAAAAATACCCCGGATGGCGCCGCCCTCCAGCACCAGTGCTGCGTTTTCCATAAATGCTACACCTCCCGGTACATGGCCGCCGCATCGTCCTTGCGCACGGTCTCGGCTACCTGGAGCACTTCCACCGCCAAGGTCCGTCCACCCAGCGCAATCTCCAGCCGGTCGCCCACCTTGACATCGTAGGAGGCCTTGACCACCCGGCCATTGGCACTGATACGCCCGTTGTCGCAGGCTTCATTGGCCACGGTACGCCGTTTGATCAGCCGGGATACCTTCAAAAATTTATCTAATCTCACAATCGTTTCTCCTTTTTACTGTGGCGCCTGAGGCTCCATGGATCCCTGTCAAAAAACCGGCGGACGCATGCGCCGCCGGCTTTGAGTCACAGAGCTACCGCATCCTTCAGCGCCTTGCCAGCCTTAAACACAGGCAGACGGGCGGCAGGAATGTCCATCGGCTCTCCGGTAGAAGGGTTACGGCCAGTCCGTGCCTCGCGGTCCTTGGTTTCAAAGGTACCAAAGCCCACCAGCTGGACCCGGTCTCCGGCAGCCAGCGCAGCAGCTATCGTCTCCAAAGCGGCGGCCAGGGCCTTCTCCGTGTCCTTTTTGGGCAGACCCGACCGTTCGGCCATGGCGGAAATCAGTTCAGTCTTGTTCATGGTTCCATGCCTCTTTCCTGGGTAATTGCAGCGCCAAAAGCGCACCTTAAAACTCTATCATATTTTATCCCGGTTTACAAGAAAAATTTACACACACCGGAAAAATCAGCGAATCCGCAGGAGCTTTGCAATTTTCTCCCCCTTGGGCAGAAGCATACAGTCGTCATAGGTGACAACCCGCAGCACAATGACCAAAATGACATAGGCAGCCGCTGCCAAGGCGATGGGCAAAGCACACTGCATGAGCATACTGGTGGTCACCGCAGCCGTCAGCCGCCAGCCGCCATAGGCCACGCCACCCATGATCAGGGCGGCAACGAGCGGCTTCAGCAGGTGCCTCGGCACATTGGGCGCCTTCCGGATCACCTTGCGCATGGTGAAGAGGTTCAAAACCGTAATGCACAGATAGCAGCACAGGGTACCCACCGGCGCGCCCTGGATGTTGATGTTGGGGTTACCCACCAGAATGTAGTTCACAACCACCTTTACAATGCCGCCAATAAACATGTTCATCACCGGCAGGTATACAAAGCCATGGGCCTGCATCATGGTGTTGGTGAGCATAACCACGCTGGTAAATACCAGACTCACACCCAGCACCGCCAAGAGATTCCCGGCTGTCGTCAGGGTCTCCCCCGTGTATCCCCGGAGCAGCCCCATGATGGGCTGAGCCAGGACCGTGAGACCCACCGCACAGGGCATGGTGATGAGGCCCATGATGCGAATGGCGGACTCCTCCGTCCTGCGGGCCCCCCGGGCGTTGCGCAAAGTGAGCTGGGCGGTAATGGCAGGCAAAATGCTGATGGAAATGGGCGATACAAAGGCATAGGGCAAATTGAAAATGGTCTGTGCAAAATTGTACACACCCTTGAGAGAATCCGCCTCCGCCTGTGTAAAACCGGCTGCCCCAATGAGCCGGGACATGACCACCTTGGCGTCCACCAGGGTGATGAGCTGCAGGCCGGCCGAGCCGATGGTGATGGGAATCGCAATGGCAAGAAGCCGCTTAGCCGTCTGGCTAAAGGGGGAGACGGTTCCCTGGCTCTCCGGCATTTCACGCCGGGCCCGGCTATAAGCACTGTACATATACAGCGCCGAAATGAGGCAACCGGTGGTCACACCCAGGATGGCCCCGCCGGCGGCCAATGCCGTATCATTTTTCTGCTTCATGATGAACCAGGCCAGGCCCAGGCCCACCACCAGCTTGCACACCGCCTCCAGCACCTGACTCACCGAGGTGGGCCGCATATTCCCCTGTCCCTGGAAGAACCCACGAAAGGCAGAGGTCAGGCACATCAAAAGGGCAGAGGGACCCAGGGCCGCAATGGCAGCCCACGAGTTGGGAGAATTCATCCAATTGGCCAGAGGGCGGCAAAAGCCGGTCATGAGCACCGTACTGACCACACCCAGGCCCAGGAAAATGCACAGGGCCGTCTGGTAAATTCGCCGGATCTGCCCGTAACGTCCCAAGCTCCCGGCCTCGGCAATCATCCGGCTCATAGCCACCGGCAGACCGGTGGTGGAGGCTACCAGGAGCACCGAGTAAATGTCATACGCCGTATTGAAGTAGCCAAAGCCGGCATCGTCAATGATATTCCCCAGGGGAATTTTATACAAAGCGCCCAACACCTTGACAATGACCGTCGCTCCCGCCAACAGCGCTGCGCCGTGGAGAAAGGACTGTTTCTTATTGGAAGCCAAAGAAAGACCTTCTTTCTGAATAGAAGTGACTCAGCCGGCGTCTGCCGGGGTATGGGTGGGATTGGAACCGCGTGACTCACCGTTCCCCAGGGCGCTGTCTGCGCCGGTGACGGTCCCGCTCGGCTGGGCAGAGAAAATCCGGTCCATGGCATAGTCCCGCATCTCCCGCACCACATCGTCCAGGTCTATGGTGGTGAATTTTCCTCCTGCGTAGAGGATCTTGCCCCGGACCATGGTAAGCGCCACGTCCGAGCCCCGAACCCCATAGACCAGGCTGCTCCACACATCATGGCAGGGCATCAAATGGGGAGCGGTGAAGTCCACCAAAATGAGGTCGGCGTCCATGCCAACCTTCAGCATACCGCATTCGGCCTCCCGCCCCTGCGCCCGGGCGCCGCACACCGTGGCCATCATGACAAGAGCCTGGGGAGGCAGGGCAGCAGGGTCTTCTGCCTTCAGCTTGGCAATCAGGGCAGCTGTCTTCATTTCCTCAAACAGGTCCAGGTTGTTGTTGGAGGCGGCGGAGTCCGTGCCAAGGGCCACATTCATCCCGGCTTTCACCATGTCCGCCACGGGAGCCACACCGGAAACCAGCTTCAGGTTGGAAACCGGACAATGCACAGCGCTGACCCCCTGCCGGGCCAGCAGGCCCATGTCCTCCCGGCTCAGGCGGATGCAATGGGCGGCAGTCCCCGGGACGTCAAACACCCGGTGGCAGTCCAGCAGCTGGGTTGCAGTCAGACCGCACCGCTCCTGGCACTCGCTCTCCTCCCCGGCAGTTTCCGACAGGTGGACCTGCACCCGAAGTCCCATCTCCTTTGCATACGCACTCAAGGGCTCCCAGAGCTTATAATGGCTGGTGTAGGGGGCATGAATCCCAACGTCCACGCGAATGCGCCCACCGTCATAGCCATGCCACCTCTCCACCAGCTCCTGCAGGTGACGGCAAGCCGGGTCCTTGTCAAAGTCAAAGTCTTCGGATTCATCGGCAAACAGGGTGAGTGACGGGGCAATATTGGCTTTTATCCCCACCTCAGCCACGGCCCCTGCCGTCACATCCGGGAAGGAATAGAGATCCGACACCGAGGTAATCCCAACGCGGAGGCACTCTGCCAGGGACAGCATCACGCCGGCCCGGGCCGCCCGGGCGTCCAGGCGGTCCTCCCTGGGAAGGACATAGTCGCTGAGCCAGCGGCTTAAGCCGCAATCCTCTGCACAGCCCCGGAGCAGGCTCATGGCCAAGTGGGTATGGCAGTTGATGAGGCCGGGCATGAGCACCATACCGGTGGCATCCATAATTTTCTCTGGTGCCTGGGGGGGCGGGTCCTTGCTGATGTAAGAAATCTTGGTGCCCGTGACACCCAGATAGCCTCCAAAATGCACATGCATAGCTTCGTCCAAGGTGACGATGGTCACGCCGGAAAACAGGAGATCCATAGCTTATTCCTTTCCTTGCCGCAGCAGCTGCAGAAGCTGCTGCTTTTCCGCAATCGCATGATCCAGCCGCTCTAAATATTGCTGGGGAAATTTGGGATTGGCAAAACGCTCCAAGCGTCCGCCTGGGAGATTTGCCTTGCTTGTAGCTCCAGCGCCCAGGGCAACAATGGAGTGGAGCTCCTCCATCATGTAAATGTTATACAGGCACGCCTTGCCGGGCTTGCACCAGCCCACGTTTTCAAAGCTTCCGGACATGTACTTCTGCCGGTAGAGATAGTAAGGCTGATACCCCTGCTGCCGCAGGTACTCCTGAGAGAACCGCACCATCTCCGCTACCGCCTCCGTACCAGGCAGGCGCTCCGGGTGCTGGTACAGATCCGCCCCCTTTTTCAGAGCCAGGGTGTGCACGGTGATGTTTTCCGGCCCCAGGGCCGCCACAGCCTCCAAAGAGGCGCGGAACCCAGCCGGTGTATCTCCGGGCAAGCCGGCGATCAAGTCCATGTTGATGGCGGAAAATCCCGCTTGGCGAGCCATTTGGTAGCACTCTGGAATCTGGGCGGCTTTGTGCCGGCGGCCGCACAGGGCCAGAACCCGGTCATCCATGGACTGGGGATTGATGCTCACCCGCCTCACTCCGTGGCGGGTCAAAACCTGGAACTTTTCCTGGGTGATGGTATCCGGCCGCCCGGCCTCTACCGTGTACTCCAGACAGCCGGAGAGGTCCAGGCTCCGGCCAATGGTATCCAGGAGCCGGTTCAGCTGGCAGGCCGTGAGGGTGGTGGGGGTGCCGCCTCCTATATAGAGTGTACGAGCCCGGAGCCCGGAACTTGCCAGCATTCGGCCCACCGCTTGAATTTCCTGGATCAGGGCCTGAAGGTATGGCTCTACCAGCCCACCGGAGCGAGAGGTGGCAGAGCTGACAAAGCTGCAATAGGCGCAGCGGGTGGGGCAAAAGGGAATCCCCACATAGAGGGAGATATCCCGGGGCTCCAGCAGCCGGGCTGCCTTGACTGTGGCCTGGGAGGCCTCCAAGCACAGCTGCCGCCGGGCTGGCGTGACATAATAAATTTGCTTCAGCATGGTCCCGGCGGCCCGGAGAGAGCCGCCCCCCATCAAAAACTTGGTGGTGATTTTCGTAGGACGCACCCCGGCTAGAGCTCCCCAGGGGGGCGGCTCCGGCAGCAGCGGGCAGGCGGCTCCGTAATAGCTTCTCTGCAGCAAGCGCCGCCGCAGCTGCACGGTCTCCGCCTCCAGATGCATCCGGCGGACACACTGGGACTTCTGGCCCCGATACCAGATGACTGTGGTGGCGGTCAAATAGACCTCCCCCCGGGAGAGGATGGACTCTGCCCCATCGCCTTGGAAGGGACCACGGACCGGCTCCATCTGCTCGCCGGGAAACAGGGACAGCTGGAGCTGCTCTATGGCATAGCGTTCCTCATGTCCAGTCAGAAGCAGCTTCATAGCGGCGCATCCCCCCTGAAATATGGATTCCACTGCCGCTCCTCCCGAAGGGTGGTTCCGCCGCCGTGCCCGGGATACACGGCCCCCTCAAAGGGCAGCCCCCGCAGCAGCTCCAGGGACGCACGCATCTGGGTCCCGCTGCCACCAGGCAGGTCTACCCGGCCGCAGGAGCGGGCAAACAGCGTATCCCCGGAAAAAAGTGCATGCTCCATCAGCAGGCACACAGAGCCCGGCGTATGGCCCGGGGTGTGATACACCTGCACGGAAATTCCGGCAAGCTCTACGGTGTCTCCGCCGGAGTAGAAATCTGTGGGCTCCAGAGGACCGGCGGTGAGAGATTCCGGCAGTGTCAGTTCTCCCCGATGGAGCCAGACAGAGCATCCCGTGGCCCTTTGCAGCTCTTTTACTCCACCCACGTGGTCAAAATGTCCATGAGTCAGGGCGATAGCTGCCAGATGGAGATGGGCCCGGCGCAGCTTCTCCGCAATGTCCGCACCGTCTGCGCCGGGGTCCACCGCCAGGCATTGGTTGCTCCCCTCCCGGTATACCAGATAGCAATTGGTAGCCAAAGGCCCCAAGGGTAGAGTTTCCACATGTATCATGACGATCTCCTCGCTTCCGTCAGCTGGTCTGTGTCCAAAAGCAGTGTAACGGGTCCGTCGTTGACGGAGGCCACCGCCATATGCGCGCCAAAGATTCCATGCTGGGGAGGAAAGCCCGCCGCCCGGCACAGCTCCAGGAAGCGCTGGTACATGGCCTCTCCCAGCGCCGGCGGTGCAGCCTCGGTAAAGCTGGGGCGGCGGCCCTTCCGGCAGTTGCCGTACAGGGTGAACTGGCTCACCACCAGCACTTGTCCACCCACCTGCTCCAGGCCCAGATTCATCTTCCCGTTCTCATCTTCAAAGACCCGCAGACCCAAAATTTTATCGGCCAACGCCTTACACTGGGCCTCCCCATCCCGGGGCCCCACCCCCAGGAGGATGAGAAAGCCTCTTTCAATTTCGCCTACCGTGACTCCATCCACCTGAACCGAAGCGGAGGTCACCCTTGTCACCACAGCCCGCATGGCTACACTTCCTTTCCTGCGGCACCCGCCGCTTGTCTCCTGTTTTACGAAACTGCCATTTCACCGTTCCTCGCCAGTCACGGCTACGCCGAGACAGCTTCCCCCGGGGGCATGTGCGTACAACCAAGGCTCATTCCTTGCGGGGGCGGACCCATATGTCCGCCCGGCGGGAATGGCTACCGTTTTTCGTCCATTTCCGGCAAATTCGTACTGCCTACCAGCCTACGATCAACTGGGGGGCATCCGTAGCATCGTCCCAGCTGTACGCATATGCCCCCGATAGAAGGCAGGGAGCTGCCGTTCCAGCGGCTTTTAGGCGACAGCGGCTCCCCTCAGTTCTGGCCGCGCCGGGCACCTATCACATCCCGGATGTTCAAAAGCTTTGTTTGAATGGTATTGAGCTCCGCCACGTCTTTGACCTCAAAGGACACTGTGAAGGTGCTGTGGCCACCGGGCAGATCCCGGCCTGTGAGCTCCTTGACCCGGACCCGGGCGGAGGTCATCACCGTGGCCACATCCAGGAGCAAGCCGTCCCGGGTGGTACAATCCAGCTCCAGGGTGGTGGTGAAGGGCTGGTTCTCCTCCTGGGCCCAGCGAACCCGGACCCAGCGGGCGGACTGACGGGGGTCCGTCCGGTTCTGCGCATTGGGGCAGTCCGCCCGATGAATGGAGACGCCAAAGCCCTTGGTAATAAAGCCCACAATGGGATCTCCCGGCACAGGGGTGCAGCATTTGGCAAATTTGATCATACAGGAGTCGATGTCCTCCACAATGACGCCATTCACACTGTGCCGGTTCAGATTGGGAGCATCCGGATTGGTGCGCAGCGGGTTCACATTGCCGTCCCGGGTGGGGTTCTGAATGCCCCGGGTGTATTTCAGCAGATCATCCCGGATTCGGCCCACAGCCTTGGCCGCTGTCAGGCCGCCGTAGCCAATGGCGGCATACAGGTCATCCAGGCAGTCAAAGCTCAGCTTCTTCAGCACCTGGGTCAGGAGCTCATCATCCTGCAAATCGACCGGGTTAAAGTTCATCCGCCGCATTTCGCCCTCAAAGCTGGCCCGGCCGTGGACGATGTTCTCCTCCCGCTTCTCCCGCTTGTACCACTGCTTGATTTTGGAACGGGCCTGGTTGCTTTTGCAAATGCTGAGCCAATCCCTGCTGGGACCCTTTGCGGTTTTGGAGGTTAGGATCTCCACAATGTCCCCATTGTGAAGCACTGCGTCAAACCCCGCAATTCGGTTGTTGATCTTCGCCCCTACCATGGAGTTGCCAACCCCGGAGTGAATGGCATAGGCGAAGTCAATGGGTGTGGAACCGGCAGGGAGGTTGATCACATTGCCCCGGGGGGTAAACACAAACACCTCGTCGTTGAACATGTCCACCTTCAGGGAGTGGACGTAGTCCTCCGCATCCGTATCCTGCTGGCTCTCCAGCAGGCGGCGGACCCACTCAAAGCTCTTCTCGTCACCGCTGCCGGCGCCGCCCTGCTTGTATTTCCAATGGGCCGCAATGCCGTATTCCGCCGTCTGGTGCATCTCCCAGGTGCGGATCTGCACCTCAAAGGGAATGCCCTGGGAACCGATCACCGTGGTGTGGAGGCTCTGGTACATGTTAGGCTTGGGTGTGGAAATATAGTCTTTAAACCGGCCGGGAACCAGATTAAACAGGTCATGAATGTGGCCCAGAACGTTGTAGCAGTCGGGAATGGTATCCACAATCACCCGGAAGGCATAGAGATCGTACAGCTCCTCCATGGTTTTGTGCTGGTCCTTCATTTTCCGGTAAATGGAGTACACATGCTTGATGCGGCCGTAAATGCTCCCGTGAATACCCACCGCAGACAGGCGGGTGGTGATGCGGGACTGAATGCTCTTCATAAAGGCTGCGGCCTCTTCTTCATGGGCCTGGAGGTAATCCACAATTTCATTGTAGCCCTCTGGGTCCAGATACTTCAGGCTGCTGTCCTCCAGCTCCCATTTGATCTTCTGCATACCAAGCCGGTGAGCCAGGGGAGCATAGATATCCATGGTCTCCATGGATTTGGAAATTTGCTTCGCCGGAGTTTGGAACTGCATCGTCCGGGTATTGTGCAGCCGGTCAGCAATTTTGATGAGGATGACCCGGATGTCCTTGCTCATGGCCATGAACATCTTCCGCAGATTTTCCATCTGCTGCTCCTCCAGTGTGGAATATTCCACACGGGTCAGCTTGGTAACGCCCTCCACCAGCTCCGCCACCACCGGGCCAAACTGCTTTGCAATCTCATCGTGGGTGCTGGGGGTGTCCTCAATGCAGTCATGGAGCAGCGCACCCAGGATGGCGTCGGTGTCCAGGCCCATTTCCGCCACAATCTCCGCCACTGCCAGAGGGTGAATGATATAGGGCGAGCCGTCCTTCCGCTTTTGCCCCTCGTGCTGCTCCTTGGCATAGCGCACCGCCTGGTCGATGAGCTCCATATCCGCGCCCGGCATACATTTCAGAATGGTACGCCGCATGGACTCATAATGCTCGGCAAAGGTTTCCATGATATCAGCTCTCTTTCAGCTGCTGCAGATACCGCATGGTGCCGCTCTGAGTGAGATCGGCCTTGGGCGCTCCCGCAGTCAATGTGATGGTGATGTATTTATGCTGCCGCTCCAACGTGAGAAGGCCTCCCTCCTGGAAAATATCCAGACAGGTGAGCAGCTGAGACAGGCCCAGAGGCCTGCCCGTGTGACGGACAATCTTTCGGCACAGGCACACGGGATCTGCCAGAATCCGAGGGCCGCAGGCAGCCAAATACCGCCAGATGTCCCCCAAAACCGGACGTCCAGGCAACAGTTCTTCCGCCTCCTCCGCCCCCAGGGAACGATTCGCCAGCCGGCGGTACGGGCCCATGTCATCCGGACATGGGCAGAGGCAGCTGGGCCGGATGTCCAAAAGGTTCACCTGAACCGATCGAATGCCTCGGAATTCATTGATTTGCAGGGTGCAAGCCAGATCCACCAGCTCCCCCTCGGAAATATCCAGACTTTCCGCTGTAGCGGAAAAACAAATGGCATTGATGCCGAAGCGCCCCTGGCGCAGGCGCAGACGCAAATGGCGGCCGCCGCCCACCGGCGTCAAGCGCTCAATCTGCAGCCGCTCCAGCAAAAACACAGGCCGGGGACATCCCGTCCCACAGGGCTCCAACGCAGACAATGCCTCTACATTGGCCAGGGACAAAAGCTCCGGCGTCACCGCGCAGTCCACCTGCAAAACGGTCCGCAAACCTGCCTGCCGGTAAAAGCTCCGGGCCAGCTGGCAAACTTCCGACCGGAAAGCCGGAATGTTTTCTTTTGAAATGGTAAAGCCCGCCGCCAGCTCATGTCCCCCGTAGCTCTCCAGGAGGTCCGACAGCTGGGTCAGGGAGGCAAACAGATTGAAACCGCCGTAGGAGCGGGAGCTGGCCTTTCCCTTGTCCCCCTCCAGGCAAATGAGAAAGGTAGGGCAGCAGAACTCTTCTGCAATGCGGGAGGCCACAATGCCCACAACTCCCTGGTGCCAGTTGGGGCTGGACAAGACAATCGCTTCTGGAGCGTCCTGACCGGCCAGCATCTTCTCCACCTGCTGGTGGATCTCCAGCTCAATGTCCTGCCGCTGTTTGTTGAGGCTGCACAGGCGGCTGGCCACCGTCTCCCCCCGCTGGGGGTCCTCAGTGAAAAACAGGTCCATTGCCAGTTCAATTTCTCCCATCCGCCCGGCGGCGTTGATGCGAGGCGCCAGCACAAAGCCAATGGAGCCGGCGCTCAGGCTCTCTGGTACACACCCGGATTGGGCCATGAGACTTCGCAGGCCCGGCCGCCGGGTCTGCCGCAGGGACGCCAGGCCCCGAGTCACAAAGGTGCGGTTCTCCCCCCGCAGGGGCATCACATCTGCCACCGTCCCCAAGCATACCAAGTCGGCATACTCCTGCAGCACCGTCTCCTGGTTTCCTGCCAAAGCGGCGGCCAGCTTAAAAGCCACCCCAACGCCAGAGAGATCCCGGTGGGGATAGCCGTCATCCTTGCGATGGGGGTCCACCACAGCCACTGCCTGGGGCAACTGATCTTTGCACTCATGGTGATCGGTGACAATGAGATCCACGCTCAGCTCCCGGCACAACGCCGCCTCCTCCACGGCGGTAATACCACAATCGACAGTCACAATCAAAGTCACGCCCTGACCGGCCAAAAGCCGGACTGCCGCCGGATTCAGGCCATAGCCCTCCCCCATCCGTCCGGGAATGTAGGTCAGGCAGTCCGCCCCCCGTTTTCGGAGGAAATCCGTGAGCAGGCAGGTGGCAGTCACACCATCTACGTCATAGTCCCCGAAGACTGCCATTCGCTCCCCCTTCTCCACGGCGAGGGCAATCCGCGCCCTGGCCGCAGCCATATCCGTCATCAGAAGCGGATCTGGCAGGGGGCGGTCACAGTCCAAATATTCATTTGCCTTCTCCGGGCTATCCAGTCCCCGGCCCGCTAACACCATAGCAGTCAGGGGAGAATAACCGGCCTGAAGCAGCCCATGGACCGCTCCAGATGCCGGCTGGGCGACATTCCAAGTTCCGTACTTCACCGCAATCCACATCCACATTTTTTCATTTCTGCTTATTATAACAAAACTTACTCCTAAGTACAATAGAAATCTGCACACTCCCGGCTCTTCAGCTGGAAAAAATCTTTGAAAACAGGAATTTCCCTCCTGACCGTAGCCATTTTCTGTACCACTTCTCTTCTGCAAATCCAGAGATTCCAGTCAAGCAACCACAAAATGTGGTTGCAATTTTTTGTGGTACTTCGTGAAAATGCACTTGCACTTTTCTCTGCGCTGTTGTATAATTTTCAAGGTTATTTCCAAAAAAGAAAGCTAAGGAGAAAAGAACATGAAAAAAGGAAAACAGTTTCTCGCACTGACTCTGGCGTTGCTCCTGGTTCTGGGGCTGTTTGCCGGCTGTCAAGCGGAAAAAGCCCCTGCAACAGAGCCTTCCACAGAGCCCGCCACAGAAGCGCCCACCGAGGCTCCTACAGAAAAGCCCACTGAGGCTCCTACGGAAGCCACAGAGCCTGCGACGGAACCGGAAGATGCCATAGCCGATGTCTTCCTCCAGGAGCCCGAAGGTTTCTTCATCGACACCACCACCGGCTTCCTCCGCGCTCCGGACTTCCCAGATGACATGTCCTACATCAGCGTCATTCCTACAGCACAAAACACCGCTGTTCTGGACATGAGCGCAGAACAGTATGAAGCCGCCATGAAGCTGAGCCTCGCTGCCATGGGCCAGGACGCAGAAGCCACCGTTGAATCTGTGGAAAAGACCGAAGTGGACGGCTACCCCACTGTAAAATCTGTGTCCCAACTGACCATGTCCGGCGTCACCTTCTGCATCACCGATTACCAGATTGTCGCTAGCCAAAACTATTCCATTACCTTTGCAGATGCTACGGCCGACGGTACCTGGACCGATGCCTTTGACAAGGCTGCTGCCAGCATCGACCTTTTGAAAGAGGGCGAAACCGCAACCGCTGACTTCAGTGACCTCACAAAATACGACCTGTCCTGTGGCCTGAGCCTTTCCGCCATGGATGGCCTGGCAGAAGTGGAGCTAGATGAGGAAGAGGGCTATGACGGTTACATGGAAAGTAATGACGTTCTGTTCTTCGCCGTCCATGACACCAAAGAGGAGCTGCTGGAAGCCGGCTATAGTAAACTGAGCCTAGACCAATATAGCAGGCTGGTTTCCGAGGCTTACGAGCTGGATGCATTCTCTACA
>ENA-UONY01002643-UONY01002643.1-human-gut-metagenome-genome-assembly--contig:-CS9-NODE-2643-length-12289-cov-3.861043_pt1 | contig 12289 bp, 10 predicted proteins | sample MGYA00242465_ERZ724012 | MGnify/ENA metagenome assembly ERZ724012 | reverse complement strand
GCTCTTAGCTTTCAGAGAGGTTCCGGCTGGTGTGAGGAAGTAAGCGGCTCCGGCGAAATTCCTCCCGGAGCGGCCTGCCTGAAGGTGCAGTAGGGTAGGACGGGTTGGCCCGTTATAGCCCCAGGCATTGCCAGATGCTGCGTGAGGGTCCCGCCGTAAGGCGTGGCCGAATCAGAGGTGGTACCGCGTTTTGACGCCCTCTGTCCCCATGGGGACAGAGGGCTTTTTGAGTAAAAAGGGGGAATTCTATGATTGAGAAGTTTTCAGTGGACCATTTGTCAGAGCTGGCAGCCTATGCCTGTGGGAAAAACGCCAGTCGGGAAAGCGGATCGGCCTTTTGTTGCCAGACAGAGGTCTCCATCCGGCAGGATTTTTTGGAAACCCTGGACTTAAGCTTTGCCAGCCGGGCAGGGGGGAAGCTGTGTGGGCTCTTAAGCTGCTTTCCGGACTGGGAGAAGGGAAATGTGGACTGCGCCCTTCTGGCGGACCGGGAAGACTACAGCGCCACTGCCGGGCAGCTGCTGTCTGCTGCCCGGGATCAACTGGGAAATCATCTGCGCTACACCTTTTTCTTTCCCAAAGAGAATGAGGATTGCGCCGTCATTTTAGAGAAAATTGGGGCCTGCCGGCAGGAAAATGAGGACCGCATGGTGCTGCGCCGGGACAATTGGCAACCTCTGGAGGGTTTGCCGGAACCCCATCCTTTGCCGGAAGCTGCTTATACCGCTTTTGCAGAGCTTCATGACTGCGTCTTTCCGGATGTTTACGTCTCCGGCCGGGACATTTTGGAGGATTTGGGGAAAAGTCGGTTTGTCTATACCCTGGAGGAAGCCGGAATCCTTGCAGCCTATGGCGTGCTGCAAGGCACCGGAGACCGGTTTACGGCCGAAATGTTGGGTGTCCGGCAGGAGCTGCGGGGCCGTGGATATGGCCGGGCCATTCTGAACTGCCTGGCAAGGGAGGCGTTTTCCCGCTACGGCGCAGCGGAGCTGGACCTGATTGTGGACGCAGACAACAGCCAGGCCCTCAGTCTATATCAAAAGACCGGGTTCCAAATTTTGGAAGAAAACCGATGCTATATATTACAGCCTGAAAATCGCAGCTGACGGAAGCTGCATGGAAAAGGAGAACACAGTATGAAAGTATACGATGAACTGGTGGCCCGTGGCCTCATTGCCCAGGTGACCAACGAAGCAGAAATCCGGGAGATGGTGGACAACGGTAAGGCCACCTTCTACATTGGCTTTGACCCCACGGCGGATTCCCTCCACGTGGGCCACTTTATGGCCCTGTGCCTCATGAAGCGGCTGCAGATGGCGGGAAATAAGCCCATTGCCCTCATTGGCGGCGGTACCGCCATGATCGGCGACCCATCCGGACGGACGGATATGCGGTCTATGATGACCAAGGAGACCATTGAACACAACTGCCAATGCTTTAAGAAGCAGATGGAGCGGTTCATTGAGTTTGGCCCAGGCAAGGCACAAATGGTGAACAACGCCGACTGGCTTCTGAACCTCAACTATGTGGAGTTTATCCGGGACATTGGCGCCTGTTTCTCGGTCAATAACATGCTCCGGGCAGAGTGCTTCAAGCAGCGGATGGAAAAGGGCCTTTCCTTCCTGGAGTTTAACTATATGCCCATGCAGTCCTATGACTTCTACTACCTGTTCCAGCATTACGGCTGCAACATGCAGTTTGGCGGCAACGACCAGTGGTCCAACATGCTGGGCGGCACGGAGCTCATCCGCCGGAAGCTGGGCAAAGACGCCCATGCCATGACCATTACCTTGCTCCTCAACTCCGAGGGGAAAAAGATGGGCAAGACCGCCAAGGGCGCTGTGTGGCTGGACCCCAATAAGACCAGCCCCTTCGATTTCTACCAGTATTGGCGGAACATTGAGGATGCGGACGTACTCAAGTGCATCCGGATGCTCACCTTCCTGCCCTTGGAGCAAATTGATGAAATGGATACCTGGCGCGACGCCAAGCTGAACGAAGCCAAGGAAATTCTGGCCTTTGAGCTCACCAAGCTGGTTCACGGGGAAGAAGAAGCGCAAAAGGCCCAGGCTGCCGCCAAGGCCCTCTTCTCCGGCAGCGGGGATGACAGCAGCATGCCCACCACAGAGCTGGGAGAGGACAAGCTGACCGATGGAAAAATCGGTATTTTGAACCTGCTTACCGCCTGCGGCCTCACAGCCTCCAACGGAGAGGCCCGGCGGCTGGTGCAGCAGGGCGGCGTCTTTGTGGATGAGGAGAAGGTGCCGGGCATTGACTTTGCCGTGACTGGGGAGCAGCTCCGGCAGGGAATCAAGATCCGGAAGGGCAAAAAGGTCTTCCATAAGGTGGTGCTGGCTCAATGAGCCAGGAGCATCCACAGGAGACCCCTGTAGTTTGGCCGTCCGGTTTCCCCTGGCAAATCATGGTGACATTCATCAGGTCGTAGTTTTTCACCGGCTCTGTCACATGGCCCGCTAAGTTGCTGAGATTGCCTCGGGAGGGAAGCACAGGGTGATTGAGAGCTTCCCGTCCCGGTAATCTGCAGCGATGGTGCCGCCCATGCGCTCGGTCAGGAGTTTGGCAATAGACAATCCCAAGCCGGTGGAGGTGCTGCCGGTCTGAACTGTGTAGAACCGGTCGAAGAGTCTTCCGGCGGTAACCGGCGTTAGATTTTTCGCCGTATTGGAAAAGACAATGACGCCGGTTTCTTCCATCTCTATTGTGAGGTCTCCGCCGCTGTATTTGAGGGCGTTTCCAATGATGTTGCTGAAGACACGGCCCAAGGCCGATGGGTCCAGGCACCGTTCCAACCGACCTTCCGGGAGCTGGATTTGCGGGGTGATACCACGTCCCTCCATAGCCCCGTAAAAGGACAGGAGATTCTCTTCCAACGCGCCCCGGAGGTCCAGGGGGACGGGGAAGAGGGGCCGAGAGGAGGCGGCCACGGAGTAGCGGAACAGTTCCTCCGTCAGCTCCTTGAGGGCCTCCGTCCGGTTTTGAATCTGGGCCAGATACCGGGCTGCCGGTTCCGGAAGCGATTCCTGCTCCAGAAGGTCCAGGTAGCCGCAGATGGCGGTGAGCGGTGTGCGCAGATCGTGGGAAATACCTGCGACAGCGTCCTTCAGCTCCAGGTCCCCCCGTTCCCAGCGCAGACGCTGGGAACGGAGCTTCCGAAGCTGGACATTTACAGAGGCGGCCAAACTCCGCATCCGGCGGTCCCGGCTGGAAATGTCAATGAGGGTGTTGGTCTCGGCCTCCAGCCGGTTTTGGAACCCCATCTCAATCTCTTGGGCCGCTTTTCGGATCAGGAGCAGCTTGATGGTCAAAGTCAAAATGACACACACGCCGGTACCGGCAGCAGCCCATAGCCAGAACACCGCATATCCCCCTTTACTTCAGATCTTTTTTCCGGAATAGAATCAACCCCTCCCCTGTAGACACAACAGAAATTCCCAGTGCGTATAAGGGCATCTGCCACAGATGAGCCGCCTCCATATTGGCGTATTGCAGTCCCTGACCGGACGGCAGGAAATCGTAGAAAAATTCATAGATTGCCCGGGCCGTACCCCGCAGATACTCCGGATTTGGGAGAGATTCCGAGGAGGCGTTTCCCAAAGAGTCTGTGAACACATAGCCGTTATAGAATTCCGGTGCGCTCAGCCTGGCGTTGATCACAGCAGCGGCGAGGAGCAGCAGGAACACGCCGAGGATGGCCATAACGGCAGCTACTGCTTTGTTCTGACACAGCATGCTCAGCGTGATGCACAGACAACAGTAGGCCACGGTCATCATCACACTGCCTAGAAGCGTCCACACAACAGGCTGGGGTTCCCCGGACAAAAAGCCAATGAGGGGTGTGCCCACAGCGCAGACTGCAAGCAGGAAGGCGGCGCACATCAAAAGCACAGCGGCCACGCAGGTGATGAGGTTGGCCAGGAAAATGCCGGTACGGGTGTGCCCCACCACCAGCTTGTTACGGATGGTGCCATCGCTGTACTCCGTGCCGAAAAACAGGCTGCAAAAAACGGCGCAGGGAACGCCAATGACCAGGGCATAGCCGAAGAAGATATGGTTCATGGATGCTTGTCCCGGCCCATATTGGACCAGCTCCCGATACTGGCTGAGGGAAAGGAGAACACCAAGGCCAGTTAGAAAGGCCATACAAACCCAGAAAACCCGGCTGCGGAATACCCTTACAAAGTTTGCACATAACAGCTTACGCATGGTTGCCACCTCCCACGAGACTGATGTAGTAGCTCTCCAGGCTCTCATCCCGCTCCTGCATGGAAAGCACCTGGCAATTCTCCTCTGCCAGCGCCAGAGCCAGCTGGGTTACGTTTATTTTAGCAAAGACATCTGCCTGGGTGTCTGAAAGTATCTGATATTCCAGATGCATCCGGTCCAGCACCCGGGCCAGAGCCTTCCCGCTTGACACTTCCAGGCGGACGCATTTCCGACATGCGGCTTCCAACTCCTGGGCGCTGATTTCCTTCACCATGTGTCCGGCATCCAGGAAGCCGTAATGGGTGGCCAGGCGGGAAAGCTCGTCCAGGATATGGCTGGAGACGAGGACGGTGATTTACCGCTCCCGGTTCAGCTTCAGGATCAGCTCGCGGATTTCCACAATGCCCTGAGGGTCCAGACCATTCACCGGCTCATCCAGAACCAAAAAGTCCGGATCTCCGCACAGGGCGATGGCAATGCCCAGACGCTGCCGCATCCCCAGGGAAAAGTGTTTTGCCCTCTTTTTGCCCGTGTGCTCCAGCCCAACCAGCTTCAAAAGCGAGTCGATGCCGTCATCAGAGGGCAGGCCCAAAATGCGGTATTGCTCCCTCAAGTTTTCCCTGGCGGTCATATCCAGATAAATTGACGGCGTTTCCACCACCGCCCCCATTCGACGGCGGGCGGTGGCCAGACTCTGCTGGCAGTTGTCTATGCCGTAAAGGGTGTAGCTGCCTGATGTGGGCTCCTGGAGTCCGCAGATTAGCCGGATCAGTGTGGTTTTTCCAGCCCCGTTTTTGCCCACCAGGCCGTAAATGGCTCCCTTCGGCACATGGATGGAGAGCCGGTCCAGAGCCCGGAAGTGCCCGTATTGCTTACTCAGGGCTTGGGCAGTCAGAACGTAGTTCATCCTGTGTAACCTCCTTGATGTTGAATGCCTATAGGTTACTGGAAACCAGTCAAGGAAACGGTGAAGGAAATGGTAAAGAAATGGTCAAGATTCTTCTTCGGTCAGCTGGAAGCCAATGCCCCAAACGGACCGGATGTAATCTGCTCCTCCAGCCTCCCGCAGCTTTTTGCGCAGGTTGCTCACATGCTGCTTCAGGGAGCTGTCTGTGCAGTCCGGGGTATCCAGGCTGATCCGATCCAGGATTACGGATTTGGCCAGCACCTGCCTGGGATTTTGCATCAGCAGCTTTAAAATGGCGCACTCCGTTTTCGTGAGATGCACGGCTTGCTCTCTGACTGTGACGGTGTGAGCAGCAGCGTCCAGCTGCAGGCTGCCTGCAGTGAGCAGGGAAGTGGAGGCAGAGGGGGTAGCCTTTCGCAGCTGTACCGTAATCCGGGCCAGGAGCTCCTTGGTGTCAAAGGGCTTCGTCATGTAGTCGGCGGCTCCACCCAGCAGGAGGTTCACCTTGTCCTGGGTATCTACCTTGGCGCTAAGTACCATAACGGGAATGCCTGTCATTTCCGGCAAAATCTCCTCTCCGCTCCGTCCGGGCAGCATCAGATCCAGCAGAATGAGGTCCGGCCTTTGTTGAGACAGCAAATAGATGGCTTCCGTGCCGGAGTAGGCCTGCAAGGTGGCGTATCCCGCCTTTTGCAGAAGCTCAGCCAGCATATTGCTGATGTGGACGTCGTCATCAATGATGGCAATGGTTTTCATGGAGATGCTCCTTTGCTTCGAAGGTACACACTGGAAAATCAGACTTCTGGCGCATGCGTCAAATGTATTGGCTGGGAATCGGGTACTCCCCCGATTCCCAGCCAGACATCTACGGTTATTTCACAAGCGCGGCAGGTTGGCTTTTATACGGAACCGTTCCAGATACAGCTTTCGTCAATTTCGGAAAGGCGGTGGACACCGCACATCTCCATAGTATCCCGAAGCTCGGCGGTCAGCTTCGCAGCGTAAACGCCAACTCCCTCCGCGCCTCCGCCATAGACAGCCGTGACAAAGGGACGGCCGATGAGGACCCCATCCGCCCCCAGGGCCAGGGCCTTAAACACATCCAGGCCGGTGCGGATGCCGCCGTCTACCAGGACCGTCATGGAGTCTCCCACGGCCTTGGCGATGGCAGGCAGGACCTTTGCCGTGGCGGGGACCTGGTCCAAAACCCGACCTCCGTGATTGGAGACGATTATTCCGGCAGCTCCGGCCTCCCTGGCCTTGACTGCACCGCGGACGGTCATGATCCCCTTCAGGAGGAAGGGAATTCCTGCGTAGTCTATGATTTCTTTGAGCTCCGCCACACTCTTGGTACCGGAGGGCGGGGTCATATTTTTCAGGAACGGCAGGCCAGAGGCATCGATGTCCATACACAAAAGCTGTGCGCCGTGCTCTTTGGCCTGGTCAATTTTCCGGAACACTAGGTCCCGGTTCCAGGGCTTGACGGTGGGAACGGCGAAGCCCTGCTCCCTTATGGTATGGCAGGCAGTGGCAAAGAGAGAATCTGCCAGACCGTCTCCTAAAAAGGCGGCAATTCCGGCTTCCCGGCAGCCCCGGACCAGAGCCGCATCAGATTCCGCTTCGGTGAGTTTGTCGCCGTAGTGATTTTGCACTGCCCCGATGGGCGCGGCAAAAACCGGCAGGGAAAAGGGATGCCCAAACAATGTCAGCCCGGTATCCACCGGCTCCATGGGGCAGATGGTGTCCATATTCAGGGCAATCTCCTGCCACGCCGCATAATTGCGGGGAAACACGGTACCCAATCCCTTGGAGCCGGGACCGGGAATGGTATTTTTACAGCCGGAGCCGTTACAAACCGGGCAAGCTTTGCAGTGAGGCCCCATATTTCCCCGGGCACGCTCCAAAACCTCGTCATAGGTCATGAGAAAGTCCCTCCAATTTCAGGTGAAAAATGGAATCACCCGCCAGGTACAAGTCTGCACAGTGCCCGGCGGGCCGATGTTTTTACGCTTCCATGCGTGACAGAGCTGCCTTTACAAAGCCGAAGAACAGGGGATGGGCCCGGTCCGGGCGGCTCTTAAATTCGGGGTGGAATTGACAGCCCACAAACCAGAGGTGGCCCGGCAGCTCCACCACTTCCACCAGGTGGCCGTCCGGGGACAGACCGGCCAGCAGCATTCCCTTTTCCGTCAGAATCTGGCGGAACTCGTTGTTGAACTCATAGCGGTGACGGTGGCGCTCGGAGATCTCCCGGCTGCCGTACAGCCCGTAGGATTTGCTGGTTTCATCCAGCACGCAAGGATATTTCCCCAGACGCATGGTACCGCCCTTTGCGGTGACGTTCACCTGGTCCTCCATGAGGGCCACAACCGGGTATGGGGAATACTCGTCAAACTCCGCCGAGTGTGCGCCGGTGAGGCCGGCCACATGGCGGGCAAATTCAATAACTGCAATTTGCATTCCCAAGCAGATGCCCAGGTAAGGCGTGCCTGTGGTCCGGGCGTACTGGGCGGCGGCAATCATCCCCTCAATGCCCCGGTCGCCAAAGCCACCGGGCACCAAAATGCCGTCACAACCGGCGAGAATTTCCTTGGCGTTGTCTGCTGTGACCTCTTCAGAGTCCACCCATCGGATGGATACCACCGCGTCGTTGGCAGTACCGGCATGGAATAGAGACTCCACCACAGAGAGATATGCGTCATGAAGCTGGGTATACTTACCCACCAGAGCAATCTGCACATGGCGATTGGCTCCCTTAATTTGGTTCACCAGGGCCGACCAGGCGGTGAGGTCCGGCTTGGGGGTATCCAGCTGGAGTTTTTCGCAGACCACCTGATCCAGGCCCTCCTTGGCCAGCATGAGGGGGACCTCATACAAGGTAGAAGCGGTGGAATTCTGGATGACGCAGCTGGGGTCCACATTGCAGAACAGGCTGATCTTCCGGCGAATCTCCTCGGTAAAGGGGATATCGCTGCGGCAGACCAGAATGTCCGGCTGGATGCCAATGGACAGCAGCTCTTTCACAGAGTGCTGGGTGGGCTTGGATTTCAGCTCATCACTGCCGGGAATTTGAACGATGAGGGGGACGTGAATAAACAGCACATTCCGCCGACCTTGCTCGGCTGCTACCTGGCGAATGGCTTCCAAGAAGGGCTGGCTCTCGATGTCGCCAACAGTGCCGCCGATTTCTGTAATGACCACATCCACGTCGGGACCAGCCATGGAGTAGACCCGCCGCTTGATTTCATCGGTGATGTGGGGGATGATCTGGACGGTGCGGCCCAGGTAGCCGCCCTCCCGCTCCCGGTTCAGAACGGACCAATAAATCTTACCGGCAGAGACAGAGGAGTTTGCCGTCAGGCTTTCATCCACAAAACGCTCATAATGCCCCAAGTCCAGATCGGTTTCCGCGCCATCGTCGGTGACGAAGACCTCGCCGTGCTGATAGGGGCTCATGGTGCCGGGGTCCACATTCAGATAGGGGTCAAACTTCTGATTCCGAACCCGGAGCCCCCGCTGCTTTAGAAGGCGCCCCAGAGAGGCGGCACAAATGCCCTTTCCCAGACCGGATACCACACCGCCGGTGACAAAAATGTATTTCATACCCGTTTCCTCCGATTTATCTCTTTGGTATTTGGATGGATTCACAGAAAGTTTCCTCCGGCGCGAGGGCACCGGAGGAAACGCCACACAGATTTATTATATACGATCAAACGTAGAAAAGCAAGTCAGAGTAGGTGGGATAGGGCCAGTGAGATTTGTCCGTCAGGGTCTCCAGCCGGTCAGCATCGGCGCGGGCCGCCTCCATGGCGGGGATGACGGTCTTGCAGTAGTACATGGCCTGTTCAGCCCGGTCCTGGGGCAAATGGAGCATCATTTCTTCCAGCGCGTTGCAGTGGTCAAAGAGGCTGTCGGTGGACTCCGAGAGCTGGGCGGCCAAAGCCTTTTCAGCCCGGCAGGAGACGGACACCGCCTCCTTAGCCGCAATGGTGCGGCATAGGTCAGCTGTATACGAGGAGGAAGCCGGGAGAATCTGGCGGCGGATCATATCGGCCATGGTCATGGCCTCAATGTGCAGCAGCTTGCAATAGCTCTCCAGATGGATTTCATACCGGGCGCGGAATTCGGTCTCTGTGAAAATGCCATGGCGAGTCACCAGGTCGATATTTTTCTGAGAGATGTAGGCAGGCAGACACTCCGCGGTGGTGCCGAGGTTGGAGAGGCCCCGTCGCTCCGCTTCCTGGACCCAGCTTTCGTCGTAGCCATTGCCGTTGAAGATGATCCGCCGGTGCTCCGTCAGAGCTTGACAAATCAGCCTTTGCAAATCAGCATCGAAATCTGTGGACTGTTCCAGCTGATCGGCAAACCACTTCAGTTCCTCTGCCATGATGGTATTGAGGGCAATATTGGGGCCACTCACAGACTGGGAGGAGCCAAGCATCCGGAATTCGAACTTGTTGCCGGTGAAGGCCAGGGGAGAGGTCCGGTTCCGATCCGTGGTGTCCTTGGAGATAGATGGCAGTACGTCTACGCCGATGCGCATGACGGATTTTTCCAGGTCGGTATAATTGGTGCCGTTGATGATGGATTCCACCACGGCCTCCAATTCGTCACCCAGGAAGATGGAGAGAATGGCAGGAGGCGCTTCGTTGGCCCCCAGGCGGTGGTCATTCCCGGCAGAGGCCACAGTGCAGCGGAGCCAATCCTGGTACTCGTCTACGCCCTTGATAAAGGCGGACAGGAATACCAAAAATTGGGCGTTCTGTCTTGGGGTACGCCCGGGCTTAAACAGGTTTTTACCGGTGTCGGTGTTCAGAGACCAGTTGTCATGCTTGCCGGAGCCATTGACCCCGGCGAAGGGTTTTTCATGGAGAAGACAGACGAGCCCGTGCTTTTCAGCCGTTTTTTTCATGATCTCCATCACCAGCTGATTGGCATCACAGGCAGTATTGGCATCGGTGTAAATGGGGGCCATTTCATGTTGGGCCGGGGCCACCTCATTGTGTTTCGTCTTAGAAAGAACCCCCAGCCGCCACAAGGCTTCGTCTAAGTCCTTCATATAAGCAGCGACCCGGGGACGGATGGCACCGAAATAGTGATCGTCCAGCTCCTGACCCTTAGGCGCTGGTGCGCCGAACAGAGTCCGGCCTGTGAACCGCAGATCCTCCCGCTTGGCAAAATCCTCCTTGGCAATGAGAAAATACTCCTGCTCCGGACCGACACAGGCAATGACCCGCTGCGTTTCGCTATCTCCAAAGAGGCGGAGAATTCGAACCGCTTCCCGACTGACCTCGTCAATGGACCGAAGCAGCGGCGTTTTCTTGTCCAGAGCGGCTCCCGTGTAGGAGAAAAAGCAGGTGGGGATGTACAGACTGCTGTCTTTGACAAACGCAAAGGCAGTGGGGTCCCAGGCGGTGTAGCCCCGGGCTTCAAAGGTGGCGCGGAGACCGCCGGATGGGAAGCTGGAGGCATCCGGCTCACCCCGGACCAGCTCTTTTCCGGAAAACTCCATCAGCACCTTGCCGTCTGCAGCGGGGGTGATAAAGCTGTCATGCTTTTCCGCTGTGAAGCCGGTCATTGGCTGGAACCAATGGGTAAAATGCGTGGCCCCTTTTTCGGTGGCCCATTGCTTCATGGCCTCGGCAATGGCGTTGGCCACAGGCAGCTCCAGAGGCTTCCCCCCAGCGATGCAGGATTTCCAGGCGCAAAAAACCTGGGGCTCCAGCCGCTTTTTCATGGTGGCCTCATTGAATACATCGCTGCCGAAAATTTCGGGTACGTGGACAACCTCCTGATTCATAGAAAACCCCTTCCTTTCACACGGACAAAAGAAAAAATGCTCCGTTCACATGGCAGTGTGAATGCAGCCCTGTATTTTGCAAAAACATCTCCAATATGTATCAAATACTATTCCACCGGCATTCAAAATGCAACGTGGAATTTTGTATGAAATTGTCAAAAATCTTAAAAAACTTTTGGGCAATCCGCATAATACCAGAAGCGGCTTTTTGTGCACTTTCTCCAGGTATGGCTGCTCTTGCAGGATTTGGATTGCAATTTTCCCGAATTTCCCATATAATAAAAGGGCAATGCCGATTTTGACCCCTGCGAATAGGCAGGGAGAAAGGACTGTCATCATGCAACCTTATCAGAATCTCAATTCCGCCGGACTGGCGCAGGAGCTGCGCCAGGTGCGGCAGGACCTGGACGCCTGGAAGGCCCGTGGCCTGAAACTAAACATGGCCCGGGGAAAGCCGGGGCGCGCGCAGCTGGATATGGTCAGCGATATCCTTCGTGTTTTGACCGATCCGGAGCAGTGTCTCTCGGACAGCATCGATGTCCGCAACTATGGCGAATTAGCAGGCTTGCCTGCTGCCCGGCGGTACTGGGCCGGGATGCTGGGCTGCCGACTGGAGGAAACCGTCGCCGGTGGAAGCTCCAGCCTGACCCTGATGTATGATCTCATTTCCAAAGCCTATACCCATGGCCTACTGCACAGCGAAGCACCTTGGTGCCGCCTGGAGAAGGTGAAATTCCTGTGCCCGGCTCCTGGCTATGACCGGCATTTTCGCATTACAGAATCCTTCGGCGCCGAGCTCATCCCCATTGCCATGACCGAGACAGGACCGGATATGGACCGTGTGGAGGAGCTGGTCAAAGACCCGACGGTGAAGGGCATCTGGTGTGTGCCGAAATACTCCAATCCCGATGGAATCGTCTATTCCCAGGAAACCATCCGCCGCCTGGCCGGTCTGCGGCCTGCCGCGCCCGATTTCGTCCTGATGTGGGACAATGCCTATTGTGTGCATGAATTTGACGGTCCATATATGCCGTTTCCGGATATCCTGACCCTGTGCCGGGAAGCGGGGAATCCCGATATGGTGTTTGAATTTGCGTCGACCTCTAAGATTACCCTGCCTGGGGCCGGAATGTCTGTGATGGCGGCTTCAGAAGCCAATATCCAATATATGCAAAAGCTGATGGGCGTGCAAATGATTTCCTATGACAAAGTCAACCAACTGCGCCATGTGCTCTACCTGCAGGACAAAGTGCATACTCTGGAGATCATGGCCAAGCACGGACGCATCCTGAAGCCCAAGTTCCAGATGGTGCTGAATCTTTTGGAGCGGGAACTGGCGCCCCGGGGGTTGGGGCACT
>ENA-UONY01002640-UONY01002640.1-human-gut-metagenome-genome-assembly--contig:-CS9-NODE-2640-length-12295-cov-4.613562_pt1 | contig 12295 bp, 10 predicted proteins | sample MGYA00242465_ERZ724012 | MGnify/ENA metagenome assembly ERZ724012 | reverse complement strand
CGGTTATGATTATCTGGCATTGACTCTGGCCATGTCCCGTTCGGCGGGCTTCGGCTGGATTTCTCCGGCCTTGGTCAAGGCAATCTTGGTAAAGACAGGGCCAAACAGTTCATAAATGAGGACGGAGAAGAGAATGATATCCCGGATGATGGCGCCCTCCTGGCCCATCTGCGCGGCGACTGTCACAGACATGCCCAGAGCCACACCGGCTTGTGGGAGCAGGGTGATGCCCAGGTATTTGCACACATTTTCCTGGCATTTCATCAGCTTGGATGCGGCGGAGGCACCGGCAATTTTACCAACGGACCGGGAGAGAATATAGGCTACGCCGATTCCGACCACGGCCAACTCCCCAAACACCCGAAGGTCCAGCTCCGCACCGCTGAGCACAAAGAAGAGTACATAAAGAGGCGCAGTCCAGCGGTCCGTCTTAAACATGATCTCCTCGGAGAAATCACAGACATTGCAAAATACCGTGCCCACCATCATGCACACCAGCAAGGGGGAGAAGCCAATGACGATCTCTCCGCCCAGAGGGATTTGCACTTTGGACAGGGCGGTGGCCAGGATGACAAAGGTGACGGCCACGCTGAGACGCTTGGAATTGGAGTGGAACAGCTTCTCCACCAGGGAGAACAGTCCGCCCAGGACAACGCCCAGGCCCAGGGAGCAGACAATCTCCAATAAAGGATTGAGCATCACGGACAGGAGGCTGAAGGAGCCGCTGATCATGGTTTTGGCGACACCGAAGGAAATGGCAAAGACCACCAGACCCACGGCATCATCCAGGGCCACAATGGGCAGAAGCAGATTCGTGAGTGGCCCCTTGGCTTTGTACTGGTTCACCACCATGATGGTGGCGGCTGGGGCGGTTGCAGTGGCTACAGCGCCCAGCACGATGCAGGTGGAAACCGGCAGTTTATCTCCCAGGACCAGATGGAGCAGGAACAGGGTGATATCCACCAAAACCGTGGCGGCTAAGGCCTGGATGATGGCAATGACGGTGGCCTGCTTACCCGTGTGTTTCAAGGCGGACAGCCGGAACTCGTTGCCAATGGAGAAAGCGATGAAGCCCAGCGCCACATCACAGATCAGGCTGAAGCTGGCAACATAATCAAAGGTGGCAAAGCCAATTCCCGGGATGCCCAGAAGTCCCAAACAGTTGGGGCCGATGAGGACGCCTGCTACCAGGTAGGCAGTGACGGCCGGCAGACGCCAGCGCTTAATGAGCCGGGTCATCATCAGGCCAGCCAGCAGGGCAAAGGCAATGGATAAAAGTGCTTTCATACAGATACTTCCTTCTCTCAGGTTCATTTTTCAGAACCCATTATAGCACGTGCTGGAGAACATGCAAGGCAAAATACGCCACAAGTTTTGAAAGGCACAGGCGTCTCTTTGGGCCGGAAGCCACAACGCGACAGTTTCACATTTTTGGGTGGAGGATTCGAGTTGATTTTTCATTGGGACAGGGGTATACTGGGAATACTTGAAGGCTTGGCTTTCAGGAAATGACCAATTTGGAGGGATTTTTATGCAAATAAGAAAATGGAAGCCTGCGTTGTGCCTCCTGCTTGTTCTGGCAATCTGCTGCTCGTTCACAGTGGGCGTTGCTGCGGCGACGTATACGGATGCATCCGGCACATATCAGCATACGAAGATTTCCCATGAGGAAGCCCCTGTGAAATCCGTGGACGGCATCGTGGATTACATCGGTGATGGGATCGTGTCGGCGGCAGACAAGGGCCAGGGCGACCGGGGACAGAGCTATTCCTGGGCGGCTATTGCCCACGGAGATGATGTGTATGTCTCTACCTGCTACAATGCCATGGGAAATACGCTCACTCTGATGGATTCTGCGCTGGGCCAGCATTTCGACCCGGAGACCATGACGGCGATTCTGAATGTCCTCTACAACGGTGCGTTTTACACCGGTGAAGAGGATGGCGGCTCTACAGGGGGTATTCTGGTCAAAGTGAATGTGGTCACGGGAGATGTCAAGCTCCTAATGTCTAGGGCGACCACAGGTGAGAGCTGCCTGTTCCGTAATGCCTGCGAATATGAGGGAAAGCTTTACTTTTGCGGCTCTGTCAACAGCCTGCCCTGTATCTATCAGGTGGACCCGGAGACAGATGTCTGCAAGCTGGTGTACCAGGGCATGACCCGGCAGGACTACATAGAGGGGTATTTGGCCGGGATTTGTACTGGAATCCGGGGCCTGTGTGAGTTCAACGGCCAACTGATTGTCAGCTGCGTCACGAAGGAGGGACCTCAGATCCTCTCCACTACCCACCCTTGGGACGGCCAGGAGGCCTTTACCCAGATTGCCGGCCAAGAAGAGCTTTTTGGCTATCCGGCTTTTCACTATGAGGACAGCATCTACGGCGGCTCCATTTGGGAGATGGTGAACTTCAACGGGAGCCTTTATGTATCCATCTGCACGGGAACCCCGAAGAATATGCCGGATGAGAATACGATGCAGTCCTTTGCTTTGGTCCGGGGCGATCAGGCTGAGGATGGTACGTGGAGCTGGACTGCTGTGATTGGCGATCCCTGGGAGGACGGCGCCAAATACACCTTCGGCATTGACCCCTCCCGTACCCGGGCCGGTGCGGGTGTTCTGATGGTGTATGGGGATTACCTCTACATCGGCGAGTACAACGATGAAGAGATTGCTCTGGAGAATGTGCTCTTTGACATTGATTTTGACTTCGTCAATGAGAATCTGCGGCAGTCTGTGGGCCTGTATCGGATGGACAAAGACGAGAACATTGAGCTGGTGGTGGGAGATCCCACACCTATGTTCCCGGAGGGAGGCATCTCCGGCATCGGGTCCGGCTTTGGCCACCGGGAAAACCAGTACATCTGGAGAATGACCGAGTACGATGGGAAGCTCTATGTGGGAACCTTTGATACCAGCAGCCTTCTGGAGCCCGTCGGTCAGTTCTCCAATGGCGATATCAACAATATGACCAAGGAGGAGTGGGAGAGCTTACTGGCCTTTATCCGCACGCTCCTGAAGCTCCAACAGAAGGGACAAGAGGATGGGACGAATGCTCTGTCTGCAAACCAGGAAGATGCCAGGACGGAACGCCTGACACAACTCTTTGACGCCTACACCAATGCCCAGCTGGCGGATTGCCTGACAGGGAGCGGCACGAGGATCTACGGCTTGGAGCCTGCCGCTCTGTCCATGCAGGAGCTTTTGGATACTGCCAAGGGGATACTCACCTGTGCCTATTACCTGAAGGACTCGGTCCGGGGCTTTGACTGCTATGTCACTGAGGATGGGGAGCACTTTGAGACCATTACCACAAATGGCCTGGGAGATCCCTACAATCATGGCCTCCGGGTCTTTGCGGAGACAGACAGCGGGCTTTGCATTGGCACGGCCAATCCCTTCTACGGCACACAGCTGTGGAGAATGAATGAAGTGACCACAGGAGCCGTCTCTTTCACCAGCAACTTGGAGATTGATTTTGACTGGCAGGTGACCCAATACCGTGTGACCGCCGCACCCAACACCCGGGTATTCGATTTCACTATGACGCCTGTGAGCTCCCGGAATGTGATTTTGGTCAATGGAACGCCCATTGAGGGTCATCATGGGGAGGTTCCCTTGGTACAGGGACTGAACACGGTTACCGTGACCAACCAAAGTGCCGATGGAGAAAAGCACATCACCTATACCTTCCAGATTACGGTTCTGCCTTGCGAGGGCGGAAGCGGCTGCCCTTGCGCCAAATTTGTGGATGTAAATCCGACTGAGTGGTATCACGAAGGCCTGGACTATGTGGTAGAGAACGAGATCATGCATGGTGTTGCGGCAGACCGGTTTGCGCCCAATCAGAAGATCACCCGGGGCATGATTATGACGGTCCTCTATCGGATGGCCGGATCTCCGGAAGTGACGGGAAGAAGCCCCTACACAGATGTTGGGAAGGACCTCTATTTTTCGGAGGCAATTACTTGGGCGGCAGAGCAGGGGATTGCTGCAGGCTATCCGGATGGTACCTTCCGCCCGAATCAGGCTGTCACCCGGCAAGAGCTGATGACCTTCTTCTGGCGGTATGCAAAGCTGGCCGGTTATGATATGACAGTTACCGCAGGCGCCAGCCTGGCTGGATATCGGGATGGGGCTTCCGTACAGCCGTATGCCGAAGAGGCGATGCTCTGGGCGGTAGATACCGGCATCATCCAGGGTGTGGATGCCAACACCCTGGCCCCCAACGGCACAGCTTCTCGGGCTATGGCGGCTACGATGCTGTACCGTATGGCCATATAAGAAGAAACTTGCGCCACGTCCGCCTATCTGGCGGACGGACGCGCTCCATTGCAAAAAATCTGGCTGGAAGCCGAAAAAAACAATCGGTTTCCAGCCAGAAATTTTTGCTGTTTGGATATTATGATGCGGTTTCACAGTAGACAGCAACGGCTTTTGCGGCAAAAGCGGCAGTGCCCGAGCCTCCAGCGGCGTCTATGTTTTCGGTCATGCTGCCTCCCGAAGCGTACATGGCACCCAAGGAGCGGAGAATTTCCGGCGTGCAGGTGTAATAGCTTTGGCTGATTTGCAGCCGCAGCTTGGCTACCAACGCTTGGGCGGCAAACGCATCGGGGCTTCCGGTCCGAATGGCGCCAAATTCCCGGAAGATTTCCATCAGGGCGCTGGCAGCCTGGGCAGATTCCTCCGAGGTCCGGTCTTGGGTTTTCCGTTTAAATTCCCGGTACGCATCTGTGGCGCCCCAGAGGGTCTTGGCTTGGGCGGCATAATCCTCCAAGGCTTGAGTGTCAAATGGGGAAAAGTCCAATGGATTCACTCCAATCGTGTGTATTTGACGGGCGAGATCAATCAGCTTTTGAATGCGTTCCTTTTGCAGCTGGAGGAGGGCGATTTGCTGCTCCAGGGCCCGGATATAGTCAAAGGACGGATTGTCCAGAATCTCCTTGATCTCGCGCAGAGGGAATTGCAGCTGTCGGAACAGCAAAATGCATTGCAGCCGGACCAGTGTGGCGTCATCGTACAGCCGGTAGCCGGATTCCGTGACCTGGGCGGGGCGCAGCAGGCCAATGGAATCGTAGTAGTGCAGAGTGCGGACGCTAATTCCTGCCATTTGACTGACTTGCTTCACTGTTTTCATATGGTGCATCTCCCTTCGTCTGCCCTTAGCATAGCCTATGACGCAAGGGAAGAGTCAAGCCCTTTTTACATTCAATTGTAATTTCCAGGTTGTTCCCAGGAGACAATGCCATTAACTTAAGCATTGCTGCCCTGCTCCCGTAGTTTCCTCCGGGGGCAGGCGCGCCCTACGCCCTCTAAGGGATGGAAATTTCCTGATTTCTGGACACCTATTCATGCGTTTGTCGTGGTGACTGGGGAAAAATTCTTGACTTTTTCCGGGAATGGGTGTTATAATAACCCTGCTGCGTAGCGGAATGCGTAAGTCCAGGCCATGGACTTACGCATTTTTTTCGCGCAATTTGGTTTATCGGAGGCAAAAAATGAAACAAGAGCAGAACAAAATGGGTACGAAACCAGTCAAAGTCCTTCTCCTCACCATGGGGCTGCCCATGATTCTATCCATGGTGGTTCAGGCCTTTTACAACATAGTGGACAGCTATTTTGTCAGTGCCATAGGAGCAGGAGCAGACGAGGCAGTGCATGCCTTGACGCTGGCTTTTCCCATCCAGATGCTGATGGTTGCAGTAGGGGTGGGGACTGGGATTGGCGTCAGCGCCTGGATCTCCCAATATCTGGGCATGAACAACCGGGAAAGAGCTGGCCGGCTGGCAGGGAACGCGATTTTTCTGGGCGTCTGCACCTATGGCTTCTTTCTCTTGTTCGGCCTGTTCCTGGCTCAGGCCTATTTGCGCACACAAACAGGGGAGCCGTTGGTCCTGGAGCTGGCAGGGCAGTATCTCTCCATTGTCTGCGTCTGGTCTCTGGGATGCAATCTGTTTATGACCTATGAAAAGCTGCTGCAGGCAACAGGCAAGGGGCATCTTTCCACCATTGCTCAGCTGGCGGGGGCAGTGGCTAATATCATTCTGGACCCCATTCTGATTTTCGGCTATTGGGGATTGCCTGCCATGGGGGTGGCCGGTGCGGCGTGGGCCACTGTGATTGGGCAGCTGCTGTCCCTGGTTTTGGGGATGGTGTTTCATCACGGCTGGAACCGGGAGTTGCCCTTTCACTGGAAAGACCTGTTACCGGAGGCCGGACTCATCCGAGAAATCTACCAGGTTGGCTTGCCGGCCATTGTGATGCAGGCGCTGATGTCTTTTATGACATATGGGGTCAATATCATTTTTGAGCAGGTAAGCAGCGATGCTGTGACTGCCTATGGCCTGTATTATAAAATCCAGCAATTTGCCTTTTTTGCTGCATTCGGGTTGAACAACGCCATTCTCCCCCTGGTGGCGTATAACTATGGCATGAGGGATCCGGAGCGGGTCAAGGATGGCGTGGTTTATGGCACGGTATATACCGTAGCCATGATGGCGCTGTGTGCCGTTGTCCTCTGGGGCTTTGCCGGCCCCGTTGCCGGAGTATTTCAGGTCTCGGAAGAGGTTCGGGCGCTGTGTCGCCGGGCGCTGCAGGTGGGACCCCTGGGGTATCTCTTTGCCGGGGCTAATATCTCCTTCCAGGGGGTGTTTCAAGCTTTGGGAAAGGGTGGGTATTCCCTTCTGGTGTCGCTTCTGCGCCTGGTGGTGGTAGCGCTGCCCCTGTGCTGGCTGCTTACCTGCTTGCCTGCGCCGGAATTTACCATTTGGTTTGCATTCCCTCTGGCGGAGGCGGCGGGCCTGATTGCTGCTGGGCTGCTTTTGAGGAAGTGCTATCGGGAAAAGGTCCTTCCCTTAAAGTCCGGGAGAGCATAAGACGCTCAGAACAGCGGCAAATCTCCTGTAAGAGGGTCCACCTGCTCCGGTGGGAGCGGCTCCAGGGCCAGGCAGGTGAAGGTGGGCTGGCCGTGAAATTCGGTCATACCGGCGTCACAAATCAGGGCAGAGAGAATCCCCGCCTCCTTGGCCCGCCGGTCCAGGTCCAGCAGCGCCTCTTCGGAGTCCACATAGACGCAGACCTTGGCGGTGCCGTGCTGGAACCAATCGCTCAGAGGGGTGGCGGGGCGGTCCGATGGCCGCAGACAGATGCCGTCCCCTTGGGTATACACCTGCCCCAGACGGTTTTCCCGCTCCAGAGCCATGAGCACCGCCGTGATACAGGCATGTCCTGCCTGGGCGGCAATTTTTCCCTTACGCATGTGTAAATCCCGGCGCATCACAATCATCTGCTTGGCAGTATACATGAAATTCCTCCAAAGCATTGGACCGGACAGCCCGGCAATGCAAATTCGTTGTGCATGGTTGACAGTGGATGGGAAGCCTGGTATGCTGATGGCAGAAATTCAGGGGCGGCTTGCCCATAGAAAAAGCGTTACGGAAAGAGGCGGCAAATTTGAAAGCTACCCATTATTACACTACGTGCCCATCCCCATTGGGCACCGTAACCCTGGAATCAGACGGGGAGGCTTTGGTGGGCCTGTGGCTACCGGGGCAGCGCGGTACGTTGCATGCTGCCTCAGCAGAGCGCCAGTGCGGGGAGGGCTTGCCCATCTTCCGGGAAGCAACGGCCTGGCTGGAGGCATACTTTGCGGGGGAAAGGCCGGATGTGTCCCAATTGGCCCTGGCGCCTGCCGGAAGTCCATTTCGCCAGGCGGTGTGGCGGATTCTCCGGGAGATTCCCTATGGTGCGACCACCACATATGGCGAAATTGCCCGGAGGATGGGGACCCTCACCGGAAAACCTGGGATGGCAGCCCAAGCGGTGGGCGGAGCCGTGGGGCACAATCCCATTTCTCTGATTATTCCCTGCCACCGGGTGATTGGCGCAGGGGGGAATCTCACTGGCTATGCAGGCGGGCTGGACAAGAAGGTCTGGCTTCTGAGGCATGAGGGCGTGGCCCTTACGGGGATGACATGGCCCGGCATGGGACTGGTCAAATGAGCCCGAAATGGTGCAGGCCCTGCTGAATCCCGTCCTCTAATACGGTCCCTGTGGTGTATACAGCCGCCTGCTGAACGGCCATGGGACTTCCTCCCATGGCAATGGGGGTGGCGACGCATTGGAACATGGGCAGGTCGTTGGCGCTGTCCCCAAAGGCAAAGGCGGCCTCTCGGGAGAGGTGATAATGATCTAGGATGCGATGGATTCCCGTGGATTTGCTGTTGCCCAGAAGCACGGCTTCCGTCATACCGCCACCTCGGTCAATAAGCGTAAAATCCCGGCCCGCTTCCATCCGGAAGCGGGTCATGTCTGCATGTCCCAGATCAAAAACCACCAGTTTTTCAAAGGTAAAATCCGGCCGGTCCGGGTCCAGGGTTACGGGAATTCCTTTTGCTGCCATACGCTGGGCCTCCAGCTTCGCCTGCGGCCCTTGGGGGCGAGTTCCGTCCAGAATCATGCTGCCGTTGGCTTCAAAGAGGGGATCCAAATTGCAGGCTCGGACCAGCTCCCGAACCCGGCGGCACAGGGCGGGGTCTGGCAGGACATGGTGCAAAGTCCGGTTCCCTGCCCGTACCTCCATGCCGCATCCGCAGACACAGCCGTCCCATGTCTGTTGCAGCACCCGGGGATCTATGTGGCTATAGGGCCGGCCGGTGTTCAGAATGGCCAGGTGCCCTTGTCGCCGCAGGGCGGTTACGGCTTCCAAGGCGCTTTCTGGCAGGATTTGGGTGGCATCGTCAATCAAGGTGCCGTCAATATCAAAAAATACAATCTTTTTCATATCTGATTCCTATCGGTTTAACATTCTGGCAATGGCGGTCCGGCGGACCTGCATGGCGCCCACCGGGCAGAATTCCTGGCAGCAGAAGCAGTGTATGCATTGGCTGCGTCGAATGCGGGGACGGCCGTTTGTCATGGCGATGGCTTTTGCGGGACACAGGCCGGCGCATTTGCCGCAGCCAATGCACTGGGCCGATGCCTCCGGCCGGGCGCTCAGGAGCCGCTGGATCACCGCTCCCTGAAGCTTCCCCCAGGTGGATTCTCCGCGGCCTCGGAAGAGGAGGCTGCTGGGGGTTTCCAGCTTTTGAAAATCCAGGATCCGGAAGGTCTCCAGCTCCCCTGCAATCTGCAGCTCTGAAACATGAGGTGGAATCAAACCTCGCTCCAAGGCCGCCTCCAGCGTGGGGACCTGATTCCGCTCCAATCCGATGAGCCAGGCACAGGCCAGGTCCAGCTTGTGAGGGCTGGGGGAGGCCAGCAGCGCGCCTATCGGGCGGGGGGTCCCCTGGGTGGGGCCGTTGCCCTCCATGGCCACCACAGCGTCTGCAATGCTGACGATGGGATGGAAATACTCGTCCAGGTCTACAATCATCCGGGCAAAATCCCGGGGATCTGGAAAGCGAAAATGGTATTCTGGCTTTAGAGTGCCAGGGATTGCGCCGAAGAGGTTTTTTGCTGCCGCAGACATGCCCATCATACCGTGGCTTTTCAGCTTGCAGAAGTCAATGATGGCATCGGCCTCTGCCAGGTACTGGGTGTACTGAAAGGTCCGGGCCACCCGGGCCTGAGGATAGACGGCCTGGGCCTGTGTAAAGTTCCGGTTTAGCTCTGCCCCGGCGGCTTCCACGGGGTATAGACCGGCCGCCTAATAACTTCACCCCACAAAGGCGGCATTGTAGAGCCCGCCGGGGCTGTCCCCGATGACCACCTGAGCGCCGCGTTCCAAAAGCAGCTGAGTCAGGGCCAACAGCAGCGCCGGATGGGTGGTGGCCGCCCGCTCTGGGGCCATACCTGCCACCAGATTGGCTTTGATCGCCACACGCATACCGGGCTGTACCCAGTTCAGGCCGCCCAAGGGTTTCAATACCTGCTCCAGAGAGCGGCGGCAGACATCCGGTGTGTAGGTGCTGCAAGGGACGGCAGAAACATCAATTGGCATAGCGGTACTCCTTTTGGCAGGCCCCGAGGGCTGCAATGATACGTATCAGCTATTATACTACGATTTTTCCGCCACGGCAAGGTCGCTGCCGAATCAAACGCATTGGAGCGGCAGCTCCCCTGGCTTCCCCCCGGGGGAAGCCAGGAACGCTCCTGCGTCAGTGCAATATCGAAACATCCTTCTAACCTGAAATTTGCGGCCCCATGCCACCCCGGATTGGAGATGAGGTGGCATGGGGCAGAGGATGGCCAGCTACGGGGTAGATGCCTGGGGCTGCGCTGCGGTGGTGAGGATGGGGAGATTGGCGTTGTAGATTTGTGGGAACTGGCTCAGGGGCAGGGGGCTGATGCCACGACCCACCTCAATGGTATAGCCGGGGCGGCGGTATTGCTGGATGAACCAATCTTTATACCCGGCAAAGGCGGAGTTATACGGGGTATCCTCCAGAGAGTAGCCGCTGAGAGCCGCAAATTTTTCTCCCAATTCCCGGGCACCGGGCACATAGATGTCTTGGAATTGCCAGTAAATGACCTCACCCTGGCTGTGATAAGCCAGAACCAAGGCCGGGTCCAGGGTCTGGGTGTACCGGGCCAGAGCCTGGGTTTCCCGCTGGTCCAGGGGTGCCTGGCCTACATAGTCCCGGGGGCCGGGGCGGGTGAAGCCCTGCTCAAACTTGATTTCCCGGGCAGTTTCCCACCCTGCCGGATAGTTCAAATTCAGGTCAATCCCCAGGAGATTTGCCTTCCATCCATTGGGGAACGGGATACTGGGATAATAGGACGCCAGGCTCCGTGCAAAGGCGTAATCCCCACTGTCGGAGGATAGTGCCCCAGTAACCAAATCCACGCCATCGGGGTCTACCATGGGAACCATGTGGATGGTGGCCACCTCCAGCAGTTCCCTTCCGGGATAACCGCCGATGACGGCGCCAGCGACGGCGGCCTTGGCCAGATCTTCGGCAAAGGCCAAAAGTAGTGTGGCGGTGATCCACTCATTGGCATGGTGGGCAGCTGTGTACAGGACGCGCCGCTGTCCCGTGCCCATGCTAAGGGCCTCCACAGGCCGTCCAAAGGCGGTGGTGGTGAGGGCCTCCATCCGGCAGAGGGCAGGATACCGGCCCACAAGACCGCGGATACACAGACTGCACAGGTTCGAGGTCATAGGCACATCGGTCGGAACTACGGGAAAGTCCAGGGGCACCCGCATGGGTGCCCCCACAGGCAGCCGCTCCGGGTCCAGGGAGGGGTTGGCTGTGGCAATGGCCTGGGAGGTGGTGCCATAGCGTGCGGCTAGCTCCCAGTAGGTATCTCCGGGTTGGATGCGGATGGTGCGAAAGCCCAGCAGATAAGGCTCCAGGGCCAGCTGGGTCTCCGGATCGGCTTCACCGGTTTGGGGGAGACCCTGGAGGGCCTGGAATTCTGCCAGGGTGTTGACCCCGGCGCGGCGCAGAGCCAGTGCAATTAATTCGTTCATTGAAATCGCCTCCGGTTATTCTATGCGTATAAATACCCATTGGTTCCGAGAAAATAGGAAAATTGTCCAACAAATTTCGTTATAAGCCCGGGAATTTGTGAAAAACGGGACTTTACAGCCGGAAACGGATCTTGTATAATAATATTGTCTGGGGCCTATACTCCAAACTATGTGGAATGCGCCGCCTTGGCGGCGGGATTGAAATGGAGGAAAATAACCATGTCTATTAAAGTTGGCATTAACGGATTTGGCCGGATCGGCCGTATGGTCTTCCGCGCTAGCATCAACCATCCCGAAATTGAAATCGTGGGTATCAACGATCTCTGCCCCGCTGATTATCTGGCCTATATGCTGAAGTATGACACCATGCACGGCCAGTTCCAGGGCACGGTGGAGTCCACCGAGAACTCCATCATTGTCAATGGCCATGAGATTCCCATCTCTGCTGAGCGGAACCCCGCTGACCTGCCCTGGGGCAAGCTGGGCGCGGAGTATGTGGTGGAGTCCACCGGCCTGTTCCTGACCCAGGAGAAGGCTGCCGGCCACCTGGCTGCCGGCGCCAAGAAGGTTGTCATGTCTGCTCCTTCCAAGGACGCCACTCCCATGTTCGTCTGCGGTGTCAACCTGGACAAGTACACCACCGACATGAACTTCGTCTCCAACGCCTCCTGCACTACCAACTGCCTGGCCCCCATTGCCAAGGTCCTGAACGATAAGTTCGGTATCACCGATGGCCTCATGACCACCGTTCACTCCACCACCGCCACCCAGAAGACCGTGGACGGCCCGTCCCTGAAGGACTGGAGAGGCGGCCGCGCCGCTGCCGGCAACATCATCCCCTCCTCCACCGGCGCCGCCAAGGCCTGCGCCCTGGTTATCCCCGA
>ENA-UONY01002637-UONY01002637.1-human-gut-metagenome-genome-assembly--contig:-CS9-NODE-2637-length-12318-cov-14.490500_pt1 | contig 12318 bp, 14 predicted proteins | sample MGYA00242465_ERZ724012 | MGnify/ENA metagenome assembly ERZ724012 | reverse complement strand
TCGTGCCTTGGGCGGCACTCGCGTCTTGCTGGCCGCTGCCCCAACAACTCCTCCCTGTTTCCGCCGCTGGCGGCGGTCGTCGTCGTTGCTGTTGCGGGGTGGGAGTCCAGAGGTAGGGAGGGGGGACTCGGAACACCCCTCCCTGCCTCTGGCCCAGCGGAGCGTCCTTGCACGCTGACGGCAGGCAGAAAGTTGCCATAGCAGCAACGCTGCAACTGCCGTTCACCGTTACGACCCCACCCATGAAAAAAGGTTCTGAAAAGCCCGCAGACTTTTCAGAACCACAAAATTAAAATTATTTTCCCGCTTACCCCAGCTGGCTCTGGGTCAGGGACATCCGCTGGTAGGCAATGCGCGGGGTGCCGTCCTCCACATGGATGATGCCGCAGCGGGTAAAGCCCTCGCTTTCCAGCAAATGCTGCATCACCTTGTTGTCGGCGTGGGTGTCGGCGCGCAGGCTCTCGCAGTGTTCCAGACACCACTCCACCACTGCTTTGCCCACGCCCTTGCTCTCGCCCGCCGAAGCCAGCCGGTGCAGTGTGCCATAGGGCAGGGTGTCGTTGAGCCACTGTCCGTCCTCGATGACCTTGTAGGTGGGGTCCTCGCCAAGGACAAAGGCAAACACCGCCTGCATCTGGCCGTTGATCATGTACACGAACAGCCGGTTGGTGTCGATATCCTCTTCCAGCAGCTCCGGGCTGGGATAGTTGTCCCCCCACTGGGTGGGGTTGCCGTTTTTCGCCATGAAATCCCGCGCACGGGCATAGACTTCAAGGATCTTTGCCATATCCGCTCTTACTGCTCCGCGAAACATATCCACTCATCCTCTCTTGCCCGCGCCCTGCCGCGCGGGGTATATTTATTTCAGTATAACACAATTTTCCATAAAGTACCAGATTTTTCTCCATTTTGCGGCAAAAACAAACCGCCGTGCGCGGGGCGGCAGCACGGCGGTCAGGGGCAGCAAATCAAAAGAGGGCTTCATGCGGTGGGGCGGCGAGGAGCGACGCCGGTGCGCACCAGCCGGTACTCCCGGGGGCTCAGGCCGTAGCGCTCGTGAAACAGGCGGTAGAAGTAGCTGGTGTTCTCGTATCCCACCTGCGCAATGATCTGCTGGATGTTCAGATCGCTGCGGCGCAGCAGCCGCGCGGCAGTCTCCATGCGGTGCTTTTGCAGCAGCTCCTTGTAGGTGCGCCCGGTCTGGGCGCGCACGCACTCGCTGACATACGCCAGCGAAACACCATAAGCCCTTGCCACATTGGAAAGGCTGGCCTCACGATAATTTTGGGTGATCTCCTGCAGCGCCGCCTGCACCAGTGCATCGCGGCTCACGGCCTCCATGCGGGCGGGCTGCGTGGAGCGTTCAAGCTTTGCCATCATTGTATCTGTCCTCCGTAACGGTGCGGCAGGCGGGGGACTGGGGGAAGCCGGAACCACCCGCCGCACGATAACTGCGGAGCCCTTTCCGGGCTCTTATACCTTGAATACGAATCACCCGCCGCAAACATTGCAGAAAAGATAAAAATTTTTTAGTCAATTTTCGTTGTAGAGAGGGCGGACGATTTGGAATGCGCTCCGCGTTGCGCTGCGCATATTCAGCGGAAAGAATATTTTAAATTTCGCGTTTGTCGCGCTCTGCGGAGCGCTCCAAACGCATTTTCACGGGAGGGATCGTAACGGCAAACGGCATTTGCAGCGCCGCTTTCTGCGAAAGCGCGGCGCTGGGGTTAGCGTCCTCGCCCTCTCAGGCGCTAACGCGCCAGCCGTGACGGAGAGGGCGAGCCCGTTTGAAAATTTTCCCACAGAAAAAGGCTGCCCGCCAATTGGCAGACAGCCTTTTCCAGAAGAAAATAAGGAAAACACGCGCCCAAGAGGGCTGGGTGAGTATCAGAACATGCTTTCGTCCTTGTAGCGCCCGGTGCGCACGAACTGCACCCATTCGGCTACGTTCACGGCATGGTCGCCGATGCGCTCCAGATACTTGATGACCATGAGCAGATCCAGCGCCGCGTCTACCTTGGCGGGGTCGGCGGCGATCTCCTGTGCCAGCGTGTGCTTGATGGCGTTGAAGTCGTAGTCCACGGCGTCGTCTGCGGCGATGACACGGCGGGCGGCAATCTCGTCCTCAGCGGTCAGGGAGTCCAGGGCGTCTAAGATCATCTGGTAGGCCTTGCGTCCCATGGCAATAGCCTGACTGACAGCGGGGTCTCTCTCCTTACGCACGGTGACGAGATGTGGGATGATCTCCGCGATATCCGAAGCGTGGTCGCCCATGCGCTCGATATCGGTGACCACCTTCATGGCGGTGGAAATGTGGCGCAGGTCGCCCGCTACCGGCTGCTGGCGCAGCAGCAAGGTCATGCAGCGGTGCTCGATGTCCCGCTCCATGTTGTTGATGCGGTCATCCCCCTGCACGATCTTCTGGGCGGCTGCGGTGTCGGCGGTGCACAGCGCTTCCAGCGCGTTCTCCACGGCCTCGGCGGCGTTCTGCCCCATCTCCACCAAAGCGACCCTGAGGGCTTCCAGATCGCTGTCGTATTGTTTGCGAATACTCATTGCTTTGTTCCTCCCTGCATTAACCGAACCGGCCGGAGATGTAGTCCTCGGTGCGCTTGTCCCGGGGTGTGCTGAAGATCTGGTTCGTGGGGCCAATTTCCACCAGCTCCCCCAGCAGGAAGAAGGCGGTGCGGTCGCTGATGCGGGCAGCCTGCTGCATATTGTGGGTGACGATGACCACGGTGTAGTTCTTTTTCAGCTCGTTCATCAGCTCTTCCACCTTCATGGTAGAGCCGGGGTCCAGTGCGCTAGTGGGCTCGTCCATCAGCAGCACCTCGGGCTTGACCGCCAATGCCCGGGCGATGCAAAGACGCTGCTGCTGCCCGCCGGAAAGGCCAAGAGCGCTCTTTTTCAGGCGGTCCTTCACCTCGTCCCACAGGGCTGCGCCCCGCAGCGAGGTTTCTACCAGCTCGTCCAGCTCGGCTTTATTGCGCACACCGTGCAGCTTGGGGCCGTAGGTGATGTTGTCGTAGATGCTCATGGGAAAGGGGTTTGCCTTCTGGAACACCATGCCCACGCGGCGGCGCAGGTCGGTCAGCTCCATCTCGCGGGCAAAGATATCCTCGCCCTTCAGCCGTACATCGCCCTCGATGCGCACGCCCGGCACAAGGTCGTTCATGCGGTTCAGGGTCTTTAAAAAGGTGGACTTGCCGCAGCCGGAGGGGCCGATGAGCGCGGTGATCTCCCGCTCGCCCACGTCCAGCGAAATGCTCTTCAGCGCCTTGAAGTCGCCGTACCAGAGGTTCAGATCCTTTGCCGATATCACCGGCACATTCGTGTTTTCCATAGAGTACCTCTTTATTTTTACTGCTTCTGTTTCAGTTTGGTTTTGGCCAGACGTGCTGCCAGATTGATCAGCAGCACCAGCACCAGCAGCACTGCGCCGATGCCCCATGCGGAGGTAAAATCGCCGTCCTCAAAGGCGCGCAGGTACAGCAGCACCGACAGGGTGGCACCGTTGGAGGTGTAGGCCTTGAACACACTCTTGGCGATCACCTCTGCCGCACCGGCGGTGAACAGCAGCGCGGCGCTTTCGCCCACGATGCGTCCCACAGCCAGAATGCAGCCGGTGACGATGCCGTCAATGCTGCAAGGCAGTACGATAGTGCGGATGATGTGCCACTTGCCCGCACCCAGACCCATAGCGCCCTCACGGTAGCCCTGCGGCACGGTTTTGAGGGATTCCTGTGTGGTGCGGATGATGGTGGGCAGGTTCATCACCACCAGCGTCAGACTGCCGGACAAAAGACAGGTCTGGAAGCCCAGCGCCTGACTGAACACCAGCATACCCACCAAGCCGTAGATGATGCTGGGGATACCGGCCAGCGTTTCGTTGGTGAACTCGATGACCTCAATGAGCCGCCGATTGGAAGCATATTCGGTCAGGTAGACCGCCGCACCCACGCCCAGCGGCAATACGATTAGTAATGTCAGCGCAATGACATACAGGGTGTTGAGGATTGCGGGCAGAATGCCGTCCGTCTTTTTCAGCACACTGGCGGTGGTGGAAAGGAATTTCCAGCTGATGTGGGGGATGCCCCGCACCAGAACCATGCCGATGATCCCGGCCACCAGTACCATCACCAGCACTGCGCTTGCCCAGACCAGCACGGTCATCACCCGGTTCCATGCCCGGCGGGAGGGCGAAAATCCGTTATTCATCGCGGTTTCCTCCCTTCAGTACCAGGTTCAGCACCACGTTGATGAGCATGATGAACACGAACAGCACCAGCGCGATGCTGAACAGTGCCTGCCGCTGCAAGCCGCCGGCGTAGCTCATTTCCTTGGCAATGGCGGTGGTAAGCAAAGTAACGCTGCGGAACAGGCTGTCCGGCATATTGGGGCTGTTGCCCGCCACCATCATCACAGCCATGGCCTCGCCGATGGCGCGGCCAATGCCCAGCACAACGCCTGCGGCAATGCCGCTTTTCGCCGCTGGAATGCTGATCTTGAACCATGTTTCGGTGTCGGTAGCACCCAGCGCAAGACTTCCCTGCTCATACTCCGGCGGCACGGCGTTGAGCGCCGTCACCGACACGGACACGATGCTGGGTAAGATCATGATGGAAAGCACCACGATGGCGCTGAGCAGGCAGGCACCGGAAGCCTTGCCGAAAGCTTTTGCCACGGCGGGCACCAGCACCTGCATACCCAAAAGGCCGAACACCACGCTGGGGATGCCGGACAGCAGCTCGATGGCGGTGACCACCACGGTGCGCAGCTTTGGGTCTGCGGCCTTGGAGAGGAACACTGCCGTCAGCAGGCCGATGGGCACGCCGAGGATGGTGGCGCCCAGCGTGCCGTAGACGCTGGACAGGATAAAGGGCAGAATGCCGAACAGCGGCTCTGCCGCGGTGGATGCCCATTTTGTGCCGAACAGGAACTTGAACAGACCAATTTTATGGATGGCCGGCACGCCGGAGACCACCATGTACACCGAGATGAGCACCACACAGCACACCGCCAGCATTCCGCACAGGAAGAAGATGAAATTCATCACCGCTTCCAGCCAGTCGGCGGGGGTGCGGGGCAGCTGTACCCGGCGCAGATAGGATTTTTTGTTCATAGCTGAAATCCTTTATAAAAGCCGCGTCGGCTCGCAGAAACGGCAGGCCGGCGCGGCGGGCTGATTTTATCATCGTCCCATCCTGTTGCCGGGTCAGTTCGGCCGGGAGTTTCACCAGCGAATGATCCGAGGGTGGGACCCTGTTGCCGCAGGCAATAGGGCGGGAGCTGGAAGCCCCGAATTTCGCGGGGGAACTCCCAGCCGGGCTGACCCTGAGCGCCTTTTACTCGTTCACGGGCACAGCGCCTGCGGTGCGGATGAGGTCGGCAGCGTCCTTGCTGGTGGCAAAGTCCACAAAGGCCTGCGCCTGCTCAGAAAGGGTAACGCTCTTGTTGGTAACGAACACGAAGGGACGCTGGATCTTGTAGCTGCTGTCCTTCACGGTGTCCTCACTGCACTCCACACCCTCCACGGTGACCATGGCGACAGTATCGCCCACAGCGGACAGAGAAGCGTAGCCGATGGCCAGCGGGTTTGCCTCCACGGCGCTGATGACAGCGCCGGTAGCGGTCAGCTCCTGTGCGTACTTGCAGCTGTCCTTCACGTCCACGATGCTCTCAAAGCCATCGCGGGTGCCGGAACCGGCCTCACGGCCCACCAGAACGATCTCGCCGTCGTCGCCGCCGACCTCCTTCCAGTTGGTGATCTCGCCGGTGAACATCTTCTTCAGCTGCTCCACGGTCAGGTCAGCGACCTTGCTGTCCTTGTTCACAACGATGGCGATGCCGTCCAGCGCTACGACAGTGCCGTCCACATCGTTCTTCTCATCGTCCTTCAGGGCGCGGGAGGACAGGCCGATGTCCAGTGTCTTGTCGGTAGCGCCGGTGATGCCTGCGCCGGAACCGGTGGGGTCGTAGCTGACGGTGACGCCCGGCTCGACCTCGGCAAAGCCCTCGGTCAGGGCGGCGATGACGTTCTTCATGGAAGTAGAACCGCCGGTAGCCACATTGCCGCTCAGGGTGCCTGCTGCGCTCTCCGCAGCAGAAGCAGCGGTGGTGGAAGCAGCGGTGCTGGATGCGGAAGAAGCAGAGCCGCCGCAGGCAGTCAGAGTAGCAGCCGCAGCAGCTGCACCGCAAACGGTCAGAAAGGAACGACGAGAGATCTTTTTCATGATAGAATTTCCTCCATTTAAACCCGGGCGCCCGCCCGGCACTGTCTTTTTGTGTTTTCCTTGGGAACGGCCTTATTCTACCGCTTTGCCGCCCTTGCCGCGACCATGGACGTGCAAAAAGTGCGTAAAACTTTGTGCATACTGCCAGCCACAATGTAAAGAACAGGTAACGCGGCACAAAACAAAAAGCCGCCGGGCACTCCTGTTTCCAGAAGTGCCCGGCGGCGGGGTGTATTCGGTTTTACTCTACGCGGCTGGTCATGGTCTTGCCATCGTAGAAGAACACAACGGTCTTGCCCTTATACTTGATGCGCAGCTCGTAGGTGCCGTTCTCGCGGGACAGCTGCGTATTGTTTTCATGAGAGCTGTTTTCGGTCTCCAGACGGAACTCAAATCGGCTGAACACCTGATACTTCTTTGCACTGACATTCAGCCCGCTGGGGATGAACACCATCTTCTCCGGCTTGTAGCCGTTCTCGGTAAAGATACCGGTGATATCCTTCCAGGGTATGCTCACATCCTCTTCGCTCCGGTTCCAGATGGCAAAGTAGGGCTTATACTGAACCTTACCGCTCTTACTACCACCGGAGAAATCAGTTTCTCCGGTGATATCACACAGGAACATTACGCCCTCCACCTCCTGCTTGGGGTGGTTCAGGTCCATAGTCGTTCCGCAGCCGGCCAAAGCCCCTGCGGCGGTCAGCACCAGTGCCCCGGCGCTGAGCTTGAGAAATGTTCTGCGGTCGATCATAGCAATGCACCTCCTGTATCGGGTATCCCTTGGAAAACGCTATTCTGCGGTATCAGACGGTCTGCTTTACAAAAGTGCTGGTCGTATAATCCAGCGTGTAGATTTCCGTTACGCTTGCGCTCGAGATCGTAAAAGTAACATCGGCCTTCTTGGCCACGACAGCTTCGTACAGGTCTTTCTGATCTTCTTTCAGCGTGAAATTCATCCAACCCTCTTTGATCTGGCCCTTCGCAAGATTGATCTTACCGTCATTTTCCAGCAGATCGCCATCGGTATAGTTCTTGACCACCTGTCCATTGATCTTCAGGACGAAATAGCCCTTTGCAGGGATCGGCTGGGGCCTTTTGATGCCGGAGGTATCCTTGATGCGCACCCAGACGCTGATGTAGCCTTCCCATTCGGCGCCAGCAGTGCCACCAAAGTCGATGCCGTTGGTTTTACCCAGAGCCTTGCCTGCCGTTGCCTGGAACAGGCCGAAATCCGTGCCAATAGCACCATCACTGCAGCCGCCCAGCAGGCCGGTCATGGATACTGCCACTGCCATTGCGGCAGAAGTCTTTAAAAATGCACGACGATCCATTTTCATAGCCATAATACAAACCCTCCTCAAATGCTTTTTGCACCCTAAGAGTACCACATTTTACCACATTGTCAACTATCGGAACTTAGGTTTCACCATTTTATCGTTCCTTTATAGTAGATATCGCAGCGCGGCAGCGGGCGCAGTGTCTGCCGCCGTTCCGGGGCTGCGGCGAAAATTTTACTTTTTTCCAATAAAATCGAAATTTGCTGTTGACAAAGGGCACCCGGTATGCTAAAATAGCCAAGTCGGGTGCGAACACCTGATGCAAAATGGACGTATGGCCCGTTGGTCAAGCGGTTAAGACAGAGGCCTCTCACGCCTTTAACATCGGTTCGATTCCGGTACGGGTCACCATTTTATAGTAGTAAAACGGCTGTATGCCGTTTTATATAGATGCCTCTTTAGCTCAGTCGGTTAGAGCACCTGACTGTTAATCAGGGTGTCGCCTGTTCGAGTCAGGCAAGAGGCGCCAGCAAAGCGATGGAAATTTTCCATCGCTTTTTTCTTTTTCCGGCAGTCTTGTTGACAGCACCGCCCCGGGGGGCTATACTTAGCATTATAATAAAGAATACGGAAAAACCTCCTTCCGGCAGGGTCAGACGCCTTGCCGTACTGCCAAAGGCTCCCTCCCCGAGGGAGCTGGCTGCGAACAAAGTGCGCAGACTGAGGGAGTTTCCTGTCAAAAGGAGAACATCATGAAAAAAGTTATTCTGACCGGCGACCGTCCCACCGGCCGCCTGCACGTTGGCCACTATGTCGGCTCTCTGAAGGAGCGGGTGCGGCTGCAGAACACCGGCGAATATGACGAGATCTTTATCATGATCGCCGACGCGCAGGCGCTGACCGACAACGCCGACAACCCGGAGAAGGTGCGCCAGAACATTCTGCAGGTGGCACTGGACTATCTGGCCTGCGGTCTGGACCCCAACAAGGTGCACATCTTCATCCAGTCCATGGTGCCCCAGCTGACCGAGCTGAGCTTCTACTACCAGAATCTGGTCACCGTCAGCCGTTTGCAGCGCAACCCCACCGTGAAGAGCGAGATCCAGATGCGCAACTTCGAAGCCAGCATCCCGGTGGGCTTCTTCTGCTACCCCATCAGTCAGGCTGCCGATATCACCGCCTTTAAGGCTACCACCGTGCCCGCCGGTGAGGATCAGAAACCCATGATCGAGCAGTGCTGCGAGATCGTGCACAAGTTCAACTCCGTCTACGGCGAAACGCTGGTAGAGCCCCAGATCGTGCTGCCCCAGAACGCCGCCTGCCTGCGTCTGCCCGGCATTGACGGCAAGGCCAAGATGAGCAAGAGCCTTGGCAACTGCATCTACCTGTCCGAGGAGCCGGAGGAGATCGAGAAGAAGGTCAAGTCCATGTTTACCGACCCCAACCACCTGCGTGTGCAGGACCCCGGCAAGGTGGAGGGCAATCCGGTGTTCATCTATCTGGACGCCTTCTGCCGCCCGGAGCACTTTGCCGAGTTCTGGCCGGAGTACCAGAATCTGGACGAGGTCAAGGCGCACTACCAGCGCGGCGGTCTTGGCGATATGAAGGTGAAAAAGTTCCTGAACAGCGTCATGCAGGCTGAGCTGGAGCCCATCCGCACCCGCCGCAAGGAGTGGGAGCAGCGCCTGCCCGAGGTGGTGGAGATTCTCAAGGAGGGCAGCGCCTACGCCGAAAAGACCGCTGCCGCCACACTGGACGAGGTGCGCAAGGCCATGCGCATCGACTACTTCGAGAACGATAACCTGCTGAAGTAAGTTTTATGAGAGAGCCCGAAACGCCTGCGGCGTTTCGGGTTCTCTTTTGCATCGTTTACGAAAATTGCATAGAAAATGCGGTCAAACTATGCTAAAATAGCGGCAACAAGTACAGAAAGCCCCGTTCTGGGGGCGAGAAGAAAAAGGAGAACCACCATGCAAAAGACCATCTGGATCACCGGCGCAAGTTCCGGCATCGGCCGGGAGTTCGCCCGCCGGTACGCCGCCATGGGCTGTCGGCTCATCCTGACTGCCCGCCGCGCCGACCGCTTGCAGGCGCTTGCCAAGGAGCTGCACGCAGCCCATGGCACGGAATGCCGTATTGAGACCGCCGACCTCTCCCGCGCCGAGGAGTGCAGCCGCCTGTGCGAGGTGCTGGCGGATGAACACATCGACATCTTCATCAACAACGCCGGTTTCGGCGTCTGCGGCAGCATTCTGGAAACGGAGGAAGCCCGCGAGGAAGAGATGCTCCAAGTGAACGTTGCCGCCATGGCGCGGCTGTTCCGCGCCGTGGTGCGCAAGATGCACGCGCAGGGCGGCGGCACTATCCTGAATGTGGCGTCCTCTGCGGGGCTTCTGCCCGGCGGGCCTTATATGGCGGGCTACTACGCCAGCAAAGCCTATGTGGTCAGCATGACCCGCGGCGTGGCCGAGGAGCTGCGGGAGATGCACAGCCCGGTCTACGTCTGCGCCCTCTGCCCCGGCCCGGTGGACACCGAGTTCAACGACCACGCCGGTGTGGTGTTTGCCCTGCGGGGCATCACGCCGGAGCTGTGCGTGGAGGAAGCCATGCTGGGCATGATGCACCGCAAGACCATCATTGTGCCTTCTGCCTTTATGCGGCTGTGCACCAGCGCCCAGCGCCTTGTGCCCATTCCCCTGCTGATGCCCATCGTGGCACGCCAGCAGAAGAAAAAGCTGGGGTAAAGCCAAAGGTCGCCTAAACTTGTCAACAAGCCCAAATTAAGCAGGGATATCTTGTGCACCGTGACAAGGTGCGTCAGTTTGCGCAAACTGGTGTGCTGAAAAATAGCGGCTATGCGTACTGTTTTGCGACGGAAAAGCGGAAATCTAAAGAAAGTACAACAAAACTTCACAAGAATGTGCCTTGACACTTCCTGCAAAGGATGCTAGACTGGTATACAAGTAAGAGCGCGCTCCGGCACGGCCGGATACGACGCGCTTTGCAAAGCAGCACGGTGCGGTTTTGCCCCGTGTAAAATATGGTTTTTGACAGGAGGACTTTATTATGGCACAGTGCACTCCCAAATCTTTTGACCTGACCGGCAAGGTGGCGCTGATCACCGGCGCATCCTACGGCATCGGCATGGCAATTGCAAAGGCTATGGCAGCCAACGGCGCTACCATCGTGTTCAATGATATCAAGCAGGAGCTGGTGGACAAGGGTCTGGCTTCCTATGCAGAGGCCGGCATCAAGGCACACGGCTACGTCTGCGACGTCACCGATGAGGACGCTGTCAACGCTATGGTGGCAAAGATCACCGAGGAAGTCGGCCACATCAACATTCTGGTCAACAACGCCGGTATCATCAAGCGCATCCCCATGACCGAGATGAGCGCTGCTCAGTTCCGTCAGGTCATCGATGTTGACCTGAACGCTCCCTTCATCGTGGCAAAGGCCATCATCCCCGACATGATCGCACAGGGCGGCGGCAAGATCATCAACATCTGCTCCATGATGAGCGAGCTGGGCCGTGAGACCGTTTCTGCCTATGCAGCAGCAAAGGGCGGCCTGAAGATGCTGACCAAGAATATCGCTTCCGAGTACGGCGCTTACAACATCCAGTGCAACGGCATCGGCCCCGGCTACATCGCTACCCCGCAGACCGCACCGCTGCGCGAGATCCAGCCCGACGGCAGCCGTCACCCCTTCGACCAGTTCATCGTTGCCAAGACCCCCGCAGGCCGCTGGGGCGAGGCCGAGGATCTGGGCGGACCCGCTGTGTTCCTGGCATCTGAGGCTTCTGACTTTGTCAACGGCCTGATCCTGTATGTGGACGGCGGCATTCTGGCCTACATCGGCAAGCAGCCCCAGTAAACGCTGAGGGCACTCCGCAGTTCTTGACCGGGGACTGCCGCACAGCGTTGTGTGGCAGTCCCCTTTTGTTTGTACGGGAAAGGATGTTATGCTATAATGGAAAAAGCACATCAGGATATCCCTTGGGTGCCCCATGCCGAAATTGCCCCGGAACCCTGCGGCCCCGGGGTGCAGCGCCGCGTGCTGGCTTACAGCAAGGACGCCATGTGCGTGGAAAACACCTTTGAGACCGGCGGCGTGGGTGCCATGCACTGCCACCCCCACACCCAGATCACCTATATCGTCTCCGGGCGGTACCGCTTTACCATCGGGGACGAGACCCGGGAGGTAGGCCCCGGCGACACCCTGCTCAAGCAGAACGGCGTGATGCACGGCTGTGTCTGTCTGGAGGGCGGCGTGATGCTGGATTTCTTTACCCCCATGCGGGAGGACTTTGTATAATCCCTGCGTACCGCAGGGAAAAATAAGAAGGAGAACCATTGTTATGAAGATCGCACTTATCAACGAGAACAGTCAGGCCGCCAAGAACGGCATTATTGAAGCCGCCCTGAAAAAGGTGGTGGAGCCCATGGGTCATGAGGTGGTCAACTACGGCATGTACGCCGCCGACGATGCTGCACAGCTGACCTATGTGCAGTGCGGCATTCTGGCTGCTATCCTGCTGAACAGCGGCGCTGCGGACTACGTTGTTACCGGCTGCGGCACCGGTGAGGGCGCCATGCTGGCACTGAACAGCTTCCCCGGCGTCATCTGCGGCCACGTTGAGGATCCCGTGGATGCCTACACCTTTGCCCACGTCAACGATGGCAACGCCGTTGCCATGCCCTTTGCCAAGGGCTTCGGCTGGGGCGGCGAGCTGAACCTTGAGTACTGCTTCGAGAAGCTGTTCGGCTTCGGCCACGGTCAGGGCTACCCCAAGGAGCGCGTTGTGC
>ENA-UONY01002626-UONY01002626.1-human-gut-metagenome-genome-assembly--contig:-CS9-NODE-2626-length-12357-cov-5.724272_pt1 | contig 12357 bp, 8 predicted proteins | sample MGYA00242465_ERZ724012 | MGnify/ENA metagenome assembly ERZ724012 | reverse complement strand
GACGAATTTCAGGCAGTCGTCCACCAGCCAGCGCACCGGCCGGTCCGCCAGGCCGCTGGCCTGGGCGTTCTCCTTTGCCCACTGGACCATGCCTTTGCTGGCGTCCACGTGGGTGACGGCGGCCCCAGCCTGCATGCAGGCCAGGGTGGCGGCGCCGGTGTAGCCGAAGAGGTTCAGCACCTTGACGGGCCGGCCCGCCTTCTGGATGGCTTCCTGGGCGAAGGCCCAGTTCACCGCCTGCTCGGGGAAGATGCCCGTGTGCTTGAAGCCCATGGGCTTGAGGCGGAAGGTCAGGTCGTTCCAGGCGATCTTCCACACCTGGGGCATGGGCTTGTAGGTCTCCCAGCTGCCGCCGCCGCTTTTGGAGCGGTGGTAGCGGGCGTGGGCGCCGCGCCACCGGGGGTCCGCCCGGTCGCTGGACCAGAGAATCTGGGGGTCGGGGCGGATGAGGAGAATATCCCCCCACCGCTCCAGGCGCTCCCCGTCCCCGGTGTCGATGAGTTCATAGTCGTTCCATTGGGCTGCCCGCATGGCTTACACCAGCTCCTGCTCGATGACTTTGGCCACGTCCTGGGCCAGCTTTTCGATGAGGGCCTCGTCCCGGCCCTCCACCATCACCCGCAGCAGGGGCTCGGTGCCGGAGGGACGCACGATGACCCGGCCCTCTTTGCCCAGGGTCTCGCTGGCCTTGTCGATGGCGGCCTTCACCTTGTGGTCGGTGTAGAAGGCCAGCTTGCCCTCGGGGGAGACCTTGATGTTCACCATGGTCTGGGGGTAGCGCTGCATGAGGGTGGCCAGGGAGGACAGCTTCGCCTCCCGGCGGCGCAGCAGGCTGAGCAGCTGGCAGGCGGTGAGCTGGCCGTCGCCGGTGGTGGCGAAGTCCCGGAAGATCACGTGGCCGCTCTGCTCGCCGCCGAAGTTGTAGCCGTCCAAAAGCATCTCCTCCAGCACGTAGCGGTCGCCCACCTTGGTGGCCTCGAAGCGCATGCCGTTCTCCTCGCAGAAGCGCTGGAAGCCCAGGTTGGTCATAATGGTGCCCACCACCGTGTTGCCGGACAGCTTGCCCCGGCTCTTCATGTCCATGGCGCAGATGGCCATGATGAAGTCGCCGTCCACGAAGTTGCCCTGGTCGTCCACCATCAGGCAGCGGTCGGCGTCACCGTCGAAGGCCACGCCCGCGTCTACCGGGTGCTCCTTCACGTACTGGATGAGGCCCTCCATGTGGGTGGAGCCGCAGTCACGGTTGACGTTAATGCCGTCGGGCTGGTCGTTGAGCATGGTCACCTTGGCGCCCAGCTCGGTGAACAATGTCTCCGCCGTGGCGGAGGCGGAGCCGTTGGCCGTGTCGATGGCGATGGTGAGGCCGTCCAAAGAGAAGTGCACCGTGCTCTTCACGTGGTCGATATAGTCCCGCACCGCGTTTTCCGCTCGGGTCACCGTGCCGATGCCGTCCTCGGTGGGGAGCTCGTACTCGGTGCCGGCCTTGCCCAGGATGATGTCCTCGATGCGCTCCTCCAGGTCGTCGGGGAGCTTGTAGCCGTCCCCGGAGAAAATTTTGATGCCGTTGTACTCGAAGGAGTTGTGGGAGGCGGAGATCATAATGCCGGCGTCGGCCTTGTATTTCTCCACCAGGTAGGCCACCGCCGGGGTGGGCACCACGCCCAGGGTGACCACGCTGGCCCCCACGCTGCACAGGCCGGCGGCCATGGCGTTCTCCAGCATGTCGGAGGAGAGCCGGGTGTCCTTGCCGATGAGCACCTTGGGGTGCCGGTTGGATTTGTTGGTGAGCACCTCGGCCGCGGCCCGGCCCAGCTTGGTGGCCAGCTCACAGGTCAGGTCCTGGTTGGCGATCCCACGGATACCGTCTGTTCCAAAAAGTCGTCCCATCGTCATCGTTCCTTTCTCTACTAGGTGATGTCTGAAAACTCATTCCTCCAGCTGCAGCTGGTCTTGCTTCAATCTTCCCGGCACGGGCAGCCCCAGGTGGAGGTAAGCCGCCGCTGTGGCGCAGCGCCCCCGGGGCGTCCGGCTGAGGAAGCCGATCTGCATCAGGTAGGGCTCGTTTACGTCCTCGATGGTCACCGCCTCTTCCCCGATGGCCGCGGCCAGGGTCTCCAGGCCCACGGGGCCGCCGCCGTAGTTCTGGATGATGGCGGTGAGCATGTTCCGGTCGCTGGCGTCCAGGCCCAGCTCGTCGATCTCCATCCGGTCCAGGGCGATCTTGGCGGTGTTCAAGGTGATGCGGCCGCCGCTCATCACCTCAGCGAAGTCCCGCACCCGCTTTAACAGGCGGTTGGCGATGCGGGGGGTGCCCCGGGAGCGGGAGGCGATCTCGATAGCGGCGTCGGCGTCGATGTCCGCCCCCAAGATGCCGGCGCTGCGGGCCACGATTTTCCCCAGCTCCTGGGGGGAGTAGAGCTCTAAGCGCAGCACCACGCCGAACCGGTCCCGCAGGGGGGCGGAGAGCTGCCCGGCCCTGGTGGTGGCCCCCACCAGGGTGAACCGGGGCAGGGGCAGATGGTAGGAGGCCGCCATCTGCCCTTTGCCGGTGATGATGTCCAAAGCGAAGTCCTCCATGGCGGGGTAGAGGATCTCCTCTACCGTGCGGGGCAGCCGGTGCACCTCATCGATGAAGAGCACGTCCCCGGGGCTCAGGTTGGTGAGCAGGGCCGCCAGGTCCCCGGGCTTTTCGATGGCGGGGCCGCTGGTGACCCGGAGGTTGACCCCCAGCTCGTTGGCCACGATGCCCGCCAGGGTGGTCTTGCCCAGGCCGGGAGGGCCGTAGAGCAGCACGTGGTCCAGGGATTCCTTGCGGCTTTTGGCCGCCTCGATATAGACCTTTAAGTTTTCCTTTACCTTGTCCTGGCCGATATACTGGTCGAAGGTGCGGGGCCGCAGGGGGTTCTCCACCGCCTGGTCCTCGGGGAGGTAGCCTGTCTCGGTCAGGCGGTTCTCCAGGTCCAGGTCGTCCCGGCCGTCCCAGTCGATGCCGTATTCACTTGTGCCCGAGCGCTCGATCACGCAGACCGCCTCCTCTCTACTTGCCCTGGCCAAAGGCCTTCAGCGCCAGCCGGATGAGCTCCTCCGTGGGCAGGGCGCTGTCCAGCCTGCCCACGGCCGCGGCCGCGTCGGAGGGGGAATAGCCCAGGGTGGTCAGGGCCTCTACCGCCTGGGCGGCGTTGCCCGAGGCCGAGGGCCCGCCGGGGGTGATGCCCTCCATGTCCCAGCCCTCCACCGAGAAGCTCTTTACCTTGTCCTTCAGTTCCAGCACGATGCGCTGGGCCAGTTTGGGCCCTACGCCGCTCACCCGGGTAAAGCGCTTGGCGTCCCCGGCGGCGGCGGCCAGGGCCACGTCCTCGGGGGTGAGCTCCGACAGGATGGCCATGCCCACCTTGGGCCCCACCCCGCTGATGGCGGTGAGGAGCTTAAAGCAGTTGAGCTCCCCCTGGGTGGCGAAGCCGAACAGGTCCAAAGCGTCCTCCCGGACGTTGAGATAGGTGAACAGGGTGGCCTTCTCCCCCAGCCGGGGCAGGGCCCGCAGGGTGCCCATGGAGGTGAAGCACTTGAAGGCCACGCCCCCCACGTCGATGACGGCCAGGCCGGGCTCGGTATGGGCCAGTTTTCCTGTAAGACTATACAGCATACGCGTTCTCCTCTTTACTCGATCACTCTGCCCCGCCGCAGCAGGTCCTGGCGCAGGGGGGACCCCGCCGCCTGCCCGTGGCAGATGGCCAGGGCCAGGGCGTCGGCGGCGTCGTCGGGCTTGGGGATGGCGGGAAGCCCCAGCAGCCGGCGGGTCATCTCCTGGACCTGGGGCTTTAGGGCCTTGCCATAGCCGGTCACCGCCTGCTTGACCTGCATGGGGGTGTACTCGAACAAAGGCACCCCGGCCTGGGAGAGGGCCAGCAGCAGCACGCCCCTGGCCTCCGCCACGCCGATGCCCGTGGTCTTGTTGTTGGTGAAATAGAGCTTCTCCACCGCCGCGGCCTGGGGCTGGTGCTGCCGCAGCAGCTGGGCCATGCCCTCGTAGATCTCCTTCAGCCGCAGGCCGAAGTCGTCCCCAGGCTGGGTGGTCACCGCGCCGTATTCCACCGGGCGGTACCGGCCCCCCTGGACCTCCACCACCCCGTAGCCCACAATGGCGTAGCCGGGGTCGATGCCTAAAATTCGCAAGCGCTTTTCCTCGCTCTCTGATCCCTTCTGGGCAATATCTAAATTATTATACCACACCTGGGCGCGGTTGAACAGTACCACTTTTCCCAGTGGGTGACTTTTCCCCAAAAGCGGGGGACCGCCTGGCGTTCCCGCTGCCAGGCGGCCCGTTGTGTGACTAGGCGAGGCTCATCTGCTCGCCGCCCTCGCCGCTGTCGGGCAGGGCGCCCAGGGCGGGGAGCTTCTTCTTGTACCGGGCGGGGTTCTGGAGCATCCCCTCCTGGTAGAGCTGGGCCTTCAGCAGCCGCTGGCCCTTTTTCAGGTTCATGGCCTGGACCCCCTGGGTGTTCTTGGTGGTCTTGGGGGCGATGAGCCCGGTGTGGAACAGCAGCATCCGGCCGGAGGAGGCGGTGAGCAGCACCTCCTGGTCCTCTGGCAGGTAGAGCACCGCCGCCAGGGGGGACTTGTCGCTGTAGGCGTTTAAGAGCTTCTTCCGGTTCTGCTTGGTCTGGTAGGCGGCAAGCTCCACCTTGGCGGCTTTGCCGTTTTCGAACAGGAACAGCACATAGCCCTTATAGTCCCGGGTGGCGATGAGGTACACGGCGCTCTCCCCCTCGTCCATCTGCACCTGGGCGGGGATGTAGTCCCCCAGGACGCTGGCCTTGGTGTCCTCAAAATCGGCGGCCCGGCGCTTGTACACCTGGCACTTGTCGGAGAAGAACAGCAGCTCGTCGCCGTTCTGGCCCTCCAGGGCCTGGAGGACCTGGTCCCCCTCCTTCAGCTTCTGCTCCCCGCTCATCCGCAGGGACTGGGGGGTGATCTTCTTGAAGTACCCCTCTCTGGTGAAGAACAGGTGCACCGGGTAGTCCGGCACCTCCTCCACAATCTGGGCCTCCTCCACCTCGTCGGCGTAGAGGATGCGGGTGCGCCGGGGCTGGCCGTACTTTTTGGCCACCTCCTCCAGCTCTTTGATGATGATGGACTTCACCTTGGACTTGGAGGAGAGCACCCCCTGGAGCTCATCGATCTCCCGGCGCAGGTCCTCCACTTCCTCGGTGCGCTTGAGGATATACTCCCGGTTCAGGTGGCGCAGCTTGATCTCCGCCACGTACTCCGCCTGGATCTGGTCGATGCCGAAGCCGATCATCAGGTTGGGCACCACCTCGGCCTCCTCCTCCGTCTCCCGGACGATGCGGATGGCCTTGTCGATGTCCAGCAGGATGGCCTGCAGGCCCAGCAGCAGGTGGAGCTTCTCCTGCTTTTTCTGCAGGTCGAAATAGGTGCGGCGGCGGACACATTCCACGCGGAAGGCCGTCCACTCCTCCAGCAGCTCCCCCACGCCCATCACCTTGGGCACGCCCCCGATGAGCACGTTGAAGTTGCAGGCAAAGCTGTCCTCCAGGGGGGTGAGCTTAAAGAGCTTCTGCATCAGCTTTTCCGGGTCGGTGCCCCGCTTGATGTCGATGGTGATCTTCAGGCCCTCCAGGCCGGTCTCGTCCCGGATGTCGGCGATCTCTTTGAGCTTGCCCTGCTTGACCAGATCGATGACCCGCTCCACGATGGCCTCGATGGTGGTGGTGGGCGGGATCTGGGTGATGTCGATACAGTTTGCCGACTTGTCGAAGGCCCAGCGGCTGCGCACCCGGAAGCTGCCCCGGCCGGTGTCGTAAATTTTCCCCATCTGCTCCCGGTCGAAGATGAGCTGGCCGCCCCCGGGGAAATCCGGGGCCTGGAGCACCTGGAACAGGTCGGCCTCCGGGTCACGCATCCGGGCGATGGCCGCCTGGCACACCTCCGCCAGGTTGAAGGGGCAGATATTGCTGGCCATGCCCACGGCGATGCCGGTGTTGGCGTTGACCAGCACCGTGGGGAAGGTGGCGGGCAGCAGGGTGGGCTCCTTCATGGTGTTGTCGTAGTTGTCCACAAAGTCCACGGTGTCCTTGTCGATGTCCCGGAAGAGCTCCCGGGCCAGCTCGTCCAGGCGGGCCTCGGTGTACCGGGAGGCCGCCCAGGCCATATCCCGGGAGTAGAATTTGCCGAAGTTTCCCTTGCTGTCCACAAAGGGGTGCAAGAGGGCCTCGTATCCCCGGGAGAGGCGCACCATGGTGTCGTAGATAGCGGCCTCGCCGTGGGGGTTCAGCTTCATGGTCTGGCCCACGATGTTGGTGCTCTTGGTACGGGCGGAGCCCAGAAGCCCCATTTTATACATGGTGTATAACAGTTTCCGGTGGGAAGGCTTGAAGCCGTCGATCTCCGGGATGGCCCGGGACACGATGACGCTCATGGCGTAGGGCATGAAGTTCTGCCGCAGGGTGTCGCTGATGTCCTGCTGCACGATCTCCCCCGCCCCGGCGATATAGCCTTTCATTTTGGGGGCTGCCGGCTTTTCCGGCTGTCGTTTTCTCGCCACTGTCCAGGTCACTCCTCTCTATCAGGATACGTCCAAATCGTCCAGGTACTCGCTGCCGTGCTGGGCGATGTAGTCCTTGCGGCCGTTCAGATTGTCCCCCAGCAGGATGTCGAACATCTGGGCCGCCTGGGCGGCGTCCCCGGGCTTTACCTGGATGAGCCGCCGGGTCTTGGGGTCCATGGTGGTCAGGCTCATCATGTCCGCGTCGTTCTCCCCCAGGCCCTTGCTGCGCTGGATGGTGTACTTCTGGCCCTCCAGCTCTTTCAGGAATTGGTCCTTCTCCCGCTCGTTGTAGGCGAAGTAGGTCTTGTCCTTGCTGGTGATCTCGTACAGGGGGGACTCGGCGATGAACACCTTGTTCTGGTCGATGAGGTCCGGGGTGAGGCGGTAGAGCATGGTGAGCAGCATGGTGCGGATGTGGAAGCCGTCCACGTCCGCGTCGGTGCAGAGGATGACCTTGCTCCACCGCAGGGCGTTGATGTCGAAGGCGCCGATGGACTTGTTGGCCTTGCTCTTCACCTGCACGCCGCAGCCCAGCACCTTGATGAGATCGGTGATGATTTCGCTTTTGAAGATCTTGTCGTAGTCCGCCTTCAGGCAGTTGAGGATCTTTCCCCGGATGGGCATGACCGCCTGGAAGTTGGGGTCCCGGGCCTGCTTGACGGAGCCCAGGGCCGAGTCGCCCTCCACGATGAAGAGCTCCCGCTCCCCCACGTCCTTGGAGCGGCAGTCCACGAATTTGGCCACCCGGCCGGTGATGTCCATTTTGGCGGTGAGCTTGCCCTTCAGGTTGAGGCGGGTCTTTTCCGCGTCCTCCCGGCTGCGCTTGTTCACCAGCACCTGGCTGCAGATTTTCTCCGCGTCCAGGGGGTTCTCGATGAAGTAGACCTCCAGGTTGTGGCGGAGCATCTCCACCATGGCCTCCTGGATGCCCTTGTTGGTGATGGCCTTTTTCGTCTGGTTCTCGTAGGAGGTCTGGGTGGAGAAGGAGGAGATGACGATGATGAGGCAGTCCTCCACGTCCTGGTAGGTGATCTTCCCCTCGCTTTTGTTGTACTTGCCGTTCTGCTTCAGCCAGGCGTCGATCTGGTACACAAAGGCGTTGCGCACCGCCTTGTCCGGGGCGCCGCCGTGCTCCAGCCAGCTGGAGTTGTGGTAGTACTCGGCCTGGTGTACCCGGTTGGAGAAGGCCGCCGCCACGTTGATCTTCACGTTATAGAGGGGCATGTCCTCCCGGTCCCGGACTTTTTTCTCGCTCTGCCAGAACTGCACCGGGGTCAGGCTGTCCTCCCCGGCCAGCTCCCTGGCGTGGTCCAAAATGCCGTTTTCGTAGCAGAAGTCGGTGGTCTCAAACTTGCCGGGGGCGGTCTCGTTCTTCAGGTGGAAGGTGACCCCGGCGTTGACCACGGCCTGGCGCTTTAAGATGTCCAGGTAGTAGTCCAGGGACACGTCGATGTCGGTGAACACCTGCAGGTCCGGCTTCCACTTGATGAGGGTCCCTGTGTCCTTTTTTGTATAGGGCTCTTTATGAAGCCCCCCCACATTTTCCCCCCGCTCGAAATGGAGGGTATAACGGTACCCATCCCGGCGGATATCCACGTCCATATATTCCGATGCGTACTGGGTGGCGCAAAGGCCCAGGCCGTTGAGGCCCAGGGAGTACTCGTAGCTCTGGCCGGCGTCGTTGTTGTATTTGCCGCCGGCGTACATCTCGCAGAACACCAGCTCCCAGTTGTAGCGCTCCTCCTTCTGGTTGTAGTCCACGGGGATTCCCCGGCCGTGGTCCTCCACCTGGACGGAGTGGTCGAGAAACCGGGTGATAGTGATCTCCTGGCCAAAGCCCTGGCGGGCCTCGTCGATGGCGTTGGAGAGGATCTCGAAGATGGAGTGCTGGCAGCCGTCGATGCCGTCGGAGCCGAAGATGACCGCGGGCCGCAGCCGCACCCGGTCCGCGCCCTTCAGGCTGGTGATGCTGTCGTTATCGTAAGTCTGTTTTTTTGCCATGTTCCCTCCTGCTGGCGCTGCCAGCAATTCCTCTTATAAACAGCAAGAAAGGGAATGTGTCCATTCCCTTGGTTGCGCGTTGGTTGTTATGCCTGGTCCTGGGGCGCGGGCCCGCTCTCCGGCAGGGCCTCCGGTTCCCCGGGGGTCTGCTCCCCGGAAACGGGCTCTGCGGCGGTCTGCCCCTCCAGGGCGTTCTGGGCCATGGCGCTGGGCAGCAGCTTCCCGTTCATCACGTCCAGGAATTCCTGAGCGTCCACTTTCTCCCGCTCGAAAAGCACCCCGGCCAGCCGGTGGAGCTCCTCCATGTGGTCCTTCAGAATCTGCTCTGTCTGCTGGTAGGCCTCGCCCATCATCCGCTGGATCTCCTCGTCGATTTCGGCGGCGGTGCGCTCGGAGTAGTTGCTCACGTGGCCCATCTCCTTGCCCAGGAAGGGGTTGGAGTCGTCGGTGCCGTAGGTGATGGGGCCCAGCTGGTCGCTCATGCCGTACTTCATCACCATGGCCCGCACAATCTTGGTGGCCCGCTCGATGTCATTGGAAGCGCCGGTGGAGATGTCCCCCAGCACCAGGGCCTCGGCCACCCGGCCGCCCAGGAGCACGATGAGCTCCTCCTTCATCTCGGTGCGGCTGCGGTAGGACCGGTCCTCCGTGGGCAGGTGCATGGTGTAGCCCCCTGCCATGCCCCGGGGGATGATGGAGATCTGGTGCACCGGGTCCTGGGTCTCGCAGTAATAGGTGGCGATGGCGTGGCCCGCCTCGTGGTAAGCGGTGAGTTTCTTCTCCCGCTCGCTCATCACCCGGCTCTTCTTCTCGGTGCCCACCACCACTTTGATGGTGGCCTCCTCGATCTCATCCATGGTGATGGACTTATGGTTCTTCCGGGCGGCCAGCAGGGCCGCCTCGTTGAGTAAGTTCTCCAGGTCCGCGCCGGTAAAGCCGGCGGTGGATTTTGCGATGGTGGAGAGCACCACGTCCGGGGCCAGGGGCTTGCCCTTGGCGTGGACCCGCAGGATCTCCTCACGGCCTTTGATGTCCGGGTAGCCCACCATCACCTGGCGGTCGAACCGGCCGGGACGCATGAGGGCGGGGTCCAGAATGTCGGGGCGGTTGGTGGCGGCGATCATAATGACGCCCTCGTTGGCGCCGAAGCCGTCCATCTCCACCAGCAGCTGGTTCAGGGTCTGCTCCCGCTCGTCGTGGCCGCCGCCCAGGCCCGCGCCTCTCTGGCGGCCCACGGCGTCAATCTCGTCGATGAAGATGATGCAGGGGTGGTTCTTCTTCGCCTTGTCGAACAGGTCCCGGACGCGGGAGGCGCCCACGCCCACGAACATCTCCACAAAGTCGGAGCCGGAGATGGAGAAGAAGGGCACCCCGGCCTCGCCGGCCACAGCCCGGGCCAGCAGGGTCTTGCCGGTGCCGGGAGGGCCCACCAGCAGCACGCCCTTGGGGATACGGGCCCCCAGGGTGTTGTACTTGCTAGGGTTCTTCAGAAACTCCACGATCTCCCGGAGCTCCTCCTTTTCCTCGTCGGCGCCGGCCACGTCGGCAAAGGTGGTCTTGCGCTTCTCGTCGCTCATCTGCTTGATCTTGGCCTTGCCGAAGCTCATGGTCTTGTCGCCGCCGCCCATGCCGGCCCCCAGGCGCTTCATCATGAACACCCAGAAGAAGATGAGCCCGCCGAACAGGATGAGGGTGGGCAAAAGGCTGATGATCCAGCTGGTCTCCGCCGGGCGGATGATGTCCTGGACCATCTTGTCCTCGGGATGGGCCTGGTTGTAGGCGTCGATGTCGTCGGACACGTCCATGTAGAACAGGTCCACGCTGGGCAGCACGAAGGGGATGAGGGTGCCCCGCTCGTCGTCCAGGGTCAGCACCATTTCCCCGGTGCCCAGGTTCAGCTGGTAGCCGGCCACCTGCTGTTCCTCAAAGTAGTTCAGGATGTCGGAATACTTGTAGGTGGCCTGCTGGGGCCGCCTGTTGTTGAACAGGACGACGATGATGAACAGCACCGCCACGGGTATCCCGATATAGAGCAGCAGGTTGCGCAGCTTTCTGCGATTTCCGTCCAAGTTACGTTTCCTCCTAAAAAATGGATGTATTTTCTCCGGCCCGGGCCCTTATTCGTACACAGAGGGGCTCAGGATGCCCACGAAGGGCAGGTTCCGGTATTTCTCGTCGTAATCCAGCCCGTAGCCCACGATGAAGGCGTCGGGGATCTGGGCGCCCACGTAGGCGGCCTTCACGTCCACCTCCCGGCGCTCGGGCTTGTCGAACAGGGTGCAGATGCGGATGCTCCTGGGCCCGCGGGACTGGAGCAGCTCCATCAGGTAGCTGAGGGTCTTGCCGCTGTCCAGGATGTCCTCCACCAGCACGATGTCGTACCCCTCCAGGGGGATGTCCAGGTCTTTGATGATCTTCACCACGCCGCTGGTCTTTACGCCAGAGCCGTAGCTGGAGGTTGCCATAAAGTCGATCCGGGCGGGGATGGTGATGGCCCGCATCAGATCGGCCATAAACACCACCGAGCCCTTGAGCACGCTGACCAGGAGCAGGTTCTTCCCCTTGTAGTCCCGGGTGATCTCCTGGCCCACACGCTCCACCATCACGGCGATCTGCCGCTCGGTAAACAGCACTTCCTCGATGTCCTGCAGCATCTCTTGTTCTTCCCGCATGTCCCTCTCCCTTTCTGTGTTCCCGCACAAGCTGTGTTTCAGCGTTCCCGTTCCCGCAGTTCCACGGTGAGCAGCTCCCCGCCCGCCGCGGCCCCAAAGCCCTGGGCCGGCCCCAGCCCCTCGCAGTAGAGGAGCCGGCCGCCGCACGCCAGCAGCACCAGGCGCTCCCGGCAGGGCTGTGGCACCCGGTACTCCTGGAGTAGCCGGTTCAGGCTTTTTTCCGCCCCGCGGCCTGCCGGGGCAAAGCGGTCCCCCGGCAGCCGGGTACGGGCCGTTAAGGGGCTTCCCGGCTTCAAATGTCCTGTAATTATAGCATAGTCCAGCGCATTTTTGAAGAACGAATTATGAATTTTTTGGCCCTGCGCCCCACTTTCCTGTGATTTTCTCCGTAAAATCAGGACCCTTCCGTCGGGCAGGGGGTTCTCCCCCAGGCCCACCTCCACCTGGAAGGGGCCGCCGGGGGCCGGGCGCCAGGCGTAGAACACCCCCTGGCGGCACTGGGCCGCCACGCCCCCCGGCAGGGACAGGGCCCCGCCGGTCTCCAGCAGGGCGGCGGCCAGGTCTAAGTGCTTTTTCTCCAGGTCCCGGCAGCCGGCCTCCTCCAGGTACCGGGCCAGGGCCCGGGCCTGCAGGCTGGGGTGGACTGCCCGCAGGAGCCTTGCCTCCAGGCCCCAGGGCAGCCGGGCCTGATTCAGCAGGGCGGCGGCCTGGGACTCTAAAAAGTCCCGGTCCCGGCGCAAAAGGGCCGCGGCCTGCCCCGCCCCCTGGACGAACCGGGGGTTCAGCTCCTCCAGCAGGGGGAGCACCTCCCTGCGCAGCCGGTTGCGGGCGAAGTCGCCGGTGAGGTTGGTGCTGTCCGTCACATAGGGGAGGCCTTTTTCGGCGCAGTAGGACTCGATCTCCCGGCGGTCCACCCCCAAAAAGGGGCGCAGCACCTTCCCCCGCCGGGGCGGGATGCCGCACAGCCCGGCGAGCCCCGTCCCCCGGCACAGGTGCAGGAGCATGGTCTCTGCGTTGTCCTGGGCGTTGTGGGCGGTGAGGATGCGGTCCGCCTCCCCCGGGGCCAGGGAGTGGAAAAACTGGTACCGCACCTGGCGGCCGCAGGCCTCCAGGCCCATG
>ENA-UONY01002625-UONY01002625.1-human-gut-metagenome-genome-assembly--contig:-CS9-NODE-2625-length-12358-cov-4.328050_pt1 | contig 12358 bp, 9 predicted proteins | sample MGYA00242465_ERZ724012 | MGnify/ENA metagenome assembly ERZ724012 | reverse complement strand
TGATCCAGCGCTGTCAGGGACGGCAAAGCGCCTTGCATGCGGAAAGCTTAATAGCTCTCTGCAATTTCATTGATACCATCCACCAATGTTTCAGCCGCTTCAGCCGCGGTGATGGAGGTGCCCTTGAGCAGGCATTCTTCAGCCATCAGCTGGATGTACTCCGTCTGCGCGGTGCCAGCATAGCTGGGCAGAGGCGGGAAGATGGGGCTGGAGTTCGTTTCCACAAAGGACAGATATTCCACCGCAATGCCGTAGGTGGGGTCTACTTCGTTCACCGCATCGGCAATGGCAGCGGCCACTTCGCTGTTGGCGGGTACGCCGCGCTCGGCGCGCAGGATTTCGTTGCCCTTCACGTCGTTAATCAGGTAGTTCAGGATGGCCACTGCCAGGTCGGGATTCTCCGCATCCGTGGTTACAGAGAAGAACTGGCCGGGCTTGAGGTAGTTGGAAGCGACGGGGTCCAGGTAAGGCCAGGTGGTGATACCCAGCTCAATGCCGTCGGCGGTTGCGGCGGTCTGATACGCGGCAATCTGATTGGAGAAGGCCAATGCGCACCAGCAGCGCACATCGTTGGTGGCACCATAGACCAGGGGATACTGGGCCAGGTCAGCGGTGTTTACGCCAGCCAGCTTGTCTGTGTCAAACATCCAGCCTTCGGCAACGCCGTCGATGAGCCGCTGATAGTAGCCGGTCATTTCTTCAGCGTTGGGCAGCAACCCGTTGGCATCCCACAGGGCGGTGTAACCCAGGCTGCGGGCATAGTAGGTCAGCGGGTTCTCGGAGTTGCCATCGCCGTAAATAACGCCCACACCGGTCTCCTCGAAGATCTTGCGGGAAATCTCCACAAACTGATCCCAGGTGATGTTATCGGGCACTTCAATGCCCAGGGAATCCGTCAGGGTTTTGTTGTAGAGCATGGCGGGGGCATTCACACCGGCGCAGATGGCGTACAGGCCATCGCCGACCTTACCGGTGTCGATGATGTTCTGCGGAACTTTGGACAGATCCAGCGCGCCGCTCTCCACATAGGGGGTCAGATCCAGCAGATCGCCGGCTTCCACCCACTGCTCGATGTAGGCGTAGTCCTGCTGCATCAGGTCGGGCAGGTCATTGTTGGCCGCATAGGTGCTCATGAGCGCCCAATAGTTATTCCAGCTTTGCGTGTTCAGGTTAAAGGTGATGTTCGGATAGTTCTCCGTGAAGTAATCGGTTGCAGCCTTGGTCACTTCGTCACGAACCTGATTGCCCCACCAGCCAAAACCAATTTCCACTTCTCCCGCGGTGGCAGGGTCATATGTGCCTACGGCAAGCCCTTCGCCCATGGCGGTTCCAGCGAGGGTCAGGGTAAGCATCAAGGATAGTACGACAAGCAGAAGTTTTTTCATTTGGTCAACCTCCTTAATTATTCAAATGTAAACGACATAAAACTTGTTGCTATTGTACCATGCAAAAAATTTTATGTCAATAGGTTACTGCGCCTTAGGCGAATAAAAAGCCCAAATACTGTAAAAAAACAAAGGCCCGCATGTGAGCAGCTGTCTACTCAGGTAGCGTAAAACACACAATAAAAGCTCCTCCCCAAAGGGGAGGAGCCGCGGAGCAATGGACTTACTTGCCCATCTTTTCCAGAATCGCTGCGTGAGCCGCAGCCAGGCGGGCAATCGGCACACGGAAGGGAGAGCAGCTCACGTAGTTCAGGCCAACCTTGTGGCAGAACATAATGGTGCTCGGGTCGCCGCCGTGCTCGCCGCAGATGCCCAGCTTGATGTTGGGACGGGTCTGACGGCCCAGCTTGGCAGCCATCTCCACCAGCTTGCCCACGCCGTCGGTGTCCAAACGGGCGAAGGGATCGCTCTCAAAGATCTTGTTGTCGTAGTAGGCGCCCAGGAACTTGCCGGCGTCGTCACGAGAGAAGCCGAAGGTCATCTGGGTCAGGTCGTTGGTACCGAAGGAGAAGAACTCCGCTTCCTCGGCGATTTCGTCGGCGGTCACAGCCGCGCGCGGAATCTCGATCATGGTGCCCACATGATATTCGAGGGTCATGCCCTGCTCTTCGAAGATCTTCTTGGCGGTGTCGTCCACGATCTTCTTCACAAAGGCCAGTTCCTTCTTGGAGCCAACCAGGGGAATCATGATCTCGGGAACGATGTCATATCCGCATTCCTTCTTCACGTTGATGGCAGCCTGCAGCACGGCGCGGGTCTGCATCTCGGCGATTTCGGGGTAGGTCACGGCCAGACGGCAGCCACGGTGGCCCATCATGGGGTTGGACTCGTGGAGGGCAGCAATCTTGTGGATGACCTCGTCCTTGGTCATGCCAAGATTCTTGGCCAGCTCTTCGATTTCCTCGGTCATGTCCAGGTGGGGCACAAACTCATGCAGCGGCGGATCCAGGTAGCGGACGGTCATGGGACGGCCTTCCAGGGCCTTGTACATGGCCTCGAAGTCACCCTGCTGCATGGGCAGAATCTTTGCCAGCGCCTTTTCACGCTGCTCCTTGGTGTCGGCCAGGATCATCTCGCGCATGGCGGAAATACGGCTGGCCTCAAAGAACATGTGCTCGGTACGGCAAAGGCCAATGCCCTCTGCGCCGAAGGCAACCGCCTGCTTGGTATCGCGGGGCGTATCGGCATTGGTGCGGACCATCAGCTTGCGCGCCTTGTCGGCCCAGCCCATGAAGCGGGCGAAATCGCCGGAGATGGAGGCTTCCACGGTGGGGATCAGGCCATCGTACACATTGCCGGTGGAGCCGTCCACGGAGATGCAATCACCCTCGTGATAGACCTTGCCAGCGATGGTGACGGTGTTGTCTTCCTCATTGAACTTCAGGTCGCCGCAGCCAACTACGGCCGCGCGGCCCATGCCACGGGCAACCACCGCAGCGTGAGAGGTCATGCCGCCGAAAGCGGTCAGGATGGCCTGGGAGTAATCCATGCCCTCGATGTCTTCCGGGGTGGTCTCACGGCGCACCAGGATGACCTTCTCCTTGTTCTTGCCGTGCTCGGCAGCGGCATCGGCGGTGAAGTAGATGGCACCGGCACCGGCTCCGGGAGAGGCGGGCAGACCCTTGGCGATGACGGGCGCCTTCTTCAGGGCGGCGGCGTCAAAGTTGGGATGCAGCAGGCTGTCCAGCTGCTTGGGCTCCACCTTCAGCACGGCTTCCTCTTCGGAAAGTACGCCTTCGTCCACCAGATCCACGGCGATCTTCAGCGCGGCCTGAGCGGTGCGCTTGCCGTTACGGGTCTGGAGCATGAACAGCTTGCCGCGCTCGATGGTGTACTCCATATCCTGCATGTCGCGGTAGTGATCTTCCAGGGTCTTGGCGATGCTCACGAACTGGTCGTACACTTCGGGCATCTGCTCATGCAGCTGGGAGATGGGCTGGGGGGTACGGATACCGGCCACCACGTCTTCGCCCTGAGCGTTGAGCAGGTACTCACCGTAGAGCTTCTTCTCACCGGTGGAGGGGTTGCGGGTAAAGGCAACGCCGGTACCGGAGGTCTCGCCCATGTTGCCGAACACCATGGACTGCACGTTCACGGCAGTGCCCCAGTCGCCGGGGATGTCGTTCATGCGGCGGTAGTAGATGGCGCGGGGGTTGTCCCAGGAACGGAACACGGCCTTGATGGCCTCCATGAGCTGCTCCTTGGGGTTCTGGGGGAAGTCCACGCCCTTTTCGGCCTTGTAGATGGCCTTGAAGCGCTCCACAACTTCCTTCAGGTCCTCGGCGGTCAGGTCACGGTCAAACTTCACACCGCGCTTTTCCTTGAACTCGTCCAGCACGTCCTCGAACTTACGCTTTTCGATTTCCATAACCACGTCGGAGAACATGGCGATGAAGCGGCGATAGGCGTCATAGGCAAAGTGCTCGTTGCTGGTCAGCTTGGCCAGGCCCTTGACGGAGATGTCGTTCAAGCCCAGGTTCAGGATGGTGTCCATCATGCCGGGCATGGAGGCGCGGGCGCCGGAACGGACGGAAACCAGCCAGGGATCGTTCTCATCGCCAAACTTCTTGCCGACGATTTCTTCGGTTTTGGCCAGCGCGTCGTAAATTTGCTTTTCAATGTCGGGGGCAATCATTTTGCCATCGGCATAGTAGCGGGTGCAGGCTTCCGTGGAAATGGTGAAGCCCTGGGGCACCGGCAGACCAATGCGGGTCATCTCAGCCAGGTTGGCACCCTTGCCGCCAAGCAATTCGCGCATGTCGGCGTTGCCTTCCGTGAAGAGATAGACGTACTTCTTCTCCATGGGAAATTCCTCCTCGTTGGTTTTTGCACAGAGATGATACCTCTGTGTGGAACAGTCTGAGGAGACACAGCGTTTGCAGCTCAGACAATCCCTCACATATCCCTGAAATTATACTATTATTTTCCCGTTTTGGCAAGATGCTAACCGGATGAAAAGGAAGTTTTCAAAAAATTTCCGCGGCGCTCCGGGTTGCATCATAAGAGCACTTTTTCTCCAGTTTTGAAGGATTTTGGTCAAAAATAGCGAAAGTATATTTTCCACTTTCTTTGAGGAAGGCGCATCCATGAGTAACAAGGAAAATGTTTTACGTCAGCTGGACACGCTGGGCATACCTTATGTGTGCTATGATCACCCGGCGGCATATACCATGCAGGATTGCTATGAGCTGCCCTTCGTAACGCCGGAACTTCTTTTTTGCAAAAACCTGCTTCTTTGTAACCGGCAGCAAACCTCGTTTTATCTGCTGGTGATTTCGCCGGAACGAACGTTTCGTACCGCGGAGGTAAGTCATGAACTGGGCGTTTCCCGCTTGAGCTTTGCGCCGGAAGACGCGCTTCCACGCCTGCTGGGCCTGGAAAAGGGCGCGGTAAGCCCCCTGGGACTGTGGTTTGACCGGGAGAAGCAGGTAAAGCTCATACTGGAGCGTGGCCTGCGACGGACGGGAAAAATCGCCTTCCACCCCTGCGATAATCGCGCCACGGTGGTATTTGACCAGGAGATATTCTGGCAACGCGTGGTGCCAGGCTTGGCCCATGAGTATACATTCGTATTATAAAAATACACATCGATGTAATCTTTACATCTCTATAACTTTAGGGAATTGCAGGATGCAGTATTGACAACACTGAAAAGCAATAGTATAATTTTGCATAACAATTCATTTTTATTGATATCATTTCATGCCATGAGGAGGGCGAACACGCATGCTTGCCGCAGCGATTTTGAATGCGTTGCCGGAAGAAGAGGAGACCCTGGAGGACTCTCTGCGGCGGTACTTGTCCGAGCATACACTTCGTATGGAGGTGCATGCCTATGCCCATGCCAAAGATTTTTGGGAGGCTAGGCAGCAGCGGTATTTCGAGCTTATATTGCTTATGGTGCGCCAGGGGGAAGAAGAAGGCATTCAGCTTGCCAGAAAATTGCGGGAAAGGGATAAGGAAACACTGCTGATCTTTGTCAGCCCGGATACACAATGGGCCGTGGAAAGCTATCGTGTGCGTGCCCATGATTATTTGCTGTGGCCGTTTCAGTATACGCAGTTTGAGGGCATGATGAATCTTTGCGCGCAGACGTTGCGCCGCCGCCGTCCATTTATCGAGATCAAGGAAGGCAGGCTGTCCACCCGTGTGCTATTGGAGGATATTTACTATACGGACTACCATAATCACTATATTCAGCTGCATCTGCGCGACCGCGTGATACGGACCTATGTGCTGGTGAATATGGATCATGTGGTGGCCGTGGATGAGCATGATTTCCTGCTGGAGGATGGTAGCCGGGTGCCTGTATCCCGAAATGGGCGGCGGTTGATTTTGCAACGCTATCAGGATTACCAGTTTGAAAAACAGGAACGTCGGGGCTGCGTGGGCTGAAAAAGGCACACCCATCAATAACGGGTGTGCCCCAAATGCCGAAAAAGTGGCAAAACCACTTTTTCGGGGAAGCAAATGCGGACGGCCGCCGGTTGGCTGAATGGCTTCCTTAAATGACGGTAGCCATTCTTTTAGCACGCTGTAAGATCAAATAACGGTTTGCACGGGGCGGTGAGAATGGCCAAGGGCCTATCCCATGCCGCCCCGTGCTGTTTGTGCGCCGGCTGGGAAATGGTTATGAGACACAGGGGGAAGGGCTCACGGCCCCTGATCGCGCTGCCGTCCGTAAAACAGGCGCTGCGCCTTGTCCTTGTAACGGGTGGTGATGCTGTACTCGTAGTATTCTTCCCGTTCGCCGTTCCCATGGATGCGAACCTGCGGATGAAAGCTGTATTTTCGCGGATCGGCCAGCACCTTCAAATCCACCGCCAGGGCCTGGGCCATGGGGTAGAGCCTGTCCTGTGGCACGGGATGAAAACCGTGCTGTTCAAAGCGGTAGGTGAGCATGCGCCCCGCGGGACGGTAAAGCTGAATATACAACCCGTCGCTGTACAGGCTGATCTGCTCCACATGAAGCTTTTCACAGCGCAGCAGCAGGGGATATACGTGTGCGTACAGCCTGCTTTCGCGCACTTGACGCACGGCGTCCCGCTGCTGCCGCTGCGTGTGACGCATGCGTTGCAAGGTAAAGGCCAGCGCCGCAATCACCACCAGCGCCAAGGGAAGCACCCAGGACTCCATGGCCGTCCCTCCTTACTTCACGGACGCGTCCTCGCCGCGCGCCAGTTCTTCCCGATGGGCAATCAGACGGTTCACCGCGTTGAGGTAGCTTAAACAGCTGGCTTCCAATATATCGGTGGAGACGCCGCGCCCCAGCATGGTATCTTCCCCATGCCGGACCCGGACGGTAACCTCGCCCAGGGCGTCCTGGCCCTCGGTAACGGCTTTCAGGTTGTAGCTTTCCAGGGAGCAGGGCATGCCGGTGATGGCGTCCACGGCGTTGAAGCAGGCTTCCACGGGGCCATCCCCGCACGCGGCGCGGGTTTTCGTTTCCCCGTTCTTTTCCAGGGTAACCGTAGCGGTGGAGGTCATTTTATTGCCGGAGAATATCTGGAAGGAGAACAGCTGCATCCCGGCATCCCGATGCAGGCGTTGCTCCCGCAGCAGGGCCATGACGTCCTTATCGGTACTTTCCCGCTTGCGGTCCGCCAGCTCCTTGAAGCGCAGGAACGCTGCCTGAAGCGCCTCGCCGCTGAGCTCATATCCCAGCTGCCGGGCGCGATCCGCCAGGGCATGGCTTCCGCTTAGCTTGCCCAGGCTCAGGCTGCCCTGGGGAATTCCCAGATCCTCGGGGTGCATCACTTCATAGGTGGCACGGTTGCTCAGCACGCCATGCTGGTGGATGCCGCTCTGATGCTGGAAGGCATTGGCGCCTACCACCGGCTTGTTGGGGGCGGGCTCCATGCCGCTCAGCCCCACAATCATCCGGGAAGCGCGATGAATGTGCTGGGTGACGATACGTGTATCGCATTGGTAGAACTGCTGCCGGGTGCGCAGGTTCATGACAATCTCTTCCAGCGGCGCATTGCCGGCGCGCTCGCCCAGGCCGTTCAGGGTGCACTCCACCTGACGGGCCCCTGCGCGGATACCCTCCAGGGAATTGGCCACGGCCAGCCCCAGATCGTTGTGGCAGTGAACGGAAAGGATGACTTGATCCGCTCCGGGGACATGCTCCCGCACGTCGCGGATCAGGTCCCCGTACTCTGCCACGGCGGCGTAGCCCACCGTGTCCGGCAAATTGATGGTGGTGGCGCCGGCCTGGATGGCGCCCTCCACCACCCGGTAAATAAACTCCCGGTCGCTGCGGGTGGCATCCTCCAGGGAAAATTCCACATCCTCGCACAGGTTCCGCGCCTGCTTCACCGAGCGCACGGCGGAGGCGTAAACGTCCTCCGGGGTCATGTGCAGCTTGTATTCCATATGGATGGGGCTGGTGGCAATAAACACATGGATGCGCTTTTGCGCAGCACTGGCCAGCGCCTGTGCCGTGGCGTCGATGTCCCCGGGCACGCAACGGGCCAGGGAGCAGATCACGCTGCCGCGCACCGTATCGGAGATGGCGGAAATGGCCTTGAAGTCTCCCTTGGAGGAGGCGGCAAACCCGGCCTCGATCACGTCTACGCCCAGATCTTCCAGGGCGCGGACAATCTCCACCTTTTCCTTCAGCTGAAAGGATACGCCCGGCGTTTGCTCGCCGTCCCGCAGCGTTGTATCCAGAATTTTTACCTGCTCCAAGGTGTGAACCCCCTTCTTTGTGTAAAAAACCCCTGCGCCCGATACAACCGGACGCAGGGGCGAAATATTTTTCGCGGTACCACCCTGCTTGCGGAGATATGCCATCCCCGCCTCATGCGCCAAACAGGCGCGGCCCTAACGCGGCCAACGGGTACGCCTGAGAAACGTTCAGCGCACCGGCTCGGGAGTGAGGTATACGCGTCCACCACGTCGCGGCTTGCACCAACCGCCGCGTCTCTTGCAGCGCTCCGGGACGCCTTTGCTCCGTCACAGCCTTTCCCTGCCATGATAGCAGGGAAGGCGGAATTTGTCAATCCGCGCCGGCAGGAAAAAACTGCCGCTTATTCCCAGTCCACCAGCCCTTTGCTCTCCAGGTAGGCCTGCTGAATATCCATATAATCGTCGAGGAGGGAAGCAACTTTTACGGCCTGCTCAGGCGTCAGGGTATTGGCGTCCACCAATGCTTCCACCATATACTCGAAGGCTTCGTCGTCCTCATAGTAGCAGTCGCCGGCATTGCCATCCGCGTCCAGTACGCCGTTTTCGTGCATGTACTTCATGTCGGCGTCAATGGCCTGGGCAATGAGCCCATCAATCTGGTCGCGCAGTTCGGGGTGAGCGTTTCGGTTAATCCGGCTGAGGATAAAGGCCAGGGCCTCCTCGCGGTCGTATCCCTTCATCATGGCGGCAGCCTCCTTTTGTATGGGTTCTCAGGCGTTCAGCGCCCGGAACTGGTCGATGGTTTCCTGGAAAATCTTCAGCGCGTTGCGCACTGGTTCGGGGCTGGTCATGTCCACGCCGGCCAGCTTCAGCGCCTCCAGGGGCGGCACGCTGGAACCGGCGCTGAGGAAGCGGCGGTAGTCCTGCACGGCGCTTTCGCCCTCCTGCATGATCCGCTGGCTCAGCGCCATGGCCGCGCAAAAGCCCGTGGCATAGACGAATACATAGAACGCGCGATAGAAATGGGGAATGCGCATCCATTCATTTTCCACCAGGCGGTCCACCACCGCGCCGCCGCCGTAGTATTTCTGATTCAGGTCGTAGTAGGCGGCGTTCAGCGCGTCTTTGGTGAGCGGCTCGCCCTTGGCGGCCATGTCGTGGCTGATGCGCTCAAACTCGGCAAACATGGTCTGACGGTATACCGTGGTGCGGAACTTCTCCAGCAGGTCCACCAGCAGATAGGCCTGGGCCTTGGGGTCGGTGAACTTCTTTTGCAGGCTGCGGAGCATCAGCGCCTCGTTGCAGGTGGAGGCTACCTCCGCCACAAACAGGCTGTAATCCGCCTTGGGATAAGGCTGATGGGTGTTGCTGAAATAGGAGTGCATGGCATGGCCCAATTCATGGGCGATGGTCATGGCGCTGGTGAGGTTATTGTTGTGGTTCAGCAGCACATAGGGATGCACCCGCACCAGGTCGCCGCAGGAGAAAGCGCCGCTGGACTTGTTCTCGTTGGGGTAAACGTCAATCCAGCCGCCGGAATAGGCTTCCTTGAGCTTGGCTACGTAATCCTCCCCCAAGGGAGCAAGCCCCTCCAGCACCAGCTGGTATGCCTCCGGATAGGGCAGATCCATGTCGAAATTATCCACCAAAGGCGCATACATGTCGTACATATGCAGCTCGCTGAGTCCCATACGCTCCCGGCGCAGCTTCAGGTAATCCGCCAGGGACGGCAGGGACTCATGCACTGCGGCAATCAGGTTGTCATACACGCTCAGGGGAATTTCATAGGGGAACAGGCTGGCCTCCACGGCGGAGGGCATATGCCGGGCATCGGCGTTGAACTGGTCCTTTTTCACGCTGGCGCCATAAATGGCGGCAATGGTGGCGCCAAAACGTCCGTAGGTGGACATGATGCCTTCCCAGCCCTGGCGGCGCACATCCTGATTGCGGTCGTGCAGATAGGCGCTCAGGTTGCTCTCGCGCAGGGGAGAGGTGGTGCCATCGGGCATGTGCACATCCGGGAAGGTCATGTCCACATTGGAAAGCATGCTGAAAATGTTGTCCGGGGCCTGCTGAAGCTCGCCCATCATGGCCAGGAGCTTTTCCTGTTCGGGGGAAAGAATGTGGGGCTTTTCCCGGATCAGATTGCGGATGTACTCGGAATAGTCGGCCATGTCGGGCGCCGTTTGCAGCGCCTCCAGTTCCGCAGCGGGCAGGGTGAGCAGCTCCGGCTGCAAAAAGGCGCTTTGCGACTCCAGCTGCACGGCCAGGCTCATGGCCTTGCTCTTGAGGCCCTGGGCCACGGTGTCGCTGTTATCGGTCTCCTGACGCAAAAAGGCGTATTCGTAGATTTCCGCGAACCTTTCGTAGAGGGCGAAAAACGCGCGGATGGTCCCCTTGGGGTCCTCCGCCACATGGCCCTGCCGGGCGGCAAAGGCCTTGATGGTCTCCAGCGCAGCGGCGCGGGCCTCCTCCCAGGCTTGGTCGCTGGGGAAAATATGGGTCAAATCCCATTTCCATTGGGCGTCGATCTCACAACGTTTTTTGATCTGCTCAGCCATAGCGCATCTCCTTATCTATCCGCCAGCAGGCGGTATAACACAGTCATATATGCATACGACGCGCGGGCGGAAAATCCTGCCGCCGTTGCGATTCCTTACTAAATCTGGTATCATAGCATGCTGGAGAGGGTGGAATATCATGCATGTAGTGGCACGGGCGAAAATCAACTGGACCCTGGATATCGTAGGCAAGCGGGAGGACGGCTACCACCTGATGGATATGCTCATGCAGCCGGTGGAGCTGGCGGACGAGCTGACCCTGGAAAAGACGGAAAATGGTTTGACGCTTACGGTGAGCGGCTATCCCCGGGTGAAGGCCGGGCCGGACAACCTGGCGCTGCGTGCCGCGCAAGCGCTGCAGGCGCAAACAGGCTACCGGGGCGGGGCAAGCATCCACCTGCACAAACGCATTCCCGTGGGAGCCGGGCTAGGGGGCGGCAGCGCTGACGCAGCCGGAGTGTTGGCGGGCCTTAACCGGCTATGGGAAACGGCCTTGACCCAGCAGGAACTGGAAGCGCTGGGCCTTCGCCTGGGGGCCGACGTACCCTTTTGCCTGCGGGGCGGATTGCAGCGGGCGCAAGGCGTGGGGGAGAAACTTACGCCCATGGCTTGCGGCGGGCTGTTCTGGCTGGTGATTTTGCAACCCTGCCCTGGCCTAAGCACACGGGAGGTATTTGGCCGCTTCCGTCTGGATGCCAGGGAGAACCGGCCGGATACCCAGGCTGCCGCCACGGCCCTGGCAGCGGGGGACTGGCGCAGGTTATGCCGCAGCCTGGGGAACGTGCTCCAGGGGGTTAGCGCGGAACTGCGGCCGGAGATTGGTGAGGGCATTGCCGCCCTGCGGGCGCATGGCGCGGCGGGCGCGTGGATGACCGGCAGCGGATCGGCGGTGTTCGGCCTGTTTACCCGCGCGCAGGTTGCCCGGGAGGCGCAGCAGGAGCTGCACCAGCGCTGGCGCAGCTGCTTTATGACCCACACCTGTCAGGAAAGCGTGTTGCTGGACTAAGCACTATGGATAGGAGGAAGTGACATGGCCATGATGGGGAATCCGTACGATCAGGAAAATTTCTTTCAGCAATATTCGCAAATGCCCCGGAGCCAGGGCGGGCTTGCCGCAGCGGGGGAATGGCAGCAGCTGCGGGCGCTTTTTCCACCGCTTCAGGGCAAACGGGTGCTGGACCTGGGCTGTGGCTATGGCTGGCACTGCCGCTATGCTGTGGAGCAAGGGGCAACACAGGTGCTGGGCATAGATATAAGCGAACGGATGCTTGCGGTAGCCCGGCAGCGCAATGGTGACCCGCGCATCACTTACGCGGTGTGCGCTATCCAGGACTATGCTTACCCGGAGGCCTCCTGGGACTGCGTGATATCGAACCTGGCCCTGCATTATTTGGAGGATCTGGCGGCAGTTTACCGGCTGGTACATCGCACCCTGGCGCCGGGGGGATACTTTGTGATGAATATAGAACATCCGGTGTTCACCGCAGGGGTTGGGCAGGACTGGGTTTATAATGCGCAGGGCGAACCGCTGTACTGGCCCGTGGACCGGTATTTTGATCCGGGGGAGCGGGTTACCAATTTTCTGGGATGCCGGGTGACAAAGCAGCATCACACGCTGACGCAAATTCTGAATGGATTGTTGGCCAATGGCTTTGCCCTGGAGGCGGTGGAGGAGGCGCAGCCCCCTGCCAGCATGATGGATTTGCCGGGTATGGCAGATGA
>ENA-UONY01002617-UONY01002617.1-human-gut-metagenome-genome-assembly--contig:-CS9-NODE-2617-length-12388-cov-3.831104_pt1 | contig 12388 bp, 11 predicted proteins | sample MGYA00242465_ERZ724012 | MGnify/ENA metagenome assembly ERZ724012 | reverse complement strand
TTGGGGTCCAGCACCTGGAGGCTGAAGTCCTGGGTGATGTAGCTCTCCAGCTCGCCCTTGGCGTGGACGGAATACCACTTGCCAACCACCATGGACTCCGGCAGGGTGAAGCCAACCCAACCTGTGGCGCCCTTGCCGCACCACTTGTTGCTGCTGCCGGTGATGATGCCGTCAAACAGATGGTAGGGTTCCTCGCCGCTGTAGTTAGCGGACTGGCCCAGAACATTGGCGTTCAGCGCCACGTTCACGGTCCCATCCAGGGTGCCCAAGTCGGGCTTCTCCACGCCAGAGGGAACATAGGCTTCTCCGTTTTCATCGGTGATAACCACCTTCACACCCTTGGGCATGGTGGTGGCATTGGCCAGGTAAGCGGCGTCCACCCAGGACTCGCCCTCCAGGTCGGCCACCGGCGTGCCGCGAACGGTCCGGAAGGTCTTGTAGCTGTCACTCAGCAGATCCAGCAGCTGGTACTGCTGGCCGTTCCGCTCGTAGATGACGTCGGACATTTCGTCGCGCACCAGGGCGGGCTGCTGGCCATTGTAGGTGAAGCCCATGGGAGCAACGCCATAGCCATACAGGTTGAGGTTGCCAATATAAACGGTAGAAGCCGGCGAAATCTTCACATAAGCGCCGCGGGTGCCTTCCGGCAAAAGGATTTCCCCATCTGCGTTGCTGAATGTACATACTTCCGTATAGTTGGTACCATCATTGGAAACCGAAACCGTGCCCTCGGTCAAATCCATCCAGTCATAGTTCAAATACGTAATTCTCGAAACAAGCTGGCTCGTCTCCATGACGAAAATGCAGTCGGAACCATAATGATACGACTTACGATCCAACACGCTCTCCTGTGTGTCAATCTCTTCTTTCAGATCAGCAGTATGGAAATAGGACTCCATGCCGTCTCTCAGCTTGCCTTCCTTGGTGCCGGAGGACAGATCCAGCTTGGCATTTTCCCAATTCCAGTAGTAGGCATTGGTGTAGGAAGCAGGGGAAGCGGCAGTGATCTTGCTGATTTGGCTGTTGGAAATCACAAAGTTATGGAGCATAGTCATGGCGGAAATATCAATCTCCGTCATGTTGGTACCGGAGAGATACAGGTTCTCCACACTGACACAGCCGGTGAAGTCCACCAGGAGGTCCGGGTGGCTCTCCAGCTCCACAAAGGTCAGTTCCCGGCAATTGGTAAGATTCAGCGTCTCAAGGCCGACGGGCAGCATATCGGCAGATCCTCGGCGCGATAGCCATGGGACGTAGGCTCGTTCTCCGCCAAAGCACTCTCGCCCCGGTAGGGCAGAGTGTCACCGGCAAAGGCTATGGTGGGACACAGAGAGATCACCATGGCGATCACCAGGACGAAGGACAACAGCCGTTTCAGATAGTTTTCCTTCATTTGCGTATTGCTCCCTTCAAATTTTATTTCATACGCTGCATCCTGACAGATGCAGCGTTGAAAACAAAGTTATGTAACCTGCTAACCTTACCGAAATTGTAGCATGTAGCCGCCCGTTCTGCAAGAGTTCACCCGAAATCTGCAAAAATTTTGTGAGCATCCCACAAATTACACCATGCAAATTTGTTGAAATTGCAGAATCACACTGTAGCCCGTCACCGTGCAGTAGCGTTACCTCAGGAAAGGCAGGGCGCTCCCGCGCCAGTGCACAGCTTTCGGCTTTTGTAGTCCTTAGATGTACCCATAGGCCCTCGGGAGACCCCAAAGCTCCTGTGCCGGCGCAAAAACGTAAGGTATATTCTCCTTCGTTCGCAGCACAGGCCTATGCCGAATTGATTTTATCCGGCAAAGAGTCACTGCACAAGGGACGCAGGACTTTGACCGTCCTGCGTCCCTTCGTGCTTTACCTGCTGTTTCGTCGCATTTTAGATGATTGGCTTTTGTCTATAGACTGTATAGGTTGTATTCTGTCAGCACTTTCCCAATATCGCTGCTGATACACAAAGAACGTGCCAGGATTTCCTTTGGTGCAAGCGCCTGCCCATTGTTGATGCAGACATATGTTGCTTTTGGATTTCGGGCTGTCATCTTCCAGAAGGGATATTTGATGATAACCGGGGTATTGTAGCCCACGCCCAGTTCCAAAAACAGCACCCGCAGCCCCTCATGCCGCCGGAGAAAATCCTGATATCGGGACTGGGCCTGATACCAGCCCTCGTCCTGCACAAACGTATTGTCTGCCCGGAGGTTCATGCTCATAGGTTTGCCACACTTGGGACAGCGGGGAATGAGTTCGGTTGGCACCTGCATATTTTTTTGTTCGGCAACCATCTGATACACAATGGTTTCGTTATCATAAGTTTCCCAATGACACGGCTCCGAGCACTGCCATAGGCCGTAATCTCCTTGGGTGTAAAACAGCCTCTTTTTGTCAAATCCCGCCCTTTGAAAGCAGTGGTCCACATTGGTGGTTAGAATAAAATAATCCTTGTCTTCCACCAGCTTGAGCAGCGTATCATAGACTGGCTTGGGAGGATTCTCATAGCGGTTGATCTGGATATAGCGGCTCCAGTAAGCCCATTGTTCCTCCGCAGTTTCAAAAGGGTAAAATCCTCCGGAGTACATATCATGGAAACCATATTTGGCGCTGAAATCGGCAAAGTATCGTTCAAACCGCTCTCCAGAATAGGTGAATCCGGCGGAGGTCGATAAGCCCGCTCCCGCACCGATCATCACAGCGTCAGCTTCGTCAAAAGCCTGCTTGAGCCGTTCCGTCTGCTCCGAGTATGCGGCGGTAGATTTGTGTGTCAATATCCTTGAAAACATTGAAGATCACCTTCTTGATGGACGTATCCTGCCGTAAAAAATCAGTGACGGTTTTCACAGCAATTTTAGCAGCTTCCTGGTTGGGAAAATGAAATTCCCCGGTGGAGATGCAGCAGAATGCCACATATTCCAGTCCATGCTCTGCCGCCAATTTCAAACAGGCGCGGTAGCAGGATGCCAGTTCCTCCCTGTCCCGGCGGGTAACACGGCCATGAACCACAGGGCCAACCGTGTGAAGCACATACCGGGAGGGAAGGTGATACCCTTTTGTCAGCTTGGCACGGCCATTGGGTTCCGGATGGCCCTGGGCCTGCATCATCTGATTGCACTCGTCCCGAAGCTGAAGGCCAGCCGCTGAGTGGATGGCGTTGTCGATACAACCGTGGCAGGGGCAAAAGCAGCCCAGCAGGTCAGAATTGCCCGCGTTTACAATGGCATCTACCTGCAGGCGGGTGATGTCTCCCTGCCAGACAGCCACTTGAGGATAGGCGGCAACTGTGGGCAGCGCACTCCCGTCAACAACGCCTTTGCGTTCTCTCTCTGCAGACAAAAGTTCGTCCTGTATCGCAAGGAACTCAGGCTTCAATGGCATGGGTGGACGGACGTTCATTAAGCTGCGGAGTAAACGCCGCTGGCTGTCCGTGTCCTGTGGGAACATCTGGGCCTGAGGCCTGTATTCTGGCATCTCATCCAGCAGCATGGCGTTGAGCCGTCCTATCTGCTCCACGTATTCCATAAGCTGTCACCTCGGTTACTGGTTTTAGGCCCAAGGCCGCCCCGCGTCTGACAGAGCGGCACTTGTTCCGTATTGTGAATGTTGTTGGGGTGGAACAGTTTTTCAAAGATGCTCATGGGGATTTCCCTCCTGGAATTTGCTCGGCGGGGGTGTTCCCCGTCCTTGTGTCTGCATCATACAACATCCAAACGCATTTGAAAAGTACGCACAATATTGTGGTATAGGCACCTGCAGGTAACCATTGGGCAGCAGCCGGAAGGAAACGATGGGAGGATTTCGGAGTCTCTGCCGTTTTCACTGGAGCAAAAATTTTAGAAATTTTTCTCCCGCTCCTTGACCTCAACATGGGGAATACGGTAAAATAAGAACGTACCGCAGTTAAGAAACTAAAGATTGGAGGATCACAGACAATGGATGCCAAAACCTTACCCTCCTGCCCAGTAGAAACAACGCTGACCCTCATCAGTGACAAGTGGAAGGTTTTGATCCTGCGGGATTTACTGCCAGGAACCAAGCGCTTTGGAGAATTGAAGAAATCTATCGGAAGCGTGAGCCAGAAGGTGCTGACCGCTCAGCTTCGGCAGATGGAGAATAGCGGTCTGCTGATTCGGACTGTCTATCCCGAGGTGCCGCCGCGTGTGGACTATACCTTGACAGAGCTAGGATATAGCCTCAAACCTGTTCTGGACGCTATGTGGAACTGGGGAGAGCAGTATAAAGAGAAAGCAAGTCGTGAGCATTGACTTGCATTTTCCCTCAATCTATGATACTGTGTAACGTAAAAGACGAATTTCGAATGCAGGTCCCAACACCTGCGAGGAGTGTGACCCCTGTGCAAAAAAACACCGTTGGCCCCCCCGCCTGTCCCGCAGATCTAAAATACGGCAACCGCATCCAGGTCATTGAGACCTTCCTGAGGGACGGCGTATGCAGCGCCAACGACATCTCTGCCACCATCGGCCTCAGCCGTCAGACCGTGATGAAGTCCATTCAATTTTTTCTCCGAAGCGGCCTTTTGATCTCCGCCGGAAAAGGCGACTCCACTCACGTGGGCGGCAAGCGGCCAGAGCTCTTTGCCCTATCACCGGAAAAATACTTTCTCTGCGTCACGCTGTGGCCACAGGATCTGCGGCTGCATCTGTTTACCATTGGTCAGCAGTTGAAGGACCAGATTTCCTTGTCCTCGTCCCTCCCTCCTGACCCGAAGTCAGCCACCAGTCGCATTGGCCAGCTTTCTATCCAGCTGCTGGAAAAGCATGGAATCCCGCCGGAAAATCTCTGTGCCGTCAGCATCTCTACCGCAGGTACTGTGGATTATAAAACCGGTCGGTTGAAATACAGCTCCCAATCGCCCGCATGGGGCACAGACATTCCCTTGGTATCCTATCTGCGCCCCTACTTTGCTCCCAACACCATGATTTTCCTGGAAAATGCCGGTAAAATGACAGCCCGGCCGTTTCTCCTGGAGAAGGAGCTTACCGGCAAGCGGGTCCTGGTCATTTTTGCCTGCTGGGGGCTGTCCAGCTGCCTCATAGAGAAGGGACGCATCCTGGGTGGCAAAAATTCCCTCATTGGGGAAATCGGCCACATGATCATCGACCCCAGCGACCCCGAAACCTGCGGCTGCGGCAGCCACGGCTGCCTGGAGCGGCTGGTGAGTGTAGACCGGGTCCGGCGTATCTTGCAGCAGCAGGCGGCACATTTCCCCGGGTCTTCCCTGCTCCGGGAAGATCCCGGACAGGTCACGATCCCTCAGGTGTTTGCAGCTTCCTGCGAAGAGGATCCTCTGGCCCGCCACCTGGTAGACTATCTGGCCCGGGCCTTTGCCACAGCCCTCAGAAACATTTCTCTGGTTTTTGACCCGGATCTCATTGTGTTTCAGGGGGATTACGCCTACGCCGACCAATATTTTGACCGGCGGCTTCGGGAAATCCTCCAGGAGTTCCAATACTTTCCTCCAGACGGTCCATTTGAAATCCACTATGACCGCCGGCCCCTGACTGAGATGGATGCTTTGGGCTCATACACTGCATTGACCCGCCGGTACTTTGCAACTCCCGCCCTCTATCAAGAGACCGAGCCCAGATAGGGGGCCTTGCCGGGGAGTAACTTTTCGCACTTTTCACCCTGTTTCGACAGGCTCCCAGCAAGATGCTTCATCTTTTTTTACTTCCGCTATTGACACCTCCTCAGAATTCAGCTATTATACACATACAGTGATATTTCCCAAAATAAAAAAAGCAAGGTGATTGTTTATGTCCGCTCCATCTCTATCCTCTAATGAATTCTGCATTCTGAACCTCCTCTGGACAGAAAACCGTGCCATGACCCGGCCAGAGATTTTGGAAGCACTCCCGGACAAGGATTGGAATCCCAATTCTATCCACCTCATCCTCAACAACATGATTAAAAAGGGTGTCCTTCAGGTTGAAGGCGTCGCCCGCTGTGGTCGGGGTTATGGCCGTACCTATGCCCCCACCCTCTCCCAGACAGAATACGCTGCCACACAGGCTCTGGACGCTACCCCGGACATGACCATCAGTGACCGGTTGCTGGGCGTGGTCGCTGCTTTGGTCGATAAAAAGGGAATTGACGAGCAAACCATCGCAGAGCTGGAGCAGATGCTGGAGAAGAAGCGTAAAGAGTTAAATACCTGATGGATCTGAATGAGTTTTCCTTCTGCATGGGGCTGATTTGCTTTTCCTTGGCGGTCATTTTGGGCAGTTGTCTGGTTCTATGTACCAAAGGCCGTTCCTTCTGTCTGTTGGGATTGGTCTTTGCATTGGGGATTCTGCGCTTCCTGCTCCCTGTAGAGTTCGACCACACTTACGTGATAAGTTGTGAACGCGTGTATCCTTCCATTATATTTTTCCTCTGGAGGGAGGTGTGGCCTGGGTTTTCTGTGGGCCGTGGACTTCTGATTCTATGGTGCGCCGGTTCTGTCGGGATGCTCTGCCAGCTGGTGATTACCCTGTGTCAGCAGCACCGGATTGTACGGAGGTGCCAGCTGCCTCGTGAGGGCTCGCAGCTGCATCAGCTGTGCCGGCAGGCAGCCAGGGATGCTGAGTGCAGCAAGCCCGTTTCTGTAGGAATTTCCTCCCGGATATCTACCGTCATGATGGTGGGATTTGCAAAGCCCGTGATTTTGCTTCCCCCTCAGTCCATGCAGATGCCTGCTTCACAGCTACATTGTATCCTGCTTCATGAGCTGTACCATTACCGGAGCCGGGATCTATGGCTGAAGCTGGGAATCCGAGTTTTCTGCTGCCTTTTGTGGTGGAACCCTCTGGTCTATTTGTTCAAAAGCAGTGTGGATCAGGTGTTGGAGCTTCGATGCGACCGGCGCGTCTGCAGCCGACTCTCCAGAACGGAACAGCTCCAATACTCCTCCGCACTCCTGGACATGCTAAAAATCGGGAAATCCGCTTCTCGCTCTTTGTCTGCCAGATATTTGGGGATTCCCTCCAAATCCCGGCTGCGTCAGCGCTTCCGTCTGCTGCTGCAGCATGAGCGCAGTCTATCCAAATGCGCCGTCCTTCCCTGGATTGGGGTCGTGCTATGTCTCTTGGTCTTTGTTGGCTCCTATACCGTCATTTTGCAGCCTGCCTTTTCCCCTCCTGAGGTTGAACGTGAAACGGAGCAGCCGGCCGGTGTAAACTGCTCCGCCTACATCCTCCGCCGGGAAGACGGCCAGTTGGAGTATTACGTGGGTGGAACGCTTGTGGAAAAGCTGACTCCGGAAATGCTGTCGCTGCCGCCTTACGCGGATTTGCTCATCGTAGATGTTGCAATCGAAGAGGTGAGACCCGGCCCTATTTGGGGCGGCTAATACATAGTTGTGGAGCTGGGGTCGTTGCAAAATTTCATTTTGCGGCGGCCCCATCAGGTCTTTTCCACGCTTCCGTGACAAAATTGTTTTGCTGGAACATGCCGGAGATGTCATCCCCTGGACACCGCCCCTGCTGCTTGATGGCAGCAGGTTTTTCCTTTTATTTGACTGCATGCTGACGCATTTTTCTGTGCCGCCATATCCTCTTCCATTTTTCATCCTGCACCCTGCATCCAGGGCCTTACACACGCAGAAATCTGAAAAATATCATAATCATGTATGGACTCTCTCCTCAGAAACCCTAAGAAAGTGGTGAACGGCTATGCCCGAGCGAAATTCCTATCCCCTTTATACGCAAAACCGGGAGCTCTCCTGGCTTCGGTTTAACGAACGTGTGCTTTTGGAGGCCCTGGACGAGCAGGTTCCTCTGCTGGAGCGGCTCAAATTTGTCTCCATTTTCACCAGCAACCTGGACGAGTTTTCCATGATTCGCGTGGGAAGCCTGTGGGACTTGTCCCTGGTCAAAGGGTGTGCCCCAGACAACAAAACCGGTCTGTCTCCCAAGGAGCAGCTGGAGGCCATTTTTGCCGCCGTCCAGCCATTGATTGCGGAAAAGGATGACATCTGCCGGCAGCTTCAGCAGCTTCTGAGCAGCTACGGCATCTGCCGGCTTTTCCCGGGAGACCTGGATAAGGCGGATCAGAAGTATTTGCGGCAGTACCTCCAGAACGAGGTAGATCCTATCCTCTCCCCTCAAATTATTGATGGCCACCATCCCTTTCCCCACTTGGCCAACAAGGTTCTGCACATTGGAGCGCTGCTCCAAAATAAGGGGAAGGTGGTCTTTGGCGTCATTCCCGTGCCCGCCTCTTTGCCGGAGGTTCTGTTCCTGCCGGGGACCGAGGTACGGTATGTCCGCACAGAAGATCTGATTCTCTCCCATGCCGAGTGCATTTTTAAACCGTATACCATCACAGAAAAGGTAATTTTCTGTATCACGCGCAATGCAGACATTACACCCGCAGAAGAAGGGTTCGAGGAGGACTTCCGGACTCAGATGAAAAAGCTGCTCCGCCAGAGGACCAAGCTGGCTCCCGTGCGGCTGGAGCTGAGCAACCAGATTTCCAACCGGTTCATCCAATACTTCTGTGAAAAGCTACAGTTGGGGAAAAAACAGCTTTATATCACCTCTTCCCCCATGCAGATGCATGATGTCTTCTCCCTGCAGGATCATTTGCCCCCGGCTCTGCGCCAGGAGCTGACCTATTCCCCCTTCCAACCCCAGCCTCCCGCCGGGGTCCTGCCCAAAGAGAGCTTGCTGCGCCAAGTTATGAAGCGCGATGTGCTCCTGTCTTATCCCTACGAGACCATGGAACCCTTCCTGCAAATGCTCCGGGAAGCCGCCTCGGACCCGGCAGTCCTGTCCATAAAAATCACAATCTACCGTCTGGCCAGGCAGGCCAAGCTGGTGGAATACCTCTGCGCCGCTGCGGAAAACGGCAAGGATGTAACCGTGATGATTGAACTGCGTGCCCGATTTGACGAGCAAAACAACATCGACTGGTCCCAGCGCCTGGAGGAAGCCGGTTGCCGGATTCTCTACGGCTTTGACGCTTACAAGGTCCACTCCAAAATCTGCCTGATTACCCGCCGGGAGCGGAGCGGCATCACTTACATCACACAGGTGGGCACCGGCAACTACAACGAAAAAACGGCCAAGCAGTACACAGACCTTTCGTATATCACATCCAACCGGGAAATCGGTCAGGACGCCAACACATTTTTTAAGGATTTGGCCATTGGAAATCTGGAGGGCACTTACCACCGTCTGCTGGTAGCCCCCAACTCCATGAAAACCCGGATCACCGCCCTCATAGATCGGGAAATTGCAAAAGGCGCTAAGGGCTATATTTTCCTGAAGCTCAATGCCATTACCGATCTGGATCTCATTCAAAAGCTGCGGGAGGCCTCCCAGGCCGGCGTGCAGGTGGAAATGATTGTCCGGGGCATTTGCTGCCTCCTCCCTCAGGTAGAGGGTGAGACGGAAAATATCCGGGTCACCAGCATCGTGGGGCGCTACCTGGAGCATGCCCGGATTTATTGCTTCGGCAGGGACGCAGAAGAGCTCATGTTCCTCTCTTCTGCCGACTTTATGACCCGAAATATGGATCACCGGGTGGAGGTGGGCTGTCCCATCGACAGCCCCCAGGTACGTCAGAAAATCCATCGCATCATAGAACTCCAGCATATGGACAATACCAAAGCCCGCCGCATGCGCTCCGACGGCACATACCGCCGGGTCACCACCGGGAAACTCCCCATCAGCGCCCAGGATGCCCTCATGGAGGACGCCATAGCAGCCGCTACCCAGAGCGCCCCGGAGAAGGGCCTCCCTTGGTGGAAGCGTCTGCTCGGGCGCTGAAGGAAAGACGGACACATGGATCAGGAGGCCTTCGTATGGCAATTGAAAAAGTCAAAGAGTATTTCAGAACATATCACATGGAAAATCGGGTACAAGAATTTGAGGAGTCCAGCGCAACAGTAGCACTCGCCGCTAAAGCGTTACATTGTGAGCCCTGCCGGATCGCAAAAACGCTTTCATTTTTGATAGACGGACACGCAGTCCTGATTGTTACCGCTGGTGACGCAAAAATTGACAATCCAAAGTATAAAGCTCAGTTTGGAACCAAGGCAAATATGCTTTCGCCAGAAGAAACGGAATCCATGGTGGGTCATGCGGTAGGTGGTGTTTGTCCATTTGCCGTCCATGATGGCGTTGCCATTTACCTTGACGAATCGCTGAAAAGATTTCAAACCGTATTTCCCGCCTGCGGCAGCAGCAACAGCGCAATCGAATTGACGATTGAAGAACTGGAACGGTATTCGTCCTTCCGTTCCTGGATCGATGTGTGCAAGGGCTGGAGCGAAAGGCAATAGCAAATCCACCCGAATCCGCCAAGATAAACATCCGCACGCCTACTCACACCCCCGCCTGGTTTCGCAGCCGAGCAAGATGAGGACCATGCCGATTGTCCCTTTTTCATATGCAGTAAAAAAATCGTGGCTGTCTCAAAGCAGATTTTGAGATAGCCACGACTTTTTTCAATCACTCAGCCTTGAAATCCCGTCGAATATAGACCACATAAGGCTCCCTCCGCCGGTAGCCCAGCTTCTCCGCCAGTGCCACGGATCGCAGATCGTGGGCATCCCAGCTGGGATAAAGTCCTTTTTCCAGGCAGAGCAGGATCAACTCCGCGCCGCAGGCTGTCGCAAGTCCCTGCCGCCGGTACCCCTCCCGGGTTTCAATCTGAATTTCAATTCCTCCGCGGTACACCGAGTAAGAGGATGCACCTGCCACCAGTCTGCCCTCTTGCACCACACCCACACCCAGTCCCCGGCGCTGGAAGTCTGCAAAATCCTGAAATAGTCCGCAAAAGTCCCTGGACCAGGGTTCTGCCATAGCCTGGTCGTATAAATCCCGGTCAAAGAGGCGCAGAGAAAAGGGCTGCTCTAAGGCCTGGGCAAACTGGTGCAGCGTCTTCCGGTCAAACCGTCCCGGCTCTTTGCAAATGGCATAACGGAGCGCCTTCTCCACCGACTTCCCCAGGACCTCCTCCATCCGCTGGGCCCATGCCCCATCCTTGGGCACCAGAATGGGAGCACCTGCCTGTCGGATGAGCTGATCCTGAGGCTCCCCGGTGAAGAAGCAGAAATCTCCCACCACAATCTGCGCCGCCTTAGGCGCCTCCTCCTGATCCACAATTGCATACCCCATGCAGCCCTGCAAGTAAGACCAAACCATGGTCTCCTCCCAGCCGGCAAACAGGGGGGCAATTTGTTCCAACTGTACCATACGTCCCTCCCAACGCCTAGGCCTCCACCAGCCGCTTTTTCTTCCACACGCCGGAGAGAAAACGCCACACAAAAAAGGCCGTCCGGCAGATCCAGTCCAGTACCATGGCAATCCAAACTCCAGTCGCCCCGTATCCCAGCTTCACACACAAAATCCAGGAGAACCCGATGCGCCACAGGACCATGGAAGCGATGCTGACCGCCATGGTAAACCGCACATCGCCCGCTGCCCGCAGGGCATTGGGCAGCACAAAGGCCACCGGCCACAAAACCAGGGCACTGACCGAATGAATCAGGACCAAAGTCCGGGACAGCGCCGCCGTCTCCGGAGACAGGGACTGGTAGCACCCGATGAGCAGAGGCAGACCGGCAATCACCAGTATATTGCAAAGGCCCTGCGCCGCGTACACCCAGCGCATCAGCTTCTTGGTCTGCCGCTCCGCCTGCTCCGGCTCCCCTGCACCCATGCACTGGCCCACCACCGTAATCATAGCAAGACCCATGGCCTGTCCAATGATGATACTAATGCTATCCAAGTTGTTTGCAACGGCGTTTGCGGAGGTCTGCGTGGTACCAAACAGAGCGATCATGCTGACCACAACCACCCGCCCCAGCTGGAACAGGCAGCTCTCAAATGCCGAAGGAATGCCGATTTGCAAAATACGCCCCATCATTTTGGGATACAAGTGCGTGAGATTTTGGGGCAACAACCGCACCTCCTGGCTGGGCCGGGCAGCCAAGATCAGAATCAACACCGCTGCAACCGCCCTGGAAACCAGGGTGGGCACCGCCACGCCTGCGACTCCCATGTGCAAGCCATAGATGCACAGGGCATTTCCCCCCACGTTGATGACATTCATCACCAGACTGACCTTCATAGAGACCTTACTGTTACCCATACTGCGGAAAATGGCCGCGCCCGCATTATATAGCGCTAAAAATGGAAAGGACAACGCTGTAATCCGAAAATAGAGCAAGCCCGCTGACATCACGTCCGCCTCAATGGACCCAAAAAAGAGGCGGAGCATGCCCTGAGCCAGGAGAAGGCAAAAGGCCATAATCCCCAGGCCAAAGCCCGCAGCCATACATACCAGCTGCCCCGCGCTTCTCCGCGCCTCCTCCTGGCGCCGCGCCCCCAGAAACTGGCTGGTAATCACAGCACCGCCAGTGGCCAGGGCGGCAAACAGGTTTA
>ENA-UONY01002608-UONY01002608.1-human-gut-metagenome-genome-assembly--contig:-CS9-NODE-2608-length-12424-cov-29.053359_pt1 | contig 12424 bp, 16 predicted proteins | sample MGYA00242465_ERZ724012 | MGnify/ENA metagenome assembly ERZ724012 | reverse complement strand
TATCTCTTGTTTTCGGTTGCTTGCTTCCTTACCGTACATGAGCATTGGAGCCGGGGTTGTCGTTACCATAGCCCTCCAGCAGATTGATAGCACCCCACACGCCGAGACCGGCACCGAGGGCAACAACGAGGGTCTGGAGGACTTCGATAGCAGAGTTAAAGAATTCCATAGTCGTTTCTCCTTTATAAATGAAAGTTGTAGACCGTCCGTACACACCTGAAGTTACATATTAAAGCCGCAAACTGCGGCGAGAGTGAGCTTGCCGGTGTACCTCTCTGGTCAGGATAAAATAAAACCGCCTACCGGGTCAGGCAGACGGGAGCGAATCAGCATCAATCACAACAAATTCATCATTGGGATTGATTTTTTCTTTTCGGTTCAGATATTTTTCAATATCGAAGGTGTTTTTGGGGTCATAGTCCGAGGTCAGCTTGTAGTTGGGGTGCTGGGTCAGGTCGTACTTGTCAGAAAGAAACGGTCTGACGCCGCGCAGCTGCAAGATGCACTTGCCGCCGTCCAGCACCGCCAGCTCATCCCGGCTCAATAACTCGTGCCCCATCTTTTGGAACGTAGTGCCATAGCTAGGACTGTTGCCACGGGTGTCCGAGGTGTTGAATGCGTCGATGGTCTCTTTTCCCAGCATTTCGGACAGGTCTTTCAGGGTGGTAGGCTCACTGCCGCCGAGGAAAATCTGGCTGTCCATGTTGCCCACGATGGTGTCCGCATTGTCCTTGTAGATGGCTTTCAACTGACTTCTTGCCTGCAAAACAAGGCAGGCAGAGATCTCACGGCTGCGAATGGTCGCCACCAGCTTTTCCAGATTGGGAATCTGCCCGATGTTGGCGCACTCGTCGATAAGGCACCGCACATGGATGGGTAGCTTGCCGCCGTACACATCATCTGCTTTATCGCACAGTAAATTGAAAAGCTGGGTGTAAACCATGCTGATGAGGAAGTTGAAGGTTGAATCCGTGTCCGACATGATGAGGAACAACGCCGTCTTCTTATCGCCCAGCGTGTCCAGCGCCAGCTCATCGTACATGGTGAGGTCCCGCAGCTCTTGGATGTCGAAGGGCGCAAGCCGGGCACCACAGGAAATGAGGATGGATTTTGCGGTCTTTCCAGAGACGAATTGTCAAGGACTTTTTCATCAAATTCAAAAAGAAGTTACATTTTGCGGGCTTCCTCTCGGAGCAGTCGCTTGATCTTGTCCTCCAGCGTTTCTTTGCTTGTCTCGCTGAAATGAACATGGACAAGGTAGGTGGTTTGCCCGATGGTTTTGCGGAAGGTGGGCTGTGTGTTTGTGGTTTTTGTTTCAGTAGCGTTCATTCAATACCTCCTGAGAAATGAAAAAGCCCGACAAGGGAAAGGCTGACAACGAAGTCCTGACAACGGACATCAGAAAACCTTTATTCTTAATCGGGCTTATCTCTGTTTTTACTATTTACTTTTTCTTTATAATATTGGTTGTCATGGTTGTCAGAGAGAGGAAAGTGCCGTAATATCAGGACTTTTCCGATTTTTCTCCGACAACCGACCCGACAACCGGAGTGACAACAAAGCGACAACCGGCGCATGATTTTATCTCAGAAACTCCTCCGGGATTTCAAGCTGCCGGATTTCCGCATCGCTCAGTTCATGGAAACCGTCCGTTCCGTTGTCAGGCTGTTCGATACGCTCCCAGCCCTTCTGTCTCCTGTACGGCTCCGGGAAGTAACGTGGATTGACAAAAGCCTTCCAGCCGGTCACAGCGTTGTTCATGATGTCGTTGATCTCACGCAGCTCCCATTGCTTCGGCTCATCATACGAATGTCCAAGGGCTTCCCGGTAAAGCTGTCTGGAGCAGACCATGTTCCCCTTATAGTTGTCCAGATAGTCCTGTATCTGACCTGCCTTTGTATCCTCTGGCATGAACTCCCTCTGATGGGCTTTCAGATATTCCTCCATTGCCGGGCTGAATTTCAGCTTGAAGTCACCGCTGCGGTAAATTTCCATTGCTTCTGCCCACATCTGATTGATATAGGCTCTGGAAGCTGCTTCATCATCAAGAATGTGAACATCAGCCCGTTCCGGGTAAACCATGACCGGCACGAAGCGGCGGTTCCCGGTACGGTCAAGGGGTAGGAAGTCCAGCGTGTTGGAAGTGCCACCAAATACGCACTGGCGCCTTCTGTCTGCCGGATGCGTTTCATAGGGTATCTTGTAGGTTTCCTTCGGTCGGCTGAGAAATGACTTGATTTCCTCAATGCTCTTTGCATTGGCGGTGGCGATCATCTCCGACATTTCGATAATCCAGTGTCCCTGCATCTTGCGGTACACATTGTCATCGTCCAGCTTTTTCAGATCATCGGAAAACCAGTCATCATTGACCGCCAGCAGACGGAAGAAGGAGGACTTTCCGGACCCCTGACCGCCCACCAGACAGAGCATGATTTCAAACTTGCATCCGGGAGTGAATACTCTTGAAATGGCTCCCAGCAGGAACAGGCGCAGGGCTTCATAGGTGTAATCATCGGTATCAGCGCCAAGGAAGTGATGCAGGCAGAAACGAATACGCTCTGTACCGTCCCACACAAGACTGTTCAGAAAGTCGCAGACCGGATGGTAACGATTTTCGTTGGCAATCACTTTCACGGCGTCCTCGATTTTCTTTTCAACCGTCAGACCGTAATTCTGCTCAAAGTACAGAAGCAGATATTTGATGTCCACATCGGTCAGAGTGGAGCTTTCACGATACCAGCCGAGTGGCTTCACAATATCAATTCTTTCCGTCAGCAAATTTTTTCGGATTGCCCCTTTCAGAAGTGGGTCATCTTGTAGAACCCGTCTGTAATTGGCAGCGGTATTGTAAACCTTACCTTTCTGGCTCTGATCCAGACCGGCTCTGACTTCTTCCACGGTTATGGTCGGCTGTGTGTTCTGCAATTCGCTGTTCAAGTTTCATCACCTCTTTTCTTTGCTCGGCAACCAGAGCTTTCTTTTCTTCGGGAGTGCCATACAGGAGAATATCAAGCAGATACTCGATATGGCATTCTCTTTGCAGGGCTTCCACGAACAGCGGGTGCCATTCGTCCTCCGGTGTAGCCGGGGCATACTGCTTTTTCCATTCTCGGAGAAGATGGAAATAGTCTGTCAGCACCCGGTAGAAATGGTTTTCTTCCTGTCGATATTTCTGTTCGGGAGTAGGTTCCCGGATATGTGGTCTGACAGAGGGCTTCTGTCTGCTGTCATAAGGAATACCAAAATCATCTGCCAGCTTTATGGCGGCTTCTCTGCTCGGCAATCCGAACAGCCGGGAAACAAAATCAACTGCATCCCCGTCTGCCTGGCAGGCGAAACAATGGAAACGCTTATCGACTTTCATGCTTGGGTTGCGGTCATTGTGGAAGGGGCAGACCGCCATGCCGTTCCGGCTGACCCGGATTCCGTATATCTCTGCCGCCTTCCGGGTGGTAACGGTCTGCTTGACCGCTTCAAATACATTCATCACATTCTCCTTTCGGGAAACAAAAAAGGCACCTGACATTTTCGCAATGAAAACGGCAAGTGCCTTAGAGTTCCATATTCTGTTTTTTCTGCTGTGGAGCTTTCGACTCCGGTTCGCTGTGTTTCTGTTCCTCGATATAGCGCAGCCGCTCTTTGAGGGAGTGCTTCGGTTCTGGCTTCTTCTCGACTTCGGACTGCTCCGGCGTGAGGACTTTGCCGACCCAGTAGCGAACCTCTTTCATCGGCTTCAATTCCTCCCGGACATCTGCAAGCTGCCCGGCAAGCTCGGCATGAGATGCCTGCAAACCCTCGTATTCTCTTTGCAGGGCATGAAGGTCAACGCTCAAATCAACGCCCTGCTTTTTGAGATAGCGATACGCCTTATTGAAGCTGTCCAGCTCGTCCTTATGGGTTTCTGCGAAGATTGCCTGTCTTGCTTTCCAGCCGATTTTCAGATATTTATCATGGACTGCCTTGTGGGTCTGGCAGGTATCAACCGCTTTCTGGATGCCGGTGATGACTTGCATACGCTTCTCGGCTTTCTTCATATCTGCGCTGATTTCCTTTGCCCTGGCATTTACATCCTGCAAGGCAGTGTCCAGATCTTCCAGCGTGAAAAGGTCATGGGCTTTCAGATAAATCATGGCATGGGAAACAGCTTTCATATCATTGCTTGTGCCTTTCTGCTGTCCGTATCTCGACCAGTCTTTGCGCTCAGCCTTACGCAAGTCCATATAATCACGGAGCAGAAGGGCAAGGTTCGGAGATGCCGCTTCCTGTTCCTCCTTCATCTCCGCAAGGACTTCCTTTCTCGCTTCCAGAATATCAGCAATCCAGTTTCGCAGACTTTTGATGGTTTTTCGGATAGCGTTCATCATGCGATTGGCGGCTTTAATGTCCCGGTTCAGATTTCCAATATTGGTTTCGATGCCCTTGCGCTCAAGCGCACAGACAGCGGCTCCCATGTGAACAGTCGGTATTATATCAAGCCCCTGTCTTTCGTAGGAACGCATATCCACACGTTCGGCACTTCCGGCAAGCTCCAGATATTTATTCTGAATAACTTCCCAGCCGTGTCTCCATTCCTCGGCATGATACTGTTCGTTCCAGTCAACGGTATCTTCCTTGTGGCTTTTCCATCTGCCGGATGGAAGTTTGATACGCTCGCTGTTCTCGTCAAGGTCATAAACCTTTCGGCTCTTGGGCATCCACTTTCCATTTTCGTCAATGGCTCGCATGGTCAGCATGATGTGACAATGGGGATTGTGGCCCGGTGGGTCGGGGTCATGGATTGCAAAATCACAACACATTCCTTTGGACACGAAATACTCATTGCAGTATTCCTGCATCATCTGAGGACACATTTCAAGCGGCACTTCTCTTGGCAGGGCAACAACGAAACGCCTTGCAAGCTGTGAGTTCCATTGCTTCTCCACTTCCTCGGCAGAGTTCCAAAGCGTTGCCCGGTCTGCGTATTCGGGTGGGGCATTGGTCGGCAACATGATTTCCGTGTAAACCACTTCTTTTTTATAGGTGTGATTTTTCCATTGCTGGTCGTACTCGGAAAACAGTTTTTCTCCGGCTTGGTAGGCAGCTCCGGCAACTGCGGAATTTCCCTTGCTTCTCTGAACAATTCGTATGTTCAGATGGGGTACTGGCATTTTGTTTGAACCTCCTTCCTCGGTGCAATAAAAAATGACCGATACTTTTCAGCACGGTCGGGGTGAAAATATAAACTTGTCGGCGGTGGATGATTGCGGACAATCTCGATTGTCTGCAATCAGTTCATCGGCGGCAAGTCCACAAAGGGGTAGCTGTCGCAAGACAGCGCAGGGGAAGTGTAGCTTCCTCTGGATGATTGGAGCAAAAGACTTTTGCGGAAATCATCAGCTCCCCGCAGGGGGCTTCCGGCAGGACGCAATCACCATCTTCAGGTGGTGTATAATTGCGCCCTATTCAAGAATAGGGTTTTTAGCTCCCGTTCGGTTGCTCCGTTTTCTTTCGGTTCTCAATCAGCAGATTCAGCTTCTTTTGAACCGCTTCGCTGTGGAAGATGAAAGTCAGAAGCTCCATCACATCATCATCGGTCAGAACGGTTGGCTCTCTCAAAAAGGTTTCCAGCATTCCGGCACGGGTGCAGAGACGATGGGTGCGCTCACTTCGGGTCAGTCGCTTCAATTCGCTTTCCAGTCGTTTTTCCCTGTGCTTGGCTGCGGTCAGCTTCTTCTCCGCAACATACTGGTCATGTTTCAGCTTTTCCAGTTTCTCGTTTGGCATGGGTGATACTCCTTTCGCAATAGTGGATAAAACAAAAGCGACCAACTTTTTACGGTTGATCGCCTTTGGCTTAGTCATTATTGAATTTACATTTAGAACTTGTCTGCCAACACAGCATTTGCATTGTTGATAGAAGTCTCCACAGCTACCTTGTTAATAGTGTTAATATCATTTTCGTTTTCGCTCTTGAGAACGAGTTCCACTTTGCACATATTATAAAGCAAACCGACAAGAAGAACAGTGTTTCCTGTCAGCTTCTTTTCTTCTGGCGTAAATGTGTTCCAGTCGGTATGTCCAAGCATAGTAACAATGTTCTTTAATCCGTTGAGGTGTTTCTCATAGATACCATTTACCTTAGAAAGTGTTTCGTAATAATTATTGGAAGTCGAACGCAATTCAACAAGATAATTGCAAATAGTATTAATTTTTCCCTCAGACTTTTTCATCTGTGCCCAAGCCTCATCTGCCTTATCAGACAGTTTGCCACCTGTGAAGCTAAAGATAATACCACCAACCAACAAACCAACGCCAAGTGTCGCAGCCCCCAAAGCGGCAGCACCAGCAGCCATTCCACCGCCACCTGCTGCAAGGGTACCACCACCCAGCAGGGCAAGCGTGGCATTAGTCGCAGCAGCGCCACTCAAAGATGCAATAGCAGTTCCAGTAGAAGCAGTACCCAAAGCCATGACCGCAGCCGTAGTAGCTCCCGCAGCGGCGAATCCACCGGCTGCACCTAAGCCAGCACCACCAAGTCCACCAAGAAGAACGCCTGCGCCAACAGAAACTTCTTTGATTTTCTCTCCATCATACTTCGGAAGAGTAACACCATTTTTTGAATATGTCTCGAAAGTCGGTCTGTTCTTAATCTGCTCAAAAATATCCGAAAACTCGCTAAAGCTATGGAGAATTTCCAACTCTAACTTTCCGAGCTTATCCATATCTTTAGTCGTTGTCTCGTTTTCTTTTTCGAATCTTGCCATGTTTCTTTCATGGCGACTTTGGGCAGCTTTCATGGTGTCATTTGCATCTTTCATTTTCTTCGCACCATGTGCTGCTGCCCCCACACCGGTTACACCTGCAGCAACAGCTGCACCCTTTAGCGCTACTGGTATTAACCAAATTGGTAATGGCATAATTTTACCCCTCCATCTCTCTTTTTAATATTTCACAGCATTCATAATTACGCTGTAGATATTCTTCGTAGTTCATTTGTTCCTTAAAGAACGCATCATAACTCTCATCTATTCGACATACAAGAGGTCTTGTCTCATAAATTGAGCATAAATTTCCGTTTAGAAATTTACAAACGCCATCTCCATTATGCAGATTAGCATATACTGGCGACTTATGTAGATTTCTACAACATTTCCCGCATTTATCACACTTAAACATCACTTAAACTCCAACATAGAAGAAGCATCATTCATAAAATCATCAAAATCTCCGCTGTACGGAAGTTCAATGCCAAGTACCTCATATTCGTTTCTCAACAGGGTATTTAACTCATCCTCGTTGTTCGTTTTTTCCAGCATGGCAAGCAGCTGATTATACTGTTCTGTTTCTTTCTTAAACTGCTCGAAGTCAATTTTTTCAAGCTGTGATAAATACAGTGTCAGAGCTTCGTTGATTCTAATATAAGCATCCAACTGTTTTTGCAATGGCATACTTATTCCAGCTCTAATACATACCTCTCTAAACACCAATAGTACAAGCCTGTACCACGCAATGAGGTTTAATCTTAAAACGAATGCTAACGCATCTCCCCCAGACCTTACGAACGCATCTGCTCCGTCCATCAGACATAATGTACCATCTCCAATAATAAGCATCATTCTAAGGTCATCATGTCTTTTCGAGGGGATACATTCACTAATAGGACGCTTATGGTAAAAATGGTGTTTAAGTGCCCAAATCAGTTTTATAGACAAATCACAAACCACAACAGGGACAGCCATTGTAAGTCCAAAACGTGCATCATATCCCTCTTCAAATGTTCTTGTAGCCAATTGAGCTAAATTATTTTTGTAATAGGCCATGTTGCCATTTCTATCCAACTTAATATTTCCATCTTTATCTCTTTGTGCCACCTTAAACTGACCAAAATCACAAAGTTGAAATAGTTCATAAAAAGGTATAACAACACCACTTCCACGTTTAGATGCTCCAGAACTTCCTGCAACATCTGACATTATATGACCAAACCAATTTGCTACTCCGCAAAACAGTTTCGACACAAAATCATGACCTTGCAATTCAAAAGTTTCGGTTTTAATTGTAACAAGCTGACCATTGTTTAAAAACGATGATGTAGAAGTAAACTGATTCAAAATGGAAAAAAACAAACCCACTATATCTGGAGAATGTGCCAGCGATTTCATATGATGGTTACTGGGAGACATCTTAAATGCGCCACCTATATCAGCAGAATGACGTTGGTCATAATTTACGTGGAATTTTTTCTCCAAGAAACCAATCGCACTTGCAACACTTTTTTCTTTGCCTTCTCTGGGCGACCATCCACAAGTTTTAGCAAAAGCCATTACTGTTTTATCTACCTGTGCGTCGGTCCACCCTTGCAATTTACTATCAGCAGGTGAGCCAACTAAAAAGATGTCTACCATTCCGGCAATAGCTCCGCAACCAACAGCAATTAAGTAATCATATTTATCACACGTGTCGTGATAGAAATATGGCTTCAAATCTTTATCCTGACGGATTGTGCTAATACTTAGCTTGCTCATTACAAGCCTCCAATCGGAAAATCTCTATACTTATACCTACCCTAATTTACATTATAGTCTCAAAGTATGAATATTTCAATCATGCAGAGCAACTTTTTAGAAAAGTCCAATATTAGAGATGCTATTATTTAAGAAATATAATAGCCGATACTTCATGCCTCTATGTAGTATTTGCAGTCAAAACATCGGGTGCAGACCCGACATTCTGACCGCAAATCAACCCTAAACGCTACACTATTCCGTCTGGCTGTTGAAACCGTTCTGTCTGGCATACTCGCTGGCTTTTCGTCTGCGTTCCTCGCTGTAATGGGGCAGGAACCGGATAGACAATCGGGACTTGTCCATCAGATAGGTCACACCGCCCAGATCATTACTCTTTTCCAGATGGCAAAGGTCAGGGTACTTCCTGCTGAACGCCGCCAGTCGCTTTTTCAGTCCGGTGTTGTAGGTGTAAATGCTTGACGTGTCCTCGGCTTCGTTGAACAGGATAATGGTTTCCTTTTCGTACTTCGTCAGTTTCATCATTCGTCCCTCCAGTCATTGGGGACATACTTCCTACCGTAATGGTAGTCGAGGTCGTGCCTACCGTAACGGTAGTCGAGGTCGCTCTCAATCTCAAGACGCATATTGTAGAAAAAGCAGCGATACCATCTGTCCGCATCTTCATCGGACAGCTTGGCGGCAAGGGAACGGAACAGCTTCTTTGCTGTCGGCTCCGGGGCAAGTGTCGCCAGCAGCTTCAGGCGTTCAACAGTGGCTTTCCGGTTCGGACAGCCAAAGGCGTACAGGGCTTTCTTTTCATTCATGTTCATGCTCATAGGTTATTCCTCCTTGTTCTGGATAAAATAAAAGCGGCAGACACTTCGCAATGGAAATACCTGTCGCTTTATGTACAGTATGAAATTGTCGGGTCAGGACTTGAGAAAATCACGCAGATTGCAGTTGATAACGGTTATTCTGATAATCAGCCATTCAGCTATATGTGGGATGATAAAGACCACAAAACCGACTGCCAGCATCCGCATTGTCTCTGCTCCGGTGCATATCCCCATCAGCCAGCCGACAACCGATAAAAGGAACATCAGTCCGGCAAGCAGATTGAAGATCACCGAGGAAAACTGTGTGAGAAAGATGCCTGCCCATTGTATCAGGGTAACTGCTGCAATCAGCGGCAGTACCAGTATTTTCAGCATCAGCCGGAGAAAAACCATTTGCACACCTAATCCTCTCTCTGTAAATGGGAGTGTTCGTAGGCTTCCTTCATCATCAGAAGTCCCATGGACAGCCCATATCTGAACTGCTCTCTGGATTCCATACATTGAGCGGTGGACATATGGCGGTGCAGTTCCTCAATTCTGGTATACTGTTCGCCGTCAAGGCTGTTTTTCAGTTCATCCATCAGTTTGGAGACAGCTTTGCACTCGGCTTTGTATTCATCGCTCTGGGGGATAATCTGTTCTGCCGGATAAATCTCACCGTTGAAGATCGCTTCCAGTACCATGTTCAGTCACCTCCTTCCGCATGGTCGCAATAGATCATTTCATATTTGATGATTTCCTCGGCTCTGTTGCGGATGGAGTTCATGGAACGCACCCACAACATCTGGTCGCTGGCTTTCATGGCTTCGGTCACACCCTCGGTTTCCTTCATCTGCTCGATGATACGATTGCACCGGTCTGTTGCCTGTTCATTCAGATCGGCAAGGACGGAGTGCAGTCTGCCGGACAGGACAAGCCCGGAATACTCGGCAGGGTGGTAGTTTTTCAGATATGCTTTGTAAAGGTGTCCCCAGCGTCCAATCGGTCGGGTGTCCGGTTCACCCAGCGTGATTACCGGGATGTAGTAATCTCCGGCAAGTACATAGTCCAGACCGTTCTGTTCATCATGGATTCTCGGTTTCAGCTCTTTCATACGGTAATTTCTCCTTTCTTTGGCTCCAGCTTCGGCAGATTGCAGACCGGAACAAACACGCCCCTCGCCATATCCTCAGCACGGATAGCGGCTTTTCGCTCCGCAATCTCTGCCTGATGCTTGGGCATAACCTTTTTGTTGTAGGCTTGTGCCTTTCCGCTGGCCTTGCGTTTCAGATAATTCTGATGCAGTCTGTCCTTGCGTTCCTCACGCTTGCGGAGTTCTTCCTGTTCTTCCTCCGTAAGCTCCGCTTCTCCGAATGTGGGCGGAACGAATTTTCCCACAAAATTGAAGTAGATTTCAATTTCCTGTGTGGTATCACGGCTGCCCTTGCGGTCACGCTCATGCACAAGGATTTTGTCAATAAACTCATTCAACATGGCAATGGTCAGATTGTCAAAGCTCTCGTATCTCTCAATGAGTGCGATAAACTGTTCAGCGGATTTCCTGTTCTTCTCATAATCAGTCAGAGTCTTTTCCAGAGAAGTGATTTCCTCGGTCAGCTCTGCCTGTTCTCTGGCATACTGTGCATCCAGAGTGGCATATCTGGTATCTGACAGCTTACCGAGGATATTGTCCTCATAAATCTTGCAGAGCAGGACTTCCAGCTCTGACATTCGCTTTCTGGCGGCAGACAGGCGGCTTTTCTTCTGTCTGATTTCTGCCGTCTGCTGATTATTCTGCGCTTCCTGCACCACACGGACAAACTCTGCCCGGTCATGCCTGGCATACTCGGCAATCGCTTTCAGCAGCTCGGAAACAAGCTGTAAAACCACATCTTCATTGATGCGGTGCTGTGACTTACAAAGCATTCCAACCGGGACTTTGCTGTATTGTGAGCAGGTATATTGAGAAATACGCTTGCCGTTGTTGGTGCGGTGGACATACATCTTGCCGCCACAGTCAGCGCAGTAGAGCAGACCTGTGAGGGGAGCCGTTTCGCCCCAGCCGTTTGGATAGCGTCTGACATTCCCTCGGATTTTCTGCACAAGGTCAAAGGTCTGCTGATCGATGATGGCTTCATGGGTGTTCTCGAAAATCGTCCACTCGTCCTCCGGGACATAATGACTTTTCTTGTCCTTGAAATGCTTTCTGGTCTTGAAATTGATGGTGTGTCCCAGATATTCACGCTTTTCCAGAATGTTGCAGATGGTGGAAGAACCCCAGCCGTACTCGTCCTTGAACTTCTTATTCTTGTTTACACCCTCACCATGCCGGGCAAGGTGGGCAGACGGAATAAGGATTCTTTCTTCTGACAGCTTCTTCGCAATCTGATACGGCCCGAAGCCGTCAATCGTCATTTGAAAAATGCGTCTGACCACAGCGGCGGCTTCCTCATCAACAATCCACTGATCTCTGGCTTCATTCCAGAGATAGCCGTAAATGACCGTTCCTGTGAGATGCCTGCCTGTTTTGCCTTTGGACTGAAAGGTGGAACGGATTTTACGGCTGGTGTCTCTGGCGTAATACTCGTTCATGATATTGCGGAAAGGGGTAAAATCATCGTCCCCTCTGGCACTGTCCACACCGTCATTGATAGCAATAAGACGGACGCCACGCTGGCGCAGGATTTCCATGATCTGACCGACTTTCAGATAGTCACGACCCATTCGGCTCATGTCCTTGACACAGAGGTATTCCACATTTCCGGCTTCCACTTCCTTCATCATGGCAAGGAAACCGGGACGGTCAAAGCAGGTGCCGCTGATGCCATCATCCGTAAAATGGACTGGATTGGGGAATCTCTGCTGGGCGGCATATTCTTCAAGCAGCTTCTTCTGATTGGAGATGGAATTGCTTTCACCGTCCAGATCATCGTCACGGCTCAAACGCTCGTAAAGAGCTGTGATTTTCTCGCTTTTTATCATCGCTTTCTCCTTTCTATGGTTATAGGTTGTGTGCTTTAAGCGGCTTCCTAATCACTTGATGAAGAAGTCTTTTAAAGCATACAACACCTGCGGCCAGCTTGTAAAGTTTGTACTGCCGCACGGCAAAGGAGTTGGGCTTCT
>ENA-UONY01002604-UONY01002604.1-human-gut-metagenome-genome-assembly--contig:-CS9-NODE-2604-length-12435-cov-4.031502_pt1 | contig 12435 bp, 12 predicted proteins | sample MGYA00242465_ERZ724012 | MGnify/ENA metagenome assembly ERZ724012 | reverse complement strand
TAGAGGTCCCAGAGCGCGATATCCGCCGCGGCTTTTGCGCTGCTGTTGCCGACTATGGCCGTCTGGACGGTGCTTTGCAGCTCCTCAAAGTCCGAAATGTCGCGCCCGACGAGCTTGGGGCAGATATGATCGCGCAGCGCTGCGATGATGGAGTCGAGAGTCTCCCCTGTTATAGCCGCCGTCGGCGGGGCCTCCCCCCTTCCGATTTTGCCGGTCGAGGTCTCGAGCTCGACTATCACGTCCTCAACGCTGTCCACAGTCCTGAGCGCCGTCTTGAACGGCACGCGGAGCCTGGCCGAGACGAGGCCGATGCGAAAGCCTGTGATCTTCATGCGCCTCTCCCCTCTCTTGTCAGGCGTGGTGCTTGCTGCACTGGGAATAGCTCTCCGCCAGCGGCTTGGCCACGGTGGAGTAGTTCTTGTTGCAGAGCGTGGTGAAGAGCACGTCCACCACAAAGAGCGCAGCCAGTCGGCTGCTTGTGGCGCCGCTGCGGAACTGCAGCTCCGGCGACGAGGTGGGCAGCACATAGTCCGCCAGATCGGCCAGCTGGTTCGGCCCGTACTTGGTAACCGCGACGACGCAGGCTCCGCGGTCGCGCGCCGCCTGCGCCAGCTCGAGTATCTCGGTGGTGCTGCCCGAATTCGAGAAGAAAATGGCCGCGTCGCCGGGCTTCGAGCCAGTTATATAGGTGAGCTGAACGTGCAGGTCCGTGCAGAAAACTGCGTCCACGTCCACGCGCAGCAGCTTGTAATAGAGGTCGCTGGCCACGAGCCCGGAGGCGCCGACGCCGAAGAGGCGCACGCAGTCGGCCTGAGCTATTTTGGCCGCGACGGTCTCTATTTTTGCGGTGTCCTGTATCTGCGCCGTGCTGCGTATCGCCTCCAGCGAGCCGGCCTCGACGCCGCTTATGATGCCCTCGACGCTTGAATAAGTGCGAGTGTCCAGGAAGTCCATGCTCGGCGCGGAGGCCTCGGCGCGCTGCTGGCTGAGCTGAAAAAACAGGTTCTTTTTCATGTCCTTCAGCCCGGAAAAGCCCAAAGACTTGCAAAAACGCACCCACATTACCTGGCTTACGCCGCTGTTTTCCGCGAGAACGGCTATGGGGTCGTCAAATACGGAACCTAGGTTCTGGAGAAAATACCAGGCAACCTTCTGCTCCGCGGGGCTCAGTTCGTCGTATATGCTCCGTGTTTTTATCTCGATGTCCGTCATATCTTTCCTCCTGAAGCCTTGTTAAACCCATTATAGCACAATTATCGGGCTGTTGAAACTTTCTTTCTCAGAAACTTTCATACAGTCCGTACCCGCGGCCGGGGACGCCGCCCCGGAGCAGATAGTCGCGCCAGAGCCGCCGCAAGGTCGTGTCCGCGGGCAGGTCCGCGGCGCTTCCCGTCCAGGCGCAGCCGAAGATATTCCAGACGTCCAGGAATTTTGGGTCGTCCGTCACAAATTGCAGCTCATAGTCCGCCGCAAAGCTCCTGATGCCGGAGCCCTCGGGCAGGCCGTGACAGACCGGGTGCAGCAGCCAGGAGTCGCAGACGAAGCGGCGTTGGCCAAAAAAGTCCGCCGCGCGCGCGTAAGAGTCCGCGCAGTCAGGGTGCCTGAGCGGTCCGGATGAGGGAATGTGCACGCTCAGCGCGGGCGCCCCGGCGTACTCGACGGGCTCAAATTGCAGTCTGCCGAGGCCGAAGATGCGAAACTCAAAAAATCCCCAGGTCCAGAGTGCGGCGGTCGAGCCCCAGACGCCGTGGCGGCGGCCGCACTCGAGCGTTTTCCAGAGCAGGTCCGCAAAGGAGTCGCGGAACATTTCCCCGGAAAGCCCGCGCTCGCGGTACTTCTCCTCCGCCGCGTCCAGCGCCGCAATGAGCGGGAGCATACGCATTGTATAACCGTGCACGCCGCACTCCGGGCCGAGCGACTCCAGGTGCGCGAGCAGCGCCCGGGCGTCCAGTCTGCGTCCGGCCGCATAGTCCGACATCGCGGACTCGATCGCGCTGCGGGCCTCAGGGTCATTAAAAGCGGCGGTCATGGCCGAGGAATAGGCCGCGACCGCCGCTTCTGGATAAGGCCAGCGCAAAAGTATTCTGCTTACGTCCGGCCCTTGCATCAGCCCTTGACACCTCCGAGGGCGATGCCCTCAACGAACTGCTTCTGCATGAAGCAGTAGAGCACGAAGGGCACGAGGAACGATATCGTCGCCGCGGCCATGGGATAGCCGTAGTTCGTGGCGAGGTGGCTCGTCAGCGAGGATGTTGCCAGGGTCAGGGTCTGCATCTCGTTCTTGGTGGTGGCGATGAGGGGCCAGAGGAACATGTTCCAGGCCGAGTTGAAGGTGAACACGGCGAGGGTGATCCTCGCGGGCCGGACCATCGGCAGCACAACGCGCAGATATATGCGCAGCTCCGAGCAGCCGTCTATCTGGGCGGCCTCGATGAAGTCATTGGGCACGCTTCTGATGAACTGGCGCATCATGAAAACGCCGAAGGCGCCTACCAGCGGGATGACCAGCGCGACATAGGTGTTGAGCATGTTCGCCTTGCGCATCATGACGTACAGCGAGATGAACACGACCTGGGTCGGTATCATCTTGGTGGCCAGGACCATGTTGAACATGGGCTTTTTGCCGGGGATGGGATTTTTCTCATAGCCATAGGCCATGGTGCAGGAGACGAGGTCGACCACGATGACGCTCGCGACGACGACTATGAGGCTGTTGAGCAGCGGGCGGCCGAAGTCCTTGTTCACGAACAGGTAGATGTAGTTGGAGAAGTCCGTGAAGTCGATGTCGTCGAACTTGATATACATCGTCGAGGTGTGCGCAAAGGAGACGCAGATCATGTAGATGAGCGGTATCACGCACAGCAGAGCGAAGAGCGTGACCAGCACTACGCCTATGTAAAAGCTCGGGCGCTTTCTATCCGACTTTACCATGACTCAGTCCTCCTTTTCATCGAAGAAGCGCTGCTGGATGAGGTGGATTATGAGTATCACTATCAGCAGCATGATGGCTATCGCGCAGGCGTAGCCGATGCGGTAGTCCTGGAAGCCGTAGGCGTATATGATGTATGCGATCGCCGCCGGTCAGCTTGTATACGATGTCAAAGGCCTGGAAGGACCAGATGATGCCCAGCGTAACGTTCATGTACGTGATGGGCTTGAGCAGCGGCGCGGTTATGCGCCAGAACCTCTGCCTGGGCGTTGCGCCGTCGATGATCGACGCCTCACGGACGTCGACGGAGATGTTCATTATGCCCGCGTAGAAGATAATGGTGAAGTAGCCGACGCTCTTCCACACGGCGACCAGCGAGACGCATATCAGCGCCGTGCTGGGGTCTCCCAGCCAGTTCATGCCCTGTATGCCGAACAGGCCCAGGAACTCGTTGAGCAGGCCGCCCTTGTCGGCGTAGATTATCTCCCAGACGGTGGCCGCTGCGACATAGCTGACCAGCGTCGGAATGAAGATGATGCTGCGCAGGAAGCGGCCGTAGCGGTTATTGAGATACTCGGCCAGGAAGTTCGCCACAAACATGGCCAGCAGCGTTTGCAGAGGAACGGTTATTATGACATAGATGACCGTGTTCCACAGAGCCTTGCGCAGCTGAGAGTTGGTAAAGAGCTTCTGATAGTTCTCAAAAGCCAGAAATTCAGGCGGCTGCGCCAGGTTGTACTTTGTGAAACTGTAATATAGCGTCATAAAGATCGGCACTATGCAGAAGGCCATGACTATCAGCATACCCGGAGTTATGTACGCAATGCCGTAGGCCGCCTGCCGCCGCATCAGAGGTGAGCGCCGCCTCGCGTTGTTCATACCTTTCACCACGCCTTGCTCAAAATAGGAGAAACCGGGCATCGTCGTTCTCCGGCCATGCCCGGTTTCTCAGGTTCAAAGGGTTACTGCTTTATCTGCTCGTTGTAATAGGTCATGGTCTCGGAGATGACCTGCTCGGGGGTCAGAGTGCCCATGAGCATGCCCTGGACGTTCTGCTGGAAGGTGTCCATGAAGGAGGCGCTGCCCTCGAAGGAGGGAACAGCGTGCATGGCATCGGCGTAGTCGGTGTACATGCTCTGGAACGGCTCGGGCTCAGTGTAGGTGGCGTCGGTGGTCAGGGACGGCATGCCGTAGATCTCGGTGTGGAAGTCGTCCATGCACTCAGCGCTGGTGATGTACTTTATGAGCTTCGCGGCGAGCTCAGGGTTCTCGCAGTACTTGCTGACGGCGAGGGAGTCGACGGAGAAGTTGGTGGCAGCGCCGGCAGGGCCCTCGAGGGCGAAGATGCAATCCCAGTTGATGCCGGCCTCAGTGAAGCTGCCGCTGGTGCCGGTGCCGACGATGACGATGGCGGCCTCGCCGTTGACGAACTTTCCGCCCGGGTCGTCCATGGAGACGGCGCTCTCGTCGAGGATGTCGGCGTCACGGAGCTTCTTGATGAAGTTGAGGGCCTCGAGGGTTGCCTCGCTGTCCATGTTCAGCTCGCCGGTCTCGGTCAGAACGGTGCCGCCGGCCTGGAAGAAGAAGGGCCAGAAGCTGGTCAGCAGCGCGGAAACGCCGTTGGAAGCGCCCCAGGAAGAGGTGAAGGGCATGACGTCGGGGTTGGCCTCCTTGAGGGCCAGGCAGACATCGTAGAACTCATCCCAGGTCTTGGGCAGCTCGGTGATGCCGGCGGCCTCAAGCATATCCATGTTGAAGTACATGACGCAGGGGTTGCCCGGCATCATCGGGAAGGTGCACAGCTCGCCGTTGGAGTTGTAGGCGCCCTGCTCGAGGTACAGATAGAGGTCGTAGTCATCCTGGGTCAGGTAGGGATCGAGGGGGATGATGAGGTCGGAGCTGATGATGTCGTAGGTCTCGGTGACGTAGACAACGTCCGGGCCCTCAGCGGAGAGCAGGCCGGTGTAGATGTTGGTGGCGTAGTCGGTCCAGCCCTGGATCTCAACGGTGACGGTGCAGTTGTTCTCAGCCTCAAAGGCGTCGAGCTTCTCATTCCAGAAGTCCTCGTCGGAGATGCCGTCGCCGAACTGGTAGACAGGCAGCCAGAGCTTCAGCTCCGTGGCAGCGGTATTGCCGCCGGCGTCCTCGCTGGGAGCGGAAGAGTCCTCAGCAGGGGGCTCGCTGGTGGTGGTCTCAGCCGTGCCGCAGCCGGCAAGCAGAGCCACACAGAGGGCAGCGACGAGAATCAGTGCAAGTAGTTTCTTCATGACGTCCTCCTTATTGATTTTTATCACTCACAGCCCGGGAATTTTTCCCGGACTGCCCTATTGGGCACATTATACCATGTTGCTGCGCTGATGTAAAGAAATAAAAGTTCATTTTAACTATTTTTATGGATTTATTCTTTCGAGTGGGAAATATCCCAGCGGCATGCGGCCCGTGCAGCGGAGCTGGCCGGTCAGGCAGTGGGCGATGGCGGCGGTGCAGCGGGTGCTGTACTCCCAGGCGGCGATGCCCGCGGCGTGCTTTGGCAGGTAGCGCAGCTCATAGGGCTCGCGCATGGCGATGACCACCATGGGCTTTTTGAGCTTGCCGAGGGCCAGCATCAGTATCAGCTGGCCGCTGTTGCGCAGGGCGCTGCTGGTGTTGAGCACTATGCAGCTCGCGTTGCGGGCCTTGCGGACTATGGAGGCGATCTCCTCAGAGTCGGGGTCGTTGGAGCAGACGTCGAAGCTGCCTCCGAAGCGCCTGGCCATGATGGTGGCAAAGGACGGCGTGCCTGTTATCTCGCTGGAGGCGAGGTTTGCGCGTATCCCGGCGCAGCCGGTGAAAAACGGGCGCTCGCCCAGCGGGGGTATGGGGCCGTTGAGAAGTACGAAGCTCCGCTCCAGCAGCTCGCGCGCGGACTCGCGGAGCTTGAATATGTGCGTCTCCTCCCTGGGCAGGCCGGTAAAGCGGCGCTTGGCGGCGGCGATCCGCTCCCCCGTCCTCTCGAGCTCAGCGGCGTACTCGCCCTCGGCCGAGGCATAGCTCTGCCAGAGCTTCTCTGCGGTCTCGCGCGCGAGGGCCGCGGTGTGGGAGATGCAGACGATGTCGGCTCCGGCGTCCAGGGCCGTGGTCGCCGCGTGGACGGTGCCGTAATACTTCGCCACGGCGTCCATCTCCATGCAGTCGCTGATTATTACGCCGCCAAAGCCCATCTCCTCGCGCAGCAGTCCCGTGAGTATGCGGCGGGACATCGTCGCGGGCAGTTTCTCCGGCTCGATCGCCGGGAAGAGGACGTGGCTGGTCATTATGGCGGGTATTCCTGCCTCAATCGCGCGGCGGAAAGGCAGAAGCTCGCACTTTTCCAGCTCCTCGCGGCTCTTGTCGACCTTGGGCAGGCCGATGTGGGAGTCCGTGTCCGTGTCGCCGTGGCCCGGGAAATGCTTGCCGCAGGCCATTATCCCGCCGTCGAGCAGGCCGCGCATGAAGCCGAGCGCGCGCTCTGCCGCCTCCTCCGGCACGTCGCCGAAGCTGCGCACGCCGATGACGGGGTTGAGCGGGTTGGAGTTCACGTCCAGCACGGGGGCGAGGTCAAAGTTCACGCCTGCGGCACGCAGCTGCTGGGCGGTTATCCGGGCCGCCCTGTAAGGCGCGTCCCCGCCGGCGGCGGCGAGAGCCATTGCCCCCGGAGTTATGGCCATGTCCGGCGAGAAGCGCGAGACGACGCCCCCCTCCTGGTCGATGGCTATGAAGGGCTCAAAGCCCGTTTCCGCCACTATGAGCCGCCTGAGCGAGGTGCACAGCCGCTCAAGCTGCGCCGCGCTCTTCACGTTGCGGCGGAAGAGTATGACATTGCCGACCTTGCACTCGCGCACGAGCGAGACAAAGCCGGGGTCGAGTTCGGTGCCGGGCAGACCGGCCATGAGGCGCTGGCCTGCGGCGATTTTGATATCCACAGTCATTCCTCCTCGTCAAGGGCGCGGGCGACTATGCCGCCCGTCTCTTCAAGCCTGCGCTCGGCCTCGGCCGCGGGCAGGTGCTTCACGAGCATCACGATGGCGGTCTTGGCCGATAAGCCGCACTGCTCCAGGGCCGATCTCGCCTCGTCCTCGTCCGTTTTTGCCGCCGTGGCGACTATCCTTATCGCGCGGCGGACCAGCTTCTCGTTTGTGGGCTTTACATCCACCATGAGGTTGCCGTATACTTTTCCAAGGCGTATCATCGCGCCCGTGGAGAGCATGTTGAGCACCATCTTCTGCGCCGTCCCGGACTTGAGGCGGGTCGAGCCGGTTATGACCTCCGGACCCGGCTCCACGCCTATGGGGATGTCCGCGAGGGCGTTCATCTGCGAGTGCTTGTTGCAGGTGACTGCCACCGTAACGGCGCCCAGCTCCTTGGCATAGGCCATGGCGCCGAGCACATATGGCGTCCGGCCGCTGGCGGCGATGCCTACGAGAACGTCGCGGCTGCTGAGGTTTATCTTCTCCATGTCCTCGCGTCCGGCACCGACGTTGTCCTCCGCGCCCTCGGCGGCGCGGAAAAGGGCCGGTTCGCCGCCCGCGATGACGCCCTGGACCATCTCCGGGTCAGTGGAGAAGGTCGGCGGGCACTCCACGGCGTCGAGGATGCCCAGGCGGCCCGAGGTGCCGCAGCCGCAGTAGATGAGCCTGCCGCCGGCCTTGAGCGCCTCGTATATGGCGTCCACCGCCGCGGCGATGCTCACGAGTTCCTTCTCGACGGCGAAGGCGACCTTTTTGTCCTCGTCGTTTATCACGCGGACCATGTCCAGCGTCGAGAGCCGGTCTATGCAGGCGGTGTTCGGATTTTGCTGTTCAGTCGGGAGCTGATCGAGCTGTATCATCAGATTCTACTCACTTTCTCTCATTTTAGCTCCTCCAGCAGCGCCGTGTGGACGGCGCGCCGGAAGGCGTTCATGTCTGCCTGGGGCAGATGGTCATAGCAGAGGCGGTTAGTAAGCAGCGCGAGGCCGTAGCCGCGCTCGCGGTCTATCCAGAGGCTGGTGCCGGTGAAGCCCGTGTGCCCGCAGCCCGTGGGGAAGGCCCCGCCGGTGTGGAACACGAGACAGCGTCCCTCGCAGCCCGGCTGCGGCGTCACGCCGCCGAGATAGACCGGGTCGTTGGTCGTGAGGTAAAACCTGCCGAGGCCCGCCAGGGCCTGAACGGTACCGAAGAGGCCCGAGTGGCCGCTGACGTCGTGCCAGAAATAGTGCGCGTTGCCGTCGTTCGGCTCGCCGCACACGTCCGTGCGGTGCGGGCGGAAGCCGGTGAAGCTCATGCCGAGGTCGGCACACATCCCCTCCTCCACCGCGTTGTCGCGGCAGGACGGGACAAAGTCGAGCTCCCGCGGCGGCCTGTATCGGACGCCGAAGCCCATTGGGTCGATGACCTCCTCCAGCGGCGCTCCGGCCTTGCGGCTCAGCACCAGGCCCAACAGCATGTAGCCGAGGTCGCTGTAAACCATGCCGTTTCCAAGCCCGCGGCAGTCCAAAAGCTCCTCCAGGGCCTCGAAAAACGGCCGCCCGTCCGCATAAAACGGATACCAGGCCGGCAGGCCAGAGGTGTGGGTCATCAGCGAAAAGAGGCTCATTTTGTCGAGATAGCCGCGCAGTTTCGGCGATGCCGGGGCCAGAAGCTCACCCGCGCTCTCCGAAAGCCGCAGCCCTCCGACCTTCACCAGGCCCAGCAGCGCCGTGGCCGTGAAGGTCTTGGTCAGCGAGGCCAGGTCGAACCAGCGTCCGCCCTCCCCCGCCGTCGCTCCGCTGTGCTCGATGCCGTTCCGGTCAAAGAGCGCCCACTCGGCGTACGGGAACACTCCCTCCTCCACGCCGCGGCGGAGCAGCTTTTCTGCGGCAAGCATAAAAATAACCCCTTTTCTTTTGCCATGAAATATTGTATCATTGATTTATCTTCTTTGGTAACATTATATCACGCATATAATCCCAGTGCAACTGTGCATAGTGTAAGGTTTGCGAAGTATTTTTTGGACACTAAAGCAAGAGGTGAAAAACATGCTTGGAGAAATAGCAAAAAAGCCTGTCAGGCGCATCGTGGGGCTGATGTCCGGCACCTCGGTGGATGGCATTGACGCGGCGCTAGTGGAGCTCTCAGGCTCTCAGGACGCGCCGGAGGTGCGGCTGGTCGCTTTTGAGGACCACCCCTTCCCTGAGGCCGTGCGTGCGGGCATCTTCGAGCTCTTCGACCCGGCACAGGCGACGGTGGACAAGGTCGGACGGATGTCCTATGTCCTCGGCGGGCTCTACGCCGAGGCGGCGCTCTCGGTCATCCGAGCGGCGGGGCTGACACCGGCAGACGTGGATGCCGTGGCCTCCCACGGGCAGACCATCTGGCACGCGCCGGACGAGGTGCCCTTCTGCGGAGAGAGCGCGCGCTGCACGGTGCAGATAGGCGAAGGCGCGGTCATTGCGCAGCGGACGGGGCTGGTGACGGTCTCGGACTTCCGCGTCGCCGACGTCGCGGCAGGCGGACAGGGCGCGCCGCTGGTGCCGTTCACGGAGTACCTATTATATAGAAGCACAGAGCGCACGCGGCTTTTGCAGAATATCGGCGGCATCGGCAACATGACCGTTCTGCCCGCCGCCTGCGCGCCGGAGGCCGTGTACGCCTTTGACACCGGTCCGGGCAACATGCTCATCGACGCCGTGGTCTCCGCCGCAACGGACGGGCGCGAGCGCTATGATAAGGGCGGCGCCATGGCCGCACGCGGTAATGTGGACGAGCGGCTGCTCGACATGCTCCGCGCCGAGCCCTATTACTCCCTCCCTCTGCCGAAAACCACGGGCCGGGAGCTCTTCGGCACGCAGTACGCGGAGCGCATCTTCGCCTGGGGCCGCGAGCACAGCCTCAGCTGGGAGGACCTCGCCGCGACGGCGACGGAGCTGACGGCCTGGTCGATAGCCGACGCCTACGAGCGCTATGTGCTGCCGAAATACAAGGCCGCCGAGCTGCTTGTCGGCGGCGGCGGCAGTTATAACAAGACCCTCATGAGCCGCCTTGCCGCGCGCTTCGAGCGCTTCGGCGTGGAGGTCAAAACTCAGGAGGACCTGGGGTACAGCAGCGATGCGAAGGAGGCCGTCGCCTTTGCCATACTCGGCGACCGCTGCCTTGCGGGTCTGCCGAACACCCTGCCGGGCGTCACCGGGGCGGAGAATCCCTCGGTCATGGGCAAGATATCGCTTCCGCCTCTGTGAGCGGCACGGCGGAGCCGATGTCGAAGGCGGGCCTATCAGTCAGGTACACGGGCTCTATGCCGCGCGAGCGGAGAAAGGCCTCGATATCCGCCCTGTCGGGGTGAGCGTCAAGCCGCCCGGTAAAGGCCAGGGCGCGCTCCGATATCCTGAAGGCCGTGCCGCCGATGAAGCCGGTGTCGAAGCCTGCAAGCTCAATATATCCGGGCCGTATCCTGAGCACGTCAACTCCGTGCCGGGCTGCGGCCTTTGCTATGCCCGTGTCTGAGGTGATCATCGCGCCCTCGTTCACGACGCAGGCGCAGCATTTGGCGTAGCCCTGGCGCACGTCGACGCGCTCAAAGCCGGAGATGGCCGGGTCGCTTATTTTGAAGTTGTGGATGCAGCGCGCGCCGACTATGCAGGCGCAGAGGCGGGCGTCGGCGGGGTAAGACCTCCCCTGCTCCGCCGCGCGGATGACATCGAAGCCGAGGGCGGTAAGCGTCTGCGGTATCTCGCCGCCGCAGCTCGTCACGACGCGGGCGCCGCCGAGGTGCAGGAGCATCAGGTCGGCGTGCCCGGCGAGGCGCGGGTCCACGGCCTCGTTATCGGGCAGCCAGAGCGGCGTTATACCTAGGTTTTGCAGCGGTTTTTCGAGTATTTCGCGGTATTTTGCGCCGAATGCGGCCAGCCCCACCTTGCCTTGCGGCAGGTGGGGCGTTTTAATTATCCGCTCGCTCATCCGAGGGCCTCCCGGATGGCCTCGCGGACGTTTTTGACGCTGATGAGCTCCAGGCCCTTGGGTTTCGGCACCTCGCCCTTGACGTGGGCGGGGATTATGCATCGCTTGAAGCCGAGGCGGGCGATTTCAGACAGACGGTGGCCCAGCTGGGTCACGGAGCGCACCTCGCCCGAGAGGCCGACTTCGCCGACGGCGGCGAGGTCGGAGCCGATGGCCACGTCCTTCCAGCTGGAGGCCACGGCCAGCAGCGTGGCAAGGTCCGCGGCGGTCTCGTCCAATTGCAGGCCGCCGACGACGTTTATGTATGCGTCGCAGCCCGCGACGCTCATGCCGCCGCGCTTTTCCAGCACCGCGAGCAGCAGCATGGCGCGGTTGTAGTCGATGCCGTTGGAGTTGCGGCGGGGGTTGCCGTAGCCTGACTGGGCCACGAGGGCCTGTATCTCGGCCAGGATGGGCCGCGTGCCCTCCATGACGCAGGTCACGCAGGTGCCCGGAGTGTCCAGAGGGCGGCCGGAGAGCATGGTCTCCGAGGGGTTCGGCACCTCGCGCAGGCCGGTGTCGGCCATCTCAAAGACGCCTATCTCGTTCGTGGAGCCGAAACGGTTCTTCGCCGCGCGGAGGATGCGGTAGCTCAGGCTCTGCTCGCCCTCGAAGTAGAGCACGCAGTCGACCATGTGCTCGAGCACCTTGGGGCCCGCGATGTTGCCCTCCTTATTTATGTGGCCCACGACGAAGGCCGTGAAGCCGTCGGCCTTGGCGAGGCGCATGATGGACATCGTGCACTCGCGCACCTGGCTTATGCTGCCGGGCGCGGCGGCGATCTCGGTGTCGAACATCGTCTGGATGGAGTCCACGATGACCACGGTGGGCTGCAAGTCCTCTATCTGCGACTCTATCTCCGCGAGCTGGGTCTCTGCGAGGACGTAGATCTCGCCCTCCGAGACGCCGAGGCGCTGGGCGCGCATCTTGAGCTGGCGGCGGCTCTCCTCGCCGGTGACATAGAGCACGCGCTCGGTCTTCCCGACCAGGCCGCAGAGCTGCAAGAGCAGCGTGGACTTGCCGACGCCCGGCGCGCCGCCGACGAGCACCACGGAGCCGCGGACGGCTCCGCCGCCGAGCACGCGGTCCAGCTCGCCGACACCGGAGGTGAACCTTATCGCCTCCTGCGTGTCCAGCTCCGAGAGCAGCTTGGGCTTGCCGCTGCTGTGTCTCGAGGCCGCGGAGGCGGCCTTGCCGGACTTGGTCTGTGCCGGGGCCTCGGTCAGCGTGTTCCAGGCGCCGCAGGCCGGGCACTGGCCCGACCACTTTGCCGTCTCGTTGCCGCACTCCGTGCAGTAGAATACCGTCTTTTGTTTCATAACACCATTCCGTCTGACCCCGCCTCGTATTGCAGATAGGACGCTAGCAGCAGGGCCGATATTTTCAGCTGATAGTCCTCGGTTTGCAGCAGCGCCGCCTCGCTCGGGTTCGAGAGAAAGCCGCACTCGACGAGGATGGACGTGCACTTGGCCGAGCGCATGAGGTATATGTCCTCCTAGATGGGCGCGGCGACGCGGCGGCTCGTGGGGCAGAGCG
>ENA-UONY01002603-UONY01002603.1-human-gut-metagenome-genome-assembly--contig:-CS9-NODE-2603-length-12435-cov-5.224798_pt1 | contig 12435 bp, 9 predicted proteins | sample MGYA00242465_ERZ724012 | MGnify/ENA metagenome assembly ERZ724012 | reverse complement strand
CCGCTGACCTCTTGAATGCCATTCAAGCGCTCTCCCAGCTGAGCTATACCCCCAACTTTGCCGCGCTATTTTTCAGCGCTCGTATATAATACCACATCGATTTGTGTTTTGCAAGTGTTTTTTCAAAAAAATTTTTGCGGGGGCGGGCAGGGCCGGGCCAATCACAAAAAACATGGGACATGGATAGGATGGAGAGGAAGTTTTCCGCAGGGGCCCCTTGTGTGATTAAACCTTCCCTTTTCCGGCAACAATAACAGGGAAACCTTCCCTTAGGAGTGAACGACGTGACGGTACGCAGAGGAGAGATCTACTACGCAGACCTGAGCCCGGTGGTGGGCTCGGAACAGGGGGGCGTGCGGCCGGTGCTCATCGTGCAGAACGACGTGGGCAACCGGTTCTCCCCCACGGTGATCGCCGCAGCCATCACCAGCCAGCACGACAAGGCCGACCTGCCCACCCACATCGAGGTGGACGCCCAGGGCAGCGGCCTGGTGAAGGACTCGGTGATCCTGCTGGAGCAGGTGCGCACCCTGGATAAGCACCGGCTGCGGGAAAAGATGGGCAAGCTGGACCGGGCCTCTATGGACCGGGTGGACCATGCCCTCTCCATCAGTTTTGGCTTGGGGCGTACATAGCCCCTAGGCCCCGCCCCGCCCCGGGAAACCGGCGGCGGGGTATTTTTGTGCGGAAAACAGTTGCTTTTCCCGGGCAGATATGCTACACTAATTTTATCACAAGAGAAAGGAGTCGAGGGTATGACTGTTCTTACCGGGAAAGCCAACGGGTAAAAACAGGATACAGGTACACGGGGCGGCAGCGCCCGGGGTACCACTCGAGACCTTTTTGTGATACCATTTTGTTGTGGCACACTCAAAAGGGTGTGCATTTTTTATGCCCAAAACCGGGCAGGCCCGCCGGTGGCCGCCTGTTTCCTGTACAAAAAAGGGCCTTTGGCCCAGTGATTAGGAGCGTGTTTTATGTTTATGGGTAGTATTACTTCGGTTGTGACTGTGCGTTGACCGGGAGGTTTGCGTAAAACAGTCTATGACAAGCCTCCTGAAAAGTGAAGAAACTTTTGGAGGATGATCCCTTTGAACCGAGAAAATAAAAGAAAACAGTTTGAAAAAGGCTATTACAAGACCCACCCCTGCCGGGACAGCTTCACCTGCAAGGTGTGCGGCCGCCTGGTGACGCCGGAAGGCGCCGGGACCAGCCACCGCAACCACTGCCCCAACTGCCTCTCCAGCCTACACGTGGACGAGGAGCCCGGGGACCGGGCGTCGAAGTGCGGGGGCGTGATGGAGCCCATCGCCGTGTGGGTGCGCAAAAACGGGGAGTGGGCCGTGGTCCACCGGTGCCGCCGGTGCGGCAAGCTCTCCTCGAACCGGGTGGCGGCGGACGACAACCCCATGAAGCTCATGTCCATCGCCATGCGGCCGGTGGCCCAGCCGCCCTTCCCTCTGGAAAAGCTGGAGGAGATGACGGCCCTGATGGCCGGGGACGGGAAGCTGCCCGATTGAGCCTTTTGGGAGGCCGCTGTGTTAGGCAGCGGCCTCCTCCCTTTTTACCCAAAACAGGAAAAGACCGGCGCGAACGCCGGCCTTTCCCTGTTAGCTTGAGGGGTATTATTGAGGAGGGTAGAACATGTATCTCAAGAAAAGGTGCGGTCCATTTCTTTTGAGTACGGTGTTATTATAGCCTACTTTTCCCGGGGAGTTGTTACGGCGTTGTGAATAAACCTTAAAGAAATTCCGCAGGTTTTATGAACTTTCCCGAAATAGATCGAATATGGAAAAAAGCGGGACAGTACGCCGGGAAGGGGAAAAAAGTCGGGAAAATCACAAACAAATGTTTGCGATTTTCCCGGGCCTGTGCTATAATAAAACCACATAGAATCCCCCCTGTTCTGCCCCGCGGGGCAGCGTCCCAGAAAAGAGGTAGGGCCATGGAGCATTTGACGAAAAGCCAGCAAAAGGTATATGACTTCCTGCGCAAGGAGGCGCCCCGGGGCATCCCCCCCACGGTGCGGGAGATCTGCGCCGCCACGGGCCTGCGTTCCACCTCTACGGTGCACGCCCACTTAAAGACACTGGAGCGCCTGGGGTACATCTCCCGGGAGGCGGGGCTGAACCGGTCCATCCGCATCGAGGGCAGTGAGAACGCCGCCCAGGTGCCCATTTTGGGGAAAGTCACCGCGGGCCAGCCCATTCTGGCGGTGGAGGACATCCAGGGCTACATCCCCTTCCCGGAAAAGGCGGGGAAGGAGCTGTTCGCACTCCACGTCAGCGGGCTGAGCATGCGGGACGCCGGTATTTTAGACGGGGATTACGTGGTGGCGGAGCGCACCCCCACCGCCGAGGACGGGGAGATCGTGGTGGCTCTGATTGACGACGAGGCCACGGTGAAGCGGCTGTTCCGGGAGCGGGGCCAGGTGCGCCTGCAGCCGGAAAACCCGGATTTCGCGCCCATCTACTCCGACCACGCCGCCGTGCTGGGCAAGGTCATCGCCGTGGTGCGGTACTATTGACCCGCTGCAATACAGCAAAAAAAGAGCCCAGGGGAAGGGCAGGTAAGAGGTAAGAAGGAATAAGTAAGAAGTGAACTCCCCCAGTCGCCAGTGGCGACTGGGGGAGTTTCCGCCAAAGGCGGCGGAAGGGGTAACCAGTCTAGCGATTCCCACCCCCCGTCTCGCCTACCGGCTCGGGTCCTGCGCCCCGGTGGGGCGCGTCCAGGACCGACGGTCGTGGCAACGGAGACCGGTTCGCGGCAGAGCGCCACTGGCGCTCGCTCACCCCCCTCTTTGAGGGGGCTGTCAACGCAAAGCGTTGACTGGGGGAGTTTTTAACCCGGCGGTTCCCTCCCCCGTTTCGTCAAGGGTCGCCCTTAAAATCCCGGCGGGCGAAGCCCAGAGGGATTTTCCTTGTCCTCACGAGTCAAGTTGCACTTCGTGCAACTTACTCGGTCAAGAACCGCTTGGGAGTTTGCAAAACTCCCATTTCGCTCATGCGAAACCGCGGTTCTTGCGGCTTACTCCCATCCATCCCTTAAAATTCCGGAGCGCCCTTTGCGGAGGAATTTTCCCGTCCTGCCCGGTCACGGGCCTCGCAGCGGTTGATGGCGCAGATGATGCCTTTGAGGGAGGCGATGGAGATGTTGCTGTCCATGCCCACGCCAAAGACGATTTCCCCTTTGTGGCGCAGCTGGATATAGGACACGGCCTTGGAGTCCGCGCCGCCGGTGACGGCGTGCTCGCTGTAGGAGACAAACTCGTACTCCGTCAGGCCCAGGGAGCGCAGGGCGTTGAAGAAGGCGTCGATGGGGCCGTTGCCCTTGCCGGAGACCGCCACGGTGTGGTGGTCGTAGCGGACGGTGCCCTCGAAGTCCACCAGCACCTGGCCCCGGCCCCCGTCCTCCTCGAAGATCTTATAGGTGAGCAGGTGGTAGGGCTGGGTCACGTCCAGGTATTCCTTCTGGAAGATGGCGAACACCTCGCCGGGGCGCAGCTCCCGGCCGGCGGCGTCGCAGGCGGCTTTTACCAGGGTGCCGAATTCGGCGTGCATGGCCTTGGGCAGCAGGTAGCCGAAGCTCTGGCGCATGATGAAGGCCGCGCCCCCCTTGCCCGACTGGCTGTTGATGCGGATGATGGGCTCGTACTGCCGGCCCAGGTCCGCCGGGTCGATGGGCAGGTAGGGCACCTCCCAGTAGGGGGAGCTCTTTTGGGCCATGTAGTTGACGCCCTTGTTGATGGCGTCCTGGTGGGAGCCGGAGAAGGCGGTGAACACCAGCTCTCCGGCGTAGGGATGGCGCTGGTGGACCTTCATGCCGGTGCACTCCTCGTACACCCGCTTGATGTGGTTCATGTGGGAGAAGTCCAGGTTGGGGTCCACCCCCTGGGAGTAGAGGTTCAGCGCCAGGTTCATAATATCCGCGTTGCCGGTGCGCTCCCCGTTGCCGAAGAGGGTGCCCTCCACCCGCTCTGCCCCGGCCATCAGGCCCAGCTCGGTGGCGGCGGTGGCGGTGCCCCGGTCGTTGTGGGGGTGCAGGCTTACGATGGCGCAGTCCCGGTGTTTTAAGTGGCGGCACACGTACTCCACCTGGTCGGCGTAGGTGTTGGGGGTGGAGAGCTCCACGGTGTTGGGCAGGTTGAGGATAACCTTCCGCTCCGGGCTGGCCCCCAGCTCCTCCAGCACCCGGTCGCAGATGCGCACGGAGTTCTCCACCTCGGTGCCGGAAAAGCTCTCGGGGGAGTACTCGTAGCGGATGTCCACGTCCTCTTTGGCCATGTGCTCCTCGGTGAGGCGGCGGATAAGCCGGGCGGCATCTACGGCGATCTGGATGACGCCCTCCATGTCCGTGTGGAACACCACCCGCCGCTGGAGGGTGGAGGTGGAGTTGTAGAAGTGGATGATGACGTTTTTGGCCCCCCGGATGGCCTCGAAGGTCTTGCGGATCAGGTGCTCCCGGGCCTGAACCAGCACCTGCACCGTCACCCCGTCGGGGATCAGGTCCTGGTCGATGAGGGCACGTAAGATCTCATACTCCGTCTCGGAGGAGGCGGGGAAGCCCACCTCGATCTCCGTAAAGCCGATCTCGCACAGGGTCTGGAAGAATTCCAGCTTCTGCTCCAGGTTCATGGGGTTTACCAGGGCCTGGTTGCCGTCCCGCAGGTCTACGCTGCACCAGACGGGGGCCTGGGTGATGGTCTTGTCCGGCCAGGTGCGGTCCGGCAGGGCGATGGGGGCGAAGGGTTTGTATTTCCGGCAGCCCTGTCTCATGGCGATGCTCCTTTCCTAGGGATATGACAAAACCCCGGGCACGACTTCCGTCATGCCCGGGGCGAAAAATCTTTTCCGCGGTACCACCCGTGTTCGGCGGGAGACCCGCCCTCATGGCCTGCTTTCAGAAAGGCCCGGCCGGTAACGGGGCCGCCCGCCCTGCCCTACATTCCTTCAGGCAGGGGACTCCGGGATGAGCTATCCCGCCGGGGGCCCGCCTGCTTCCACCACCCGCAGGCTCTCTTTGCGGCGCCCCGCCGTCTTGTTCCCTTCACAGTCTTGTTGCAGCCATTATAGGACGGATGCCCGCCCTTTGTCAAGCCTCAGTTTCCGGGGAGCCGCCGTCCCCGCTGCCGTAGGCCCGCTGGGCCGCCTCCCGGGCCAGGTCCACCACCAGGTGGTCCGGGCTCTCCCGGTCCTCCCCGCCGGGGAGCTGTGCGAACACCTCCATCACCCCGGAGCGCATCCACAGCCCGGGGGTGATGCGCACCGAATACCCGCAGCCGGGCTGGCACATCCACTGGTGGGCCGGGGCCTGGGGCAGGCCGTAGGCCTCCAGCAGGGAGCCCATCACCCCGGCGGTGGTCACCAGCACAGCGCTGGTCTGGCCCTGGGCCATGAGGTTTTTTACCAGCAGCTCAAAGCCCCGGCACACCCGCTGGACGAACACCGCGCCGCTCTCCCCGCCGGGCGGGGCCGCGGTGCCGCCCCCGGCCATCCAAGCGGCGAAACGGGGGTCGTTCTGCAGCTCTTGGGCGGTCTTTCCCTCCCACTCCCCAAAGTCGCACTCCGCCAGCTCCAGCACCACCTCCGGGTCGGCCTGGGGGTACAAGATCTTCAGGGTGTCCACGCAGCGGGTGGAGGGGCTGGCGTAAAAGGCGGCGGCCGCCGGGTACTGGTACTGGCGCTTCCGCCGGGCCAGCTGGGCGATGGACTCCAGGGCCAGGGGGGACTCGGTGCGGCCGATGTACCGGCCCTCCAGGTTCCCCTCGCAGGGCATATTGCGGATGAGATGGATCACATAGGATTTCACAGGCCTGCCTCCTCTCGGCGGTTTGCCGTATTTTTCTTCACTTCTCCCGTAAAAACTCCATAAATTTTCGAAAATTTCTCGCAAATCGCTTTACATTACCACCCCCATGCCCTAAAATGATAGGTGGAATGAGGGATTTTGCTGCGAGGTGGTACTGTTGAACCAAGATTTCTCCCGTATCCTGGCCCTGCTGCGGAAAGAGCGGGGCTACAGCCAGAAGAAGGCGGCGGCGGACCTGGGCATCTCCCAGGCGCTGCTGTCCCACTATGAGAAGGGCATCCGCGAGTGCGGGCTGGACTTTGTGGTGCGGGCCGCGGACTATTACCAGGTCTCCTGCGACTATCTGCTGGGCCGCACCCCCCACCGCAGCGGCGCGGTGCTGAACCTGGAGGGCGCGCCCGCCGGGGGCAAGGGGAAGAAGGGGGCCGCCTCCCCGGCGGAGTACGACCGGCGGGTGCTGGGCAATTCCCTTCATATTGTATTCTCCCTGCTGAAAAAAATCAATAGCGAGGCCCTGACCAAGGAGGCCTATACCTATCTTGCCGCCGGGGTGTACCGGGTGTTCCGGGCGGTGTACTCCGCCAACCCCCAGAACCCCCAGGGGGCCTTCCAGCTGGACGGGGCGCTGTACGGGGCCCTCACCCAGGCCGCCATGGCCCTGGCCGAGGCCCGGGCCACCGCCCTGCTGAAGGGGAAGGAAATCCCCGGGAGCGAAGGGGTGAGGAAAGAGGCCCTCCCCGCCCTGACCCCGGAGAGCCTGGAGAAGGAGTTCCCCTCCCATGCCTCCTCCCTGCTGGACCTCATCCGCAGCGCCGAGCAGGCCGCCGGCCATCAATGGGGCGGATAACAGCGGGAATGGCGGATATTTTTGAGAAAAAATCACCATTTCCCGCTGATGATGAAAAAAGCCTGTCATTTCCCAGCAATTTGTGATACAATAAGAAATACTGCAAGGGCGCAGGAACGCGCCCTCTTTTTGTGAGGCAGCGCCAGCCGCACGCCGCAAGCTATAACAGGAAAGGACCGGATAACGCTTATGTGTGGATTTGTTGGTTTTATCGGCGGAGGGGACACCCAGCGGGACCAGGGGGTGCTCCAGTCCATGACGGACGCCATCCGCCACCGGGGCCCGGACGACGCGGATTACTATATGGACGGGGAGATCTCCCTGGGCTTTCGCCGGCTGTCCATCATCGACCTGGAGGGCGGGCGGCAGCCCATCCTCAACGAGGACGGCACCAAGGTGCTCATCTTCAACGGGGAGATCTACAACTACAGGCCCCTGCGGGAGGAGCTGCTCCAGAAGGGCCACGTGTTCACCACCAAGACCGACTCGGAGGTGCTGCTCCACGGCTATGAGGAGTACGGCCCAGAGCTTTTGAACAAGCTGCGGGGCATGTTCGCCTTCGCCATTTGGGACAAGGAGAAGCGGGAGCTCTTCGGCGCCAGGGACTTCTTCGGCATCAAGCCCCTGTACTACGCCCAGATGGGTGACACCCTGCTGTTTGGCTCGGAGATCAAGAGCTTTCTGCACCACCCCCACTTCAAAAAGGAATTGAACGAGAAGGCCCTGGAGAGCTACCTGTCCTTCCAGTACTCCCCCGGGCCGGAGACCTTCTTCAAAAACGTGTATAAAATGCCCCCCGCCCACTACTTCACCTACAAGGACGGGAAGATGTCCATCACCCGGTACTGGCTGCCCACCTTCCAGGCCGAGGAGGACAAGAGCCTGGAGTACTGGGTGGACGAAATCGAAAAGACCTTTGACGACAGTGTGGAGGCCCACAAGATCTCCGACGTGGAGGTGGGGTCCTTCCTGTCCTCCGGGGTGGACTCCAGCTATGTGGCCTGCTCGGCCCATGTGGACAAGACTTTTACCGTGGGCTTCGACAACGGCACGAAGTACAACGAGATCAGCTACGCGGAGGAGCTCTCGGAGCAGATCCCGGTGAAGAACATCAGCCACATCATCACCCCCGAGGAGTTCTGGGGGAATTTCGGGAAGATCCAGTACCACATGGACGAGCCCCTGGCGGACCCGGCGGCGGTGGCCCTGTACTTCGTGTGCCACACCGCGGCCCAGCACCTGAAGGTGGTGCTCTCCGGCGAGGGGGCCGACGAGATCTTCGGCGGGTACAACATCTACAAGGAGCCCCTGGAGATGCAGTGGTACGACAAGATCCCCTTCCCCATCCGCAAGGTCATCGGCAAGATCGCCGGGGCCCTGCCCGCCCACCGGGGCCTCAACTTCCTGGTGCGCAGGGGCAAGCGGCTGGAGGAGCGGTTCATCGGCAACGCCTATATGTTCACCGAGAAGGAGCGCAGGGCCATTCTGAAGCACCCCGCCGGCGCCCCCGCCCCCGAGGCCCTGACCAAGCCCTACTACGACATGGTAAAGGACAAGGACGCGGTGACCAAGATGCAGTTCGTGGACCTGAACATGTGGATGGTAGGGGACATCCTCCTGAAAGCGGACAAGATGAGCATGGCAAACTCCCTGGAGCTGCGGGTGCCCTTCCTGGACAAGAAGATCATGGCCCTGGCCGGGCGCATCCCCACCAAGTACCGGGTCAACGACAAGAACACCAAGTACGCCATGCGGCTGGCAGCCCTGCGCCGGATGCCCGAAAAGTGGGCCGGCAAAAAGAAGCTGGGCTTCCCCGTGCCCACCCGGGTGTGGCTGAAAGAGGACAAGTACTACAACATCGTGAAAAACGAGTTTGAGAGCGAGAACGCCAAGAAGTTCTTCCAGACGGAGAAGCTGGTAAAGCTGCTGGACGACCACAAGAACGGCAAGGCCGACAACAGTCGCCGGGTGTGGACGGTGTACACCTTCCTGGTGTGGTACCAGCAGTTCTTCGGGGAGGACGCCCCCAAGGCGGCGTGACAGCGGCATCCCGCCCAGCGGGAAAGCACATTCAGATGATTTTGGAAACGAGGTCCTAACAATGAGCCAGGAAGTCAATTTTCAGCCTGTCCTGCTGGGCAGCGACATCAACGTCTACGGCATGGCCCGGTCCTTCCACCAGGAGTACGGGGTCAAGTCGGTGGCTATCGGCAAGGGGATCTTGGGCCCCTGCACCGCCAGCAAGATCGTGACGGTGGAGGTGGTGGAGCCCAACCTGGAGGACGACGCGGTCTTTGTAAAGACCCTCCTCGCCTTTGCCAAACGGTACGAGGGCAGCGGCAAAAAGCTGCTGCTGGTGCCCTGCGGGGACAACTACATCAAGCTCCTGGTGCGCAACCAGGACAAGCTGCGGGGGGTGTACACCTTCGAGTGCATCGACGAGGAGCTGCTGATGAAGCTGTCCATCAAAGAGAGCTTCTACCAGGTGTGCACCGAGCACGGTTTCTCCTTCCCCAAAACCGCCACCTGTTCCTACCAGAATTACAAGTACGTACAGCTCCCCTTCGATTTCCCCGTGATCATCAAGCCCTCCAACTCGGTGGCCTACTGGAACTGCCGCTTCCCCCACAAGAAGAAGGTGTTCGTGGCCGAGAACAAGGAGGAGTTTGACGCCATTTTGGAGGCCATCTACTCCTCCTCTTACAAGGACCACCTGATCCTGCAGGAGTACATCCCCGGGGACGACAGCAACATGCGGGTGATGAACTGCTACTGCGGCAGGGACAAGAAGGTAAAGCTCATCGCCCTGGGCAACGCCCTCTTAGAGGAGCACTCCCCCGAGGGCATCGGCAGCTACGCGGCTATCATCAACGGCTACGACGAGAAGCTCAACGAGCAGATGAAAAACTTTCTGGAGTCCATCGGCTATGTGGGCTTCGCCAACTTCGACATGAAGTTCGACCAGCGGGACGGCACCTACAAGCTGTTCGAGATGAACCTGCGCCAGGGCCGCAGCAGCTACTTCGTCACCGCCGCCGGGTACAACCTGGCCAAGTGGCTGGTAGACGACGTGATCTACCACAAGGACATGCCCTGCACCGTGGCCAAGAAAAAGGTGCTGTGGACCATCATCCCCACCAAGATCATCTTCGACTATGTGAAGAGCGAGAGCGCCAAGGCCGAGGCCAAGGCCCTGCTGAAGGCGGGGAAGGTGTGCTACTCCTACTACTACGAGGGGGACCGCTCCCTCAAGCGGTACATCCACTTCAAGAAAAACCAGCTGCACTACTTTGAGAAGTACAAGCGGTATTTCGGCAACAAAGGACTACGTGATTAATGAAAACCTTAGGTATCATCGGCGGGCTGGGCCCCATGGCCTCCGCCTATCTGCTACAGCTCATCATTGAGATGACCGACGCCAAGACCGACCAGGAACACCTGGACGTGATCCTCTTCGACCGGCCCCAGGTGCCCGACCGCACCGCCCATATCCTGGACCCGGCAAAGCCCTCTCCCCTGCCCTCCATGCGGGACACCGCCCAGACCTTGGAGCGGCTGGGGGCCGGGGTCATCTGCGCGCCCTGCGTCACCTCCCACTGCTTTTACCCAGAGCTTGCCGCCAGCGTGTCGGTGCCCTTCCTCCACATGGTGGAGGAGGCCGGCCGGGAGCTGCTGGCCGCCGGGAAAAAACGGGCGGGCATTCTGGCCACCACCGGCACGGTGCGCACCCGGCTGTTCCAGGACGCCTTCGCCCGGCTGGGGCTGGAGGCCGTGGTCCCCGATGAGGAGGGCCAGGGCTATGTCATGTCCCTCATCTACGAGGACATCAAGGCAGGCAGGCCCGCGGACCCGGTAAAATTCCAGGCCGTGTCGGAGAAGCTCTTCGCCCAGGGCTGCGACAGCATTGTATTGGGCTGCACCGAGCTCTCCCTCATCAAAAAGGCCACGCCCCTGGGCCACGGGTACCTGGACGCCCTGGAGGTGCTGGCCAAGCGCTGCGTACAGGCCTGCGGCGGCCCGCTGAAAGACGCCTGTCAGAATCTGATCACTTGATATAAGGAGGAATTTCCCATGTGCGGTTTTGTGGGATTTACAAACACGCCGGTCACTGCCGACCCGGCGGCCGTGGTAAAGGCCATGGCGGACCGGATCGTCCACCGGGGGCCGGACGACGCCGACTACTATGTGGACGGGGACGTGTCCCTGGGCTTCCGGCGGCTGTCCATCATCGACCTGGAGGGCGGGCGGCAGCCTATCCTCAACGAGGACGGCACCAAGGTGCTGGTCTTTAACGGGGAGATCTACAACTTCCAGTCCCTGCGGGAGGACCTGCTGCAAAAGGGCCATGTGTTCAAGACCCGCACCGACTCGGAGACCATCCTCCACGGCTACGAGGAGTACGGCAAGCAGGTGCTGCAGAAGCTGCGGGGCATGTTCGCCTTTGTCATCTGGGACAAGGAGAAGAAGCAGCTCTTCGGCGCCCGGGACATCTTCGGCATCAAGCCCTTCTACTACTACCACAAGGACGGGCAGTTCCTCTTCGGCAGCGAGATCAAGAGCTTTCTCCCCCACCCCGGCTTTGTAAAAGAGCTGGACGAGGACCGCATCCCCGAGTACCTCTCCTACGAATATATCCCCGACGAGCGGACCATCTTCAAAAACGTGTACAAGCTGCCGGGCTCCCACTGCTTCACCTACCAGGACGGCAAGCTGGAGGTAGAGCGCTACTACCGTATCCGCTACCAGATCGAGGACGACAAGAGCCTGGAATACTGGGAGGAGCAGATCCAGAAGGAGTTCACCGAAAGCGTGGCCATGCACCAGATCGCCGACGTGGAGGTGGGCTGCTTCCTCTCCTCCGGGGTGGATTCCAGCTTTGTGGTGAAGGAGATCAGCAAGGGCACGGAAAAGGTAAAGACCTTCTCCGTGGGCTACGAGGAGGAGAAGTACAGCGAGCTGCCCTACGCCCAGGAGTTCTCCCGGGCGGTGGGTGTGCCCAACATCTCCAACAAGGTAGACGCTGACGACTTTTTCGACGCCATGCCCACCATCCAGTATATGCTGGACGAGCCCCTGCCCAACCCCTCGGAGATCCCCCTGTATTTCCTGGCCCAGAACGCCCGGAAGTACGTGAAGGTGGTGCTCTCCGGCGAGGGGGCCGACGAGCTCTTCGGCGGGTACCCCATGTACCTGCAGGGCGGTCACTTCGCCCAGTACACCAAAAAGGTCCCCCGCCCGGTGCGGAAGCTGGCCGGGGCCGTGGCCGGGAAACTGCCGGAGTTCAAGGGCAAGCACTTCCTGGTGCGGGGCAGCATGGAGCCCTACCAGCGCTTTATGCGGGCAAACTATGTGTTCGCCGACCCCAACGAGCGCCAGAAGTACCTGAAAAAGCCCATCACCTCCAAGCGCCCGGAGGAGTACAGCAAGCGCTACTTCGACGAGGTGCAGGGCCTGGACGAGCCCACTCAGCTGCAGTATGTGGACATGCACACCTGGATGATCTATGACATCCTGCTGAAGGCCGACCGCATGAGCATGGCCAACTCCCTGGAGCTGCGGGTGCCCTTCCTGGACAAGAAGATGCTGGAGCTCTCCTGCCGCATCCCCAGCCGCTACCGGGCCGACTGCCAAAGCGAGACCACCAAGCGGGCTTTGCGCTCCGCGGCGCTGAAGCAGCTGCCGGAAAAGACCGCCCGGATGAAGAAGCTGGGCTTCCCGGTGCCGTTGTCCGACTGGCTGATGGAGGACAAGTATTACAACAAGGTGAAAGCCGCCTTTAC
>ENA-UONY01002596-UONY01002596.1-human-gut-metagenome-genome-assembly--contig:-CS9-NODE-2596-length-12476-cov-4.457049_pt1 | contig 12476 bp, 5 predicted proteins | sample MGYA00242465_ERZ724012 | MGnify/ENA metagenome assembly ERZ724012 | reverse complement strand
CTCGAGCCGCTGGTGATCCACCAAAGAGGCGGAGACACCCCGGTTTTTCTCCCAAATCCGGCGGGCCGCGGCTACCTGCTCGGCGGCTTCGTCGAAGTTCTCATTGCTCCAGGCAGCTTCCAGAAGGTTGCATACCTGCTCCGCCGTCCGGTCCAAGCTCCAGGCTGCCCCAAGGCATAGGGCCAGAAGGAGAACCAGGACGGCAATTCCCAGAGTCAAATGCTTCAATTTCCTGCCTCCTTCCTAATAAAGTACACATTCCCCTTGCCGTCTACCGTCAGCAGATAGGTGTCCCGGAGCGGGCACCCCCGGCTGCGCAGCTGGTGGCCCAGCCAGGCTCTGTCCCGTCCAGACACAGCCAGATTGGCCTCCAAGAGCTTCCCGTCGGAGACAATGGTCACCGGCATGCTTTGCTCCGGCACGCGGAGCCCTGCGGCCTTGGCAGAAGCAGGCTTGTATTGGGGGTAGGGAAAGACGGAGATCTGACCGTTGGTCTCTAGAATGGCGTACTGTACTTGCCCCAGATCCAGCACCTCCCGCTCCCGCAGATGTTCGGTCAGCTCATCCAGGGTGATGCGGGCCCGGCGCAGGTTGGTCTGGTCAATGATTCCCTCACGGATGAGGATCACCGGTTTGCCACACAGCAGACGGCGGAAGGAGATGAACCGCATGGAGGCCACTGCCAGAATCAGCTGGACGCCCAGAACCGTGAGAATGGGCACCAGGCCGGAGAGCAGGGGAATGCCGCTGTCCTGCATGGGGATGGAGGCCAGGTTGGCAATGAGCATGGTCACCACAAATTCCGCTGGCTCCATTTCTCCAATTTGTCGCTTTCCCATGAGCCGTACCACCAGGATGAGGACCAGGTACAGGCAAATGGTTCTCAGGTAGGATAAAAGCATAAATTCTACACCTCAGAGCCTATTTTGCCCTCTGGTGCAGAATTTATGACGTTCTATGGAAAGGCCATGGTTTTTTCCCGGTGTCCCCTGCGGCAGGAGAGGCAGAGGCGGGGCTTAGGCTTCGGGTGGAGACGTGTGGCCATCCTGGGGGGGGGCAGCTTTTCTCTTCCGCCTGCGGCGACGAATGAGAAAGCCGCACAGGAAAGCCAGGAGCACCAGCGGAATCCAGTAGGGCAGTCCGGCGATGAGGAACACCAGAAGACTCAGCAGCCCATTTCCCAGGGCCTGGAGGTTCTCTTGGAAGCCCGTGGTGATTTTTTCCCAGGTGGACTGCTCTTGGACCGGAGTCAGTTTCTGAACTTCTTCCACGGTGAGGTACACCGTGCTGTAGGAGACCAGGTTGTCATAGAGCTTCAGCTGAGAGGCGGCGCTCTCCAGCTGGTAGCGCACGTCGGTGAGCCGGCTCTCAATGGCCAGGAGATCTTCTGTGGTTTCTGCTTGTTCCATCAGCTCCAGCAGCCGGTCCCGCTCTGTCTCCAGGGCTTTTTTCCGGCTCTCGGTATCTGCGTAGCTGAGGGTGACATCTTCTGCCGATTCCCGGGAGCTGGTGACATTGGAGATCTCTGAAACCTGGGAAACGAAGGCGGCAAGCTGATCTGCCGGGATGCGGATGGTCAGGTCCGCCCGGCAGCTGCCGGAGTCCCGGTAGGCGCTTCCATAGTAGGCCTCCTGGTTTTCTACGTATCCGCCCAATTGGGAGATGCGGCTGTTTACGCCCTCCATGAGATCGGCAAAATCCTCCGTCTCTGCTGTGAGCCATACGTTTTTCACCAGCTTGCGGTTGATGTCTGCTTGGGGAACCGCTGTGCTGCCAGTTGCGGAGCTTGATTCCAGAAACAGGTTTCCGCCGGTAGCGGCAGGGGCGGCATAGGTTTCGCCGGGCGCTTCCGTGCCGGGAGCAGCTATGTCCGGGGCAATTTCCTGCATGGACTTGTTGGTGCTGTTACTGCTGCAGCCTGCCAGAAGCGCCAGGGCCAAAAGCAGTGCCAGCACTCCCATGGGGGTCCTTTTCATATCTCATTCCTCCTATTATTGGGTTTCTTCATAAAAAAAGACGGAAACGGGAGGCGTTGGTTGCGTGGCAAAACAGATTCTTTTTGGATTCCGAAACATTCCGGCTGCCTTAGCTGTAAGCATATGCCTCCGGGGAAAGCCAGGGGTGCTCCCGCACCAATGTGTTTACAAGCGGTGCTACCTCAGCTGTATGCATATACCCTGGCGGGAAAGTTTTGAACGCCCGGTATGGAATGGCTCTGGGGCGGGCAGAATGGTGGGCGAGGAGGCGGTAAGATATGGTAAAGGGTATTTCCAGGCAAGTGATTGTGGTTCGTTCCCCGGACCCAAAGCTGTTTGAACAGGCCATTTTTATTTTGCGGGAGGATGCGCTGGGGAAGGACGGTATGTCCGACCGGGCCATTCTGCGCCAGGCCCAGCAGGTGGCGGGCAGCTATGTGCCTGCTGGGAAACGGCGGAAGCTGCCCCTGGGAGGCCCTCTATGGGCGGCAGGCGGCGCGCTGGCCACGGGTCTGGCTTGGCTGTTAACTGTAATTTTGTGAGCGTTTTTTGAGGAACAAGGGAATCAAGGGCCAGACTTTCGAATGGGACGTTGTACCAGGGGAAGGGTCTGCTGCGTAGCGGATGTGTGGAAATTTCCTGCATCCGCTACCGCTTTTTGCCCTCGTGGGTGGCAGGTTCTGCCAGATGTCCCGCCGGGAAACCGCATTTCTTTGTGGGAAAGAAATGCTGCCACTCTGCTCCGCCCAAGGGGACCGGTGGAAATTTCGTTTTTTTTGTGATATGATGGAAAAAAGAAAAGGGGGCGGTTTTGTTGGGACAGAAGATGAAGGGGCTGCTCATTCGCAAGCGGCGGCAGGAGCGGGAGTGGTCGCAGGCGGCGCTGTGTAATGGGATTTGCGCCGTATCCTACCTGTCGAAAATCGAGCAAGGGAAGGCGGAGAGCAGCCCGGAGGTTTTGAATTTGCTGTTCCGGCGCTTGGATATCCAGTGGCAGGAGGACCCGGCCTTCTGCCGGGAGGCTACAGACTGGTTCGAGGAGTACTATGACAGGCTTTTTTCTGGCGAGGATTTGCAGGACATGACCCGGGAGCTGCTTCTAAGGGAAAAAACATACCGGAGCAGCCCCTTCTTTCTGGATTGGCTGCTTCTGTCCTGGACTGCCACCGGGCAGGCTCAGGAGGAGGCAGAGGAATTTATTTCTGCTATGGATACCAGGCAGCAAAGCCTGTATCTGTGCCTGAAGGGACGGTTCCAGGATTTGCTGCGGATCACGGATCGAAGCTATTTTCTCCTGCAGGTGGGGAAGCATGCCTACTGGAGGGGGGATTATAGCTACGCTGTGGCCTGCTTTCAGCAAGGGACGGAGCGGGCGGCCCGGGAGGGCAGTCTGCCGGTGATGATGCTGTGCCGCTTGTTTTTGGGGAATTGCTACAGCAACCTGAATCAACTGGATCAGACCCGGGAGCATTACGGGGCTGCCAGCCGGATGGCACGCAGCCTGGGCAAACGGGCGCTGCTGGTGGTGATTGCCTATAATCAAGCCACCACAGAGCTGCAAATGGGACTCACCCAGGAGGCGCTGCACCATTTATTGGAGTATCCGTGGAACGAGGCGCTTTACTTCCATAAGCTGGCCATTTGCTATGAGCGGCTGGGACAGAAGGAGCTGGCCAGGGAAACCCTGGACCAGGCCCAGGAGGCGCCTTTGGGGGAGCTGCCTTGTGATCCACCCCAGGCGCGGGAGATTTTTGACCAGATGTGCAGTCTCATCCGGTTCCGGCTGGACTACCCGCGCTATTTGCAAGAACCGGAGTATGGCAAAGTGCTCCACAGTTGTGTCCGGAGCTTGGAGCAGCAGTTTTCCGCCGGGTTTTTCCGGTTTCATGTGCCTTGGCTGGAGGAGTGGTATGCTGCAAACCGGCAGTACCGTCAAGCATATGAGCTGTTACGTAGGTTTTCCTAAGGTTACCTTGTTTAAGAAGGGAAGAAAGCGATTTCTGGGGATAATTTTCCCAAAACTGTCGTCTTTCTTTGCAATATGTTCTATGATATACTGAAATAGAAGAAAGCGCTGCACCTCATTTTCCTGGCCAAATCATTTACTGCCTCCTGGCGCTTTACTACATTACCTGCGAGGGGTGAGGAGAGAGAAATTGCAGTCTGACTTTTTTCTGATACGGCTGTGCGCTGGCCAGTGGTGCCGGCCTGCGGACGGATCCAAAACCCAAAAAGGAAAGGAAGAGTAACGTGAAAACAAGAATCAGAGCACTGCTTCTGGTCCTGCTCCTGGTCTTTGCCATGACCACAGGCGCATGGGCGGCTGGGACTGGAAGCGAAGCCCAGTTGACCATGACCGCAGAGTACCGTGCAGGTAACGCGATTGTGACGGTCTGCCTGGAAGGCAGCGAGGGTGTGACCAATGGCCGCTTGACTGTGGGCTATGACCCTGAGGCAACCACCTTGACCGGTTCCCGGGTTCTGGGGAGCTTCGGCGCCTCCAGTGTGAACGAGGAAAGGGCAGGGGAGGTTTCTCTGGCCTGGGTTGGCAGCAGCCTTACGGCGGAGAAGACCGCCATGGTGGAGCTGACCTTCCGGGCGACTCAGGATGCGGCCTTTACGGCGGAGGCCGGGGAGGTATATGCCGGTGAGGAGAAGCGGACGGCAGAAGGAGCCACCGCAGTTTTGGTATACAACCCCTTCCTGGATATTGAAAACCACTGGGCCAAAGAGGAAATTCTGAAGGCTTATCACGAGGGCCTGTTCCAGGGCATCAGCGAGACGAAATTTGCCCCCGAGGGTAAGATAGATCGGGCCATGTTTGTGACGGTGCTGTACCGCATGGCAGGAAGCCCAGCTGCAGAGAGCCTGGAGACGGCGTTTACGGATGTGGACCCGGAGCAGTACTATGCAGCGGCTGTGGCATGGGCTGTGGAGGCCGGTGTGACCAAGGGTGTAAGCCAGAACCGATTTGCGCCTCATCAGGCCATTAGCCGCCAGGAGCTGGTGACGATGCTGTACCGGTACGCAAAGGTGAGCGGCCGGGACGTGACCGGGCAGGCCGACCTCAGCCAGTTTGTGGATGCCGGGAAGGTGGCAGACTGGGCCGAAGTCGCTGTGTCCTGGGCAGTGGAAGAGGAAATACTGGAGGGCTACCCCGGAAGCTATCTGCTTCCCAGAGGCAGCGCCACCCGCGCTCAGGCGGCCGCGATCTTCTGCCGCTATGGGCAGCTGTAAAAGGAGGAGCCGGATATGAAACGAATGAACCGTGTACTTTCCCTCCTGCTGGTCTTGTGCATGATTGCCACCCTGCTTCCAGCGCAAGTTTTGGCGGCAAACGGCGAGGAGGCGACCGTAATTCCTATTACGGGAGAAGACCGGCTGCAGGCGGAGGTCTTGCCGGAAGCGCTCCCTCAGGAAGCTCAGCCGGAACAGGCAGCTACGCCTGAGGTGACGGCAAAAGAGATTGAAAATCCCGGCGTGGACCTGAAGCGGGACCAGGCCGGCCAGCAGATGCAGGAAACGCTGTATGACCAGGACGAGGAGGTCCGGGTTATCGTGGTTCTGGAAGAAGAGGCACTGTTGGATCGGGGCTTTACTACAGACCAGATTGCCGCAGGCGGTACAAAGGTGGCCCGTCAGGTGGAAGCGATGACCGCTACGCAGAATGCCATGGTCGAGAGAATCGGCCAGGCGGTGGAGAGCGTACGGAGCGAGATGACAGCGCTGTCTACAAAGCCGGCGTCCGCTTCGGAGCCGGACGCGTCCCTCACGGTGCGCTACCATTACAATGTGGCCTTCAGCGGCCTGGCTCTGGAAGTCCCCTACGGCGCACTGGAGCGCATCCAGGAGCTGGAGGGGGTGCGCGATGCCTTTGTGGCCCAGCGGTATGATGTGCCCGAGGATATGACCGCTGCCGGAGCTGCCGTGAGTGATCCCAGCATGTACGCGACGAAGGAGACCTTTGGCTCTGCCATGACCTGGGAGACGCTGGGTTATACCGGCCAGGGTATGCGGATTGCGGTCATTGATACTGGCCTGGATCTGGACCACCCCTCCTTCACGGCATCTCCGGAGCTCACAGAGGATTCTCTGACCAAGGAGGAAGTTGGCGGGGTGCTGGAGTCCCTGAACGCCTATGCCCTCTATTCCTCCACCAGCGCCGTGAAGCTGACGGCGGACAAGCTGTACCGCAGCGAGAAGATTCCCTACGCTTTCAACTACGTGGATTCCGGCCTGGATGTGACCCATGACCACGACAACCAGGGCGACCACGGCACCCACGTGGCCGGTATTGCCGCCGCCAATGCGATGGAGAACAATCCGGTGGTTGGCGTGGCGCCAGACGCCCAGATCCTGGTTCTGAAGGTTTTCGGTGTGAATGGCGGCGCTTATAACGATGACGTTCTGGCAGCTGTGGAGGATGCCATCCGGCTGAATGCGGATGCGATCAACCTGTCTCTGGGATCTCCCGGCGGCTTCACGGACGAATCGGAAACCGTCAACGAAATTTACGGAAAGATCCTGGAGAGCGATGTGGTGGTGGCCATTGCCGCCGGCAACAGCTCCTCCGCCGCTGCCTACAACGGCTTCGGCACCAACCTGAACCTGACCGAGGACCCGGACAATGGTATCGTCTCGTCTCCCGGTACTTACATCGGCGCTACCTGCGTGGCCAGCCTGGAGAACACCCGGCTGATGCTCAACTATCTGGTGGCTGGGGAAGAGAAAATCGTCTTCTCTGATGCCGGTCAGATTCCGTTTACCTCCCTGTCCGGAAAATCCCTGGAATATGTAATGGTTCCGGGCTACGGTGCTGCAGAGGATTATCAGAGCCTGGATGTTGCCGGACGTGTGGCGGTGGTATCCCGCGGTTCCCTGGACTTTACGGCAAAGCAGCAGAACGCGGCAAATGCCGGCGCGGTTGCCTGCTTGGTGTATGACAATGTGGACGGCAGTCTCATCAATATGCTGGATGCCGGTGTGCTGCCCAATGCGTTTATCACGAAGGCCAGCGGTGAAATCCTGGCGGCCAATGCCACAGACGGCGTGGGGACCCTGGAGGTCATGCCTGCCGAGGTGATGACGGAGACTCCCAATCCCCTGGGCGGCACCATGAGCGACTTCTCCTCCTGGGGCGTCACCCCGGATTTGCAGCTCTCTCCTGATGTGACCGCGCCTGGCGGAAACATTTACTCTACCTTGACGGATGGCACCTATGGCACCCTCAGCGGCACCTCTATGGCATCTCCCCACATTGCCGGTATGAGCGCCCTGGTGCTGGAGTACCTGCGGGATACTTATGATCTCACAGACAGCCAGACACATACCGTTGCCGAGGCCCTGATCATGAGCACTGCCGTGCCGGTGGAAGAGCCCTCCGGTGTTCTATACTCTCCCCGGAAGCAGGGCTCGGGCTCTGCCAACGTGTATAACGCCATCATCAGCCCTGCCTACCTCACAGCCGGCAACGGTGCGGAGCAGACGCCTAATATTTCCATGGGCGACGATGACAACCGGTCCGGCGTGTACCGCTTCTCCTTCCGGGTGAATAACCTGTCGGACCGGGAGCAGGTATACACCCTGGACGGCGCTGCTTTGACGGATCAGGTGAATCTGGATTACGCCGGCTATACCTTTATGGGTGAAACCTCCAAGGTCTTGGGCGCTTCCGTGGCCTTCAGCGCAGAGAACGGGCAGCTGCCGAAGCTCTATGACGTGAACGGGGACGGCGCAGTGGATATGACCGACGTCCAGGTCCTTCTGGACGGCGTCAACGGCCTGAACGAGCTGAGCGAAACGGTGCGCCGGGACTTTGACCTGAATGGCGATGGCATTCTGGACACGGCGGATGTGCAGATTCTCTACGAGAAGATTTCTGCGGGCTTTGCCGCCTTGGATGTGGTAAAGGTGCCTGCCAACGGTACAGCTACGGTACATGTTACGGTGACCTTGACCGATGAGGACAAGGCCTACATGGACGAGTATTACGAAAATGGCATTTACGTGGACGGCTTTGTCCGCCTGTATGCCCAGAGCGAGGACGCGGTAGACCTGAGCCTTCCCTTCATGGGCTTCTACGGCGACTGGAGCGATGCCAAGGTTTTTGACATCGGCTGGTACTATGAGGGCCAGGATGTGCTGTGCAACCGGTACCCCAATGTGCTCTTTACCAATTATGGTTCCAGCTACTCCAATCTGGGATTGAATCCGTACGTGGCGGAGGACTATGATCCGGCACACAATGTCCTGTCTCCCAACGGCGATGGGTATCTGGATATGATTAATGAAATCTATCTGGGTATGATGCGGGCGGCGGAGCTGGTGGACTTCACCTGGACCGACGAAGAGGGGAACCAGCTGTTCTACGAGTGGTATCCCTATGCCCGTAAGAGCTTCTACATGAACGGCTACAACATCTGCATGCCCTTGGCCTACAGCAATGCCTGTGATCCCTACAACTTCAAAAATCCAGATGGCAGCTACGCGGTGGCGAACAACGACCGGGTGACCCTCACCATAGACGCCTTCCTGGACGATGGGGAGCTGGATGACGGCGTAGCCGACGAGGCAGACCTGGATGAGCGGATTCAGGTTCCGGTGATCATCGATACGGAAGCACCCAAGCTCTATACCGATGAGATTGCCTATCTGTACAACCCCTATACCGATGGACGCCGCCTGGAGTTCTACGTCTCCGATAACTACGACATCGCTGCCGTGGTGCCCATGACGGAGGCCGGTGTGGCTTATGAGTACATCCCTGTGGATGTGAAGCCCGGGGAGAAGACGCTGGTGTCCATTGATGTGAGCCAGTACGATGCCACCTTCCGCATTGCGGTTTGTGACTATGGCTGCAACGAGTCCTATTATGAGATCTCCTTTGCAGGCGCAAACAACGTGAGCTTTGATTCCTTCTATGCCTACCGGCGGTACAGCTCCCCTGTGATTGGCGGGTACCTGTATGTAACGGATGGACTCAATGGCTGGTACTCCTTTGAGGATGCCAGTGAAATGCTTCAGCACACCTCTCAGTACGACAGCGGTGACCCGGCTGTAGCGGCTGCGGAGTATGTGGACGGCTATATCATTGGCATTGATGTCAACAGCCAGATTTTCACCATGAAGGCCGGCTCCTGGGCCAGAACCAAGCTGGGCGACCTGAAAATTGGCAGCGGCTTCTTTGCAAAGACGTATGCCGCCCTGGATATGGCCTTTGACTACAGCACGGATACTCTCTATGTCCTCACAGACGAGCGGAATGAGAACGAGGGAGGCCATCTGATGACGGTGGATTACCTCACCGGCAAGGTGACGGATCTGGGCGTTATTGAAGGTGTGGACCATGAAAAAACGCAGCTGCTGACGCTGGCCTGCGACAATGAAGGCCAGCTGTTCGCGGTGGATGTCAGCGAGGGCCGCCTGTACACGGTGGATTCGGAGACAGTCACTGCCACGGGTATGGCTCAAAAGAGCAGCTACTACCCCGCCTATGCCCAGAGCATGACGGTGGACCACGAGACCGATAAGCTCTATTGGGCCGGGTACCAAGGTAAGGTTGGCCAGGGCTATTTCTTCGAAGTAAGCAAAGAAGACGGCGGCCTGCTATCCATGGTGAAGCCTGCGGACAATGCGGAGCTGACGGCTTTGTTCAAGCCCTACGACTGCGGCCGGGCGCTGCTGCCTGAGGGCGAAACGGTTCGTGAGCTGCTCCTGTCCAAGACAGATCTGTATCTGACTGTGGACCAGAGCGCGGCCCTCTCCTGTCTGCCGAAGCCTTACTATGCCGACCTGGAGAACGTGACCTGGACCTCGGACAATCCGGAGGTTGCCACGGTGTCCAATGGCCTGGTGAAGGCGCGGGGCGTGGGTACGGCCACGGTAACCGCTCAGATGGGCAGCCTGACGGTTTCCTGCCAGGTGCAGGTCAATGCCGTCACCGGGGAAGCATACCTGTACAATGCCAAGGGAAGCCAGTGGATTCACCTGGCGGCAGGTCAGCCTCAGAATGGCCTGGGTCTGTCTGACACAGCGGAGACCGGCCCCATTACGGCTGCCGCTTACATGAAGGGCTTTGTCTATGCCTTCGACTGTGAGGAGAGCTACGATGCGGACTATAACACCATTTACAACAGCACCCTTTACCGCCTGAACCCCACAGACTTTACCGGAACGGCAGTCGGCAAGACCCGGGGCAAGATCCTGGCTATGGCCGTGAACTACGCCGATGGCTTCCTCTATGGTCTGACTGAAGAGGAAAATACCTCCACCTGGGAGATGGAGTACTTCCTCCTCCGGGTGAACCCTGCCAGCGGCGAGACTGTCAAGGTACAGAAGCTGAGCAGCCAGTTCGGCGCCCCCAAGGGTGGCATGGCCATTGACTATGAGGGGAATTTCTACTTGGTTACGGAAAGCCAGGAGACCTGGGAAGCAGTTCTGGTGAAGGGAAAACTGACTGGAGACAGCCTGGCCTTTGTGGGCGAGACTTCTCTGGGCGAGGGACTGGCAGACCGGACAGGCTATGGTTCTCTGGTGTATTCTCAGGAAAACGGCGGCCTGCTGTGGGCCGATGAGAAGAACCTCATTCACTGGATCGACCTCAGCACCTGGGAGGACCTGCGGGTTATTGCTACCGGCACAGTAGGCGGCCAGAAGCGCTCTGCGGAAAACACCGGCCTTCTGATCATTCTGAATCCGGAACCGGAGACGCCTGTGGTGGTGCCGAGCAAGCTTTCCATCCAGGAACGGTTTGACCTGACAGAGCATGAGACGGTGCAGGTGCAGCTGGCTTTGGAGCCTTGGAACGCCACCTGCCGTCCCACCTACACCATGGCCGATGAGACTGTTGCCACGGTGGATGAAAACGGCCTCATTACCGGCATCTCCGCTGGAGAGACGGTGCTTACTGTCACGGTGGAGGGCCTGGAGCCTGTCACAGCTCCAGTGCTTGTGAACCCGGATCTGGGTAATCTGTACGGCTTTATGCTGTATGACTTTGGCGACGGCATGAACGGCCTGTCCATTGAACGCTGGGGTGAGATTCCCATTCTCCGGCCCAGTGAAGGCAAGCTCCTGTCTGCAGCCAGCGACATCGGCATTTACGCAGGCGGCCAGAGTAACAAAGATTACCTCTACTATACCCTGAAGGTAGATCCTGCCAACTTTACCTACGAGGTGCTGGCTCAGGTGGACTGCATGGTCCGGGACATGGCCTTTGACTATACCACCGGTACCATGTTTGCCGTACTGTCTGACGACCGGAACACGGGCGCCCTGGCGCAGATGGATCTGAAGACCGGCCAGTACACCCTGGTGGGTGATACCGGCTACGAGATGGTTGCCCTGGCTTGTGACAACGCGGGCGTTCTGTTTGCAGTGGATTCCGACGGCATCATGTACCGCCTCGATAAGAATACCGCACAAGCCGAATACCTGAAAAGAACCAGTATGTCTGGCTTCATGTATCAAAGCATGCACTATGACTACAACAATGACACCATTTACTGGGCACAAACCAGCGGCTTTGGCAGCAGGCTGATGAGCCTGGACCGGGAGACCGGATATGCCGTCTCTCTGGGTACCATTGATGCCGGCAGCGGCAGTCAGAAGGGTGTTGGCATTGAGGTGACTTCTCTCTTCAGCATCCCGGAGGAGGAACCAGCAGTTCCTGCTACGGTACAGGCTACCGGCGTCCGGCTGCCGGAGACAGCAGTTGCAGCAGTGGGCAAGCCTCTGACGCTGTCCGCCACCCTCCTGCCGGTGAGCGTGGCTCATGTGGAGGGGAGCCTCACCTGGACCTCCAGTGACGAGACGGTAGCCACCGTGTCCGGCGGTGTGGTGACGCCGGTGGCCACTGGTACGGTGACTATCACCGCAAGCATGGCTGACGGGGCTTCTGACTCCTGCACCGTCACGGTTTTGGACCATGAGCGGAAGTTCTACGGCTACGACGAGCTGAATACCCGGTGGATTAGCTTCGACGAAACCACTGGGGAAGTGACGACCCTGCGGGAAGACGCTGAGGGCGAGGCTAAGATCACGGCCTCGGTCCTGGCCGGTCAGACCCTGTACTCCTATGACGCAGAAGGGTACTTCTACACGGTGGACACAGAGACCTTCCAGCGGACCAAACTGGGGAACGGCATCCACGGCCTCACTGAGAGCCTGGAAGCTCAGGATAAGCTGGGACCAAACCTGACCTACTATGTGGATGCACCTTACAGCGTGGTGGATATGACCTATGATCCGGAAACGGGCAAGCTGTACGCCACCATGGAAGCCTACCACATGTCTCCGATTCTGCACTCCTTCCGGGGTCTCATCGCTGAGGTGGATCCAGATACAGGCGAGATCAAGGAGCAAATTATGAAGAACCCGGTGATCCGTCCGTCGAACCTGCTGTTCCATGAGGGGAAACTGTACTTCGTGGATGGATTCAATGCGGGTACGCTCACCAGCATTGACCTGACAGGGAATCGATCTCCTGTGCAGCTGGCGATT
>ENA-UONY01002594-UONY01002594.1-human-gut-metagenome-genome-assembly--contig:-CS9-NODE-2594-length-12477-cov-188.044598_pt1 | contig 12477 bp, 11 predicted proteins | sample MGYA00242465_ERZ724012 | MGnify/ENA metagenome assembly ERZ724012 | reverse complement strand
CGCCTGTTTTGCTCACGAAGGCCGCCTGCGAGTCACGCTCGTGAGCAGGAACGCCTGGTTCGCTCACAAAGGCCGTCCGCGGGTCTCGCTTGTGAGCAGGAACGCCCGTTTCGCTCACGAAGGCCGCCCGCGGGTCACGCTTGTGAGCAGGAACGCCCGTTTCGCTCACGAAGGCCGCCCGCGGGTCACGCTTGTGAGCAGGAACGCCCGTTTCGCTCACGAAGGCCGCCTGCGAGTCACGCTCGTGAGCCCAAGCGGCTATTTTGCTCACGAAGGGCTTGGCACTTAGTACATATTCGACTTCTGACCTACTTTACTGGCGTGCTGTCGTGGTTACTGGCGGCGGTACCCATGAATGAATATTCCTTGGCGAACATATTCGTTAAAATTATCCGTGATAAGTGGGAGTTGTTATTGCGAAAATGGTTATTTTTTGCAAAATGTTTTTTTTGTTGGTAGATGCCTTGGGTAAGAAAGAGTGTGCCGGTGGCATATTATTGACGGCTAAGGATTATCTACCAAAAAGATTTGGACAGGCTGGAGAGGTTGAACAGAATGAACAGAATGAACAGGTTGAACAGATTTGTTTAACGAATACATAGACGAATACATAGTTAGTTAACCTTAATAATTTGGAAGATAATGGTTAAAGTCAATTTGGGAGGATGCGCCTCCTTTGTCAAAGATGAAGATTACAAGAAATACGTCGGCAAGGCTCTTGAGGCCTTCGATGTACTTGAAAGCGAGAGCGGTGCGGGCAACGACTTCCTCGGATGGAAGCATCTGCCATCGCAGACGCCGGAGTCACTGATCGCCGATTGCGAGGCGGTACGTGACTGCTGGAAGGCAAAAGGTGTCAACCTGGTGGTCGTTATCGGCATCGGTGGATCCTATCTCGGAGCCCGCTGCGCCATCGAGGCACTCTCCCACAATTTCGCCAAGCAGCTTGGCGGGGCGAAAGAGGCTCCGGAGGTTGTCTTCGCAGGTAACAATCTTTCCGAAGAGTACCTCGCGGAGCTGATGGATCTTGTGGCCGAGAGGAATGTCGCCACCGTGGTGATCTCCAAGTCCGGCACCACAACCGAGCCGGCGGTCGCGTTCAGGATCGTCAAGGAACACATCGAGAAGACCTACAAAGACGCTTCCGAAAGGATTGTCGCCATCACCGACGCTCACAAGGGCGCCCTCAAGACCCTCTCCACACAGGAAGGCTACAGGACATTTGTCGTTCCGGACAACGTGGGAGGCCGGTTCTCCGTCCTCACTCCGGTCGGACTTCTGCCGATCGTGCTGGCGGGATTCGATGTGCGCGAGATGATCGCCGGCGCTGTCGAGATGGAGAAGGCTCTCGCGGTGAAAGGCGAGGAGAACCCTGCGGTACAGTACGCCGCGATGAGGAACCTGCTCTATTCGGAACTTGGCAAGAAGATAGAGATCCTGGTTGCCTACAATCCTAAGTTCCAATACCTTGGAGAGTGGTGGAAGCAGCTCTACGGCGAGTCGGAAGGCAAGGATCTGAAAGGAATATTCCCGGCCTCCGTCAACTTCACCACAGACCTCCACTCGATGGGACAGTTCATCCAGGACGGTGACAGAGACGTGTTCGAGACCGTTGTGAGCATCGAGAAGAGCAACCGCGAGATTGTCATCGGAAGCGACGCGCAGAACCTCGACCAGCTCAACTACCTCGCCGGCCGGCACGTGGAACACTGCAACGCCATGGCCCAGCTTGGAACCAAGCTCGCGCACATCGACGGCGGCGTGCCTCAGCTGGAGATCGCCATCGAGAGGATCAACGCCCACAACCTCGGCGGCCTGTTCTACTTCTTTGAATATGCCTGCGGGATCAGCGCCTACGTACTCGGTATCAATCCGTTCAACCAGCCTGGCGTGGAAGCCTACAAGAAGAACATGTTCGCTCTCCTTGGCAAACCCGGCTACGAGGAGCAGGGCAAGGCGCTTCAGGCAAGACTATGAAACAAAAGAATATGACCTGCGAACAGAAATTCAGGGAAACGTACAGACGGGAGCCGGAAGGGCTCTCGTTCTGTCCGTACCGTGTGTGTCCTCTCGGAGCCCACTCCGACCACCAGCTCGGAAAGGTTACCGGACTGGCGATTGACAAGGGAATCCGCATCGCCTACTCCCCAAAGCAGAACGGAGTCATCGAGTTCTCGTCGCTCCAGTTCCCGAAACGGGCGCAGTGGCACGTCAGTTCCGTCCCGGAACCAAAGCAGGGCGACTGGGCCGACTATCTGCGGGGAGCCACACTCAAGCTCGGGGCGAGATACCCGCTCCGCATCGGACTCAGCGGGGTGATTGAAGGGTCTCTTCCGATCGGCGGACTATCGTCCTCCGCGGCGGTCACGATCGCTTTCCTGAAGGCTCTGTGCACGGTCAACGGCATCCACCTCTCTGACGCTGAGCTGATCAGCACAGAGATGGCCGCGGAGAACGACTACGTGGGAGTGTCCTGCGGGAAGCTCGACCAAAGCTGCGAGGTCTATTCAAAGAAGGATCATCTTCTCTACCTTGACACCAAGGACGACAGCTACGAGTTGATCCCGACTTCCCCCGCCATGAAGCCCTACGAGATCGCGATTTTCTTCAGCGGCGTGGAGCGCACCCTGGCCGGGAGCAAGTTCAACATGCGCGTGGACGAGTGCCGCAGCGCAGCCTACGCCCTGAAAGCCTACGCCGGCATGGAGTACGGCAAGTTCAGCGAGACCAACCTCCGCGACGTCCCGGTCGAGGTGTTCCGAAAGTTCGGCGACCGTCTTCCGGAGAACTGGCGCAAGAGGGCGGAACACTGGTTCGGTGAATATGCCCGTGTCGAGAAGGGTGCGTAAGCGTGGAGAAACGGCGACATCGAGGCATTCGGCCAGCTCAGTTTCGAGAGCGGACGCTCATCCATCGAGAAATGGGAGACCGGCTCTCCAGAGCTGAAAAAGATCTACGAGATCATGACCAGAACCGACGGCATCTACGGAGGCCGCTTCAGCGGAGCCGGATTCAAGGGCTGCTGCATGGCCTTGATCGACCCGTCGTTCAAGGAGGAAATATTCAAAAAAGTCGAGACTGAGTATCTTGCCGAGTTCCCGGATCTGCGGGGGCATTACTCGGCCTGCATCTGCCACAGCGCGGACGGCGTGAAAATTTAGAAGCCAAGTCATGAAATGCCTGATCCTTGCCGCGGGTTATGCCACGAGGCTCTACCCGCTGACGGAGAATTTTCCGAAACCGCTGCTTAAAGTCCGGGACAAAGCCATTCTGGACTGGCTGATCGATGACATCAAGACTTCCGGAGCGGTTGATGAATATGTCGTCATCTCCAACCATAAGTTCGCCGGACATTTCGCCGAATGGGCCGCCGGATGTCCTGACGACAAGATCACTGTGGTGGATGACGGAACCTCCACGAACGAGACACGTCTGGGTGCGGTGCGCGACATCCAATTCGCGATCGATTCCCTCGGCATCGACGACGACATGCTGGTCATAGCCGGAGACAATGTGCTGGATTTCAGCCTCGTAAGGTTCATTGAATATGCCCGCGCAAAGGGTACGTCCTGCATCATGCGCTTCTTCGAGCCTTCGGAGCAGCGCCTTCGCAAATGCGGTGTCGTGGAGGTCAGCTCCGAAGACCTCGTGCTTGGCATGGGGGAGAAGCCGTCAGAGCCTCGCTCCCACTGGTGCTGTCCCCCGTTCTACTACTACACCCGCAAGGACGCAAGCCTGATCTCCGCCGGCATCACCGCCGGCTGCGGCACCGACGCTCCCGGCAGCTACATAGCATGGCTCTCCACCCTGCCCCCTGTCCACACAATGGAGATGCCCGGACACCGCTACGACATCGGCAACCTTGAAAGCTACCACACCGTCTGCGAACAGTACGACGGAATCCAGCCGACTGCCACGAAGTGACTCGTGAGCATCCTGACGGACGAGGACAATTGAGTAGGAGGAAAACGAAGTGGTTTTCTTTCTACTTTCGTTTTTCGACCTCTCACACCACCGTACGTGCGGTTCCGCATACGGCGGTTCCTTATCTTACGTGCAATCTTTCCCGCCGCACGGGCGCGACGCTGATGTATCTGGCCGGAATGGACATCTACGACATCATGAAGATTACGGGGCATTCGACCCCGATGATGCTGAACAAGTACATCAAGGCGGACCAGCTGGAGGTGGTGGAGAAGATTACCGACAAATATGACTATTCTGACTAGCCGGTACGGTATAATTTGCTAAATTTGCGTAAGATATATGAACGTTATGGAGACAAAAGATATCGCAAACGTCAATGTAGACGCCCTGTTTGAAAGAATCTCGGCCCTTATCGAGGAGTCCAGAAAGAAGGTGGCTACGGCTGTAAACATCGCCGAGGTGTACACCAAGTACGAAATCGGCCGCTATATTGTGGAGGATGAACAGGAGGGAAAGGCCAGGGCTGCGTATGGAAAACAAGTGCTTCCAATTCTTTCGCAGAAACTGACCGATAAGTTCGGTGGTGGTTGGTCTCTCGAGACACTTAAAAGCGCCCGAAAATTCTATTCGGTATATGCACCTCTGGCAATTGGGTCAACGGCGTTGACCAAATCGGCCAAAGGAACCGGCAAAACGAATTTGGTAAACAGTGTTGACCAAATTCAAATCGCCCCTGCAGAGCCCCACAAGTTCGTTTTGAGCTGGAGCCACTACCTCGTTTTGATGCGCATCAAAGATGATGGCGCACGAAGTTTTTATGAAGAGGAATGCGCCAAGCAGAACTGGGGTGTACGTTGGCTTCAGCGACAGGTGGGCAGCAGCCTGTACGAACGCATCGCTCTGAGTAGCGACAGGGACAAGGTCGTACGCATGGCCAAGGAGGGTGAAATCATAGAGAAGCCTGCCGACATCATCAAGAATCCCGTCACCCTCGAGTTTCTCGGGCTGAAGCCGGATGCCGCATATTCCGAGACCAAACTGGAGAATGCCATCATCGACAAGATGCAGACCTTCCTGTTGGAGATGGGAAAGGGCTTCCTGTTCGAGGCCCGTCAGAAGAGATTCACTTTCGATGAGGACAACTTCTACGTGGACCTCGTCTTCTACAACCGCCTGCTCCAGTGTTACGTGCTCATAGACTTGAAGGTTGACAAACTGACGCATCAGGACCTCGGCCAGATGCAGATGTACGTCAACTATTACGACCGCTATAAGAAACAGGACTTCGAGAAGCCGACGGTCGGTATTCTGCTCTGCAAGGAGAAGAACGACGCCCTCGTTGAACTGACTCTTCCGAAGGATTCCAACGTCTATGCGGCCCAGTACGAGCTCTATCTGCCCGACAAGAAAGAGTTGCAGGCCAAGCTAAAGTCTTGGATTGAAGAGTTCGAAGAGCAGGAGGAAAAGAATAGCCTAAAATGAGCCGTTCCAAAGCATAATTTCTGTAGTAAGGATGCCAAAACGGCCAACAGTCCCTATCCAAGGTCAGATAACTGTTCTGTCTAAGGATTTTCCAAACGGTACGATAATTTCGCATACTTATCGCCATTTGGTATGGGAGACTGATGTCGTGCCTACGGCAAACAGTTCTTCGTACAGAATCCGTATTGACTATACTCTCGATGATGCGCCAAGGATTTATGTTGTGCGCCCAGAAAAACTAAGGCTTGCAACCGGGCAGGATAAGCTGCCCCATGTATTCAGCACCCCTGAACAGCAGATTTGCCTGTTCTATCCTGGATTCAAGGAGTGGCTGCCGTCAAATCTTCTGGCGAGGACAATAGTCCCGTGGGCATCAGAATGGCTAATGTTCTATGAACTATGGCTGATTACAGGTGAATGGCTGGTCGGTGGCATAGATCACACTTCGCGAAAGCAGTCATCCGATTTTTCTCGTTCCGAATCAGATGAAAAGGAATGAAAAAGAGAGAGGGTGTGAAATCACATCCTCTCTCTTATTATCTGATTATCATCCGATTATCCGATCGTCTTTACTGCTCGTCAGGACCTTGATCGTCCGGGCCGTTCTGTGGACCCTGTGGACCGGCCTGTGGGCCGTAAGGGTTCTGAGGTCCCTGCTGGGCACCGGCCTGGGCGGCGCGGTTCATGTCCTCTGAGGCGGCGTTCCAAGCCTTCGTGAGTTCCTCGGTATAGCGGTCGATGTCAGAGATGTTCTGATTCTTGACAGCCTCCTTGAGGGAGCCGAGGGCTGACTCGATGGCTGACTTCTTGTCAGCAGGAATCTTGTCGCCGTAGTCCTTCAGGTTCTTGTCGGACTGGAAACAGAGAGCGTCGGCGTTGTTGATCTTGTCAACCTTCTCCTTGGCCTCCTTGTCGGCGGCCTCGTTGGCCTTCGCCTCGTCACGCATCCTCTGTATCTCGTCGTCAGACAGACCTGATGAAGCCTCGATTCTGATGTTCTGTTCCTTGCCGGTAGCCTTGTCCTTGGCGGACACGTTCAGGATACCGTTGGCGTCGATGTCGAAGGTAACCTCGATCTGAGGTATTCCCCTCGGAGCCGGAGCTATTCCGTCCAGATGGAAGAGACCGATCTCCTTGTTGTCTTTCGCCATAGGACGCTCACCCTGAAGCACGTGGATCTCTACAGAAGGCTGGTTGTCAGCCGCGGTGGAGAACACCTGAGACTTGTGGGTAGGGATGGTCGTGTTGGACTCGATGAGCTTTGTCATCACACCACCGAGGGTCTCGATACCGAGTGACAGCGGAGTGACATCAAGCAGAAGCACATCCTTCACATCACCTGCGAGCACACCGCCCTGGATTGACGCGCCGATGGCCACAACCTCGTCTGGGTTGACACTCCTGTTAGGCTCCTTGCCGAAGAACTCCTTGACAAGTTCCTGTACCTTAGGGATACGTGTTGAACCACCCACGAGAAGAACCTCATCAATATCGGAAGCGTTCAGACCGGCGTCCTTGAGTGCCTGACGGCAAGGCTCGATAGACCTCTGGAAGAGGTTGTCGCAAAGCTGCTCGAACTTGGCTCTGGTAAGAGTCTTTACAAGGTGCTTAGGAATTCCGTCAACCGGCATGATGTAAGGCAGGTTGATCTCAGTCGATGTCTGGTTGGACAGCTCGATCTTGGCCTTCTCGGCGGCTTCCTTCAATCTCTGAAGGGCCATAGGGTCTTTCTTCAGGTCGATTCCGCCGTTCTCGTTGGCAAACTCCTGGGCGAGCCAGTTGATGATCTCCTGATCGAAGTCGTCACCTCCAAGGTGTGTGTCACCGTTGGTTGACTTAACCTCGAAGACTCCGCCACCAAGCTCAAGGATGGAAATATCGAATGTACCACCACCAAGGTCATACACAGCGACCTTCATGTCCTTGTTCTTCTTGTCAAGACCGTAAGCCAGGGCTGCGGCCGTAGGCTCGTTGATGATTCTCTTGACATCGAGTCCGGCGATCTTGCCGGCCTCCTTTGTGGCCTGACGCTGTGAGTCTGAGAAGTAGGCCGGAACTGTGATGACAGCCTCGGTGACTTCCTGACGGAGGTAGTCCTCGGCGGTCTTCTTCATCTTCTGGAGAATCATCGCTGAAATCTCCTGAGGTGAATAGAGCTTGCCGTTGATGTCAACACGCGGAGTGTTGTTCTCACCTCTGACAACCTTGTAAGGCACTCTGGCGATCTCCTTCTGAACCTGTTCGTAAGTCTCACCCATGAATCTCTTGATGGAGAAGACTGTGTTCTGCGGGTTCGTGATGGCCTGACGCTTTGCAGGGTTACCGATCTTTCTTTCACCGCCATCGGTAAAGGCGACTACTGAAGGGGTGGTTCTTTCACCCTCGTTGTTGATTATGACGGTTGGCTGATTGCCTTCCATGACCGCAACGCACGAATTCGTGGTTCCAAGGTCGATACCAATAATTTTTCCCATATTCTTAATCTCCTATTATTCTTTTTTGTTATTCTTTTTGTTTCTCGCCCGACCCCGTTCACCGGATCTGGGCATCATTCTTTCTTTTGCCCAGCCAGATCCGAAGTGCAGCGTTTTTCTTTCGCCTTCATCGTTCCCGAAGCCGGACGCAAGGAGTATTATCGAATGTTATGCCATTCCCCCGAATATGACAATTTGGCAGATTCGCCATCATCTGACGAAGAATCACGGCCACCATCCCTGCAAATATGGCCACTTCGGCAAGCTCAGTGACCGCGCGACACTCTCCGGTGACACTTTCGTCCCTTTCCGTTGCCCAAGGGTGCCACGCGACACTCTCCGGTGACACTTCCGACCCTTTCCGCTGCCCAAGGGTGCCGCGCGACACTCTCCGGCGACACTTTCGTCCCTTTCCGTTGCCCAAGGGTGCCGCGCGACACTCCCCAGCAGCACTTCCGCCCCTTTCCGCCGCCCAAGGGTGCCGCGCAATGCGTCAGGAGAACTATTCAAACAGTTTATTGAGCACCGCAACCTCAACATGGATCTTGCGGGCAATTCGTTTTGTGTCAACGCGGTACTTCCTTTTCAAGATCAAAGCCAAGCGGCACTTATCATCAACTCCCAAATCTTTGACAGAGTCCACCTTGAAATGATCCCGAAGAACCTGATTGACAATCTCGTTCAACTCATTCTCCGAAAATATAATCATCTCACCGACACCCTCGGCAATCTTAAGGTAAGCGTCAAAGTTCCTCACAAGCCCTGAACTAAACCTCCACGAGTTCACAAGCATCCGCTCCGCCTTACCATTAAGGACATAGGACTCCGGAAGAATGAATCCCCGAGGACGATTAAAAAGGTAATTCCCCGGAAGCCTGATTTTAGTCCTGAATATCCTCATCGCTTCCCTGCATGACATGTCAGCTACTTTAATCTTGTCATATAGTCTGTCCACATCGCTGAAAATCAAATTCGCGGATCCCCAGATATAGCCACTTGCCATGAGATCCGGCCTGGCCTTCAACGGATTCCTCGCGATATAGATTATCGTGTCCACCAATTGCCGCTCATCGTTCACTTTCACCATCTTAAACCCATAGTCTATCGGAAGCGGAGGAAAACCATCCTCTTTGAGTTTCCGATTGATCCTTTCCTTGACGAACAAGAAAAACCTGACGATGTCCTCTCCGGATCCATGAACGAGAATATGGCAATGATTGGCCATCAGCACGAACACGATGACGGACAGCTCGCAGACATATTGCCCGATGGCCACGCTGTTCATTCCGTCGGCATATTCATCATCACTGTTGAACAGCTGCCCTGTTTCGATAGAGTCGAAGATGACGTGGTAATACCACTTAGGTTGTTTTCTGTACTCTTTCAGGAGTTCATTGAGTTTGTGACTGCCCATATAATCTAAATTCAGGTTCACCGCAATATAGCATCTTTCCCGCACTCTCATATTCAAAAACATAAAAACTTTCATTAAGAAACAGAAATTTCTGTTTTTTTGCCCTGCGATGCTCAAAAAAGATTATTTACGCCTATAGCAATAAAATTTATAGCATCTAATTTTCAATAACTTACACCAAATTTCACGAAGCCGTCCACTTTAGGCTTGTACGCCATATAATGAATATCATGCACTCAGTTTTTAAGGCCTCTCATCCGCAATTTCTTCGGTAACAAAAATGAGGGCAAACGTTTCCCAACAGTGTCACCTGTCACTCTCCGAAAACGGAAAGTGGCAGATATGCTTCCCAAGAGTGCGACGCTGGTCACCGCGCAGATGTCGAATAACTCTTCAAAATGTCGCTTTTGAGTGCCAAACAACACCCTCGGGAAACGAAAAGCGGACTAAACGTTTCCCGAGAGTGCAGAATACACTCTTGAGAAGCAAAAGAGGTCAAAAGTGCTACCCTTAGAGAATACATGATCACTTACGGAATCGATAACGTGAGTGGTAAAGCAAGAACATACTCTTCTAAAAGCGGAAAATCCACGCCAAAGAACCTTCCCTAACCACGACGGCAGCGTTATCCGAAGAAAATGCTGCCGTCGTATGCGTTTTTGCCCTCGACAGGAGCAATATTTGATGTTTCCGCTCCCGTCGTCGCACACTACATTGATGACCGACCTTGCAGCCGGCCGCACGTGAATATCTCACATCTAAAAGCGGTTGATCTCGTCGTCGGCCGAACCGCTGCCGTGGTACTTATCCTTGAAACTGTTGAAATTATAGGTGATGGAGGCGATGACGCAACGGTTGAAGCTGTTCACCTTTCTGGTCTGCACCACAAAATTGACTCTCTTCACATCACTCAACCTTGACCAGTCAAACAAGTCCTCAGCCTTCAACGTTATCGTAAGCCTTTTCTTAAGCAATTGTTTCTGAACCATCACGTTGCAAGATGCGCGGCTGTTCTGGTCATAGATGCCGTGATGTCCTTTTAGGTTCCAGTAAAAATCACCACGCAAAAGCCAGTCGCCTTTCAGTTCGACAGCGTTCTGGAAAGCCAGGAGGCCGTAAGGACGATTATAACTAGTCTCGGAACCGTTGTACGCAAGCGTAAAGTAAGGCTTGTACACTCCTGCCGTCAGGGTCGGCCTCCAGCAGCCAATAACCGGAGCCACAACGCATTGCGCGCCTAACTGCTGGAATCTGTCGGCATTTGTTGACATCCAGGCTACCGTTCCGGGTTTGCCGGCGATGGCCACAACCGTAGGATGGATATAGTCCTTGATATACTGGTAATCCACTTTGAAATCGAAAATGCCGTAATCCAGACTGAACTCAGCGTCATAGACATATTGCGGTTTCAGATAAATGTTCCCTTGTTCGTAATGGTATTGGTTGTTGTAACTTACACTGTTGTTCAGCTGACGGAACGAAGGGCGGTTGACCCTGCTGCTGAAATCAAGACTCATATCCACTTTCCCTAGAGAGGTTGAAAGAGACAGTGAAGGCAGAAGGTCAGAATAATCATTCCTGTTCTTCACCTCACCCTGGTCTGTGTTGATGGCGTGGACATATTCATAGCGAAGCCCGACGCTCCCCTTCCATTTTTCAGAAAACAAGCGATAGGAGACAAATCCCGCATACTTGGTTTCATTGTTTTTGAACCGGTCATCGGCAATCTTGCCTTCTTCATTGACTGACGTGCCCCAAGAGCTGATCCTGCTGAAATCAGTCCCGAAATCAAGTCCGCTGACCTCACTAATATTCCAAGCGAACACGTCCTTGAAAGCGACCGCGCGGTTGCGTTGGTCATTTTGAATATGGGTGCTCTCCGACACCGCGTCAATCCGGCTTGTCTCAATCACTTGCTGCCAATGATTCAACCGGGAATATACATAGTCGGCATCCACATTGACCTGTAATTTATCAGAAAACTTGCCGATATAATAGACATTGGCATTGTGGAACCTTTCCTTTTCCGACTCATCGGTCTTGTTGTCCGTGGAAGTCAAAAGCTCACCGTTGCGATACACCTGCATATAGTCGTAAGGAGAATCAAGCAATTTGTAGTCGGAAATGGTTCCCATATATTTGCCACCAACGGTATGATTCTTATTTATCGCGTAATTCGCCCCGGCACTGTAATCGTGCGAGCGGGAGCGGTCTGAATATTCAGAAGCCGAAACCTCGTGGAAGGTGTCTTGCTCGTAATTGGTCTGGTCGATGTCGTACCGAATGTCGCTTTTCGTGTTGTCATACCGATATGCAAGAAAAACATCCACGGCCCCTTTATGAACATTAAGGTTAACATCCTCGTTGCCGGACCACTGCCTGTGCCTGGAAAGTTCCGCTCCGACAATGCCGGAAACGCCATCCAACGTGTGCATGACGGTAGCGATGGCAATGACGCTCCTTGTGCCAGCGTCATATTCAGCCCCCGGATTGGTTATAAGTTTGACAGACTTCACATTGGAGGAGGATAGAAGCGATAGCTCGGAAACGTTCGCCATCTTTCTTCCGTCAATATAAATTACAGGCTCACCCTTCCCGAACACCTCATATTTGCCGTTGGCATAAAGCATTCCGGGAATATACTTGATCACATCAGCGGCCTTACCGATGTTCCTCAAACCGGAGCCCTGAACATTCAGTGTCAGCCCACCGTTTTCCCTTGAAATGTATTTTCGGTGAGCCACCACAGTCGCATCTTCCAGCAGGCTCGCATCGGTCGTCATATAGATTGTGCCCAAATCCAACGCCGTCACAGGCATCTCGATGGTCTTATAACCGATACAACTGATATTGAGCACAGTAGGGCCACCCGGGAATCGCAGAGAAAAACGTCCACGCTCATCGCTCATTTCACCGGCGATAAGCGTGGAATCTTTCTTTGAATATAATGACACAAACGCAAATGGTACGGGAGTGCCACCTTCTTCCATAACCACTCCTGTGATTGTCTTTGTGGTGTCACCAAGCATCAAGGCCTCTGAATATGAGCGTTCGGCTGAAAGCAGACACGAACGCTCATCAAAGGCGGTATTACTTCCCGAATGTGCGGATGCTGAGATTGTTATGCATAAAAGTATCGGCGCATAAAAGTATCGGCGCATAAAAGTATCGGCGCATAAA
>ENA-UONY01002593-UONY01002593.1-human-gut-metagenome-genome-assembly--contig:-CS9-NODE-2593-length-12480-cov-4.729819_pt1 | contig 12480 bp, 5 predicted proteins | sample MGYA00242465_ERZ724012 | MGnify/ENA metagenome assembly ERZ724012 | reverse complement strand
ATGTCCCCTCCAATGTGCGTGAATTTATTGAGCTGACCGCATCAAAAAAGCCGTCCCGCAGGACAAAAAATACTGCTCCTGCGGAATCGGAAATGCAGTCGGAGCAGTAATACGCCCCGGTTCGCACCGTGTCGGCTTGTACGGCGTTTTCGGCGGTGAGGTCGGATAACTACCCTATGAGAACGGTCGGACGAATCTGGGGCATTTGTCGCAGAGTTTGGGAATGGCAGAAATCAGGTGATTTCGGGTGGGTTTGAGGGTCATTTATTTTATTGCTGGTTAAAGTTCCGGCGTCAAATCCGCCGGAACATTCACATCGGACGAGCAAAGCTCGCCGAATCTGCATGGAGTCAAAAATGGAGGTTTTCAAAAATCATGAAGTCAGAAACAAATAAAAAAAGCGTAAACAACGCAAATACGGCAGTTTCAAATAATGTCGCAGAGGAAAAAATCAAGTTTCCGCTGTATGTTTTTCCGGACACGATGGAAAAGGTGGATATGCTGTACGAAATCGACAACTGTCGTTCAAAAACCGAGTTTATGGAAAAGGCAATCAGATTTTACTGCGGTTATCTTTTGAATCAGGAGCATACCGCAACGGAGTTTATTGCGCCGCAGCTTGCGGTGATTACCGAGGGTATCGTGAAGGGCAGCGAGCAGAAGTTTTCACGTGCGCTTTTCAAGCTTGCGGTGGAGGTCGGCGCTCTCACACATATGCTTGCGGCAGTTAACGAGGTCGATGACGAAACCTTGAAAAAGCTTCGAATCATGTGCGTGGATGAAGTGAAGCGCATCAACGGAATAATTAATTTTGAAAAAGCGGTTCGCTATCAAAGGAGCGGTGACTAATGCCGCAGATAATTGTTACAAGCCGCTTTTTGAAAGCTGGCACAGCAAAGACAAAATCACAGCGCAGGAACTACACAAAATACATCGCAACCCGTGAAACGGTTGAAGTCAGAGAGCATAATTATAAAAATTTATTGTCAACAGAAAATCAAACGAAACTCTTGAATGACTTGCTTTCGGATTTTCCGGAAGCTAAAAGATATTTGGAGTACGAGGATTACAAAAATAATCCTACAGCTGAAAATGCGTCTGAATTGATCAGCACAATTATTGAGCGCAATGCAGACGTTATTGGTAACCGTCAGAATTTTGTCGGTTACATGGCTATGCGTCCAGGCGCTGAGAAGCGCGGTGCGCATGGACTTTTCAATGAAAGCGATGAGCCGATTGTTCTTGACAGAGCTGCAAATGAAGTTGCAAATCATCCCGGAAATGTGTGGTCGCATGTTGTCTCTATGCGCCGTGAGGATGCGATTCGTCTTGGCTATGATAACTCCGAACGATGGCGTGAACTGGTCATGCGGCACATTGCTGACATTGCGGAGCAGACGAAAATTCCGCTGTGCAATCTGAAATGGTATGCCGCTTTCCACGATACAACGCACCATCCCCATATTCATCTGCTGGTGTATTCTAAAAATCCAAAGCAGGGATTTTTGACGAAACAAGGAATTGATAAGATACGTTCAATTTTTGCAAACGATATTTTTCATGACGATCTGCAAAGCATTTATATGGAGCAGACTATTCGGCGTGACGAGCTGAAAATGGAGTCCAAAAAGTATGTGGATGAGCTTGCTGCAAAGATTCAGTCAAGTGAATTTTGTGATTCGGAACTTGAAAATCTGGTTATCACTTTGAAAAATCAACTTGAAAATACAAAAGGCAAAAAGGTATATGGTTATCTGAACCCGGAGGTCAAGAAAACGGTTGATGAGATTTTCAGAATTCTGTCGCAGGAGAAAAATATACCTGAACTGTATGAGAAGTGGTGTGAGCTTGAGCGTCAGAAATACAAAATCTATACTCAGAAAGAAAAGGAGTTTCCTCCGCTGTGGGAAAACAAGGTCTTTCAGCCGGTTCGGAATATGATTATTCAGCAGGTTTTGAATATGGACATTCCAACAAATGAAGTTATTATTGTTGCTGCCGAAGAACAGTTACAACGTCCGGAAAATGCGGCGCTTGCAAACACGATTTTCAGCTTGTTTGTAAATCTCAGTAAGTGTATTTCTGAGGACTATCATCAGAAATTTCAATCGGGCAGACTATTTGTTGACAGAAAGCTTCGCAGGATAATTCAAGAGAAAAAACAGGCTCTCGGTCTGAAAGAAGAACACGCTCAAACTCAGGAACAGTCCTATTAAGCGCTATATGCCCTGTGTCATGATGCGATGGGAATGTTAAGTAGAAAATAGAAGATATATTTAATGCAGAGAAGAAAATATATGCACACTGTTCAGCTTTGAAAGCTTGAAGTCAGTGTGCATTTTTCGTCAATTCCGTCAATTTGCGACGGCTTTTTTGACGATATTTGCAGTGATTTTAATCCTATTATATCATAAATTCTGTAAATGTAAAGTAGTTTTCAGGAATTTTATGGCTGAAATTTGATTTCAAAAGCTAAAAATCAAGCTTTTAAACCGTCATATTTTAGTCGGAACGGAGGAATTTTTATGGCTAAAAGAGGGAGCAATATCTACAAGCGCAAGGACGGTCGATTTGAAGGGCGTGTGCCTGTGGGATATAATGATAGCGGAAAAATTAAGTATAAGTCCGTGTATGCAAGAACGCTTTCAGAAGTCAAGGAAAAGATGGCACAGCTTTATTCTGTTAGGCAGGAACAGACTGTTTCTTCCCTGAAATTAACGGTTCGTGATGCTTCACAGCAATGGCTTTCTTCAGCAAAACTGCGTGTCAAGGAGTCAAGCTATGCAAATTATGAAAACATCATTTCAAAGCATATTCTGCCGATTTTAGGTAAAGAGTTTATGTCTAATCTGACCACAAGCAAGCTTAATGATTTTATTCACTACAAATTAAATCATGGTCGGCTAAACGGAAATGGCGGACTTTCTGCAAAATCGGTCCGTGACATTATGACTGTTTACCGAAGTATTGAAGCTTATGCTGCAAGAGAATATGGAATCCGTGAAACGCATTTCACTATGCCTAAAACTGAGAAAAAACAGACGGACGTGCTGAATGCCTTTGAAAGAAAAAGGCTTGAGACTTACCTTCTGCACAATCAGAATAATACGAATATTTCTGTGCTGCTGTGCCTTTTTACCGGACTGCGCGTAGGAGAGCTTTGCGGCTTGAAATGGAGCGATATTGACTTTCAGAATGGAACAGTTTCAGTATGCAGGACTGTTCAGAGAATTAATAAGCATGGAAAGTCTGAGGTTGTTATAGGCTCTCCGAAAAGCAAAACCTCAATCAGAACCGTTCCCATTCCCGATTTTGTTCTTGCAATATTAAAGCAGAAAAGAAAGGGTGATGACTTTTATATCATCACCGGAACAAGCAAGCCGACTGAGCCAAGAACCATGCAGAATCGTTTTAAGTCTATACTGAAAATCTGCGGTATTCGCAATGTAAACTTTCACTTGCTTCGACATACCTATGCAACTATTTGCATTGAAAACGGGTTCGATCCAAAGACTCTCAGCGAACTGCTCGGACACTCGGACGCCAGCATAACTCTTAACCGTTATGTTCATTCGTCTATGCAGATGAAGAAAAGTTATGTTAGCAGATTAAAACTTACAGCTTAAGTTTTCAACCGTCGAAATTTCGTAATTAAGTTTATGAAAACTGCCTATTTTACGTGGTATGCAGTTTAAATTTTACTAATTGACGGAATTGACGAAAAAATAGAATCGCCTTTTTATCTTATTATATCATAAAAATTATCAGATATTCGATAGGAAAAACTTTAATTTGGTTGAAAATTCCTGTATTTTGTGATAAAATATACTTAACACAAATGAAAGGGATTGGCGGTGTATTTTTATGATTAAAATTGCGATTGTGGATGATGATAAATTCTTTGTGTCAGAATATCAGAAGGAATTAAAGAAATTATTTAATAAGTATGAAGTTGAATGTGAGATTGATACATATACCGATGCATATTATTTTCGAGGAATACAACATGATAAAAAATACAATTTGATTTTCCTTGATATTGATATGCCTGAAATAACCGGGATTAATTTAGCAGACGAAATAAGAAAAATAAATCTAAGCGTAACATTGGTATTTGTATCAAATCATGATAATTTTGTTTTTGAAACATTCCGTTATGCGGCATATCGTTTTATCAGAAAAGATAAGTTAAAAGACGATACTGAAGAAATGGCTGTATCGTATTGTAAGGAGCAAAAAATGAAATCAAGCCAGATGACTTTTGACTTGGAATGTAAGCAAAAAGTAACTGAAAATTTATCCCATATTTGGTATTTTTACGCATCCAGACACGATATATTTTATGTAAAAGAAAATAAGGCTACAAGCCGCCTTAAAACGCATACTTACACAATAGATTCATTGGAGTCCATATTGAATCAATATGGATATATTCGTATTCACCGTACATTTTTAGTGAATTGTGAATATATTTATGAACTGAGAAATGATTCTGTAATTTTAAAAGACGGACAATCGCTGACAATGAGCAGAGGAAGAATCGACGTTGTTAAAAAAGCATATTAGAAGATGGTAAGAGAAAGAGGAAAAATATGATTTGTATGATTGCTGAAATAATTGCCGTACTGGCAGAGAGTTATCTTGCTGCACATTTATTGATACAATATTTTGGTATGAAGGAAGAACGCCTGTTTTGGCTGAAACATATATTATTTTTTGTCCTATTATCAATATCTGATCTTTTAGGGACATTTGTAATTAAAAATGAAACCTTTTTAGTATTAAGCTGTTTATTAATCGAGATAATACTTGCTATAATATTTTTAAAAGGAAACTATTTCGAAAAGATTTTTGTGTCTATAACAAGCTACATATTGGTTTATTGCATTAATTTCCCGACGCTTGCATTAATAAGTAAAATTTCAAATTTAGATATTTCAGAGCTTACGGTATCGGAGAGTATAAGCCGCATAGTATGTTTGTTTATTACAAAATTGATGTATTTTGCTGCAATACAATTTATCTTATGGATACGTAAGAAAGAAAAATACTACTTCAATTTAAATGAATGGATAATTATTGTTTCTGTTTTTTTAATGACCTTACTCATCGGACTTGCAATGTATATAATTATTATAAACGAAGGAATCAGCGATTATATTTATCTTGCGTCAACTCTTTTATTATCTGCATTGGATATAATTATTTTTGTATTTATGAGAAAAATGAACATTTCAAGCAAAAAGGAACGAGAAAAAGAATTACTGCAGGTTCAGCTTGCACAGCAGCAAAATGAAATGCGGCAATTAGAGCAGCAGTATCAGGAAATATCTGTACTCAGACATGATTTCAGAAACAGCATTGATTGCATTGCAAGAATGATTCAACAGAATAAACAGGAAGATGCTTTAAACTATGCAGAGCAATTAAAGAAAAGAAAAATCGGAAAATTGCAGACCCATATTGAATGCTCCAGTTCTGTAATGAATGCGGTCATTAACTCAAAATTCAGCGACGCTCAGGAATATGGTATTGAAACTTCGTTCAGAATGGTAGTGCAAATTCCGGAAAATCTTGAATTTGATATAAGCATAATTTTATCGAATCTTCTGGATAATTCGATAGAAGCCTGCCGTCATAACGAAGTACAATCTCAAATTATTCTGGCAGTTTCAAAGTTTGGCGCATACTATCAGCTGCTAATAAAAAATACGATAGAGAATTCTGTTCTGCAGCATAATAAACATTTGAAAACGATTAAATCCGAAAAAAACGAACATGGATGGGGGTTAAAATCCATAAAAGATATTGTAGAAAAACATCAGGGAATGATGGATATTTATGAAGAAAACAATGAATTTTGTGTAAGCGTGCTGTTAAAAGAAGGCATATAATTGCATTTCGGGCACAAAATCTGCATTTGGGGTACAAAACATTGACTTATGCTATAATAAGCGGTAATATTTACTTAAAGCAATAAATAAGTAAATATTACTGCTTTTTTGTTGTAATAACCCATCATGAGAGAGGAAGTGAAAAAGATGGAGAAGATGAAAAAATCGATACTTAAGAAGCTTGCATCAGCAAGTAAGTATGCAGCCGTAAAGGCAGCAGGTTCGACATCATGGGGCGGCTGTCATCAGCCGAAGGAGCCTGAAGCAGTAAGAAAGCTTCGCAAGTCCTGATTAACAGAAGAAAAATTTACAGACAACAATTAAGAGAATGCTGTCATAACATAAAATCCTCTGATTCTAAGCATAAATTCAACATATGCATTCTCTTGATTAGTTATTCAGAAGGAGGAAGTTAATGAACAAAAAACTAAGCAGGATAGTAGCCGGCGCACTGTCCGTCATGTTCGTAGGACAGGTAATGATCTACGGCGACGGCAGTTCCCAAGGTATCGCCCATGCGGAAACAATTGCAGGAATAAAGGAATCCCTGCAGCTTTCTGAAAATGCTGACGAGCTTGCGCAGGAATTTGAAGACGCCATAGACGGTCTGGGTGAAGTAGAATATTTCGGTTCGCCTGAATCCGGCATCATGATGATGAACGAAACCGAAGAAAGCGATATCAGTTTTGCAGAGAATCTGACCATAACAGGTAAAGTACAGAAGGGTGTTGTCAGCGGTCATACCGCATTGGATGACACTCATATTTTTGTACGTATTTTCAATGGAAACTGGGAGGAGATCAACAGTGTAGAAGTTGCTGACGGCAATTACTATACGGTTTCAGCAAGCGGCTCCGACGTATATCATGTAAAGTTCGAGTGCGACGGATATCTGCCATTTTACCTCAAAGATTTCGGCACAGGAAAATTTCAGGTAGGTTCAGGCGATTCACTGGACACCGTTACTCTCGTTCCCGGAGATACTACATGGAATGAGGATAACGCAAATCAGTGGAGCGACGATGTGATCAATGCTGCTGATTCAGCGTATGTTCAGAGCTGTCTTGGAGCGACCCGCGGCGACAGCGATTTCAATCCAAGCATGGACGCTGACGGCGATAATGTCATAAGTCAGGCTGACCTCAACGCATTCTGTGATTTTTATGATAGCCTTGACGACGATGAATATTACGAGCTTCCGCAGAGTGTTCAGGATCTTGACATTAATCTCGACGGAGTTATCAACGATACTGACTACGAGCTTTTAGAAGCTTCAGGCGCAAGCGAGGAAGAATTAGCAGCGTTTCAAAGCGAGCTTAATGGAGCTCGTCAGCCGGATACATGGGTTTACATATACAACCATGAAATGACAGGAGACGTAATCGTAAATAAGGAAGATTACGAACAGGGACTTGCAAAAATAAATGCGGATGCACAGAAACGAGGCCGTTCCGAAAATTATTTTGAATACATGGACAAGGACAACAACGGTACAATTGAAAATGCTGATGTTTCGTGGTTTACAGCAGCATATTCAGCCTCCGGCGACCTTGACTGGGATCATGCATTCAAAAGAAATCTGAAAGTACTTGCAAGCGGAGCATTCCCCTACAGCTTCAATCTTCACGATACAAATCTTGACCTGAACGGCTGTACCATAAGCGTTGCGGACTGCATGTCGTTCACAACCGATATGCCGCAGTTCTGGTCGGGCAACGGAGCAACTCTGAACGTTAACGGCGGTAAGCTGCTGATTCAGAATAATCTTGTATTCAGAACAGCTTCTCCTGACGGCTGGGGCGGCAGCACAGGACAGTTGATGAACTTAAACGGCGGCGAGGTTTACATCGGCAACTGCTTCGATTTCGGTCAGGCAAACTGCTACGACACAATTCTGATGACAAACGCTGACGACAGGCTGTATGTTGGCGGTAACTGGACATACATAACTCTTCAGGACATGGAGGGAAAATGGACGGCAGGACAAATCCGCTTTGCGGGACCTACATGGCAGGTAAATGAGCTTTCCGGCGATAAATCAATCTATTCCTCCGGTCAGCATATTATCATTTTCGGATATGAGGGTGGAAAGCAGACAATTCTCTGGGACAATCCGGAAACATATATCGATAATGAGGACGGCAGCTACAATACGGAACGCCGTTTAAATTTTGACTATGAATATGGTATCCTTGTAACAAAGGAATTTACCGAAGAAAACTTCTGGTTCAGACCATGGTGGAGACCATACGATCTTCCCGATTACACACTCTACCGCAAGGGTTGGGAAATCGGCGACGGCGTACATATTGCAACGGGTAACTATACCAAATCCTTCACCGATCTGAGTATAGCATCACCGGGCGTTAAATCTGATTTTGTGCGTACATACAACTCCATGAGCGATGAAGAAGGCTCATTCGGTATCGGCTGGGATTTCAATATTGACGTCAGCAAAATAGTGATTCCTGCACAGGGTTACTATCAGGTAGTGCTCCCTGACGGCTCTAACACCACGTTTAAGGACGACGGCAACGGTGGATTCGAGTGTCTGAACGCTCACAGCACCATGACAAAATCGGGCAATGAGTATACAATTACGAACGCCGCACAGTCTAAGTATCACTTCAATTCCGACGGCGAGCTTGACTGGGTTAAGGACGCAAACGGCAACACACTCACAATCTCAGAAAAGTCAAATAATCAGAGAATTGTAACTGATTCCACAGGCAGAACTTACACAATTCAGTACAAGGATGTTAATGGACATAATCGTATTGAAAGCATTTCTGATGATGATTCCGAAAGCAACAGAATTGTAACTTATGATTACAACAATGATGCTCAGCTGATTTCTGCAACAAGCGTATCCGGCGGAACTGAAACCTACGAATACGACGGAAACGGCAGACTTTGCAAAATCACAAACTGCTATGACGAGGTTACAGATACGATCGTTTACAATGACAACGGATCTGTAAATTATCTCATAAATTCCGCAGGACTCAAGCAGGAATATACCTATGACAAGGCGTTCAAGCAGACAGGTCTCAAGGAATTTGACGGCGATAAACTCGTAAAAACTTTCACTTACGATTATGATGAAAAGTATGCAGTCAAGACAAATACTGTTGAAACCGACAGTCGGACGTATGAGGTCGACAAAATTACCTACAATATGATTGACGATGAAAACAAGTACGACGAGATGTCCGAAAGCGTCGATATCATGGGCAATACTACTAAGTATGAGCGTGATAATAACGGAAACGTTACCAAACAAATCAACCCCGACGGCACATATGCTTTAGCACGCTACAATGATAAAAACATGCCGCTGGTTCAGGTTGACGAGAGCAAAAATGTTGTAATTAATGAGTATGATGAATCGGGCGTAAATGTTCTGAAAAAGTATCAGAGCCTGAGTCCTGTTTCTAATGCAGACGCAATTGCACAGAGCAGTTACAATCTTGCAGATGTAATTTATTCCGATTACGCAATGACCGTTTACACATATTATCCTGCAAGTGAAACAGCTTCAATTGCAGGTCTTGTCCGCACTATTACTGACCCTGAAGGGAATGTTACGGAGTACACTTACGGCACTTCCGGCAACGCAAAGGGACTTCCCATTAAAAAGACCATCAAGGACGGAAATACTGTTGTAAACACTGTAGAGTATGAGTACAATTCACAGCTTCAGGTCTCGAAGGAAACCACAAGCGTTGACATTGCAAACAACGTTTATGCAGTAAAGGAATACGAATATGACAAGTTCAACAACGTCACAAAGATCAGCGACTATGGCACAGGCTCAACAGCTGCTGTTACCATCACGGAATACGACAAGCTCAGCAGAAAGACAGCCGAATATTCGCCTAATTATTCTGCCGACAAGAGTTGCGGAACTCTTTACACTTACTACCCAAGCGGCGCAGTTAAAACGCAGACCAACGCACTTGGCAATGTAACTTCTTTCAAGTATGACGCTTATGGAAATGTTACTGAGAAAACCAATCCTGACGGCACAATAAATATCGTTGAATACGACGGTTTGCAGCGTGAAAAGGCAACGTATTTCAAGGCAAATTCGGAAAGCGCAAATCAGATTCTGACGGAAACATCTTACGAATTCGTAAAGAATTACGGCTTTGATATTTATACATCTCTTGACAGCTCTTCTTCCCACTCATGCAGCGGACTGAGAACAATCAAAACCACCTACATCACGGCTGAAAAACAGGTTGTTACCGAAGCTCTTGCCGATTTCAGAGGCAATCCTGTCACTGAAAAAACAAACGGAGAAACCAAGCGTACAAGCGCATATTACGCAAACGGTCAGCTTGTCCGTCAGACAGATGCTTTGAACAACACTACAAAATATGAGTACAACAAGCTTAACAAGCTGACTAAGACATATACTCCGTTCGATACTGAAAACGGTACTGTAAGATACTCTGTTACAGAAAGTCAGTACGACAAAAACGGAAATGTAATCAAGACAATCCAGACTGTTGATACAGGCAAAAACAGCGTTACTCAGAATCAGTACAACGCTATGGGACTGCTTGAAAAGGTAACTCTAAGCGATGGTACTGTAACCGGCGAGAAAAATATTTCAAAGTATTTTTACAACAATGCCGGAGTGCAGGTTAAAATGTACACGGGCATGTCTTCCGAAAATGATACTTCATATCTGACAACAAATTATGAGTATGACAGCTGGTTGAGACCGGTAAGAACAACCGACAGCACAGGCTATAATTCAGGCACTATCACATACGACCTAAATGGTAATGTTCTTACAAGCACAGACGCTAACGGCAATGTCACAACTAATACTTACGACGCACTCAACCGTGTGCTTACTTCAAATACGGTCAACACAAGCGATTCTTCCAAGAATGTCAGCAAGTCGTATACTTATGATAGTATGGGTAGAATCACTCAGACAGTAAGCAACGGATTAACCAAAACTTGCATTTATGACTCGCTGGGAAGAATATATACTGAAAGTGAGTATGATAATAACGGTTATTCAGTATTCAGAGGATATTTCTATGAGGGCATTTCTCAGTATTTAAGAGAAGAACTTACGGGTCAGTACCATTTGCTGCTGTATTCAGATAAGAACTATGAATACGACAGCGAAATGCGTATCGTTAAGGTCAAGGAGAGCGGCTCTGAAACTGTTTCATATACCTATGATGCAAACGGCAATAAGAAAACTGAAACTCTTGCAAACGGCGTAGTTTCGACCTACACCTACAACAACGCAAACAGAATTACAAATATCGTAAACAAATCCGGCAATACTGACATATCGAGCTACGAATATTCATATTATCTTGATGGTTCTGACGCTTGCAAAGTGCGCAATGAAAATGGTATAATAGAGACTACGGAATATGAGTATGACGGTCTCAAGAGACTGACAGAGGAATCTGTTGCAATTGGAAACAGCACAGATACCTACGCATACGAGTATGACGATTACGGCAACCGTTCAAAAATGACTGCTGCCGGTTCTGAGAAATATGTAACCGAGTACAGCTACAGCGATTCCAATGGCAACTACACTGCCCTTCTTCAGAAGGAAGTTAAGACTGTTGAAGGTGAGGAAAATCTGCTTGATCTTACAAGCAACGTTAAGCAGACGGTTTATACCTACGATGCTAACGGCAATCAGATTACAAAAACTTCTGAGGGTAAGACTGAAACTAATACATACGATGGTTTAAATCAGCTTATCGGCTTTACTGACGGTGAAACAACTGCAAGCTACAAGTACAATGCAAGCGGTCTGCGCTATGAAAAGACTGTTGACGGTCAGACTATTAATCATGTCTGGGATGGAAGCAAGCAGATTGTTGCAGATGTTATTGACAACCAGTTCTATGAGGCTGACTGCTACATCAGAGGTACAAATCTTGTTGCAAAGTACAATTACTGCAATGGTAACAAGTCAGAGTATACCTACTATACGCAGAATGCTCATGGCGATGTTGTTAATCTTACAAATGCCGAGGGTGCTGTTGTTAAGAGTTACAAGTACGATGCTTTTGGTGTGGAGAAGGATATCGTTGATTCGGATACAAATGCGTTCCGTTACTGCGGGGAATATTTCGATGCTGAAACGGGTACGATTTATCTGAGAGCAAGATACTATAATCCTTCAACGGGTAGATTCATCTCAAGAGATAGTTATGTGGGCAAGCTGAATGATCCTCTTAGTCTTAATTTATATACCTATTGCAGAAATAATCCTATTAGGTTTATCGATCCGAGTGGGCATATAACAGTTAATTCTCAATGGGATTGGGCATATTATGTCGCAAAAGGCGATATTAATTATGAATATGACGGTGGCAATGGTGATGTTGCTCAAAGAGCTCAAAATATTCTAACATATAGTAGAGCTTCTGCTGCTGAGAGAGTAAAAATGAAAAAAAATAATCAAAGTAATCCAACTAAAATATCTGATAAAGGAGCTGAACTTCTTATTTCTTTAGAAGTTGGTGTCTTTGAGGGAGATAAAATTATGATGGAAGATTTAAATGATGGAGGAATAACAATAGGGTTTGGT
>ENA-UONY01002590-UONY01002590.1-human-gut-metagenome-genome-assembly--contig:-CS9-NODE-2590-length-12488-cov-5.358481_pt1 | contig 12488 bp, 10 predicted proteins | sample MGYA00242465_ERZ724012 | MGnify/ENA metagenome assembly ERZ724012 | reverse complement strand
AGTCTGCTCCATACCTGAATTGAAGGACAGCAACCTATTTACGATTTTAACGCTCGAAAAGGGGCAATTTGTGGGCGGGTCTGTTTTCAACTCGCGCTGCACATTTAGGGAAAATCTGATTTTGATGAGCGCAAATCCCGTGGCGCTGGATTACATCGCATGGGAACTTATAAACAAGTACCGCTCGATGAATAAATTCGATAGAATCGAACCCATGCCGGCTCTCTTAAACTACTGCAAAGAATTGAAAATCGGCGATTGGGATCCGCGCGCCGCCAAGCGCACGCGCCTGCCTCTGAGACGCAAATAATATTATGCCAGACGATATTTTTGACATTGTAGATTCAAACGACACCGTGGTAGGATCCGCGCCGCGGTCAATCGTCCACCGCGAGCGCCTTATGCACAGGGCGGCGCACATATTGATTTTTTGCAACGTCGGCGGGAGAAAAAAGATACTCTTGCAGAAGAGGTCTATGTCGAAAGACTCCTATCCAGGGCGCTACACGACGTCCTGCTCGGGGCACGTGGACTCCGGCGAAACCTACGACGAAGCGGCGTTCCGCGAACTGAGCGAGGAAACCGGCGTCGTCGCAAGCGTTGCCGACATGCGCAAAGTGGGCAAAATCAAAGCTTGCGCACGGACGGGCAATGAATTTACCTTTGTGTACGAAATGGAAATACCGGAATCGACGGCGTTTAAATTTTCCCCGGACGAGGTTGAATCGCTCGAATGGGCGGACGTCGCCGATTTTGAATCGGAGCTTTCCCAACACCCTGAAAATTTTACGCCGGCCTTCGCGTGCGTCTATGAATTCTACAAAGCCTCCGGACGCGCCGGCAAACGAGAATAACAAATTCAAAATAAATGAGCAAAACAAGAGTAAGATTCGCACCAAGCCCGACGGGCTTTTTCCACATCGGAAGCGCAAGAACCGCGCTTTTTAACTGGCTTTACGCGCGCCATACGGGAGGTACATTCGTCCTTAGAATCGAGGACACAGACAAGGAGCGCAACGGCGAGGAATACCTAAACGTGCTAAAAGACGGCATGAAGTGGCTTGGGCTCGATTGGGACGAAGGCCCGGATGTGGGCGGAAACTACGGCCCGTACTTTCAGAGCAAGCGCGACGACATTTATAAAAACTTTCTCGAAATACTGAGGAAAAAAGGCAGGGCATACGACAAGGACGGCGCGGTCTTTTTCAAAGTTTCCGGGGAGAAACAGGTGCTGCACGACGCCGTTTACGGCGACGTCGAGCGCTTAGAGGAAAAGGATTTCCCGATATTCCGCTCAAACGGCACGCCCGTATTCCACTTTGTGAATGTAGTGGACGACATCTGCATGGAAATAACAAACGTAATCCGCGGGCAGGACCATTTAACAAACACGAACAAGCACATAGAGTTGTTTAAAGCTTTCGACGCTCCGCTCCCGCAATTCGCCCACATTCCGCTGATACTAAAAACCGACGGCCACGGAAAAATGAGCAAGCGCGACAGAGGCGCGCTCATAGAGGAGTACCAGCAGAAGAATTTTCTTCCGGCGGCAGTCAGAAACTATCTGTGCCTGCTCGGCTGGAATCCCAAAAACGACAAGGAGATTATGGACATATCGGAAATAATCGAGCTGTTTGATTTCCACGGGATAGTAAAAAGCAACGCGCGCTTCGACGAGCGCAAAATGGCGCATTTCAACACGGAGCACATCCGCGCGCTTCCGGCGGCCGAATTTGTAGAATTGGCAAAAAAAGCCGTAAAAACGGAGTCTGACATAGATATGGGCGGCGACGAGGCTTATGTGGAAAAAGTTTTCGCCCTATGCCAGCCGAAAGTTGCAAACATGGAGAGCTTTCCCTCGATGGTGAGGTTTTTCTTTGACGACAACTTCCCGTTCGACGAAGCCGCGCGCCAAAAGGTCTTTAAGAAGGGCGACCCGCTTGCGAGGCTTGCGGAGCTTGAAAGTTTTATGGGAAATATCGAGGATTTCTCTCACGATAGCATTTATGCGGCGATAGCGGCAGAGGCCGAGAAGCGCGGTTTAAAAACTACGGAATATTTTCCGATTTTAAGATATGCCGTTTCCGGAATGGCGGGCGGCCCGGACTTAATGCCGGCACTCGAAATTTTGGGAAAGGAGCGCGTTATGAAGAGAATTCGCGCATTTCCCCGCAGCTAACGGCGGTGGATAGCGCGGAAGGCAATGCGGGCCGACTTATGGCTTGCATTTGCCCTAAAAATCTTTGAAAATCGCTTAAAAATATTGGGCGCGGCGTTTGCGGCGCGCCAGCCGCATAAGACATAGAATTTGAAATTTACGACTGGAACTCTATCATACTGGGATTGTTGGCTACATGCCTCTTTGCCGAGTGCATAATATTGCTCGTCAGGGTAAATTCCCTAAAAAATTCCATGCGAACTGAGTCCGAAAAAATCCGCACGGACGAAAAGCTCAAATACGAAAAAAAGAACAACGAACTCGAAATGCTCTATAAAGAGCGCGAGATAGAGCTTAAAAGCGAGTATGAAGATCTGCTGTCAATGGCGAAGGCCGCCAAGCGCGAAGAGGAAGAGAAGATAGCCGACCTCAACGCAAAAATCCGAAACGCAAAGTTTGCGGCCTCCCGCGCGGAAGCCGAGTACGCAAGGTATTCGGCAGTCAGGGAGGAATACCGCAAGTCGGCGGACCGCTATGCGGTAAAACTTGCGGGGCTTGCAAACCTCGACGTTGAAAAATTGAGAGAGGAGGCAAAGCGCGAAGTCCAAAAAAAATGCATCGAAGACCTCTCTTTATATAAATCCGAACTTTTGGAGAAATCCAAGCGCGAGATAGACAACAAGGCGCAGCGGATTCTCGTTGACTCAATGCAGAGGATTGTTCCCCAGCTTCCGCAGTCGCTTACAGTGTCCATGGTTAAAATCCAGGACGAGGCGATGAAGGGGAGAATGATAGGGAAAGAAGGCAGAAATATAAGGTCGTTCGAATCCGAAACAGGCACGACGCTCGTGATAGACGAAACGCCCGATTACGTGTTTGTCTCGTCATTCAACCCCGTGCGAAGGGAGATTGCGAAAATGGCGCTTGAATCGCTCCTCGCCGACGGGCGGATAAATCCGACCACAATAGAGCAGGCTGTTGCCGCCGCAAGGCGGGAAATAGAGGACAAAACTTTCTCCTATGGGGCGGAGGCGCTGGATTCGCTCGGCATTACGAGGGTTGCGCCTGAATTGACGGCGCTTTTGGGCAAGCTAAACTTCCACTCCTCGCTGAATCAAAATACGCTTGAGCATTCAATCGAGACGGCGTGTCTTGCGGGGCTGATAGCCTCGGAAATAAACTGCGACGTAATGACTGCAAAGCGCGCCGGGCTCTTCCACGATATCGGCAAAGCCGTGTCCGACCAAAATTTGTCGCATGCGAAAGCCGGAGCCGCCCTGCTCTTAAAATACGGGGAAAGCCCAGATGTCGTAAATGCGGTTGAAGCGCACCATTCGGAGGTGGAGGCAGAAAGCGTTTATGCAATAATCGTGCAGACCGCAGACGCCCTTTCGGCAACCCGCAGGGGGGCGAGAATGGAAGCTACCGAAGGATATATAAAGAGGGTAAAATCACTCGAAGGAATAGCGCTCTCTTTTGAAGGCGTCGCAAGCGCGTACGTTTTGCAGGCGGGCAGGGAATTGAGGGTAATGGTATCCCCCGACGCAGTAAACGACATCGAGGCCCACGAAATCGCGAAAAAAATCCGCGAAAAAATAGAGCAGAGCGTGGACAACTCTTTCCCCGTAAAAATCACGCTTGTCAGAGAGCGCAGATATACCGAATTTTCTGGTGGAGCCGGGTAGTTTTTCGGACGATTTATGGACAGAAGAAAATTTGTAAAAATAGCGGGGGCATGCGCGGCGGCTGCGATTGCAGCCCCGTCAATTTTCGCGGATGGCGCAAGGTCTGGGTTTGAGCGCATATATGCGAAAACCGACTCCAAGAAAAACCCTCCAATCCCCAAAGGCAAACGTTCTTCGGGCGGATTGGACTATATTAGATTGGACGACGACGCCGACGGAATACTTTTTAAATTCCCCAAATTTGCCGACAGGCTGAAAAAATTTAAGAACCCCTCATTAAAACTGTCGCTTGGCAACGCGCTTGAAAACCGTTGCAGTTTTGCGCTTTTTGCGCGCTCGGCAAAAAATGGCAGAATTTTCTCTAAACTTGAAGTCGTAAACTTGTTCGGCTTCCAAATTGTGCGCTTGGATATTCCCGTTTCAGAGGCGGCAGAAATTGAGGAGTACGGGCTGGTTGTCACATATACGCCGATAGAGGTGAAAGACGCAGAAGTCAGGAAGGGCGAGCCGGTGTGTTTCTTTGCGGAATCCGCCGCAAAGACGCTCGGAGCGCATGCGCCGCATTTGCTTGCGTACGATGCAGAATACTATGTACGCAAGGCCTTTTACACGAATCTGCGCTCGATAGACTCGATTCTTCCGTTCGGCTGGATGAGCGGCTGCCAGACCGAGGGGTTGCGGGAGCTTGCGGAATCGGGGGATGCTGCGGCGGCTGACGCCCTCAAATTGCACCTAAACTTCTTCCTCGACGACAAAAAGGGCGTAGTGTTCAACGATCCAGAAGCGCATCTGTGCGAAAACGGAAAATTCCATTCCGTCGAGGATTTTCTGCCTTTTGTTGCAATCGGAAAATTATATCCGAACCACAAGTCCATAAAAATGTTTTTGGACTGGGCCGAGCCCCAAATAAAATACCTTTCAAATAAAAAGCCGGCAGACCGCTTTCTAAGCACCGAGGGCTGCTATACATACGCATATCCGCTTATGCAGATTGCGATAAACCGCAGGGACGCGGGGCTTGCCCAGACTGCTCTCGACGAAATTTGCGCGAGAATTGAAAGGCTTGTGGCGCCTGACGGCGGCATCTCCCAAAACGCCCCAGCAAATAAAAAGCCCGCAATGAGGAATTGGGGAAGGGGAATCGCATGGTTTATGCTCGGCATAGTCCAAACAATGCGCTCCCTAGAAAATTCTCCGCTTAAAAGTGAAAAATTTGACGGAGTAGATTTAATTAAGAAAACAATCGCGGACTCCTCAAAATACATAAAAAAATTTCAAGGGGAAAACGGCGCGTGGTCTTGCTTCATAGACGACGAAAAAACATTGTTGGAAACGTCCGGGTCTGTTGGGATTGCGGCGGCCTTCGCGCTCGCGGCGGAAGCAGGCTTCATAGACTCCTCTTACATGGGGCTCGCCGAAAAGACGCTTAATTGGTTTATGGATAGGCAGAATATCGAGCCCGACGGATTCTCAAAAAATGTCACCCAATCAAACCGCATAGGCAACGCATTCCAGCGTTCCGGATACCGCGTTATAATGCCGATTTCATCGGGGCTTGCAGCCCAGATAATAGGGGTAATGAGGCGCGCGGGCTAACCTTTTTCTTAATGCGCGCTTAAGACGCAAATTTTTTTGTAAATTATAGTTTTTTTTTAAAGGCACTAAAAAAAACGCCCCGAAAATCGGGGCATTTTTTGTATTTTAGAAAATATTGGAAACGGCGCAGATTTTTATATGCGTAAGCAGTTGAATATTTTTTGCATTCGCAATACGCATCAAAAATTTTTAAAGAGAATTTGTAAGGCAATACGCCTTGTCTAAAAACGCGCTTTACCAATGCGCGGAAGCGTTAGCTGTCGCCACCTGAAAAAGCTTCAATCAGTTATTTGAGAGCGGCGCGGGCTTAAAAAATTTACTGCCATGCGCCGCCCTCAAGCGGAAAAAAATTAAAATTTTACGGCTTTACCTTTGCGAGAATCTCATTCATGCGCTTTGCCATTGTGCGCGGATTTTCGAGCAATCCCGCGGCGAGAAGGGCGTTGTCGTAAAGCTGTTCGAGAACGAGCTTTGCAAGGTCGGGGCTCGATTTGCGGAGCTCGTCAAGGTTCTTTATGACGTCGCTTTTCGTGTTTATTTCAAACTTCACGATGGGAGCGGGCATCTTTGAGTCCGGATTCATCGCGCGGAGCATCATTCGCATCTGGGGAGTAAGGCTGTCGGCGTTGAGAGCTGCTGCCGGGCTGTCAACAAGCCTGCCGGACGTCAGGACTTCCGAGGCTTTTTCGGAGCCAAGCGTCTCTTTTATCCAATTTTTTAGCTCTTCCGTTTCTTCTTTTGAAAGCGCTTTTGATTCGTCTGCTGATTTCGGAGCCTCAGGGAGTGTAAGCTCTGCCGAGTCTATCGATACAAAGGGTTTGCCTTCAAATTCTCCAAGGTTGCCAACGAGGAACGTGTCAATCGGCTCATACATAAACAACACTTCTATTCCGCGCGAAGTAAACGCTTCTAGATACGGACCGCTTTCTATAGCCGCTCTGTCCTGAGCCGTGGCATAAAATATCTCTTTTTGCCCGTCCTTCATTCTTGAAACATAGTCGTCAAGCCCCGCAAGCTCTCCGGGTTTCTGGACGCTCGACTCAAACCTCAGCAGTTTGGAGAGTTCGCCGCGGTTCTCAAAGTCAGTTGCGGCGCCTTCCTTAATGAATGCTCCAAAGTTTTTAAAGAATTTAGAGTACTTTTCGGCGTCCGTCTTTGCGATGTCCGACAGGTGCTTTATAAACCTCTTTAATACGACTCTGCCAAGCTTGCGCACGAGGGCCGAATCCTGCATGCTTTCGCGGGAGATGTTAAGCGGAATGTCGGAGGAATCGATAACGCCCTTGACAAAGCGCATCCAATCAGGGAACAAGTCTTTCGGCTGCGAGTCGATTAGAACCTTTTTGCAGTATAGGGATACGTCGCACTCAGTCTTTCCAAACCCGAGGCGCTCGGGATTAGTAGCGGGAATATATATTAAGGCGTTCAGCTCAACTGGGGCATCGGCCTTAAAGTGCAGGTAGTCTATCGGATTTTCAGTCGAGTGCGAGTGGAATTTGAAAAATTCGTCGTAGTCCTCCTTTTTGAGTTCCGATTTGGATTTTAACCAAATAGCCTTGTGGGTGCCGATTTTTTCGCCGTTAAGCTCAATCGGGAAGTCCACATACGCGCTGTATTTTTCGAGAATGGATTTTACACGCCAAACTTTCGAGAATTCGTCGCATTCCTTTTTGAGTTTTGCGACTATTTTTGTGCCGCACTCGGTTTTATCGAAGTCCTCTATCGTGAAATTTTCTGAGCCGTCGCAACTCCAGTGGTGGCCCTTGCCGTCTTCGCCGCAAGTATAGACGTCAACCTTGTCGGAAACCATAAATACGCTGTAAAAGCCGACTCCAAACTGTCCGATAAGCCCTTCGCTCAGGTTGCCCTTAGCGGCTTTTATTGCCTCCACAAACGATTTCGAGCCCGAGTGGGCGATTGTCCCGAGATTCTCTACAAGCTCTTCGCCGGTCATGCCGACGCCGCGGTCTTCGATAGAGAAAGTGTTCTCTTTTTCGTCGAGAGTTATTGAAATTTTAAAATCGTCGTTGGAAACGGGTTCATCTTTTGAGAGCTTGCTGTATCGGAGCTTTCCCGAGGCGTCGGAAGCGTTTGAAACAAGCTCTCTTACAAATATTTCCTTGTCGGTGTAGAGCGAGTTTATTACTATGTCTAATACCTGTTTTACCTCTGCTTTGAATTTATATTCCATATATTAATTATTTTTAAAAATCTGTTGTCTTTCGGACATAATAAAATTAATCGTCTTAAAAGAAAAAATTTAAATACTCGTATATATAAAAATGAACGGCGATTCAAAAGATTTTTTTAAAGTATATTTTGCGGGGGAGCTTTTCACGCACAAGGATTTACTCGGCAACGCAATGCTAGCGGAGGCTCTGTACGCATGCAGCGGCGGGAAATTCCGCTGTCTGCTTCCGCAAAACCTTGAACAGCGCAAATTCCAGCCTAAGCGCATTAGGGACGAAGACATACTGGGGCTGCTCGAGTGCGACTTTGCAATATTTAACTACGACGGCCAAGAGCTCGACAGCGGAACAGTTGTTGAATTTATGCTCGCAAAATTCGCCGACATTCCCGCGCTCTTAATCCGCTCGGATTTTAGGGGCGGCGGCGACTGCGTCGCGGAATCCCAATCCCTGCCGTGGAACCTGATGACCTCATTCTACCCGCGCACGGAAGTATTGATTTTTAACGCGGCAGAACTCTACAAAAACGCGGTATCCGAATACTACGCGAAGGAAAACTCCACATACACATCCGCATCAAACGGCTTTGAGTGGGCAAAGATTTCCGTTTCAAAAATGGCGTCAAAAATATCTGAGGCGCTCGAAAGGCTCTCAAAAATTCCTCCTGTGCTACCAAGCCAGAGCGCAAAATGCGTCTATGAATGGCTTGCGACATTCCCCGACTTTTGCGCACCGAATGCGCGCGAACGCATCGCCGCCGCATTCGAAAAGAAAATCTCCAAAAAAATGCTCTAAAAATAAAATGATGTTGAATTGGATCAAAGAATCGACATTATATGAAGGAATATGTCCGACATTTGCAGAAAACTATTAAGCGGCAACGAAGCCATCGCACTCGGCGCGCTCCATTCCGGCTGCGCGCTCGGCGTGGGATACCCCGGCACCCCGTCGACTGAAATTCTCGAAACATTTTCCATTCTCGGCGGAAGCGCGGAATGGGCTCCAAACGAAAAAGTCGCGGCGGAGGTCGCGCTCGGGGTTGCCTTCGCTGGCTCAAACTCCCTGGTGACAATGAAGCACGTCGGCTTTAACGTCGCCCAGGACCTCTTTTTCACAGCCTCATACAGCGGAGTGCAGGGCGCAATGGTCGCAGTAGTTGCCGACGACCCCGGCATGGCTTCGAGCCAAAACGAGCAAGATACCCGCTCTCTCGCCTTTGCGGGCGGGCTTCCGGTTCTCGAGCCCGCCGACTCGCAGGAGGCGTACGACTTTACTAAACTCGCCTTTGAATATTCCCGCAGATGGTCAATCCCATTTATAATAAGGACAACTACCAGGATTGCCCACAGCAATACGATAGTCGAATATCCAGAAACCTCTCTAAAATTGCCGAAAGCCGAGTTTGTGCGCGACATTCCCGCGCGAGTAATGGTTCCCGGCCATGCCAAACCCGCGCATAAAAAACTCCGCGCAAAATTAGCCGAAATGCTAAAATTCAACGAGCAGGAAGGCCCGAATGTCGCGATAGACGGCGATAGCGACGAGCTTTGCATAATATCCTCCGGAGTTGCGTTCCAGCACGCCCGCGAAGCGGCCCCCCATGCCGGAATTTTTAAGGTGGGCCTTTCAAATCCGCTGCCTGTCTCAAAAATAGCCGAGTTTGCAAAGAAATACAAGAGGTGCGTGACCGTCGAAGAAGGAGACCCTTACCTCACGGACAGGCTGCGCGCCGAAGGAATAAATGTGGAGCCCCGCGCCGAGAAATGGCGCTTTGGCGAATTGAGCGTCGATAAAGTCAAGGCGCAGCTTGACGGCAACCTCGAATACGAGCCGCCCGTTTACAAATCAAAGCCGCCGCAGCTCTGCAACGGCTGCCCGCATGTTTTCAGCTTTAAGCCGCTCGTAAACCTAAACTGCATCGTAGCAGGCGATATAGGTTGCTACACCCTCGCTGCAATGAAGCCAATCAGCGGAATGGACACACAAATTTGCATGGGGGCCTCAATAGGCATGGGAATAGGGCTCAGAAAGGTCCTTCCGGAGGAGCAGGCGAGAAAAGTCGTAAGCGTTATCGGCGACAGCACCTTTATGCACAGCGGGCTTACAGGCCTGCTCGAAATGGTTTACAATCCGCCGGCTACGGGCCATGTAGTCGTGGTTGTGGATAACTCGACGACGGCTATGACAGGCCAGCAGGAACACCCCGGAACGGGAAGAAAACTCGACCACTCGCCGGCTTACGCAGTCTCGATAGAAGATGTCGCAAAAGCCATAGGTGTGCAAAACGTCGTCGTTTTCAAACCTGTGACGGAAGGCGAAAAATTCCAAAAATATCTCGAAGAAAAATTGGCCACAAACGAACTTACACTCATTATTCTGCGCCAGCCCTGCTTATTGGCGGCGGCGGGAATTGCAAAGAGAAAGGCCGCGGGGAAATAGCGCTATGCAAGATAAAATTACAAATGTCAGAATCGCCGGCCTCGGCGGCATGGGAGTCTTAAAGGCGTCGCTTATTCTGGGAGAGCTCCTGTTTGAATGCGGGTACGACGTCAAAAAAGCGGAGGTCCACGGAATGTCGCAAAGGGGCGGCTCTATATCAAGCGATGTGCGCTTCGGCAAAAAAGTTGTAAGCCCTATGATACCGGACGGAAAAATAGATTTTCTGCTGTCGCTCGCGCCGGAGTGGTCGGACACCCACATACAGTCGCTCGCGCCCGACGGCGTAGTCCTTTCGGCAAACTCCATCGACACTTCAAAATTGAGAAATGCGAAGGCCATAAATGTCGCTGTATTGGGCATGCTATCTAAAAAGCTCGATATCCCGCGCGAAAAATGGCTTGAAGTCCTTAAAAAATTCTTTCCGCAAAAACTCCACGACGCCAACGAATCCGCCTTCATACTCGGCGAAAACTCTATATAACTATGCATAACTGGAACGACATCAACGGTGACTTTCACACGGAAAGCGCTATGGACTTTCTCCCGCGTGAACAGCTAAGGCGCATACAGTCCCAAAGGCTCGCGGAAATAGTAAAGCTCGCTTACGAGCGCGTGCCGCTGCATAGAAAGAGAATGGACGAGCTCGGGGTCAAGCCCGCCGACATCAAGTCCATAGACGACATATCAAAACTTCCTTTTACCCAAAAAAGCGACCTTCGCGACACTTACCCGTACGGCCTATTCGCGGTCGATACGAAGGAGATTGTACGCCTTCACGCTTCGAGCGGAACTACCGGCAAGCCGATAGTAGTAGGCTATACGAGGGAAGATATGGACGCATGGGCGAGTTCGGTTCTGCGGTGCCTTGCGATGTTCGGCGTAAAGCGCGGGGATTTTTTGCAAAACTGCTTCGGGTACGGACTTTTTACGGGCGGAATGGGTTTGCACTGCGGAGCCGAGCGCATGGGCTGCACTGTAATCCCTGCCTCCGGCGGCAACACCGAACGCCAGCTTATGATTATGCGCGACTTCGGCACGACCGCAGTAAGCTGCACACCCAGCTACTTTATCCACCTCGTGGAGGAGGGCGAAAATAAATACGGAGTTGATTTCAAAAAACTTCCCCTAAAAATTGGAATATTTGGCGCGGAGCCGTGGTCGGAACATATGCGGCAGTTTATGCAAAAGCACACAAACATACGCGCGTTCGACATCTACGGGCTTTCGGAAATCGTCGGGCCGGGAGTCGGCGGAGAGTGCTGCGAACAAAACGGCCTGCACATACTTGAAGACAATTTTTATCCCGAGATAGTTGATCCGGATACCGGCATTCCGCTTCCCGACGGAGAGGAGGGGGAACTCGTGCTGACTACGCTCAACAAGCGCGCCATGCCGATTTTGCGCTACCGCACGCACGACATCACCTCAATAATAAATATGCCTTGCGCTTGCGGCCGCACTATCCGCAGAATCAGGCGCATAGGGCGCCGCAGCGACGACATGTTTATTATACGCGGGGTAAATGTATTCCCGTCGCAAATTGAAGTCGGGCTCATGCGGGTTGAGGAATGCACGCCGAATTACAGAATAATACTCGAACGCGAAAAAGACTTGGATACGGTGACAGTCGAAGTCGAGGTTGCCGAAAGCTGCTATGGCGACAGCGTAGCACAACTCGAAAGCCTCCGCAAAAAAATCCAGGCATCGATTGTCAATATAGTCGGCATAAGGGTCGAGGTAAAAATTGTGCAGCCGAACCGCATACCGCGCTCGGAAGGCAAAGCAAAGAGAGTTCTGGATAAACGCAACATATAACAACAGGATAGCGCCATGAGACTAAAACAAATATCGGTTTTCCTCGAAAATACTCCCGGACACTTGGAAGGAGTGTGCAAAGCCGTCGCCGACGCGGGTGTAAACCTCCGCACTATTACGATTGCGGAAACGAAGGAATACGGAATCGTAAGGGCGATAGTCGATAAGCCGGAGGAGGCTGCGGCAGCCCTAAAAGAAGCCGGTTTCTTCGCTAAAATAATAGAAGTGTTGGCTGTGGAAGTGGACGATACTCCGGGGGCGCTGCTTTCCATACTTAAAAAAGCGTCAGCAGCCGGATTAAATATAGAATACATGTATGCGCTTACCCGCCCGTTTAAAGACAAGCCAGTAATGGTAATGTCTTTTAAGGATATTGATACGGCGGAAAAACTATTGTCGTAATATGAAGACGCATACGGACGAATATAAAATTGTGGGGGTGACCCATCGCATTTTTTGGGTATTCGTATGCGTTTCTGTGCTTACAATAGTTTACTTCAATCTAATAGATTTAGAAGATTTAAAAAGGCTGACTTCAAAATTCCCGGAAATATCAAAGACAGTTAAACTCACCTTTTTGCATACCTATAAAGTGGCTGCAACGTT
>ENA-UONY01002589-UONY01002589.1-human-gut-metagenome-genome-assembly--contig:-CS9-NODE-2589-length-12493-cov-5.084258_pt1 | contig 12493 bp, 9 predicted proteins | sample MGYA00242465_ERZ724012 | MGnify/ENA metagenome assembly ERZ724012 | reverse complement strand
TCCTTTCTCCCCCGGGTGTTCCAAGTCCCCCTCCTTCTCTCCCGCCGCCGGCCAATATGGCGTATTCCATCCTTCTCCGACTGCCGCGGGCCCTCCCCGCGACATCCCCTGACCGGCGGAATATCATTCGTATTCCACCAATATTATATTACATTGAAAAGGAATGTTCTTCCACAAAACAGGAAAAAAAGTGTGCGTTTTCAATCAAAATTGAAAAAACAGTCGAAAAAGATGACGAAAGAAGCCGGCGTCCCCCATTTTTCGGGGGGGGAGAGAAAGACGGGGAGAGCCAATTCCACCGTTTCCGGAGCCGAATGGTCACTTATGGTGGAAAGTCACTCCGTACCCCTTCGGAGAGCGCGCTTTTTTATACACTTCCTCGGCCGCCCCCATCTGGTCATTCATCGCCTTGATGCGGTCGCTGTCACAGGGGTGGGTGCTCAGCCAGCTGCCGAAGAGGCCGCTCGATGAATTCGAACTGAAACGGCTCCAGAACTGCACCGCGGCACGGGGATTGTAGCCGGCTTCGGCCATCAGCAGCAGCCCGATCTGGTCCGCTTCGGATTCATTGCTCCGGCTGAAGGGGAGCATCACGCCGAGTTCGGTGCCGGTGCCGTACACGCCGTTGATCGTGTCGTTCTGAAACCCGACCGCGACGAGCAGACCGCCCAGTGACTGCAGATATCCCCAGGAGATCCGCTCGCCGCTGTGGCGCGCGATGGCGTGGGCAATTTCATGGGCGACGACGAAGGCCAGTTCCGCCTCGTTGTTCATGAGATCCATGATGCCGGAGTAGACCGCCACCTTGCCCCCCGGCAGGCAGAAGGCGTTCTGCGTGGAGCTCTCAAGCACCAGAAACTCCCAGTTGAAATCCTTCTGACCGGCGACTTCGACAATCGCCTTCCCGCACCGGGCAAGCGCCTGATTGTACTCGGCATTGGTCGAACGCGGATACTGCGCCTTGTATTCGGCGTAGGCCTCCTCCCCCAGACGGTTTTCGTAACTGGAACTCGTCAGCATCAACTGCGTGCGGTCGGTGACCGGAACCGAACGGCACCCCGTCAAAGCCAGTGTGCTCACCATGAGAGCGAAGAGGAGCAGCAGCCCCTGCCTGCTCCCGCGAAAAAACTGTACCACTTTCACCCGAACCATATTTCACGATCCTCCCGGAAAATCCCGATTATCCGGGCGATTACTATAGCCGGATTCCGCTCATTTGCAAGCGGAGCTCTCCGGCTCTCCCGTGAAAAAATTCCGGAAATCTTCAGTCCAGCCGGTTCTCATTTCCCGGCAAACAGGATCGGCAGCAGAGCGGTGATTTCCCCCTCCGCCTTTTCCAGTTCCGGCAGGATCGTGAAGTGGTTGCGGCCGCTCAGCGTGAAAGCGCCGCCGGGCAGGTGCGCCGCCGCCCGGAGCTGGGCGAAATCCCAGCTCTGCCGCTGCAATTCCGGCAATTCGGCCGAACCGCACACCGCGATCAGTCGCCGCCCGGAAAGCGGCCGGCGTTGAGGACTCAACCCCGCGACCTCCTCCGGAGCCAGACGGAGTTTCTCGTTGAGATAACTGTGGAGAATCGGTTCCAGATCGAAAATTCCGCTGATGGCCAGCACGCCGGTCACCCCCGGCTCGTCCGCCATCATGGCGGCGAGATGCCCGCCCGCCGACCAGCCGGAAACCACGATCCGGGAGCTGTCGAACCCAAGCACGGCGGCGTGTTCCCGCAGCCAGCGCAACGCACTGCGGACCTCCTCGACGATTCCGGCAAGGCTCTGCTCCGGAGCGAGCGTGTAGCCGGGCAGCGCCACGGAAATGCCGTGCCGCAACGGCCCCTCCGCCAGAAAACGGAAGGTCTCCTTGCAGCGCATCTGCCAGTACCCGCCGTGAATGAAAACCAGCAGCGGGCTCCCCGCGGAACCGGCGGAGAAGAGATCGATCCTCTGCCGTTCCCGCGGCCCGTAACGGAGATCCAGAAACTCCGGCCGGCGCTCCGCCAGCGCCCGGCTGCGCTCCTCGAAGCCGGCCAGAATCTGCGGACTGTCAACGACCGCACGGGAGTTGTCATACGCCGCGTCCAGTTCGGCCTGCGTCATATTCCGCCAATCGGCAACCATGGGACCGCTCCTTCCTTCAGATTTCGCGTGCGTTCTTTGTCTGAGCGGCAACCCAGGCGCGCCAGTCGGCAAACTCCGAGATGTCGCAACCGCACTCCGCGACCGCCGCCTCCCCGATGAAGCCGGAAACGCGGCGCCCGTCCTTCAACTCCAGCGCCCCCAGTCCGAGCGGCGGAGGAATCGAAGCGACAAAACGGGCAAACGCTTCCGCCGTAAGATCGTAGAGCTCCACATAGAACGAGCTCCCCTCCCTGCCGGTCCGCAACAGTGCCGGTTTCGGCAGCGGGCCGTTCTCCAGCAGGAACATCCGGTAACGGGGAGCGGTTTCCGCACTCCCCAGAAAGCGGGCTCCGAGCGCCTCCAGTTCGGAATGGAGCGCCATTCCGGCGAGGTGCGCGCCGCAGACGGCGATCGGATAACGCTCCGCCCCGCGGAAACGGCGCGCCGCCTCCAGAAGCAGGCGGTCGTCGAACGCCCGCCCCACCAGCGTCACTCCGAACGGCAGTCCGGCCGCCCTCCCCGCGGGAATCGCCAGCGCCGAGAAATCCAGCAGATTCATGTAGTTGGTATAGTATCCGAGGTTGCTGTTGAGCCGGATGGGATCCGCCTCGACCTCGTCGATGCGGTAGATGGTTCCGGCGGTCGGCGTGAGGAGGAGATCCACCCCCGCGAACTGCGCTTCAGCGGCCGCACGACACTCCTGCAGCCGGTACATCGCCCGGAACACCTCCGCCGGATGGGGCGTCTTCGACGGCGTGATGATCGACCGGATGACCGGGAGCACCGACTCCGGATGGCGCTCGATGAACTCCCCGACCGCCGCATAGCGCTCAAACACCCACGGCCCCTCGTAGAGCAGACGCGCGGCCGCGAGGAACGGCGAAAAGTCGATCGTCACCTTCTCGCCGCCGGCATCCTCCATGCGCGTTACCGCGCGCTGAAACGCCTCCTGATACGCCGTGCAGCCGAAGAATTCGAGATCCTCGTCGCGCGGCACGCCGAACTTCCAGCGCAGCGGCAGCGGCGCACGCTCCGGGAGCACCCGGCTGTAGGCATCCTCCGGATCGAACTGCGCCGTCGTCTTCAGCAGAATGTCGGCATCTTCGAGATTCCGGGCGAAGAGGGAGACGCAGTCGAGCGAACGACACGCCGGAACCACGCCGCGACAGCTGAGCACGCCGCGGCTCGGTTTCACGCCGACCAGCTCATTGAACGCCGCCGGCACCCGGCCCGACCCGGCGGTGTCGGTTCCGAGGGAGAAACTGCACAACCCGTACGCCAGCGCCGCCGCCGATCCGCTGCTCGAACCGCCGGAGACATATCCCGGCGCCAGCCGGTTCGGCGCCGCCCCGTACGGCGAACGGACGCCGACCAGACCGGTGGCGAACTGATCCATGTTCGTCTTGCCGAGCGGAACCGCACCGGCCTCGATCAGCAGTTCCACCACCCGGGCGGAACGTTCCGGCCGGTAGAGATAATCCGGACAGGCCGCCGTCGTCGGCAGGCCCGCCACATCGATGTTGTCCTTCACGGCAAACGGGATGCCGTACAGCGGAAGCGCTTCCGGCGAGCTCTTCTCCAGCCGCGCCAGAAACCCCTCCAGCTGTTCCTCGCTGATCCGGGAGATCCAGATGCCGGCCGGCGCGTCGGCGCACGCGCGCAGCAGTCCGGTCAGAACCCTGCGCGGCGTCTCCGTGCCGTTCCGGTAGGAGCGCAGAAGCGCGGCAATCGACAATTCGCAGTTCATCCTTGCACCTCTTCGGAAAAAGGAGGCCTCCCCGTGCCCCGAAAGGCAGGAGAACCGGGACACGGGGCAACCTCCATTCAACTTTCTTTCACAGCGAACAGACACTGTCCGCTCTTGACTTCCATCCCCGCGGAGCAGAAGATGCGGGTGACCTCACAGTCGCTCTCCGCCGCGATCGGAATCTCCGTCTTCATGCTCTCCAGAACCGCCAGCACCTCCCCGGCCCGGACCTTCGTGCCGGGCGCGGCGACGTTCAGCTTCCAGAGACTGCCGGCGACCGGCGAGTAGACCCCGCTCTCATCGTCCCGCAGCACCGCCTCGTCGGCGGGAGCGACAGCTTCGATCGTGTGACTTTCGAACGTGAGCTGGCCGTTGGCGATCCAGCGCTCCTTCTCCTCTTCGAACGCCCGCTTCCGCCGGGTTTCGAAGGCCTCGATGGAGGCGGCGTTCTCCTCCAGGAACTTCTCATACTCCCGGATGTCGAACACGCTGTTCTCAATGCGGAGGTGGTATTTCCCCGCGATGAAGTCGCGCCGGATGTTCAGCAGTTCCTCCGCACCGACCGGGAAGAACCGGACCTGGTCGAAGAACCGGAGCAGATAGGGTTTGCCCTCCGCAAACTCCGGCGTTACGTTGAAGCGGTTCCACATCTGGACCGTCCGCCCCACGAACTGATATCCGCCGGGCCCCTCCATGCCGTAGACGCACATGTAGGCGCCGCCGATGCCGACCGCGTTTTCCGGGGTCCAGGTCCGCGCCGGATTGTACTTGGTCGTGACCAGGCGGCGGCGCGGATCCAGCGGCGTCGCCACCGGAGCGCCGAGATAGACGTCGCCCAGCCCCATCACGATGTAGTTCGCATCGAAGACGATCTGCGCAACCTCCTCGACCGAATCGAGACCGTTGATTCTCCGGATGAATTCGATGTTGTTCGGGCAGCACCACGGAGCATCCGGCCGCACCGTGCTGACGTACTTCTGAATCGCCAGACGCGTCGCGGGATCATCCCAGCTCAGCGGCAGGTAGACCGTCCGGGTCGGCACGGAGTTGATCGTCTCCGTCTTCAGCTTCTCCGCCAAAGTGCCGATCAGTTCCAGCAACTCCTCCTGCTTCATCTTCGCCGGATCGAAGTGGATCTGGATGGATCGGATTCCCGGCGTGATGTCCAGAATCGCCGGCAGGTGCATCTCTTCAAGTTTCAGCATCCACGCATGCGCGGTAAACCGGAGACGCAGATCGATGACCGGCGGACCGAACTCCAGCAGGAAGTAGGCGTCGCCATCCTGACGGCAGACGATGTGCGACATGGGGTCCTCGCGGTGGAACTCCGCCAGAATCGGCGACTTCGGCACGATTCCGACCGGTTCATCGAGAACGAGATCCTTCCGGTCCGGATTCTGCAGCAGCGCGTCGAGCTCCTCCCGGAGCACGGCCGCCTGCTCCGGCGTGACCGGAACAAACTTCACCTTGTCGCCGCTGCGGAGCTGGCCGACCTTCCAGAGATCCGCCGTGATGATCGTCGCCGGACAGACGAATCCGCCGAGACTCGGCCCGTCCTTGCCCAGAATCACCGGCATGTCACCGGTGAAGTCGATCGTGCCCACCGCATAGGCGTTGTCATGCAGATTGGAGGGGTGCAGACCAGCTTCCCCGCCATCCGGACGCGCCCATTTCGGCCGGGGGCCGACCAGGCGGACACCGGTGCGGGAGGAGTTGTAATGCACCTCCCATTCGGCCCGGAAAAACTCTTCGATGTCCTCGTCGGTAAAATAGTCCGGCGCGCCGTGCGGCCCGTAGAGAACCGCGATGTTCCAGGTGTTCCCGATCTTCGGCAGCGCCTCCGGCGACGGCTGCAACGGCTCCGTCGCCTTCCATTCCCCGATGTGGAGCACATCGCCGGCGGCGAGCGCCCGCCCGCCGTGGCCGCCGAAACGACCGAGCGTGAAGGTGGAACGGCTGCCGAGATATTCCGGCACGTCGATTCCGCCTGCTACGGCGAAATAACAGCGCTGGCCACAGCGGGTTACACCGATCTTCAGCACATCACCGGCTTCCGCGTGCAACGGCGTGTTCCGGGGAATCGACGCACCGCTCAGCGTCGCCGGGAAGTCGCCGCCGGTCAGCGCGAAAACCGCCCCGGTGTTGAAACGCAGCGATGCGCCGGAAAGCGTCATCTCCAGTCCGGGCGCCTCGGGGGCGTTTCCGACAATCCGGTTGGCCAGCCGGAAGCTGAACGCATCCATCGGCCCCGACGGCGGAACGCCGACCGCCCAGTAGCCGAGCCGGCCGGGATAATCCTGCACAGTGGTCTGCGCACCCGGCGCGAGAATTTCAAGCGTCGGCGCCGCATAGTGATAGTGTTTAAGCAGCCAGGTTCCGGCCGTCCCTTCGCGGAACGGCTCCATGGCGAGAACATCCCGCAGCAGCAGCAGATTGGTTTCGAAACCGGCGATCTTCGTCTCCGCCAGAGCGCGCTCCGCCAGCCGGAGAACTTCGGCCCGGTCCGCCCCCTTGACGATGATCTTCGCCAGCAGCGGATCGTAGAAGGCGCTGACCTCCGTCCCCGTGGAGATCCAGGTGTCGCACCGGGTCTGCGCCGGGAAGAGCGCCTGGGTCACCAGCCCGCTGGAGGGCTGGAAATTCTTGCCCGGATCCTCCGCATAGACCCGGAACTCCATCGCCGCCCCTTCCGGAACAAACTGACGGCCGGGCTCGAACGGGAACTCTCCCGCCGCCAGCCGGACCATCCACTCGACCAGGTCGATGCCGAACACCGCCTCGGTCACGCCATGCTCCACCTGAAGCCGCGTATTGACCTCGAGAAAATAGAACCGGTCCGCCTCGCTGTCGTAGATGAACTCCACCGTTCCGGCGGAACGGTAGGCAACCCCTTCGCCGAGACGGCGGGCCGCGTCGTGAAGCGCCCGGCGGGTCGCCTCCGGCAGATTCGGCGCAGGGGTCTCTTCGATCACCTTCTGGTTGCGCCGCTGAACGGAGCAGTCCCGCTCACCGAGGATGGCGATCCCCCCCTTGCCGTCGCCGAAAATCTGCACCTCGACGTGGCGGGCACGTTCGATGTACTTTTCGACGAAGAGGCCGGAATCCTTGAAGTTGTTGCGGCTCAGCCGCCCGATCCGTTCAAACCCCTCTTCAAGTTCGGCGTCGTTCCGGCAGATGCACATTCCGATGCCGCCGCCGCCGGCGGTGCTCTTGAGCATCACCGGGTAGCCGATTTGCGCGGCGGCGGCCTTCGCCGCCGCCGGAGTTTCCAGAAGTCCGCTCCCCGGAACGAGCGGCACCTGCCAACGTTCCGCGAGCTCGCGCGCCTTGTGTTTCAGACCGAAATCGACCAGCTGCTCCGGCGTGGGGCCGATGAATTCGATCCCGTTTTCCGCACAGAGCCGGGCGAATGCGGCATTCTCGCTCAAGAAACCGTAGCCGGGGTGAATCGCCTGCGCCCCGGTCCGGCGGGCGGCGTCCAGAATCGCCTCCACATTCAAATAGCTCTCCGCGGCGGCGGCGGGTCCGACCCGCACCGCCTCATCCGCCTGAAGGACGTGGGCGGCAGTCGCATCCGGGTCCGAATACACGGCGACCGACCCCACCCCCATCTTCTTCAGGGTTCGTATGATGCGGCATGCGATCTCGCCGCGGTTTGCAACCAGTACCTTGGTAAACATTTTCTACTCCTGAGGATCCCAGATGATCATCTCGACCGGTGTGGGATTGTAATCGTTGCAGGGATTGTTCAGCTGTGCACAGTTGGAGACGAGGATCGTCACATCCATTTCCGCCAGCAGATCGACATACTTTCCCGCGCCGGAAATGCCGTCGGCGAACTCCAGACGGCCGTTCCCGTCAAGCAGAACCTTCGTGAAAAAATTCAGATTGCAGGTCTGGTCGCGCTTGCTCATGCCGGGAGTTTCCAGAAACTTCCGGACAAAGGTGTCGCGACAGCTGTGCATATAGCGGGTCCGGTCGGTGTAACGGATCACATTCCCTTCGGCGGAACAGCCGCTGCCGAGCGTATCGTGCTCGCCGCAGGTATCCGCCACCACCCGCAGCATGACGCGGTCGTCGTTGGAGCGGATCTCCGTCCCCAACTCGATCAGCGCCTTGCGCTGCGCGGCCAGAGTGTTGTTCACGTTGTAACGCTCGGCCGGATCGTGGGCGTTGTAGAGGAGCATGTCAACCGACTGATTGCCGCAGAGATCGACAATCCGCAGAATCTGCCCCTTCTTCACGGTGTGCATCCAGCCGGTGCCGGCCTTGACGGTCTCCGAATAGACCGCCCGGGAGCGGTCTCGCGGAACATCCAGCAGTTTCTCGTTCATGGCAACCTCCCCGTCATTCATCCCAGATGATCATTTTGACCGGAGTCGGATCGTAGCCGTTGCAGGGATTGTTCAGCTGCGGACAGTTGGAAACCAGCACGATGACGTTCATCATGGCCTCCAGCTCGATGTACTTCCCGGGCGAGGAGATGCCGTCGGCGAAATTGAGCCGCCCCTCCGCGTCGAGCGGAACGTACATGAAGAAGTTCAGATTGTTGACCTGGTCGCGCTTGTCCATCCCCGGCGTCGCGAGCAGTTTGGCCAGAAAGGTCTCCCGGCACGCATGCATGTAGCGGGTGTGGAACCCGTACCGGATCATGTTGCTTTCGCAGGAACAGGCGCTGCCGAGGGTGTCATGGTCGCCGCAGGTGTCCGCGACCACCTTGAGCATCACGTTGTCGTCGTTGGAACGCAATTCGGTCCCCAGACCGACGAGAGCGTTTCTCTGCGCCTGAACCGTCTGCTGCACGCTGTAGCGTTCGTAGATGTCGTCGGCGTTGTAGAAAATGGTGTCCACCGCCTGATTGCCGTTGACGTCGACAATCCGCAGGACCTGTCCCTTTTTCACAGTATGCATCCAGCCGGCGCCGGCCTTGACGGTCTCGACGTAGACCGCATCCGCTTCATTCCGCTTGCTTTCGAGATATTGAGTAACCATGGCATCACCTCACGCAAGATAGAGTTCCGTTGCAATAAAACCGCGTTCGTTTTCCGGGCACCAGGTGAAGCAGGGATCCTCCTTCTTCCCGGGTTCGCAGCGGTACACCGTCGCCTTGATCGGCTTGCGCGGATATTCCGTCGCGGGGCTGAGCGGATGCATACCGGTGTCGAGAATGACCAGCGTGTCGATCTCCGCGCGGAGATCGACGTAACTGTCCGGTTTGGAATTGTTTTCGACAAAACTCATGGCGCCGGTGTCATCGACGACGACCTTGGAGAAGAAGTTGATGATCTCCGTGAAGTCCCGCTTGGTCATGCCGTGCTTGCCGAGTTCGACCAGCAGAGAGTCGTAACCGTTGCGATAGAAATCGTTGTGGGCCTCCTGGTACTCCTTTTTGCCGAACTTCTTCTCGATCAGAGCGGCGTGAGCGCAGCCGCAGAGCATGTCGTGCCACCCGCAGGTGTCTTCGGGAACGCTCATGAGGATGCGCCCCATATCCGAATAGATGCAGCAGTTCCGGGTCAGACGGCAGATATGCTGAATCTTCAGCGTGTCGCCGAGGTTGAAGCGCTCCGAAAAGTTGGCCGCATTGTAGAACATGGCGGAGACGTTTCCGCCGCCTTCGATATCGGTCAGGCGCAGCGCCTGGCCGCGACGAATGATGCGGGAGTAGTTCCACCCCCCCGCGATGATGTTTTCCGTGATGATCCGGTCCGTGATGTCGTTGTTCATAATAGTACCTCCTGCTGGCTTTAAAGAAACGTTTTATCGCCGACCATATTGACGATTTTAAATTCACAGTTGTCATCCCGCTGCGTGGCGGGACGGATCAGTTTGTCGATGTGTTCCCGCGTCGCGAGGAACTCCGGTTCGAGCATCATCCGGGAACGGCGGGGTCGCGCCACCGGCACTTCAATGACCTCGTTGATCTCCCCCGGATTCGCTTTCAGCGCCAGAATCCGGTCGGCGAGGTAGACCGCCTCATCCAGATCGTGCGTCACGAAGATGATGGTGATGTCGATGTTCCGCCAGACCTCCAGCAGATAATTCTGCATCTGCGTCCGGGTCTGGGCGTCGAGCGCGCCGAACGGCTCATCCATCAGCAGAACGCGCGGCTGCGGCGCGAGCGCCCGGGCGATCGCCACCCGCTGCTGCATCCCGCCGGAGAGCTGGCCGGGGTAATAATCAGCATATTTGCTCAGCCCGATGATGTCCAGCCACTGCAGAGCGATGTTCTCCGCGGTATCGCGATCCTTGCCGATCGACTCCAGCCCGAACATGACGTTCCGGCAGACCGAAAGCCAGGGGAAGAGCGTATATTTCTGAAACACCATGCCCCGTTCCGCCCCCGGGTTCACGACCGGCTGGCCGTCCAGCAGGATCTCGCCGCCGGAGACGCTCTCCAGCCCCGCCAGGATGCGGATCAGCGTCGACTTGCCGCATCCGGACGGGCCGATGATCGACAGGAACTCCCGGCTGTGCAGCTGAAAGGAGATATCCTTCAGCACCGTGTGCTCTCCGCCGCTGGAGGTCGGGAACGTCTTGAACACGTGCCGCGCCTCCATGATGACCGGACGGCGGACCAGCCGGTCGAGACGCGCCCGGACCTCCGGGCTCATACGCTTATAATCAAGCGGTGTACTGTCCATTGTCCGACCTCCTTTCCTCTTTGGGGAGCACGATGGAAAACACCTGGTCGCGCGGTCCGAAAATCTCTTCCGCCGCACGGTAGAGCATGCCTTTGCGCTTGCTCTCCCACGGGAAAATCTGCCGTCCCAGCCATGCAAGGCACATGTCGCAAACCAGACCGATACAGCCGATGATGATGATCGCCGCGTAGACATTCGCGAAGTTGCGATATTTCGCCTGCTGATTGATGAACCAGCTGATGCCGGTACTGGTGCCGACCACCTCCGCGACGATCAGATAGGTCCACGCCCATCCGAGCAGAATCCGCATATCCTTGTAGAGCCGCGGAAGGACGCTCGGGATGATGACCTTCATCAGGATCCTCATCCTGCTCGCGCCGAGGGTCTGGGCGGCCTCGATCAATGCGCCGTCCGCACTGCGGGTCGTGTTGGCGACCATCGGCAGCTGCTGGAAAAAGGTTCCGATGAAAATAATCGCGACCTTCGGCGCATCGTTGATTCCGAGAATCGCCACACACAACGTTGCAAACACCGGCGCCGGGAAATAGCGGAAAAACTCGATGAACGGTTCGATCAGACGCTCGAAAAAGGGGAACGCACCACAGAGAATTCCCAGCGGCACCCCCAGAAGCGAGGAGATCAGGAATCCGAGAAACACCACCCGGATGCTGTGCCCGATGCTCTCGTGGAACCAGGCCTCCCCCTCCCGCCGCGGCGGCGTCAGGAACGCGGTCACCAGCGCCTTCGCCACCTCATGCGGTGCGGGGAGATAGGCCGGATTCGCCCGCACGCCCTTCATCACAGAGCTGCCTGAGGCGGCCAGTTCCCGGTTCTCCCGCTCGAACGCGCTGCGCTCGACCAGATCCCCCGCTGCGCAGAGGAAGCTGTCGCCTGCGTCGGTCACCCGGATCAGCGGGTGATAGAGAAACGGCACGTAGCTCACCAGGCACCAGAGCAGAAGCGGCAGCGCGAACGAGAGAAACAGCAGGATATATTCCTGCCGTTTCGTCAATTTTTTCCGTATGGCAAAACAGCCGGTGTTTTGCATCTTCATCATCAAACTCCTCAGCCGGTTACGGCTTTATTGCTGGCTCTTCCGGTAATTTTTCGTAAAGACCGGGGTGATATGGCGGTTCACGTCGATTTTCTTCGTATAGATTTTGTTCTCAAAGAAGAACTTGTCGACAATTTCAGATGATCCGTAGATGGAGTCGAATCCAGAAGCCTTCTTGAAGTGTTTCAACGCTTCATCCACGGTAAGGAAACGGGTTCCGTCGATATAGCCGCCGTACTTCTTGGCAGAGACGCCGACCCGGTCCGCCATGATTTTAATCGCCTCCGGCCGCGTTTTCGGATCGTTCAGAAAATCGATCACATCGTACCAGGCCGCCACCACCTTCTGCCATTCGGCGCGGTGCTTCATCAAACTCTCCGTCGAAACGGCAAGGACGTCGTAGATGATGCCGGGTTCGTCCGCACTTGTGTAGATCGCCGTCGATCCCTTCACCAGCTCCAGGGCGTTGCCCGAATGCGGCTGCCATGCGACGATCGCGTCAACCTCGCCGGTCTCCAGGATCTGTGCCGCCTGATGGGTCGGCATATTCACCAGTTTGACATCCGACTCCTTCATGCCGTTTTTCGTCAATGCGTTGATCAGAAGCGCGTGGCTCAGACAGCCGAACTCCACACCGACCTTTTTTCCCTTCAGCTCCTTGACTGAACGGATTCCGGGGCGGGCCACGATCTTGTCGTTGCCGTTGCTGTAATCATTGATCAGGATGATTACGTTTCTGGCTCCGGTGGCGTTGAGCACCATCGCGTCGCCGTTGGATATGCCGACCGCGTCGATTTTCCCGACAGAAAATGCATCGATCGACGGCCCGTACTCAAACCACTCCAGCTTGACATTGACGCCGTGTTTCTGAAAGAATCCCTTCTTTTCAGCGATCTCCCAGGCGGTCCAGCCGGGCCAGTCGCTGTATCCGATGCGA
>ENA-UONY01002585-UONY01002585.1-human-gut-metagenome-genome-assembly--contig:-CS9-NODE-2585-length-12505-cov-7.436145_pt1 | contig 12505 bp, 11 predicted proteins | sample MGYA00242465_ERZ724012 | MGnify/ENA metagenome assembly ERZ724012 | reverse complement strand
GCAGCTTTGGTGGTGCGTGGGATTGTGTGGGGGTGGTTGAATCATTTGTTGAATGCGTTGTTCCCAATGGCGGTAACGGAATCGGGGATGCTGACGGTGGTCAGGGATCCGCACTTCTCGAACGCGCTTTTCCCAATGGCGGTAACGGAATCGGGGATGCTGACGGTGATCAGGGAATCGCAGGAGGAGAACGCGTTGTCCCCAATGGAGGTAACGGAATCGGGGATGGTGATGCTCGTCAGAGAATAGCAGGATTCGAACGCGCCGACCCCAATGGAGGTAACGGAATCGGGGATGGTGATGCTCGTCAGGGACTTGCAGCAGGAGAACGCACTGTCTCCAATGGAAATAACGGAATCGGGGATGGCGACGCTAATCAGGGAATCGCAGCAGAAGAACGCGCTGTTTCCAATAGCAGTAATCCCCTGAGGAATGTTATAAGTTGTGTACTCCCTTCCTTTAGGATAAGAAATCAAACAGCTATCTGCTTTACGGAATAAAACGCCATCAATGGCAAAAAAGTACGGATGTTCAGAAGAAACGAAAATACTTTTTAGTGTGCTGCAGTATGCAAAAGGATTAGCAGAAATTTTCGCAACGGAATCTGGGATGATGATGCTGATTAGAGAATCACACCGATAAAACGCTCTGTCATCAATAGAAGTAACCTTTTTCCCATTGAGCATATTGGGAATGGTGAGCTTTTCTGCTTTTCCATTGTACCCTGTAATCTCCACTGTTCCATCATCCAGCAGCGCATACTCATAGTCCCCAGACGTGAACGTCTCGCGTTCCACATCCTCCGCAAGTACACCCGTCCAGCAGGCACACATCATCACAACGACCATCAGCAGAGCTACGAAGCACTTCTTTTCCATTGCTATACTGTGTTCCTAAGCCAAGGAGGATTGCAACGATGAACGACCAAATCATCATTCGCGGCGCAAGAGAACATAACCTGCGCAATGTCAGCCTGACCGTCCCGCGCGACAAGCTCGTTGTGTTTACGGGGCTGTCCGGGTCGGGCAAAAGCTCGCTGGCGTTCGATACCATTTATGCCGAGGGACAGCGGCGCTATGTGGAAAGCCTGTCCAGCTATGCGCGGCAGTTTCTGGGGCAGATGGAGAAGCCCGATGTTGACCAGATTGACGGCCTGTCCCCCGCCATCTCCATTGACCAGAAAACCACCAGCCGCAATCCGCGCTCGACCGTCGGCACTGTGACGGAGATTTACGACTATCTCCGCCTTCTCTGGGCGCGCATCGGCATTCCGCATTGCCCGAAGTGCGGCAAGGAAATCCGCCAGCAGACCATCGACCAGATCATCGACCAGGTGACGGCGCTGCCCGAGGGAACGAGACTTCAGATCCTCGCCCCGGTCATCCGCGGCAAGAAGGGCGAGCACGCCAAAATTTTTGAAGACGCGCGCAAAAGCGGCTATGTCCGCGTGCGCGTGGACGGCAACCTTTACGACCTTTCCGAGACCATTGAGCTCGATAAGAATAAAAAGCACCGCATTGAGATCGTCGTGGACCGTCTCGTGATGAAGCCGGACATCCGCCGCCGTCTGACGGATTCGATCGAAACGGCGTCTTCGCTCACGGGCGGACTTGTAACGGTCGATCTCCCGGCGGAGGGACGCGAGCTCACATTCTCGCAGAACTACGCCTGCGAGGACTGCGGCATTTCCATTGAAGAGCTCTCGCCGCGCGCATTCTCGTTCAACAACCCCTACGGTGCCTGCCCGAGCTGCACCGGCCTCGGCACGCAGCTGCGCGTTGATCCCGAACTCATCATGCCGAACCCGGCGCTCTCCATTCTCGACGGCGGTATCGTGGCCTCCGGCTGGAACAATGTCCGCGGCGACACGATCTCGCGCATGTACTTTGAAGCGCTCTCGAAAAAGTACCATTTCAGCCTTGATGCGCCCATTCGCGACCTGCCGGAGGAGGCGCGCAAGGTCATCCTCTACGGTACAGGCGGCGAGAAGCTGACGCTCCACTATGACCAGCAGCGCGGCAAGGGGACGCTCTATCAGCCATTTGAGGGCATCGCGGCCAATCTGGAGCGCCGCTACCGCGAAACGCAGAGCCCTGCCATGCGCGCGGAGATCGAGCAATGCATGGCGGAAACGCCCTGCCCGGACTGCGGCGGCCGCCGCCTCCGGAAGGAAGTTCTCGCCGTCACCGTCGGCGGGATGAATATCTCCGAGTTCTGCGACCTTCCCGTAACGGAATGCCTGCGCTTCCTCGATACGCTGGAACCGCAGCTGAGCGATATGCAGGCGATGATCGCCGGGCGCATCATTAAAGAAATCCGCAGCCGTCTTGGCTTTTTGCAGAGCGTCGGTCTGCAATATCTCACGCTCTCGCGCGCCGCGGCAACGCTCTCCGGCGGCGAGGCGCAGCGTATCCGCCTGGCTACGCAGATCGGCTCCTCGCTCATGGGCGTTCTCTATATCCTCGATGAGCCGAGCATCGGACTGCACCAACGCGACAACGCAAAGCTTTTGAAAACCATGAAGAATCTGCGCGACATGGGCAACACGCTCATCGTCGTTGAGCATGACGAGGACACCATGCGCGCGGCGGATTATATCGTAGACATCGGCCCCGGCGCGGGCGTCCACGGCGGCGAGGTTGTGGCGCAGGGAAGCGTTGCGGATATCTGTGCCGAGCCGCGCAGCATCACCGGCGATTATTTAAGCGGTCGCAAGCGTATCCCGCTGCCCGGCACGCGCCGGAAGGGAAACGGCCAGTATATCACCGTGCGCGGTGCGACGGAAAACAATCTCAAAAATATCGATGTTTCGTTCCCTCTCGGCGAGTTTATCTGCGTGACCGGCGTGTCCGGCTCCGGAAAATCCTCGCTCGTGAACGAAGTGCTGTATAAAACGCTTGCCTCGGAGAAAATGCGCACAAAGGTGCGTCCCGGCAAATGCGCGGGCGTGGACGGGCTCGAAAATGTCGATAAAGTCATCGCCATTGACCAGACGCCCATCGGCCGCACGCCGCGGAGCAACCCGGCAACGTATACCGGCCTCTTTAACGACATTCGCGACATTTTTGCTTCCACGAAGGATGCCGCGCTCCGCGGCTATGGGCCGGGACGGTTTTCCTTCAACGTCCGCGGCGGACGGTGCGAAGCCTGCTCCGGCGACGGTTTATTGAAGATCGAAATGCACTTCCTGCCGGACGTATTTGTCCCGTGTGATGTGTGCAAGGGAAAGCGGTATAACCGCGAAACGCTCGAGGTGCGCTACAAGGGCAAGAACATTGCCGAAGTGCTCGACATGACCGTCGAGGAAGCGCTCACGTTCTTTGAGAACCAGCCGAAGCTCGTGCCGAAGCTGCAGACGCTCATGGATGTCGGCCTCGGATACGTCCGTCTCGGCCAGTCCTCGCCGACGCTTTCCGGCGGCGAGGCGCAGCGCGTCAAGCTCGCCACCGAGCTCTCCCGCCGCGATACCGGCCGCACGGTGTATATCCTCGACGAGCCGACGACCGGACTGCACATGGCAGATGTCCACAAGCTCGTGGAGGTCTTGCAGCGGCTTGTGGATGCGGGCAATACGGTGATTGTCATCGAGCACAATCTTGATGTGATCCAATGCGCCGACCACATCATCGATCTCGGTCCCGAGGGCGGCGACGGCGGCGGGGAGATCGTATTCACAGGTACGCCGGAGGAATGCGCCGCGTGCAGCGCGAGCTTCACGGGAGAATTTTTGAAACCGGCATTGGAACGTTACAGCAAGTGAACCTTTCCCCGCTGCCCCTCATAGGATATACCGGAGGGATGGCGGTATGGGAAAATGGATTCTGGCGTTTCTGATCGCAGCGGCGGTGCTCTTTCTCTGCTGGAAGCTGCGCGGCGTGATGCTCACGCCCGTGTGCCGCGGAAAGGGGCAGAGCCTGGAAATCGTTTTGCGTGTCTCCGGCGCATCGCCGGAGCTGGAAGCGACGGTGGACGGCCTTTTATGGCTCATCAATGACGGCGTACTTTTTGGAAAAATCGTGCTGCTCGACGACGGCATGGACGAAGAAACAAGAGAAATTGCCCGGCGTTTATCGCTGGGACAGGGGAATGTGACACTATGGACGAAGCAAACGAACTCCGCAGCTCCTTACAGCTCATCGGAACCGTAAAAAGCGTGATCTTCCAGAACGAGGAGAACGGCTACACCGTTCTGCGTCTGGATGTCGGCGGCGACGAGCCGGTGACGGTTGTGGGCTGTCTGCCGTTTGCCGCGCCCGGCGAGGGCTTAACGGTAGAGGGCGCGTGGGAGCGCCATCCGAGCCATGGCGAGCAGTTCAAAGCGTCCTCGGCCATGCGCTCGCTGCCGGTGGGGGAGAAGCACATCTATGAATATCTCGCCTCCGGCGCGGTGCGCGGCATCGGCCCGGCAACGGCGGCGGTGCTCGTGAACCGTTTCGGTTCGCACACGCTGGAAATTCTGTCCGACAGCCCCGAAAAGCTCGCTGAGATCAAGGGCATCAGTGCGCGCCGCGCGCGGGACATTTCCGAAACGTTCCGCCGCCAGACCGGCATGCGCCTTCTGATGGAGTTTCTTGCCGCGAACGGTCTCAAGCCCGAATACGCCATGCGCCTTTATAAGCTCTATGGCGACGGCGCGCTCGAACTCGTGAAATCCAACCCCTACGTCATCGCGTCCGACCGCATCGGCGGGCAGTTTGACGAGGCGGACGCGCTCGCGCTCTCGCTCGGCTTTGAGGAGGACAGTCCTCCGCGCATCGCCGCGGCGCTCATTTTTGAAATGGTACATAATCTCAATAACGGCCATAGCTTCCTCCCGCGGGAAAAGCTCGTTGCTGCCACGGCGCAGCTCATCGGCGTGGAGGCTGAGGCCGCCGAGGAATGCCTCGACGTTCTCGCCGACGAGGGCGAGATCGTGCAGGAGGTCGTGGCAGGCGTGAACGCGGTGTATCTCCGGCGGCTGTACGAGGCCGAGACCTATACCGCCGCAACGCTCCGCGCCATGGCGCAGGACACTGTCCCGGCGAAGAAAAATGTGGACGAGCGTATCGCGGAACTGGAGCGGGAAACCGGCATGCGCTATGCCGCGCAGCAGAAGGAGGCCATCCGCCTCGCCTGTGAGCGGCGGTTGCTTGCCGTGACCGGCGGCCCCGGCACCGGCAAAACGACGATCATTCAGGCCATACTGCGCCTCTATGACGATATGCAGCTCGACTGCCTTCTCGCCGCTCCCACCGGGCGCGCCGCCAAGCGCATGACCGAGCTCACCGGCCGGGAGGCCTATACCATCCACCGCCTGCTCGGCGCGGCATGGGCGGCCGAGGGGGACGAGCTTACGTTCCGCAAGAACGAGAGCGACCCGCTCCGCTGCGGGGCAGTCATTCTCGACGAGTGCTCTATGGTTGACATAACGCTTATCCAGGCGCTTTTGAAGGCGCTGCCGAAGGGCTGCCGCCTTGTGCTCGTGGGCGACGCCGACCAGCTGCCGAGCGTCGGGCCGGGGAGCTTTTTCCTCGATGTGCTTCGCTCGCACGCCGTGGCGGCGGTGCGCCTGACGGAGATCTTCCGCCAGAGTGGGGAGAGCCGCATCATCCGCAATGCGCACAGCATCAACCGCGGCGAAACGCCGGAGCTGCGCGAAAATAAGGGCGATTTCTTCTTTTTGCAGCGTCCCTCGGGCGAGCGGCTGGCCGCGACCGTGGCTGAGCTTTGCAGCGAGCGGCTGCCGCGCGGCATGGGCATCCCGTCCGGCGATATTCAGGTGCTCACGCCGACGCGCAAGGGCGAATCCGGCACCTATGCGCTCAACGAGCGCTTGCAGCAGGCACTCAATCCGCCCGCGCCCGGAAAAAAAGAAAAAATTTTTGGCGAAACTGTGTTCCGGGAGGGCGATCGGGTGATGCAAATCCGGAATAACTATGATATAGTATGGTGTAAAGGCGGCGACGCCGAGGCGATCATGGCGGGAAACGCCGCGCCCGGCTCGGCTCCCGAGGTCGGAACGGGCATCTTTAACGGCGATCTCGGCACCATTCTGCGCATCGACACCGAAAGCGAGCTTATCTGGATCGATTTTGACGAAAAGCTCGCGTGGTACGCTTTTGAACAGCTCGGCGAGCTCGATCACGCCTTCGCCGTCACGGTGCACAAGGCACAGGGCAGCGAGTACCGCGCCGTTGTGCTCGCCGCGGGCCGTGCCCCGGCGCGGCTTTTGAGCCGCGATCTTCTCTATACCGCCGTCACGCGAGCAAGAGAGCTCCTTGTCGTTGTCGGTGAAACGGCGATCGTGCAGGCCATGATCGAAAATGGCCGCAAAACGCGCCGGTACAGCGGGCTGCGCGCCCGTCTGGCCGGAGAGGTCTGATATGGGCCTGAAAGAGCTTGTCCTTGACTTTTTCTTCCCGCCGCGCTGCGCCTTCTGCGGTGCGATTCTGGAGAAAAGCGGGGACGGCGTGTGCGAAACCTGCCGGAAAACGCTGCCGCATACGGCGGACACCGAGCGCAAATGCGACTTTGTCCGCGCCTACACCGCGCCCTTTTACTACGAAGAGCCGGTGCGGCAGGGCGTTCTCACGTATAAATTCGGCAACGCCCCGGCGCGCGGAAAGGTTTTCGGCCGGATGCTCGGCGAGGATCTGCTCTCTCGCGGCATTGATGATTTTGATCTTATTTCGTGGGTGCCGCTGAGCGCAAAGCGCTATCGCCGCCGCGGGTACGACCAGGCGCAGATCCTTGCGGAGGCAGCGGCGGAAGTTCTTGGAACAAAGGCCGTGCCGCTGCTGCGAAAATCGCGGGACGTTTCGCCGCAATCCCGGCTGCACTCGCCGGAGGAGCGCCGGGCGAACATCTCCGGCTGCTACGTTGTCCGATCCGCGGACGCGGTGCGCGGGAAGGATATCCTGCTTATCGACGATATCATCACCACCGGTTCCACGCTTTCCGAATGTGCGCGCATGCTGCTGACCGCCGGGGCGAAGAGCGTCCGCGGCGCAGCGCTTGCCTGCCACCGGGAAGAATAACAGAAGAATTTAATCGCTTTTGAAGGGAAATTGACTATGCCTATTCTGTCCTCCATTATCGAAAAAGATATTGCCATTGACCTCGGTACCGATACGACCATTCTTTATGTCGCCGGAAGCGGCATCCGCCTGCGTGAGCCGACGGTCGTGGCGATGGATCGCCAGACCGGCCGCGTGCTCAAAGTCGGCGAGGACGCGCGGAGAATGCTCGGCCGTACGCCGGCGAACATCGTTTCCGTCCACCCCATTTCCGCGGGCGTCATTTCCGATTACGACATGACCTGCGAAATGCTGCGTGAATTCATCCGCCGCGTAACGAGCTTCAGCCTGTTCCGCTCGCGCGTGCTCGTGTGTGTGCCGGGCAGCATCACCGGCGTGGAGGAGCGCGCGATCGTGAACGCCGTCATTGAGGCGGGTGGACGCAAGGTGTATCTTGTTCCCTCGGCGGTCGCCACGGCGGTCGGCGCGGGGCTCGACGTAAACCGCCCGGACGGCCATATGATCATCGATATCGGCGGCGGCACGACGGAAGCGGCGGTCGTATCGCTCAACGGCGTGGTGGAATCCGAATCCATCAAAACGGCGGGCGAGGCGTTCGACGAGGCGATCGTCAAATATGTCCGGCGCAAGCACAACCTGCTCGTCGGCCTGCGCACGGCGGAAGAGCTCAAAAAGAGCATCGGCTGCGTCAAGGAGCGCCCCGAGGTCAGCTATGAGGAGGTCAAGGGCCGCTGCCTGATGACCGGCCTCCCGCGCACCATCACGCTCAATTCCGATGAAATGGTCGAAGCGCTCGCCGAGCCGACGGAGACCATTCTCGAAACCGTTCACATGGTGCTCGAGCGCACGCCGCCGGAGCTCGTGGCGGATATCTCCGAAAACGGCATCGTCATGTCCGGCGGCGGCAGCCTGCTCTACGGCATTGACCGCCTCGTCACCGAGCGCACCGGCATTGACGCGCACGTCGCGGACGACGCGCTCTCCTGCACAGCTTACGGCGCGGGACGCATGCTCAGCCGTCTCGACTCCATGACCGACGGTATGCAGAATTTCGCCCGCCAGCGCCAGCTCGACAAAACCGGCAACTGAAGCATTTTTTCGGCGCACTAAGACCCATCTTCGGATGGGTCTTTTCCTTTTCTCCGCGCCGGTTATTTCCGGTCATTTCCGAGGCGGAAAAACCCCAATATGACAGCGCCGAACGACCGCCTTTACTCCCCCGGCGGGCTATGCTTGTTTCATATTCTGTTGGGGGTTAAATGTATGTCATTGGGAGATAAGACCGTGCTGCTGCGAAATCCGTGGAAAGGGGAGACGCTGCGCATCAACCGTCCCGCGGCGGTCAAAGCCGCCTCGCTCGGCACGCATTTCGCGCTGGGCTTTGTGACGGGCTGTGTGCGCGTGTTCGGCTCGTGCGCGCCGTTCGGCGTGGCGATGGCGGCGCGCTCCGGCGGGGGACTCGGCGGGCTCGCGTGCGTGCTTGGCGCGGCGGCGGGATATCTTGTCTCCGGCTCGCTTGCGTGGGCGCTGCGGTATATGGCGGCGCTCGTGCTCGTGTTTACGACGGCGTTTCTCCTGCGGGAGACGGCGCTCGCGCACCGCGCATGGTTCATGCCCACGGTTGCTGCCGCCGTGATGGGCGCGACCGGCGCTCTCAATGCCTTTGATAAGCTCCTGCAGCTTACCGTGGCGGTCGATCTCGCCACGGAGGTCGTCCTCACGGGGCTTTCGGCGTATCTCTTCCATATGGCACTCACCGCCGAACGGCTGCGGCTGGAACGCGAGGAACTGCGGCGGGAAGCGGGAGGCGTTTTGATCCTCTGCTGCGCACTGATGGCGCTTGCGCGTGTCACGATCATGGATGTCCTGTGTCTCGGCCGCGCGGCGGCGGTGCTGTGCGTGATGATCTCCTCCTTCGGCGCCGGCGCAGCGGAGGGCGCGCTCATCGGCGTCATCACCGGCCTTTCCATGGACATTGCCTTTCCCGGTACGCCGATCTTCACGATCTGCTACGGCTTCGCGGGGCTTATGTCCGGCGTACTCAAGCGGCAGGGGCGGCTCGTGTTTCTTCTGATCTTCCTCGCGGCCAATACGCTTGCCGTGTTCTGGAACTGGGAGGCAAACCCCTGCCTCCCGGCGCTCTATGAGGCGTTCTGCGCCTCAGTGATTTTCTTTGTCCTCCCGGCCAAGACAATGACGTTCATCGTCTCCATGGTGCAGCGCCCTGCCCTCGGCGAGGGCGAGCGCGGCATGCGCCGGTATACCGCCGGGCGGACACGTGCTCTGGCGGATGCCTTCCGCGAACTTTACGAAACGGTGCGCCGCAGCGTGGAGAGCAAGGAAAACGACGCCGACATTGCTACGGTATACGACCGCGCGGCGGAGGAGGTCTGCGTCCGCTGCCCGCGCAAGGAAAAGTGCTGGCAGGAAAACTACATGGACACGCTGACACTCCTGAACGACGCCACCGCGGCCATGCGCCGCCGGGGGCATCTGGAACTCGCTGACTTGCCGGCGCGCTTCCGGGAACGGTGCAAAAGCGCTGCGCCCTTTACTGCGGCGGTCAACTCCGAGCTTCGCGCGCTCATTTACCGGCGGCAGCTCCGCTCGCGGCTGAAGGAAAACCGCATGGCGGCCTATGGGCAGTACCGGTATCTCGCCGGTGTGCTCGACGCGATCAGCGAAGACTTGCGCTGCGCGAACGGCTCAGACACCATCGCCGAGCGGCGGCTCGTCCGGTATCTCAACTCACTCGATATCGATGCGGAGGTCTCCGTCTTTCGCGACCCGACCGGACGGCTCCGCGCCGTGATCGAAAGCGCGCGGCTCCCAATCCTCTTTCGCGAGGCGGACTATATGCAGGAAGTCTCCGACGCGCTGGGCGTCCGCATGTGCCGCCCGGCATCCGTGAATCGGGACGATACGCGCCTCGTGCTGCTGGAGGCTGAACCTCTCGCCGTGTCGGTCGGCGTGGCGGCGGTGAAAAAGGAGGGCGAGCCGGTTTCCGGCGATAGGGGAACATACTTCAAAACCGAGCAGGGCGTGCTGTGCGTGCTCCTCTCCGACGGCATGGGCAGCGGCGAGCAGGCGGCAAAGGAATCCATATCGGCGGTACGGATTCTGGAACGGTTCCTTCGCTCCGGTGTGGAGCCCGCGACGGCCATGAAAATCCTGAATTCCGTCATGCTTTTGAAAAGCGGTGAGAGCTGGGGCTATGCCGCCATTGATCTCATGTGCATTGACCTCTTCACCGGGCAGGCCGGATTTTATAAATACGGCGCTGCGCCCTCGTACATCCGCAGCGGGCGCAACGTCCGCCGCGTTAAGGGCGAGACGATGGCGGCGGGCGTGCTCGCCGGAGAGGGCGAGCCGCCGGACGTTGTGCGGCTGCACATCCGCCCCGGCGCGCTTGCAGTCATCGCGAGCGACGGCGTGGTAACGCGGGAGGACGATGCGTGGCTGCGCCGCCTGCTGCTGGACGATGACGGCACGGATATGCGCGCCCTGGCCCGCAGCGTTGTGCATGAGGCGGGCGAGCGCTATGGGTATAAGGACGACATGACCGTCCTTGCCATCCGGCTGGAGGAACGCAAATGAGCGGAAGGGAACGGCTGCGCCGCGGCTGGCTGCGATTCGGAAAAGCGCGCCGGAAACCGAATAAGGATGGCAAAAACCGGTTATGCTTGGAGAAGAACCGCTGCCGGGAGGAGGAAGAGTTCCCTGTGGTCAAAGGAATCTCCAAAAGAGTCATCGTCGTAAAATCGCCCGACCCGAAGGTATTCGAGCAGGCCATATTCATCATCCGCGAGGATTTCGCCGGGCAGTCCGGCGTGAGCGAAAAGGACGTGCTGCGCCAGGCGCGCGCCGCGGCGGAAGGCTATTTCGGCGGCGGAAAGCGCACGGCTGGCGGCCTCTTTTCCCGGCTGCGCGCACCGCTTTACGCCGCGGCGGGCGCCATCGCCGGGGTCATCGCGTGGTTCGCCCTGCATCTGGCGCATTTATGAAAATCGGAGCCGGTCAAAACAGACCGGCTCCGATTTTTTTATATCCGAGCTTTCGGATGTGCTCCATGAGAAGATATGCCCCGGCTTTGAGGAATACGGCCTCACGATACCGCAGTTTTATCTTACGACCGTCGTTTTGCCGGAGGACGATCCGAATTTCCGCCGCCTGCGCGATCTGCACACGATCTCGCTCCAGAGCCGGACAATCCGTGCCGAAGCGCAGATCCGTGCGGAAAAGGCGAAAGCGGAGGCGGACGTAACGGCGGCGCAGCGCCAGATCGAGCTGGAACGGCAGACAACGCAGACCGAAGTGGCCAAACGCGCGGCGGAGCGCCGCATCATCGAAGCACAGGCGGAGGCGATGGCGACGAAGGCCGCGGGCTTTGCTGAAGCGGAGGTCATGCAGGCAAAGGGATATATATTTACCAATGTGGTGGGTTCGGCGGAAGAGCATCGGATATCCAGTATCGTATAACACCCGAGGGGAAAAAGCGCGTGACGGTTACCGCAGGCGCTAATATATAGCAGTTCACTGCGCCAGAGTTGGCTCTCGTCAGGGGACAGGCTGCATCTCATCAGAATGCCTGTTGCATTTTTGCATACAATAGATTATAATTGCATTACAATAAAATGCAAAATGAAAGGAATGAATGCAATATGGCGAATTCGTTGGTACAGATTCGGCTGGATGATAAACTGAAAGCCGAGGCAACGGCAGTCTATGAAGCGCTGGGCATTGATTTGCCGACGGCGGTGAGAATGTTTATCAAGCGTTCGGTTCTCGTGAATGGCATCCCATTCAGCATGACACTTCCTGCCGGCGAATATAAGGCAACACGGGCGCTTCGCGCCATGCAGGAGATCAGCGCGGCGGCGGAAGCCAACGGCTTATCCGATATGACGCTGGACGAGATCAACGCCGAGATATCCGCGGCCAGAGAGAAGCGGGGATAAAGCATGAGGTATTATGCCGTTCTGGACACAAATGTGCTGGTCTCGGCGCTTATCCGCTGGAAATCCCTGCCCGGTGCGGTTGCTATGGAATCGCTGATCGGGCGCATTACTCCGCTGTTGAATGAAGAGATCGTTGCGGAGTACCGGGAAGTGCTGCACCGGCCAAAGTTTCGATTCCCCGGTGAAGCGGTGGATGCCTTCATAAACGGTATGATCAAACGCGGAGTATTCGTTGATGCGGATCCGCTGGAAGAGTACCTGCCTGACCCGAAGGACGCGGTGTTTTATGAGGTCGTTATGGAAGCGCGTAAATCAGACGATGCCTATCTGGTAACGGACAACGTAAAGCATTTTCCGGTGAAGTCCTTCGTGGTCACCCCGCGCGAGATGATGGAAATCCTTGACAGCGACGAAGTATAATGACACGGCAGCTCCATTTTCGGAGCTGCCGTGTCAGACTGTCAAAAAAGCCTCGTAGAGTTTGCGCCCGCAGGCGCAAATAGAGTATCAATCATTTTCTCCGGCGACATG
>ENA-UONY01002583-UONY01002583.1-human-gut-metagenome-genome-assembly--contig:-CS9-NODE-2583-length-12512-cov-3.949587_pt1 | contig 12512 bp, 8 predicted proteins | sample MGYA00242465_ERZ724012 | MGnify/ENA metagenome assembly ERZ724012 | reverse complement strand
GAAAATATCTGACTCCGGTTGTATCGGCTTGTGTAGTTATCGCGATTGGATTATCACTTCTGCCGGTAGGTATGGATTCCTGGGGCGGCGGAAGTGGAGTGAAAGACTTCGGTTCCTGGTATCATCTGGTCGTTGGAGCATTTACATTGATCGTATGTCTGGTATCCAGAGAAGTACTGAAAGGCGTATATAAGAATTTAAATGTGCTGGTCGGACTGGTATTTGGCTATGCACTTGCAATTATATTTACTGTAGCGGGAATCGCACCGATGGTTGACTTTTCCGGTATTCATAAGACGATTCAGGAGGTTGGTGTGTTCAGTATCCCGAAGCTTGTGTTCCTGACCAGTCATAAGCCGGTATTCAATCTGGGAGCATTTTTTACGATCGCAATCGTATTCCTGGTATCGGCAGCAGAGACGACAGGTGCAACGACGGCAGTCTGTACGGGAGCACTTGGACGTGATCTTAAGATGAAAGAACTTCGCGGTTCACTGGCAGTTGATGGATTTTCAAGTGCAATCTCCGGATGTTTCGGATGTCTGCCGCTGACATCATTCAGTCAGAATATCGGACTTGTGACGATGACACAGGTGATCAACCGTTTTACGATTCTGATGGGAGCACTGATTCTGATACTTGCATCTTTATTCCCGCCGCTTGGAGCATTCTTCAATTCACTTCCACAGGCGGTGCTTGGCGGATGTACAGTTATGATGTTTGGATCGATAATGTATGAAGGAATCAAGATGCTGAAAGAATGTAAATTCGATGACAGAACAATGATTATCGTGTCACTGTCATTTAGTATCGGAGTTGGTCTGACACAGACATCCGGGAACTTCTTTACAGCATTTCCAAGTGCGGTAGGAGATGTGTTTAATGGAAATGCAGTGGCAGGAGTGTTTGTGGTATCGTTACTTTTGAGTCTGTTTTTGCCGAAGAAGACGAAAGTGGAGTAAGCGAGAATATAAAACAGCATAGTGAATCATAGAAGAAAAGATTATCTGGAGAAAGGGAACTATCCGGATAATCTTTTTTTGGGGCCATGCGTTTATAAGTAGTTGCCGAAAGAAGATTCTTTAGAGTTAAAAATATAAGAAAAGTTGGAAAAATCACATAATTACGAAATAAACGTTTGTAATATTGCGTGGTAAAAATTATTGACAAACGATAATTCCTTGCTATAATAAAATTATAAATTATCGAAAAACAATAATTTTCAAACACAGAAAGGAGGAAATATGGGAATTCGTATATGCTTGGATGAAGTCCTGAAAAAGAAGGGAATGACTTCAAAAGAATTATGCAGACAAGTCGGTATTACCGAGGCCAATCTGTCGGTACTCCGAAGCGGAAAAGCCAAAGGTATCCGTTTGCATACGATGAATCGTATCTGTTATTTCCTTCAATGTGATGTAGGTGATATTTTAAAATTTGATGGAAATCTGGATGAAGAGGAGGGTGAATAATATGAAGATGAAAAGTTTTGAAAAATTCCGGAAACCACTGACCAGTCTGATGAGATTTCTGGAAATCTTACATTGGTTCGATGGTATCGTATTACTTTGGGCGGGATCGGCTATACCTATGCACAGCGTGCACATTAACGGGGCTATATTCGGCATCAAACAGGATACCATGATGAATGCCTACGGGATGTTCTTTACACTGATTGATGCAAAGGGAAATATGCGGATGCATCTGGTATCCGTGTGGCTTCTGCTGTTGGGAGCAACATCTATATTACTGGCCCTGATTTTTCGCAACGTTCATAAAATACTGAAGTCACTGGAAGGCACAAAGGAACAACCAGAAATGGGCACACCGTTTACAGCAGAAAATGTAGAAAGAGTAAAGAAAATAGGAATTTACAGTATAGTAATGCCGACGATTCAGAATGTGGTCGTTTATATTTGCGGAGTATTGATTAAAATGAATGGACTGAAAGATATCAATTTTGAAGTGAGAGGATTCATTTTTGGAATTATTGTTTTATGTTTAGCCTATGTATTCTCTTATGGAGTAAATCTGCAGGAAGAAGTAGATGGGTTTATCTAAGATTTCTATTTGGAGAGGAGAGATGGATATGCAGAAAAGTATCAAATCATTCAAAAGAAATGGCATATTGTTATTGGCGTATGATTTATTGGTGTTATGTATTGTATTTGTAAAAAATGGAATGATAAATATGTCAGCGGAAGCGGCCACTTCTCTAATTGTATCTATTGGTTTTGGAATATTCATCAATTTACTCTGGATCGTGGATTCCAAAACTTGGATTACTGATTACGGAAAAAGGAAATGTATCTGGTCCTATTGGTGTGGCGAAATTGTACTTCTGCTGTTAGTAGTTGCTTTGGAAAATATGAATCAACTGGTTGCAACATCTGCCATATTAGGAATGATGGCGGTATATCTTATAATTGGTATATGGTGGGTGAGCCGCAAGCTCTAATGTGCTAATGCTCACCACACACATCCAGAAATTCCTGCACCAGCGGCACCGGTTTCTTTCCCTTCGCCCAGATCAGAAGTATCTTAGTTATAAGATCAGGCTCATCCAATTCTTGTATACAAAGTCCGTCACACAAGCTGGCCATGGACTGCGGAAAGATGGCAGTTGCAAGATCTTCTTTCGCCCACAGCATGGCACCTCTGGGATCATCGCAGACACAGAAGATGTCCGGATTCATATTCTGGGCATGAAAGGTATTCATGATGAGTTCTTCGTATCTCCGGTATAAGATCAGCGGTCTATGTAAAAGATCGGAGAGCTTTAAGGAAGAAACCGCATTGTGTTTCGAAGAATTATGCGGTGTATCTGTGGTAACGTCAGCGGTCTTTGAAACCATATTTTTGGGTGCTGATACTGCAATCATCGGCTCAGAACACAATTCCATATAAGACACTTCGTCAAGACGCAGTGGTGTTCTGGCAACGGAGATATCGATGATCCCGTCCAGAAGATACTGATAAAGCGAATAAGTGATCCCGTCGTGGACTTCAAAGTTCACGTCGGGATTTTTTTTCGAAAACTGGGAAATATAAGGCATGATGGTATCTACAGTTGTGGGAGTCAGACCGATACGCAGGATCCGTTTTTTCCCGGTTTTCGAGACCTCGAGCTCGGTAGATCTGGCGTATTCCAGCAGATTACCGGATCGGTCGTAGAGAAGCTTTCCGGCTTCAGTAAGAGTAACGCCCTTGCTGGTGCGGTCGAAAAGTTTTACATTTAATTCATTTTCCAGCTGGCGGATCTGATAGCTGAGCGGCGGCTGGGACATATTTAAGTGTCTTGCAGCTTCGTTGATGCTGCCGGTGGATGCAATCTCGCGGAAATATTCTAACTGTCTGAGTTCCATGTTGGATTACCTTCCTTATATATTTTTTGTATTGCAAAGCTATAAAAACAATATTATTCATATCAATGATAACGGACTATAATAAAACAGTCAAGGGATATTATAATAAGTAGATAACGATGACTTATTAGTTATCGGAAAAAGGAATGGAGTGAAAGAAATGAAGCGTCTTGAGAAGTTTCTGAGACCTTACCGCAGAGAGAGTATTCTGGCACCGCTATTCAAATTATTAGAAGTCGTGTTCGACCTTATGGTTCCGGTTGTGGTAGCTCAGATTATTGATGTGGGCGTTGCGAAGAATGACCATGGATATATTGTGGAAATGTTTTTCGTGTTACTGCTCATGGCAGCAGTCGGACTGTTGTGCAGTTTTACCGCACAGTTCTTTGCCGCAAAGGCAAGTGTTGGATTTGCGACCAGCGTCAGACAGGCAATGTTCGACCATATCCAGGGATTGTCATTTACAGAACTGGATACGCTCGGAACAGACACACTGATCACGAGACTGACGGACGATGTGAACCAGGTGCAGAACGGAATTAACATGGGACTGCGTCTGTTACTTAGAAGTCCGTTTGTCGTAATCGGTGCGATGGTGATGGCATTTACCATCAATGTGCGCTGTGCACTGATCTTTGTAGTGACAGTACTGATCCTGTTTGTCGTTGTATTTTCGATTATGCTGATCAGTATTCCGCTGTTCAAGAAAGTACAGGCAGGTCTGGACCGTGTGACAGGACTTACGAGAGAGAATCTGACAGGTGTCCGTGTCATCCGTGCATTCTGCAGGGAAGAACAGGCGGTGGAAGAATTCGAAGAAGGAAACAGAGAACTTACAAGATTGAATGAGTTCGTAGGAAGAATTTCTGCCCTTTTGAATCCGCTCACGTATGTATTGATTAACGGAGCAACTGTGTTACTGATCGCACGTGCCGGAGTGCAGGTCAATATCGGGAATCTGCAGCAGGGACAGGTAGTAGCGCTGTATAACTATATGGCACAGATTATCGTAGAACTGATCAAGCTGGCATCCCTGATCATTACGTTGAACAAATCAATGGCTTGCGCAGACCGTGTGTCCGGTATTCTGGATGTGAAGTCCAGCATGGAATACAAAGTGGCGGCTGAGCAGATGAAGAATGAACAGATAAATGTTGATCAAAGAAAATATGGGACAGACGGCGAGAATGAACAGGCCGACAGTAATCTGGCAGTTGAATTCAACCACGTCACCTTCACATACGAAGGTGCCGGAGCATCCAGCTTATCGGACATCACCTTCCGTGCGAAGAAAGGACAGACGATCGGAATCATCGGAGGAACCGGAAGTGGTAAGAGTACACTGGTCAGCCTGATCCCGAGATTCTATGATCCACAGGAAGGAACGGTAAAAGTAAATGGTATCAATGCAAAGGACTATCCGCAGGGAGAACTTTGCAGTGAGATCGGAGTGGTACAGCAACGTTCCATCCTGTTCAAAGGAAGTATCCGCGACAATCTGAAGTGGGGCAATGATCAGGCTTCAGATGAAGATCTGTGGAAAGCAATCACAATCGCTCAGGCAAAAGATGTTGTAGAAGCTAAGCCTGGAAAGCTTGATTCTGAAGTAGAACAGAACGGACGTAACCTGTCCGGCGGACAGAAGCAGCGTCTGACGATCGCACGTGCACTGGTCAGCAAGCCTGAGATATTGATTCTGGACGACAGCTTAAGTGCGCTGGATTTTGCGACAGACGCAGCGCTTCGTAAAGCAATCGGTGAACTGGAAGGCAATGTGACAACCTTCCTGGTATCTCAGAGAATTTCCGGTATCCGTCAGGCAGACAAGATCCTGGTTATGGAGGACGGTGAGCTGGCAGGACAGGGAACCCATGAAGAACTGATGGAGACTTGCGAGACCTATCAGGAGATCTATTATTCACAGTTCCCGGAAGAACGTCCGGCTGCAGTTAAATCTTCAAAGGAAACCGGAAAAGATTTGGACAAAGCGGATAAAATGACAGAGAAAGCAGAGAAAGGAGCGGCAGAGTAATGAAGAAATTATTAAAGCTCATAGGAAAGTATAAGATTTTCCTTGCATTCAGTGTAATCTTTGCTGCAATCTCTGTAGTATTGCAGTTATATGTGCCGGTTTTATTCGGTGATGCAATTGATGAAGTTGTATCGGCACATCAGGTGAACTTTGATATGATGTGGTATTATCTGAAGCAGATTCTGATTTTTATCGTGATATCAGCATTTGCTACGTGGTTCATGAATCTGTTGAACAACCGGATGACTTACCGGATCGTGCAGGATATCCGTTCACAGGCAATCCGTCATATCCAGGTACTGCCGTTGTCTTATCTGGATCAGCACAGCACCGGAGATATTGTAAGCCGTGTCATTGCAGATACAGATATCTTATCCGATGGTCTGTTGTTGGGATTTACACAGTTGTTTTCAGGAATCGTGACGATTGTTGTGACACTGATTTTCATGTTCTCTAAGAATGTGTGGGTAACACTGCTGGTGATCGTACTGACACCATTTAGTTTCGTAGTGGCGAAATTCATTTCTTCCAGATCTTATACGATGTTCCGGAAGCAGAGTGAGACCAGAGGACGGCAGACCGCACTGATTGAAGAAATGATCGGCGGACAGAAAGTAGTAAAAGCATTTGGGTACGAGAAAGAATCATCCAGAAGATTTGATGAAATCAATAAAGAACTGCAGAACTACAGCCAGAAAGCAGTGTTCTACAGCAGTTTAACGAACCCGTCCACACGATTCGTCAATAATATCATTTACGCTGGAGTAGCTTTACTTGGAGCATTTCTGATACCGGGCGGCACGCTGACGGTCGGAGGACTTTCTGTACTGTTAGCGTATGCGAACCAGTATATGAAGCCGTTCAACGATATCAGTTCGGTAGTCACAGAGATGCAGAATGCGCTGGCATGTGCGGACCGTATCTTTGATCTGTTAGAGCAGAAAGAAGAGACATTGGATGCGGAAGGCGCATTTGCTACAGTTGATGGCAATGTTACAATCGACGATGTGGCATTTAGTTATGATAAAGAAAAAGAACTGATCGAGAACTTCAATCTGGATGTAAAACCGGGTATGCGTATTGCAATCGTTGGTCCGACAGGATGCGGTAAGACGACATTTATCAACCTGCTGATGCGCTTCTATGATGTAGATGAAGGAAAGATCCTGGTGGATGGAAAGGACATCCGGGAGGTATCCAGACATGCCCTTAGAAGCAGCTTTGGTATGGTGTTGCAGGATACCTGGATCAAGAGCGGAACCGTAAGAGACAACATCTGCTTTGGAAAACCGGATGCAACCGATGAAGAGATCATTCGTGCAGCGAAGGAAGCAAGAAGCTGGGAATTCATCCGGAGACTTTCAAAAGGTCTGGACACGGTGCTTCATGAAGACAGTATCAGCCAGGGTCAGAAGCAGCTTCTGTGTATCACAAGAGTCATGCTCTGTCTGCCGCCGATGTTGATCCTGGATGAGGCGACATCAAGTATCGATACCCGTACCGAACTGCAGGTACAGGAAGCATTCGATAAGCTGATGAAAGGAAGAACAAGCTTTATCGTGGCACACAGACTTTCGACGATACGGAATGCTTCGTTAATTTTAGTTATGAAAGACGGTAAGATCATCGAGCAGGGCAATCATGAAGAATTGCTGAAAAAAGGTGGATTTTACCATAAGTTATACCATAGTCAGTTTGAAGGCTAATACGCAATCTGGCAAAAAGCTCGCTTAGGCGTGCTTTTTCAGTTATAATACAGATAAATACTAATCAGTAAGAATGGAGAAAATCTGTAGAAGGAATGTGCTATAATATTCTGCAGTGAAGAAGAACAGAGGGAGTAACAGTATATGACGATCAAAGAAATTGCCAAACTGGCAGGAGTATCCAGCGCAGCGGTGTCGAGATACCTGAACGGCGGATACGTCAGTGACGAGAAGAAAGAACAGATTAAGAAAGTAATTGATGAGACCGGCTATCAGCCATCGGCGCAGGCGCGTATGCTTAGAACCAAGAAAGCGTGTCTGATCGGGGTGGTTGTACCAAAGATTAATTCAGAATCCATCAGCCGGATCACGGCAGGAATCGAAAAGGTTCTTTCGGAGCGGAATTACCAGATGCTGCTTGCCGGAACGGATAATACACCGGCGAAGGAAATAGAGTATATGCGTCTGTTCGAGAATTATCCGGTAGACGGGATTATTCTTGTGGGAACGATGATCACGGCGGAACACCGGAGATTTCTGAAAGAATCGAAAGTACCGGTGGTTGTGATTGGTCAGCATACGAAATATGCGAACTGTATTTATCATGATGATTACGGCGCAGGGGAGGCCATGGGATGTGCGGTTGCGGCAAAGAGCCGGAAAGAGATTGCATATATCGGAGTATCAAGAGAAGATAAAGCAGCTGGAGCGGCCAGAGAAGATGGATTCCGGGAAGGTCTGAAAAGGTCGGGAAAAGAATTAAAAGACGGATATTATAAGGTGGCGGAGTTCACGACAGAATCCGGATATGAAAAGGTTCTGGAATTATTGAATGAAAAACATGACATCGATATCATATCAACAGTGCATTTTGGCTATAAGACCAGTGGAATCCGGGGCGCAGAACTCCTGTTGGATGTAATAGAAAGGGATGAAAGCATTCCGGTAGAGATCAAACTTGGATTCCGGCTCGCTAACATTGATGATCCGGAAGAAAATATAGAAGACTAAGAGATGCCGGAGCAGAAAATCAGTGTGTAAAATGTGTAAATAGATTCCGAATCAGTCAAAAACAACAGAATTCGTGCAAACCGCACAAAATCGAATAGCAAATATCAGTAAAAGTGCCATCTTTACAAATGGCATTTTTTTTCTTATTATAAAATCACAAGATGTGAAAACGATTACACATAAAGCAAGGAAGGAGAGTTAATATGGATTACAGAAAGACCGCACAGGACATCCTGGATCATGTCGGCGGAAGTAAGAACATTGCATCTGCAGCACATTGTGCAACGAGACTTCGTCTTGTCATTGCAGATAATAAGAAAGTAAGTAAAGAAGCACTTGAAAATGTAGATGGGGTAAAAGGAGTCTTCGAAGCATCGGGACAGCTTCAGATTATCCTCGGAACCGGTACGGTAAATAAAGTATTTGCTGAGTTCATCGACATCGCAGGTATCACGGCAAGCTCGAAAGCAGAGGCAAAAGAGGCAGCTGCAGAGAAGCAGAACTGGTTCATGCGTGCGATCAAGCTGCTTGGTGATATCTTCGTACCGATCATTCCGGCCATCGTAGCCAGCGGTTTCTTAATGGGAATCATGAACTCACTTGATTTTATGAATAGCAACGGATTCCTCCATATTAATACACACAGTTCGATTTATGTATTTGCGAATCTGTTCAGTAACATTGCTTACACATTCCTGCAGATCCTGATCGCATTCTCAGCTGCAAAAGCATTCGGTGCGAACCAGTATCTTGGTGCAGTTATCGGTATGATCATGATCCATCCGTCACTGCAGAACGCTTATACTGTAGCAACAGAGGGTGTACAGCAGACACAGAGCGTATTCTTCGGACTGTTCAAGATTGACATGGTCGGATATCAGGGACACGTCATTCCGGTTATCATCGCCGTATGGATTCTGGCAGTGATCGAGAAGAAGTTACATAAGATCGTTCCGGAAGTTCTTGACTTGTTCGTAACACCTCTGGTCAGCGTATTTGTAACAGGTTATCTTACATTATCAATTGTAGGACCGATCTTCGTATGGGCTGAAAATGCAATTCTCGGAGCAATCCAGTGGATGCTAACGCTTCCTCTCGGAATCGGAAGTCTGATCATGGGAGGTTTATATGCACCAACCGTAGTAACCGGTATTCATCAGATGTATACAGCCATTGACATCGGACAGCTTGCAAAATACGGTGTTACATACTGGCTTCCACTTGCAAGTGCAGCCAACGTAGCACAGGGAGCTGCAGCACTTGCAGTAGGTATTAAGTCTAAAGATAAGAAGATCAAATCTCTGGCGCTTCCATCATCACTCAGTGCATTTATGGGAATTACAGAGCCTGCAATCTTCGGTGTAAACTTAAGATTCTTCAAACCATTCATCGCCGGATGTATCGGTGGAGGATGTGGGGCATTATATGCATCACTGGTGCACCTCGGAGCTAAGGGGACTGGTGTAACAGGTATCTTCGGTATCCTGCTCTGCCTGAACCAGCCGCTTCAGTACCTGATCGAGATGGTGATCGCAGTCGGTGTTGCATTCGTGATCTCATTCCTGATCTATAAGGATGCAGAACCAAAGGCAGCAACAGAGACAGCAGCAGTAGAAAATATTGAAACAGCAGACGCAGTAACAACAGACGCAACAACAGCAGACACAACTGCAGAGATAGCAGAAGAGACATTAACAAGTCCGGTAAACGGAACACAGATTCCATTATCCGAAGTAGCAGATGAGATATTTGCATCCGAGATGCTTGGAACAACCGTTGCGGTAGAGCCTGCAGATGGCAAGATTGTAGCTCCATGTGACGGAGAAGTTTCCAATATTTTTGAAACAGGCCATGCTGTATGTATCACAACAGAGTCCGGCGGTGAACTCTTGATCCATATCGGTATCGATACTGTGAAGATGGATGGAAAAGGATTTACAAAGAAAGTTTCTGATGGCGACAAAGTACATGCAGGAGATATTCTGGTAGAAGCGGACCTTGAGGAAATCAAGAATGCAGGATATCAGACGACAACAATGATGATTCTGACAAATACAGATGAATTCGGAAATGTAACAAAGGCAGAACCTGCTGAAGTTAAGACAACAAGTAAAGTTATGACACTTATAAAATAATGTGTATAGAAATAATGCTTATAGATAGATGGAGACGATTGATTTATGAACGCATTAACAAGAGATCTTGTAAAATTAGTAGAGACAGCAGAACAAAGCCAGAAAACCAGAGAAGAGTTATCCGTATCAGATAGAAAATTTCGTGAAAAACTACACCTGATGCCGCCGGTCGGCTGGCTGAATGATCCAAATGGACTCTGCCAGTTCCAGGGTATCTATCACGCGTTTTTCCAGTATTCGCCGTTTAATGCAGAAGGCGGTGTGAAGATGTGGGGTCACTATACCAGCAAGGATATGATTAAGTGGGAATATCAGGGTACCGCACTTTATCCAGATCAGCCATTTGACTGTCACGGAGTATATTCCGGATCCGCATTTATTGAAGATGGAAAAATGTATCTGTACTATACAGGAAATGTCAAATTAGAAGACGGGGAATATGATTACATCCGCACCGGACGTGAGGGCAATACCGTTCTGGTTATAACGGAAGACGGCAAGACGTTCGGAAAGAAAAAAGAACTGATGAGAAATTCAGATTATCCGGACGATCTGACCTGTCATGTAAGAGATCCAAAGGTATGGAAAGAAAATGGTACTTATTATATGGTACAGGGTGCAAGAACGAACGAAGATGTAGGTCAGGTACTTGTATTTGAATCTGAAGATAAAGTAAACTGGAAGTTCAGAAACCGGGTGGAATCCGAAAAGCCATTCGGGTATATGTGGGAATGCCCGGATTATTTCAAAATCGGAGATAAGAAACTTCTTTCCACGTCTGTTCAGGGACTGGAAGGTGGTATCTGGGAGGATCGTAATGTATATCAGTCCGGATACTTTGAGATAGAAGGAGATATTCTTGGAGAATACAAGTTGTCAGAGTATCATTTGTGGGATTATGGGTTTGATTATTATGCCCCGCAGAGTTTTGAGACGGAAGACGGAAGAAGGATCCACATCAGCTGGATGGGAATGCCGGACTGCGAAGAATACAGCAATCCGACCATTCAGACAGGATGGCAGCATTGCTTTACATTTCCAAGAGAAATCTTTGAAAAAGACGGCAAGATCTGTCAACGTCCGATAAGAGAACTAGAAGAGAAGAAACATCTGGTAAGTGATGTGAAAGGTATGCTGGCAGGAGAGGGATATCCGGTATATGAAATGACGATTTCGGATATTACAAAGAACCGCTTTAAAGTTATCCTTTCAGAGAAGCTGATCCTGGATTATGCTGATGGAAAATTCCGGATGCATTTTACAGATCAGGATAAAACTTCGGTATCTTCAGGAAGAAGCATGAGATATGTAGAAGTGGAAGAAGTGGAGAATCTGAAGATTCTGGCCGATACATCCTCTGTTGAAGTATTTGTAAATGATGGGGAATATGTATTTTCGACAAGATATTATCCGGAAGTTTATAAATTACAGGCAGAAGCTGTGGGAGCACAGATTACGTTGTCAGAAATTATGTAACGAAATATCAATCTGAGATACCAATAATAGAAAGAAGATCACCATATATCAAAAGAAAGAGTTTCAGTAGAGAAATTTTCAAAAGATATATGGTGATTTTTAATACCAATGTATGCAATAGAAGCTGCCAGTGGCAGGTTCTATGTATGCAAGAGATACAAATATTTTTCAAAATTAACGCCTTCGTTTACCGGAACATGTTCTTCTACAGAATCAATTAATGATTTTTCAAGAAAAGAACCTGCGGTCTGCATCATTTCCGTAAGGGAAATATCTCTGGCAAGTCCGCCTGTGATGCAGGAAGCAAAGAGATCACCCGTACCGGAATAACTTCCGTTGCAACAGGGATATGCCGAAAGAAAATGTGAAGAGCCATCTAGCAGGAGATTTCCAATCTTATGAACTCCGTCATCTGCAGTAAAATGAATACCAGTGATGAGGACCTTTTTTTCATGATCCTTTGTCAAAGTCTGCCCTGCATCCTTAAATCGTGAAATGAGCTGCTGTATAGACAGAGACGGATCCTGCAGGCTGTTATAATCTATATCCGTCAGCAGACAGAATTCGGTAAGGTTAGGAGTGATAACATCTGCACGTGCGGCAAGTTCTTTCATAGCAGTCAGAAGCCCGGAAGTATACATATCATAGGTAACGCCATCGTCTCCCATTACAGGATCGACCAGAAGAAAGGTGTCTGCTGTCTGGAAAGTATCCAGAAAGTGCATGATCTGTTCAATCTGGCAGACACTGGCAACATAACCGGTATAGATTCCGGAAAAAGAAGTGC
>ENA-UONY01002572-UONY01002572.1-human-gut-metagenome-genome-assembly--contig:-CS9-NODE-2572-length-12540-cov-5.990709_pt1 | contig 12540 bp, 15 predicted proteins | sample MGYA00242465_ERZ724012 | MGnify/ENA metagenome assembly ERZ724012 | reverse complement strand
GTGTGGTTTGTTTTAAAATAGTCACGCGTTGTCTGTAAAGAAAGACTCGGCCCGTCTAGAGATTTTTCTCTTTCCCGTCTCTTCGGCTTGCGGCGGCTGTGGACCGCCGCCGGAGATAGTATATGCCGCGCCGGTTTCGTCATTCCATCCATTTTTCGCCAACAAATTTCGCCAACACAACATAAAGAAAAAGGAGAATCCCCCATGTCTACCGCTTCCACGATTGTCGTCCTCGTCGTCGCCGTCATTTTTCTCGGTTTTTTCATCAAGCTGCTCAAAACGCCCATCAAGCTGGCGCTCAAGCTGCTGCTGCACGCCGTCGGCGGGTTTGTGATGCTGTTCCTCGTGAACTTCTTCGGCTCGTATCTCGGAATATCGCTCGAAATGAGCTGGCTCAACGCGATCGTCTCCGGTCTGCTCGGCGTGCCGGGCGTTGTGATACTGCTGCTTTTTAAGTATATTCTCTAAAAAATTCAGGGTTTAAAAAAATGCGGATGCCTGAAGGCATCCGCATTTTTTTATAAGCTTTTACTCTTCGGATTCGGTTTCGAGGACAACCTCGTCCGTGCCGGTGACCTTCTTTTCGAACTTCGCCATGAGGAACGGAGAGAAGATACCGACGATGCTCAGCGCGATAAGCACCCAGCTCACCGGGGAGGCGAACAGAACGCCAATGTCGCCGCCGCTGACGCGCAGCGCGCCGCGGAGGCCTTTTTCGCTGATCGGGCCGAGAATCAATGCCAGAACGACCGCCGCCGTATTCAGATCGAATTTCCGCATCAGGTAGCCGAGTCCGGCAAAAATCAGCATAACGACCACGTCGCTCATGTTGCGGTGGATGGCGTAGGAGCCGATGAAGCAGAGCACCGTGACGCAGGGGATCAGGATCGCATCGGACAGGCGGGAGATCTGCGCGAAGCCGCGGCAGCCGAGCATGCCGATGGCAAGCATGAAGAACTGCACGAGAACAAAGCCCGCGAAGAACGTATAGGTCATGGCCGCGTGCTTGGTGAAGAGCTCAGGGCCGGGGGTGAGGCCCTGAATGATCAGGCCGCCCATCAGAACTGCGGTGACAGATTCGCCGGGGATGCCAAGCGTCAGCATCGGGATCAGCGAGCCGCCGGTAACGGCGTTATTCGCCGCCTCCGAGCCGCAGACACCTTCGATCGCGCCGTGGCCGAAGTCTTCCTTGTGCTTGGAGAACTGCTTGGCGTTATTGTAGCCCATGAAGCAGGCGATGGAAGCGCCCGCGCCGGGGAGGATGCCGATGATGTTGCCGATGATCCAGGAACGGATGACCGTCGGCGCAAGCATTTTCTTCTCCGATTTGGTAAGACGGATCTTGTCGGAGAACTTGGAGGCCTTCTGCCGCTCCTTGATCTTCTTCTCGGCAAGGATAAGCACCTGCGACATGGAGAAGAGGCCGATGAGCGCGCACGTGGTGTTGATGCCCTCAGCGAGGAACGCCTGGCCGAACATGAAGCGCTTGGTGCCGTCAATGGGGTCGAGGCCGATCGTGGAGAGGAGCAGGCCGAGCGCACCAGACATGAGACCCTTGATGATGGACTTGCTCGAAACGCCCGCAATGATCGTAAGGCCGAAGATGCCAAGCCAGAACTTTTCCGCCGACATGAACTTCAGCGCGAGCTGGGCAAGTAGCGGGGCAAAGAAGTACAGCGAGATGCAGCTGAGAAGGCCGCCCCAGAAGGAGCTCCAGCAGGCCGTGGCGAGCGCCTTGCCCGCCTGTCCCTTCAACGTCATCTGGTACCCCTCTATCGCCGTTGCCGCAGATGCCGGAGTACCGGGCGTGTGGATGAGGATGGCGGAGATGGAGCCGCCGAAGATGGCGCCGCAGTAAATGGCGCCGAGGACGATGAGTCCCGTGTCCGCCGGCATGGTGAACGTCAGCGGGAGCATGAGCGCAACGCCCATCGCCGCCGAGAGACCGGGCAGACAGCCGATGATGATGCCGAGCGTGACGCCGCCCACCATGGCAAGGAGGTTAATCAGAGTAAGGGACTTAATAAAGCCCTGACCCATAAGAGCCAATGTTTCAAGCATAGATCACGTATCCTCCTTAGAACAGAATACCTGCGGGAAGCCGCACGCCGAGGAAGAGAACAAACGCAAGATAAATGAGAAGATCGATCGAGACGATCGAAATGATCGTGGCCAGGATGGGTACACGCAGGAAGAGAAGGCATGCGAGCATGAACACCGTGGTTGAAACGAAGAAACCGACGTACTTCATAAGGAAGAAGTACACAAGGATCAGCGCAACCGTTACGATAAACTGCACCGGCTTGAAGCCGGCGAACACAGTGTCAACGCCGCTTTCTGTGCCGAAGCGGCGGGCGTTCAATATCATCTGGACGAGATAGAAGCTCGTGAGGAAGAACAGCAGAGCAATGGTGAACTTCGGGTATGTACGGCTCGTGTCGGAGAGCTTCGAACTGTAGGCATAGAAGAAGCCGCACACCGCGTACATGAATACCACGACTCCTATATCGGTTTTTTGCATTTTCATAAGCAGGAGTCCTCCCGTAAGAGATTTGTGCCGGGAAATCAGCAAGTGTTGCTTATAAGAAGCCCGGAGGGGATGCCTCCGGGCTTTTGGTATCAGCGAGGATTATTCGTACCAGAAACCGGTCGAGAGGCCTTCGGTGAAAGCCTGCTGCTGCTCGATGAGAGCGGCGGTGGTGGCAGCGTCCTTATAATCGGTGGCGAAGGAGGCGGCAGCCGCGAGATAATCGGGATCTTCCATGGTCGCCTTGAAAGCGGCCTCGTAGAACGCGATGACTTCCTCGCTCACGCCCGCGGGAGCGACGACGCAGCGGGAGGAGCCGAGCCACTGGTCATAGTAGCCCTTCTCGCCGAGAGTCGGGACGTCGGGGAACTCGAAAATGCGCTCGGTGGAGAACACGGCGAGCGGCTTCACGTCGGTGCGGCCGGCGATATCGGCGGCCTTCGCCACGCACCAGTCGGCCTCTTTGCCGAGAAGGCTGGTGAGCTCGTCGGCGGTGTTGCCCTGCGGCAGATCGATGTACTTGAAGCCGGCGGAGTTGGCAAACGCCTGCGCGCCGATGTGGTTGGAGGCCTGCGCGCCGTTGGTGGAGGCGACGGTCTGGTTTTCCTTGGCGTAAGCGACGAGATCGTCAATGTCGTTGAAGCGCTCGTCGTCCGCGCGCACGAGGACGAGAGAGGTCTCGGTCACATGGTTGCAGATGGCGGCGAAGTCCGCGGTGGTGTAGGTGCCGAGTCCCTTCACGATGGAAGAGTTGAAGTTCGGCAGGTTCATGAAGCCGATGGTCATGCCGTCGGGCTCGGCCGCGGCGAGCTGGGACCAGCCGATGGAGCCGGAGCCGCCGTCAACGTTCTCGATGACGATGGTCTGGCCAACGTACTTCTCGGCGTACTGCGCAAGGATACGCGCGGTAACGTCGGTGCCGTTGCCGGCCTTATAGGCAACGATCATGGTCACGGGGCCGTTGGGCGCCCAGCCGGTGGATTCTTCCGCCGGAGCTTCGGCCGGAGTTTCGGTCTGGGGCTCGGCAGGGGTCTCGGTCTGGGGCTCGGCAGGGGTCTCGGTCTGCGCGGGAGCCGCGGTCTGGCCGCAGGCGCACAGCGCAAACACCATGCAAAGGGCAAGGAACAGGGCAAATGCTTTTTTCATTTTTTCTTTCCTTTCTTTTTACGGATATGATCTCTTTTTCTCCCAAGAGATGATGCAATGTTACCAGAATATGACGGTTTTTGCAAGGCGCATTTCATCAAAAACCCCAAGCAGCAGAAAATATGTTAAATCAATGTAAAATAGCCGTGAAATTTCGTATTTTTCGTGTAAAGAAAGTATCCGGACGGTATATTTACACCGCTCGGATACGTTTTGCATATTCTTTTTGAAGTTTAATATAAAATGTTTAACGTTTTCTTTATACAGCACCTTATGCCGCGCCGAAAAAGCGGAACACCGCGGTCACATAGACAAGAAGCTGTTCACGGCTGACGAATTTCGTCATGTCGGCAATGTCGGTCGTCTGGATCAGGCGCTCGATGCTGCCGCCGGTCGCGTATGCCACGGCGAGCAGCGCAATGCCGAGGATCATCAGCGCGGAAAACACGATGGCTACCCATCTCCACACTTTACTCATCGCCGTTTTCCTCCTTCTTCGGATAAAGGATCGAGCGGTAGATGCTGCGCGTGAGGCGCACCGTGAGAGTGCAGCCCGCCACGGCAATCGAAACGCCCGACCACAAAAGCAGCAGCGCAAGCGCAAACACGCCCAGCGCCGCGCCCGCCGTCAGCAGCAGGTCCGGCATACGCATGATCGCGCCGTTGAACACGTACCCGGTAAGATATACGCCCACCGCGACAAGCGCTGCGCCGATGGCAAGAACAGCAACGCCGAGTCCCAGCGAAAGGCCAAACAGCAGCGCCCATACCACGAGCATCGGGATCGTGACCACAACCGCGGCGAAAGCGCGTCCACCCGAAACGGGACGGCGTTCCTCGGCCTCTTCGTACTCATATTCCTCTTCGGCGTCCTCGTCAGTGCTCTCCGCCGCCGGGGTCTCCTCCGGGGGAATCTCCGCATCGTCTGCAGGGACTTCTTCCGCGGGAATATCGTATGTAAGCGCCGTTTCATCCGGCGTCTCCGGCTCCTCTTCCGGCATTTCGTCTATAGGAGCGGAATCCTCCGGCTCCGTCACAGCCTCTTCCGCTGCCGGTTCGGCAGGCGCGTCCGACAGCTCCTCCGGCGGAATTTCCTCCGCCGCAGCCTCCGCAAAGGGCGCATTCTCCGCCGGTTCGGCCTCCGGTGCGTTCTCCGGTTCTGCGGCCGCGCTCTCTTCGCTCTTCGCCGCCGGTTCCGGTTCTTCCGCCGGCTCTTCCGGCTCCACCGGCATTACCGTTTTCTTCGGGAACGTCAGTCCAAGATCGGAGAAATCCAGATCGTCAAGATCGAGCTCCGGCAGCACGGCATAAACCAGGCTCTCCGGCACCGCCGCGGCGGGCGCTTCCGGCACGATCTCCGCCGGTTCCTCCGGCAGAGTTTCCGGCTCTTCCGCGATCTCTTCCGGCATCGGTTCTTCCGTTTCCGGCGCAGCCTCATCGGAGACAAGCTCCGTCTCGGCATATTCTTCCTCGATGATTTCGGTCTCTTCCGGCGCTTCGGTTTCCGCCGGAGCTGCCGCCGCATCGCCGTCAGCAAACGGCGTTTCGCCGTTCGCTACCGCTTCGCGGTATTCCCGCTCGATCTGCAATACCTGCCGCACCGGCGAGCCGAAGCAGCGGACGACCGTTGCCTCACCCTCGGGACCGGCTTCGTCAAACATGCGCTCGTACCGGTTGAGAACACGCTCGCGCTCGGCGGCGTCCAGAAACGCCAGAAGGCTCCGCAGTTCCGCCATGAAGCTTTTTCGGTTCAAAGTGGGACACCTCCCATTCTTGCTGTTACAATTTGTCATCGTTAGATTATACTATTTAATAAAAGCTTGTCAAGTCTTATCCCACGACAAACCTTGACAATCCCGGCTCTCTCACATAATATAATAAAGTTAAATCCGCGGTGGGAGAAGGGCTCCCGCCGTTATAAAAGGAGAAATATCATGGCGAAAGAAAAAATGGTCGAGCAGATCACCAATATGGAGACCGATTTTGCTCAATGGTACACCGACATCTGCCGCAAGGCCGAGCTGGTGGAGTATGCCTCGGTAAAGGGCTTCACCATCCTGCGCCCCTACGGCTACGCGATCTGGGAGAACATCCAGCAGATCATGGACGCCGAGTTTAAAAAGACCGGCCACCAGAACGTGGCGATGCCCGTTCTGATCCCCGAGAGCCTTCTCAAAAAGGAAGGCGAGCTCGTCAACGGCTTCGCGCCCGAGGTGGCATGGGTCACGAAGGGCGGCAGCGAGGAGCTCGAAGAGCCGCTCGCGTTCCGTCCCACGAGCGAGACGATGTTCTGCGACCACTGGTCGCGCGTGCTCCACTCCTACCGTGAGCTGCCGATGCTCTATAACCAGTGGTGCTCCGTCATCCGCTGGGAGAAAACGACCCGTCCGTTCCTGCGCAGCCGCGAGTTCTGGTGGCAGGAAGGTCACACCATCCACGAGACCGCCGAGGAGGCCGAGGCCGAGACCGCGCAGCAGCTCAAGTGCTACGCCGATTTCTTTGAGAACGTCCTCGCCATCCCCGTCGTCACCGGCCGTAAGACCGAGAAGGAAAAGTTTGCCGGCGCGGAAGCCACCTACTCCTGCGAGTGCATGATGAAGGATCATAAATCGCTGCAGGGCGCAACGTCCCACTACTTCGGCGACAAGTTCTCGCGCGCCTACAACGTCACGTTCACCGGCCGCGACAACAAGGTGCAGTATCCGTTCCAGACCTCCTGGGGCTCCACGACGCGCATGATCGGCGCGGTCATCATGGCGCACGGTGACAACAACGGTCTTGTGCTGCCCCCGAAAATTGCCCCCATTCAGGTTATCATTCTCCCCATCGCGCAGCACAAGCCCGGCGTTCTCGAAAAGGCACAGGAGCTCGTCGACCGGCTCGCGAAGCTGGGGCTTCGTGTCAAGGGCGACTTTAGCGACAACTCTCCGGGGTGGAAGTTTGCCAACTGGGAGATGAAGGGCGTGCCGCTGCGCATCGAGATCGGCCCGAAGGACATCGAGAACAACCAGTGCGTCGCCGTGCGGCGCGACGACCGCGAGAAGATGTTCCTCTCGCTTGACGAGCTGGAAGCGAAGGTTCCCGAGCTGCTCGACGCCGTGCAGAAATCCCTATATGAAAAGGCCAAGGTCAACATGGAGGAGCACACCTATCCTGCCTACTCGCTCGAAGAGGCGAAGAAGATTCAGGAGGAAAAAGGCGGCTTCATCAAGACCATGTGGTGCGGCGAGCTTGCGTGCGAGATGAAGATGAAGGAGCAGGCCGGCATGTCCAGCCGCTGCATGCCGCTGCATCAGGAGCATCTGGCCGACACCTGCCCCATCTGCGGCAAACCGGCCAAGCACATGATTTACTGGGGCGTGGCGTACTGATGCCGCACATCGCCGTGAAGCTCTGGCCGGGCCGGAGCGAGGAAGAAAAACGTGCTTTCGCCCGCGCCGTCGCGGACGATGCCGCCCGGTATCTCCACGCGGACAAGGCGTGGGTCTCCGTCAGCATCGAGGAGATCGAGCCCGAGGCGTGGGACGAGACCGTCGTGCGTCCGGAAATTCTGGAAAAGCCGGACATCCAGTACGTCCGCAGCGAATAATCTTGAAAAAAGTTCCGAAAAGAGTCTCTCTTTCCGGAACTTTTTTTCCAGTGCCGCCGTCTTAGTATTAGAAGCATACAATAAACTTTTGAAGGAGGTACACCCGATGAAAAGGACAACGAAGCTTCTTGCTCTCGCGCTCGCGCTTGTGCTTGCGCTCGGTCTCGCCGGATGCGGTGCGAAAACGTCGAGCATGACCGATTCTTACTACAGCGAAAGGATCAGCAGCGCCCCCATGGAGGAGCCAAGGCCGGACACGCCGATGGAATCGGAGTCGATGCCGTCGGCTGCTGCTTCCAGCGGTTTCGGCAATTTTGCCGCCGAGGACGACGCCTTCTACGAGGAAAACCTCAGAGACACTACCGCCGATATCGCCGACATGAGCGAGAAGATCATCTACAGCGCCGACGCGACGCTCGAAACGACCGAGTTTGAGTATTCGATCGAGGAGATCCGCGCACTTGTCAAAGAGCTGGGCGGCTTTATGGAGAGCTCGAGCATTTCCGGCAACAACTACTATAGCATCTCCCGCGGCAATACGGGCGGGCGCTATGCGTCCTTCCTCATCCGCGTGCCGAGCGACAAGTTCTCCGTGCTGACCGGCTCCCTCTCCGAATTCGGCAACGTTCCCTACTGCAACACATACATGCAGAACGTGACGATGGAATACTACGACGTGCAGAGTCGTCTCGAAGCCTACAAAACGCAGGAGACCCGGCTTCTTGAAATGCTTGCCGTCGCCAAATCGGTCGAGGACATGCTCGCCATTCAGCAGCAGCTCACCGACGTGCAGTATGAGATCGACTCGCTCACCGGTCAGCTCCGCTACTACGATCATCAGGTGAATTACTCCACCGTGTCGCTCTACGTTTCCGAGGTGACCAAGTATACGCCCGAACCAACGATCACGCTCACCTATTGGGAGCGCATGACCCGCGGCTTTGCCGAATCGCTCAAGGAGGTGGGCGAGTTCTTCCAGAATCTGTTCCTCTGGTTTGTAACGAGTCTGCCGTGGCTTGTACCTCTCGCCGCGGTCATCGTTCTTGTCGTGTGGCTCATCCGGCGCAGCGCGAAAAAGCGTCCGGAGCGCGCCGCAAAGCGGGCAGCCAAACGCGCCGCCATCGCGGAAAAGAAGGCGCAGAAAGCCGCTGCCAAGGCCGCCGCAAAGAGCATAGCTCCCGCGGAAGAAGCCCCGAAAGACAAAGAAGAATAACCTTTCCTCTCCCCTGCGCCCCGGCGATTTTGCCGGGGCGCTTTTCGTTGGCACGGCAGGGAAAATACGCCAAAAAATCCGAGGTTTTTTCGTCAATTTCCCTTGACCGGACAGGCGGTTTGTGTTATATTAACCCTACCTGTCGGTCGAGAGGTTTATTTTTTATGCTCTTTCGGCCCATACAGGGAGGCATACGCGCGCGAAAAGCGCCGCGTAAATATTACAAGGAGGTGCCGAAATAATGGCGAAAGCAGGTTCGCGGATCAAGATCACCCTGAGATGCAGCGAGTGCAAGCAGCGGAACTACAACACCATGAAGAACAAGAAAAATTCTCCCGAAAAGCTCGAGATGAATAAGTATTGCCCCTTCTGCCGCAAGCACACCAAGCACGTCGAAACGAAGTAATGAATGACGTGAGAAAGGATGCATCCAATGGCTAACGAAGAAAAGAAACCCGTCGCCCCTCAGACGAAGGGCGCAGCCGTCAAGCGGACGGACAAGAAGCTCGGCTTCTTCCAGCGCGTTGCCAAATGGTTCCGCGAGATGAAGAGCGAGCTCAAAAAAGTCGTTTGGCCCACCCCCAAGCAGTTCGGCAAGAACACGCTGGTCGCGCTGGTCGTTATGGCCGTTGCCGCCCTCGTGCTCTGGGGCTTTGACTCTCTGGCCAAGGCCGCTGTCGAAGCGCTGATCACATTGGTGTAAGCCGGATGGCAGAGAACGCAAAATGGTATGTGGTCCACACATACTCCGGTTATGAGAACACGGTAGCCGCTTCCATCATGAAGGCGGCGGAAAACCGCCAGATGCAGGATCTCATCCAGGAGGTCAACATCCCTCTGGAGACGGTCGTTGAGCATACCGACGGCGGTGATAAGGAAGTTGAGCGCAAGGTATTCCCCGGCTATGTGCTGGTGAAGATGGTGCTCACAGACGAAAGCTGGCACCTCGTGCGCAACAGCCGCGGCTGCACCGGCTTCGTCGGTTCCGACGGAAAGCCTGTTCCTCTGACCGAGCAGGAGATCCTCGATCTCGGTGTGGAGCGCAGAGAGATTTCCGTGGGCTTCGAGCTTGGCGATACCGTCAAGGTCATCGACGGCCCGCTGGAAGGTTTCCTCGGCACGGTGGACGAGATCGACCCCGAGGGGAACAGCGTCCGCCTCATCGTCTCCATGTTCGGCAGGGAGACGCCGATTGATCTGGAACTCGACCAGGTCGAACCGGTCAAAGAAGAATAATTCTGGAGGTGCTTTAAAAAATGGCACAGAAAATAGTTGGCTATGTCAGATTCCAGGTTCCCGCCGGCAAAGCGACTCCGGCTCCCCCTGTGGGCCCGGCTCTCGGTCAGTACGGCGTGAACATTTCCCAGTTCACCAAGGACTTTAACGAGCGTACCAAGGGCGATATGGGTCTCATGATCCCGGTCGTCATCACCGTTTACGCCGACCGCAGCTTCACCTTCATCACCAAGACGCCCCCCGCGGCTCTGCTGATCAAGAAGGCGTGCGGCATCGAGACCGCCTCCGGCGTGCCTCAGCGTGACAAGGTCGCCACCATCAGCAAGGAAGATGTCCGCAAGATCGCCGAGCAGAAGATGCGCGATCTCAACTGCACCGACATCGAGTCCGCCGTCAGCATGATCGCCGGTACCTGCCGCTCCATGGGCGTCGTCGTCGGCGACTGAGCTGGCAAACGTGGGAGGAAGTAACCTTCCGAAAAACCACATTTTAGGAGGATAATGAAGTGTTCAGAGGTAAAAATTATAAAGAGAGCACGAAGCTCATCGATAAAAGCGCCCAGTATGAGCCCGCCGAGGCTTTTGAGCTTGTCACCAAGACCGCCAAGGCGAAGTTCGACGAGACCGTCGAGCTGCACGTGAAGCTCGGCGTTGACTCCCGCCACGCTGACCAGCAGGTCCGCGGCGCCATCGTCCTGCCCAACGGCACCGGCAAGAACGTCAAGGTTCTTGTGTTCTGCAAGCCGGAGCGCGAGGAAGAGTGCAAGGAAGCCGGCGCGGATTACGTCGGCGGCATGGAGCTCGTCCAGAAGATCCAGGGCGAGAACTGGTTCGATTTCGACGTTGTCATCGCCAGCCCCGACATGATGGGCGTTGTCGGCCGTCTCGGCAAGGTCCTCGGCCCCAAGGGTCTCATGCCCTCCCCCAAGGCCGGCACCGTGACCCCCAACCTGCCGCAGGCCATCAAAGAGTCCAAGGCCGGTAAGATCGAGTACCGTCTCGACAAGACCAACATCATCCACTGCCCCATCGGCAAGGCTTCCTTCGGTGCGGAGAAGCTCCTGGAGAACTACACGGCTCTCATCACCGCCATCCTGCGCGCGAAGCCCGCGACCGCGAAGGGCCAGTATATCCGCAGCTGCGTGACCGCCACCACCATGGGCCCTGGCATCAAGATCAACGCCCAGAAGCAGCTTTAATTTCGGATAACGAAATAAAAAAATCGTCGAACAATTGTTCGGCGATTTTTTATTAACTTATTAACAAATTGTTCAAGATAGTTTCAGGTTCTTTTCAGAATTCCATGGTAGGATGCAGGCATGAAATGAAACAAGAGGTGTTTTCCATGTACGAGAACAACAACCCCAACTCCGATAACGAAAACAGCACCTATCGGTATACGCCGGAGCGCGGCGCGCAGAGCGAGTATATCCCCGGCACATATTCCACCGTTCCGCCCACGCCTCCCACGCCCGACCCGCCGAAGAAAAAGAAAGGGCTCACGGCCGGAAAGATCATCGCCATTGCGCTTGTATGCTCACTGCTGGGCGGCTGTCTCGGCGTCGGCGCAACGCTTCTGCTGGGCAACAACACGAAAACCCAGACCCCCGCGACCAGCACGACCATGTACGTCGGCGAGCGGCAGACCGAAACGGTGAACACCGCGCGCACCGACACCTCCAAGCAGCTCACGCCGCGCGAGGTGTATGCGCAGAACGTGAACTCCACCGTCGGCATCACGACCTCGATCACCACGAACTACTGGGGCTATCAGACGACAAGCGCCGCTTCCGGTTCCGGCTTTATCCTGACGGAGGACGGCTACATCCTCACGAACTACCACGTGATCGAAGGCTCCAACAGCGTGCAGGTCACGACCTACGATAACACCGCCTACAGCGCCGCGATCGTCGGCTACGATGAGAGCAACGATATTGCCGTTCTCAAGATCGATGCCACCGGCCTCACGCCGGTCGTGCTCGGCGATTCCGATGAGCTTTACGTCGGCGACGAGGTCATGGCGATCGGCAACCCACTCGGCGAGCTGACATTCTCACTCACCGTCGGCTATGTAAGCGCGCTGGACCGCGAGGTCACGCTCTCCTCCGGCACGACGATGGATCTCATCCAGACCGACGCCGCCATCAACTCCGGCAACTCCGGCGGCGCGCTCTTCAACAGCTACGGCGAAGTCGTCGGCATCACGAACGCCAAGTACAGCTCCTCCTCTTCTTCGAGCACCGCTTCCATCGATAACATCGGTTTCGCGATCCCCATCAACCATGTGAAGAACATCGTCACGAGCATCATCGAAAAGGGCTACATCGTCAAGCCGTATATCGGCGTTTCCGTTACCACCGTGAGCAGCGAAATGGTCAGCTACGGTCTGCCGCAGGGCGCAGCGGTCAAAGTCGTCAGCGAGGACAGCCCCGCGGCGGCAAGCGGGCTGAAGGTCAACGACATCATCACCACCATCAACGGTGAGGAGATCACAACGAGCAGCGAGCTTGTGAAGATCGTCTCCGCCTGCCAGCCCGGCGACGAAATGACGCTCACCGTCTACCGTCAGGGCGAGAGTGAGCAGCTCACGCTGACGCTGACCGTCGGCGAGCAGCAGAAGAGCGCGCTGGCTGACACCACGTCCTCCTCCACACAGCAGCAGTCCTCCGGCTCCTACGGCGGATTTCCGTTCGGGTTCGGTTACGGCTACGGCTACGGCGGATAACATCTCAAACAAGATCTATTAGAAACGGCTCTGTTTCTTCGGAAACAGAGCCGTTTCAGACTGTCAAAAAAGCCTCGCAGAGTTTGCGCCCGCAGGCGCAAATAG
>ENA-UONY01002568-UONY01002568.1-human-gut-metagenome-genome-assembly--contig:-CS9-NODE-2568-length-12551-cov-9.502321_pt1 | contig 12551 bp, 13 predicted proteins | sample MGYA00242465_ERZ724012 | MGnify/ENA metagenome assembly ERZ724012 | reverse complement strand
ATTCTGGCAGCTCTTCTGGCAGCCAGCCTGTGTGCGGGCGCATTTGCAGGGTGCAGCGGCGACAGCGGTACGAGCAGTACGCCATCAGGCGGCACCGGCGGTGGTGGTGGGGACGGCACCACGGATTACAGCCAACAGGAAGCGTACACCGTCAAACTGATGATGCCCGGGGATGCCAAAACCGAGGATTGTCAGGAGGTATCCGAAGCCGCCAGCAAGATTCTGGAGGAAAAATTCAACACCACGCTGGACATTGTGCGTGTGGGCTTTGGCAGTTACCCGGACCAGGTGAACCTGATGTTCTCGTCCGGGGAAAAACTCGATCTGCTGTACAACAACCGCGAAATCTTTGTGTCGGCGGTCAACAACGGCCAGATCGTGGAAATGACACCTTACCTGGAAGAATACGGCAAAGATTTATTGGAACAGATCCCGCAGGAACGCTGGGATTGTACATCCATTGACGGTAAAGTGTATGCCGTACCGGCCAACAAGGAAATTGCTGTGAGCTGGGGCTTTGCCTGCGTAAAAGAAATGGCCGATGCGACCGGTGTGGATTACAGCAATATTAAAACCGAAGAAGATTTGCTGCCGCTGCTGCGGGCTGCGAAAAAAATGTATCCCGATGTCTGGCCGGTGGTAGCGAGTTACGGCGGTATGAGCACCATGAACACAAACGACGACCTGGGTGCCGATATCGGTTCGCTGGAAGACTGCACCGACAGCAGCAATACCACCGTCGTAAACTGGTATGCCACCGATGCGTTCCGCGAAATCTGCGAACGGCGGTATGAATGGGCACAGGAAGGTTTGATTATTCCCGATGCCTCTTCCACCTCGGAAGACGCTTCGGCCCAGATCGCTTCCGGTAAGGGCTTTGGCATGTTCACCAACACCAAACCCGGCATTGAAAACGAACTGGAAAAGAAGACCACCAAAGAAATGCTGGTCTTTACTCTGACGCCGGTGTACACCACCACTACCCGTCTGGATATTCTGTGGTATGTGGCGCACAACAGCGAAAAACCGGAACGTGCTGTGCAGGTGCTCAACGAACTGTACACCAATCCGGAACTGGAAAATATCTGCATCAACGGGATCGAAGGCAAACACTTCGAAGTCAAAGATGCCGATAAAGGCATTGTGGGATATCCCGAAGGTGTGGACGGCACCAACACCGGGTATCCGTCGTATCCCTGGGCATGGCCGAACGAAATGATTTCGTACATTTGGGACGGCGATCCGGAAGACCTGTGGACCGCGACCGATGAATGGAACAAAGCAGCGGTGATCTCCCCGGCTATGGGCTTTAGCTGGAACAACAGCAGTGTGCTCAACCAGGTAACGGCTTGCACCAACGTAAAGAGCAAATATGAAAACGCGCTGGTCACCGGCTCGATCAATCCCGACGAAGCGATCCCGCAGTTCCTGCAAGAACTGGAAGCTGCGGGTGTCAACGACATCATCGCCGAGAAGCAGAGACAGCTGGACGAATACCTGGCCAATAAAGAATAAAACCAGCCGGTTTCGCACCCGGACTGTGATCCCGGTCTGCTTGCGAAAATCTGCCGGGCCCGGCCCGGTCCGGCGGACAACGATGATCCGGCGGGCTATTGGCAAGTAAACAAGGCGGAACCTGTCACTGCGGTGCCGGTTCCGCCCTTTGTTTTGTCAAAAGAGAGCCGAAGAAGGAGGAAAACCCATGGTGGAAGTACACAAAAAGAGCCTATGGAAGCGCCTGCGCCCCTATTTACCCCTGTACCTGATGATGGTGCCGGGCGCCATCTATTTAATTATCAATAACTACATCCCCATGGCGGGTATCACCATTGCCTTTGAACAGTTTAATTACAGCAAAGGTATGTGGGGCAGCCCGTTTGTGGGACTGAAAAACTTTGAATTCCTGTTTAAAACCAAAGACGCATGGATTATCACCCGCAATACCCTGCTATATAATGTGGCGTTTATTGTGCTGGGTACCGTGCTGGCCATTGCCGTGGCCATCCTGCTCAACGAGATCCATTCCTCGCTGGCTAAAAAGATCTATCAAACGACCATCCTGGTACCGTTTTTGATCTCCATTGTAGTGGTCAGCTACCTGGTCTACGCGTTTTTGAGCAGTGATTCCGGCTTTATCAACAATTCCATTTTAAAGCCTTTGGGCATGGAATCCGTTTCCTGGTATACGTCGCCTCAGTACTGGCCCTTTATTTTGATCCTTGTCAACGTCTGGAAAGGGCTGGGGTATAACTGCATTATCTACTACGCTACGCTGGTGGGGATTGATAAAGGGTATTACGAAGCGGCGGTGATCGATGGGGCCAACCGCTGGCAGCAAGTGGTGCATGTAACCCTGCCGTCGCTCAAACCCACGATCATCACCCTGACGCTGATGGCAGTGGGGAAGATCTTCTATTCCGATTTTGGCCTATTCTATCAGGTGCCCATGAATTCCGGTCCGCTGATGGATGTGACCAACACCATCGATACGTATGTATACCGCGGATTGATGTCGCTGAACAACATCAGCATGTCGTCGGCCGCCGGTGTGTATCAGTCGCTGGTTGGGTTTTTGCTGGTGCTCACGGCCAACTGGGTTGTGAAAAAGCTCAGCCCCGACAACGCGCTGTTCTAAAGGAGGCGAATTTTCATGGTCGATAAAGGAAGAGCATTCCAGATCGTGGCAAACATTATCATGATCCTTCTGGTGTTGTTTTGCCTGATTCCCTTTGTGCTTTTGATTGTTTCATCCATTACCCAGGAAACCTGCCTGATCCGCAACGGGTACAGCTTTTTCCCCGAACAGATTGATTTTGCCGCCTACCGGTATTTGCTGGTGGATTCAACCAGTATTGTGCGCGGCTATATCCTGTCGGCGCTGGTAACCGTGGTAGGTACGGTGGGCAACCTAACCCTGACCACCCTGTTTGCGTATCCGTTGTCGCGCAAAGATTTGCCCGGGCGCAACTATTTGGCCTTTTTCCTGTTTTTCACCATGCTGTTTAACGGCGGGCTGGTGCCGTCGTACATCATGTGGACGCAGATTTTCCACATCAAAAATACCCTGGCGGCGTTGATTTTTCCCAACCTGTTCATGGGCGCGTTCTACGTTATTATGATGCGCACGTACTTTAACACCAATATTCCCGATGCGGTCATTGAAGCGGCCCGGATTGACGGCGCCGGGGAATTGAGAATTTTGTTCCGTATCGTTATGCCCATGTCCATTCCCATTATTGCCACGCTGGCGCTGCTAGTAGGGCTGGGGTACTGGAATGACTGGCTCAACGGCCTTTATTACATCAACCAGGATAGCCTCTACTCCATTCAGGTGTTGCTCAACCGCATGCTGATGGACGTGCAGTTCCTGATGAGCAACACCAACGCGGCCCAGAACCTGCAAAGCCAGGACTTTGTGCTGCCGTCTACGGGAATCAAGATGGCGGTGGCCGTCATGGGTGCGTTGCCCGTTTTGATCATTTACCCGTTCTTCCAGCGGTATTTCATCAAAGGCATTGTGATTGGCGCCGTAAAAGGGTAAAAAACTGCGATTGATAAGGAACAAAGCCGCCTGTTCGGCCCGATGCATTGACAAACACAGGCGGCTTTACTACGCTATAAGAAGAGCCGGGCACTGCCCGCGAAAGGAGACGACTATTTATGGAAAACCGGTTTACGCATGACCAGTCGGTATATACCCAGCCGCTGGATGACCCCCAGGCGGCAGTCTTGTCCACCGTGGGGCTTGTGCCCGATGCAAACGGTGTGGTGGATGTAACCGAACGGCTTCAGCGCTTGCTTGACGGTGTAAAACGCCGGGACCATCGGGGGATTGTGTTGATCCCCCAGGGAAAATATGCCATCAGCCGCACGGTGTATCTGCCGCGGGCGGTGCGCATGATTGGGTACGGTAAGGAGCGGCCGGAATTTATCCTGCGCGAAAATACCCCCGGCTTCCAACAGGCCCCCACGGATGACAAGGGGCAGGCGGTTTACATGTTCTGGTTTACCGGGAACGCCCCCATGGAAGCGGGGACCATTCAGGACGCGAACCCCGGCACGTTTTATAGCGCCGTATCGAATATCAATTTTACCATCGAAAAAGGGAACCCGGCGGCGGTGGCGCTGCGGGCGCATTTTGCCCAGCATGGATTTGTCAGCCACTGTGTGTTCCGGATTGGGGATGGCAAAGCCGGGATTTTCGATGTGGGCAACGAAATGGAAAACCTGCACTTCATCGGTGGTACCTATGGGATCTATACGACCAAGTGTTCCCCCGGGTGGCCGTTCGTGCTAGTAAACAGCGAATTTGAAGGTCAACGCGAGGCTGCCGTTTCTTCCCGGGAATGCGGCCTGACATTCAGCCGGGTGCGGTTTGCCCATGTGCCGGCCGCCCTTACCGTGATGGACGGCTACTGGGAAAAGGTGTGCTGGAAAGATTGCGTGCTGGAGGATATCACCGGCCCGGCGCTGCGCATCGCACGGGAAGAAAACAGCTGCACCCAGATAAATTTGCGCCATGTGCTTGTGCGGCGCACGCCGGTACTACTCCTTGGCAAAGAGAGCGGGAAAACTCTGCCCGGCCGGGAGGAGGAAAGCTGGCTCGACAGCCTGTGTGTGGGCGACACCGTTACGCTGGAAAATGCCGGAGAACCGCCAAAGCGGGTGTGGGACAGCACGTTTTCGCCGGTTTCCGACTGGGAGAACGCCATTTCGTCCCTGCGGGAAGAAGTGCCCCTGCTGCCGCCCCAGGAAACCTGGCGCAATGTGCGGGACTGGGGCGCCATGGGGAACGGTACACACGACGACACCGCCGCGCTGCAGCGGGCCCTAGATGAAGGCGGGCCCGTTTACTTGCCCCAGGGCATGTACCGCGTGACGGATACCCTTATAATGCGGCCGGATTCGGCGCTGATCGGCATGAACCCCATTTCCACCCAGCTTATACTGGACGAAAACAGCCCGGCGTTTGCGGGAGTGGGCCCGGCGAAAGCCGTGTTGCAAACCAGCGCGGGCGGCCACGATGTGGTCAATGGCCTTGGCATCGACACCGCCTGCCGCAATCCCCGGGCCGTGGGGTGCCGGTGGACGGCCGGGGCCGATTCGTATATGAACGATGTAAAATTCGTCGGCGGCCATGGGCAGATCACTCCGCAGCAGGAAAACGTGCCGGTGTATAATGCCAGCCGTACCGCCGATGTGGACCCGCATCGCCCGTGGGACGTACAGTATCCCAGTTTGTGGATTACCGACGGGGGCGGCGGCGTGTTTAAAGACGTGTGGAGCGCCAGCACCTATGCCCTGGCGGGTTTTATGGTTTCGGAAACGGAAACGCCTGGGGTCATGTACCAAGTGTCGGTGGAACACCATGTGCGCCATGAAATCCTGTTGCGGCGGGTGAAAAACTGGCAGTTTTACGCCATGCAGACCGAAGAAGAGGTGGCCGAAGGCAGCGAGTGCCAGCCGTGGGAACTGTCGGACTGCCGCGATTTGATTTTCGGTAACGTGTACGCGTTCCGTGTGATTTGGGTGGACCGTCCGTATCCCTGTGTAATGAAAGCCTGGGGTTGTGAAAACCTTGTGTTTATGAATGTCCACAACTACACCCAGATGAAGTATACCATCGAAAACTTTTCCCGGGATATGGATACCGGCCGCACCGTGGGGTATTGGCAGATGAGCCGCCTGGTTGTGGGCGAAAAAGCGCCCGGCTGTACGCTGCCTGTGGCCCCCCATCAGCCGGTGCTGCTCAGTGATGGGCTGGATGCTGCCGACGGGCTGTGTGCCGGGCCGGATGGCACCGTGTTTGTGTGCGATAGCCGGCTGCACCGGTTGTACCGGTGGGACCCGAAAGCGGGGGCCTTATCGCTCCTAACCGTGCTGCCGTTCCGGCCGCTTTCCTTGTGGTGTGATACGGCGGGGCACCTTTTGATGGTGACGGAGTATAAACCCGTGCCCGATTCCACCGTGGACGGCCATCGGGAAATGGATAGCGACGGCTACGAAGACCGGGTGGCGACATCCGGCGGGTGCTACTTCCCGTTCTTCCGGATGGACCGGCAGATCCGGGTGTGCGCCCTTGACCCGGAACACCCGGAAGACAGCTTGCAGGTGCTGCCCGTAAGGAAAACGGCCGATGCCGCACCGGAAACGCTCTTGTACCCCATGAACCAGTGGCGGGACGATGGGGACATGATGATGTCGTTCGGCACGGCGGAACCGCTGTGCTACCCGGCCCCCGACGGGAAAACCGCCGTGGCTGGCCCGGGCCACAGGCCTTGCGCCCCTTGTGGTTGGGCAGGAAGCACTCCTCGTGGATGAATACAATAAGTGCATCGTAAAGGTGCAAGTCGAAAAAGGTTTTGTTTTAACTCATCCCCATATTGTGCTCGAACGCGGGGAGTATAGCGTGGCTCAGACAGCCGACGGCACCATGTATGTGCCCGATTCCCTGTTGTATGGCGGTAAAGCGGGCGAAACGCCGTGTGCTTGGCGGCTGCCCCACCGCCCGGCCGGGGTGCTGGTAAGCGATGACGGCGCCTATTTATACATCACGGCGCGCGAAGCTTTCTATGCCATGCGCCTAATAAAATAACCTGTGAACCGTATAGCGGCCAGCCTTCTCAACATGGAAGAAGGCTGGCCGTTGCTTTTCCCTGTTTCGTCAGGTATACTGAAAGCAAAAGGAGTGTGACGCCCATGGTCCTGATAACGGAGCGGCTTATTTTGCGCCCCTGGGAAGACGGGGACGCGGCGGATTTATACCAATACGCAAAAGATGAACGCGTGGGCCCCATGGCCGGGTGGGCACCCCACAAAGATGAAAAAGACAGCCTTACGATCATTCGCACCGTACTGTCCCAACCGGAAACCTATGCCGTGGTACTAAAAGAAACCGGCCGCCCGGTGGGCAGCGTGGGCATCCATAAAAAGAGCGGCGAAAACGAAGCCGAAATCGGCTGCTGGATCGCCGTGCCGTACTGGGGGCAGGGGCTTATCCCCGAAGCGGTCCGGCGGCTGATGCGCCGGTGTTTTGAAGAACTCCATTGTGAAACGGTGTGGTACAAGTATTATGACGGCAACGAAAAATCCCGGCGGGTGCAGGAAAAGTGCGGGTTTTCGTACCACCATACCGAAAAACAAAAGCTCACTTTATTGGGCGACAGGCGGGATACCCACGTCTGCTGCCTGACCCGCCAGGCGTATGAAGCAGGCAAGCCAAAAATAGGCTTGGCCGAATCGGGAGGAGGATACGATGGCAAAGTTGGAATATGAATGGTACGGGGATTTTTATGAGGCCCTGGCCCGGATTGAAAACGGTATTTTGGCGGGGAGTTTTTCGGCGTCCCTGGAAGAGAGCAGCGATTTTGTCAGCGGCAACGCCCGGTGCAGTGTGCGGGTATTCGAACGGTACAGCTTTCTTGGCAGCAACCGCGTCAGTTTAAGCGTGACACTGTTCCAGGGGGCGGACGGGATCACGCACCTGTCGGCCGTCACGTCCGGCGGCAGCCAGGCCATGTTCTTTAAAATCAACACCTGGGGGGAAGATGCTTTCCTTGACAAACTGCGGGACGTATTGAAAGGATAAGAGCACCGAATGATGGAAGTGGTATTCAGTGAAAGTGCCGGTGGGGCCCTGGCGGTGGCGCTGGGAAAAGGAAAACCAATAGGCGGTGTTTCTGCCTATATTGGCATGACAAAGGAAGAGCAAAAGCAGTGGGAAGAAAAGGAGCGCCGTAACTGGGACGCGGCGGAACTTCTTCCCGGAAGCCGTGACGACCAAATGGTACTGCCCCTGATGCTCAGTGTGGGGGATATTGACGAACAGTACCCCGGCCCAAAACGGCGGGAAGCCCTGCGGCGGCTTTTTGCGGTGTACCCCGAAGAGGGGGCTAAAGCCGCCGAAACTATGGTGGAAACGGCCCGGCATACTCTTGGTATCTTGCTAAGCCGTGCGGGGCAAGGGGAAAGAATCCGGCTTTATTACAGCGATCAACCCGACGAAGCCTGCGGTGCCTGGTGGCTGATGAACCAACTCACCGAAGCGGGGCTGGCAAATGCGGCGGTGACGGCGGTGAAATTGCCGCCTTTTTGGCAAACCCCGGCGGGCGATATTCTCGAGCCCACCGCATGGGGCGAGGTGCCGCCGCACCAGTGGGGGCGCCTCACCCGGCAGGGTCAAATATGGACGGGGGACCTCATTCGGTACCTGTCGGAACAATGGCAGCAGCGAACAAGGGAAAATGCCCCTTTGCGCGCCGTGATAAATGGCAACCTGATCAGTGCGCCGGATACCCTCTATGACCCGCTGATCCGGCAGGTAATCGAGGAGCAGGCACCGGTGTTCCGGCAGGCGGCTGTCATCGGGCAGGTGCTGATGCGGAGCCACGGCTGTATGGGGGACGCGTGGATCGCCATGCGCATGGAGGAAATGATCCGGCGGGGCGAATTATCCGCCGTCACAATCCCGGCAAGCGGTGATCCAACGTACCACCGCTTGCTGCGCAAAACAACGAAATAAACGGATAAAAACCGGCCTCCTTTTTGGGGGCCGGTTTTTTTGGAACCAATCGGGGGGCTTTGACATACGCTGTTGGCAGGGGGATTTGTCCGCCCATGATCATTTTGGAAAGGAGCTTTCAAAAACGTGAAAGACGATATGATGCCGGCCTTCCCGCCGGAATACTCCCTTGCCATGGCGTATGTCCCGTTCCAATCCTGGGGCCAGACCTACGCAGACGAAGAAGCGCTGAAAGCCGGTACCCTTTATCCCGAACTGAATAAACCGTTCCTGTGCGGAAAGGGGGAGGCCTGTGACTGAACGTGAACGGATGCTCCGGCGCATCCAGGCCACCCAATTTGCCCTGTGGGAATTGCACGTGTACCGGGATACCCACCCCGCCTGCCGGGAAGCGGCCGTCAAATATAAGGAGACGGAAGCGCGGCTGAAGGAAAGACGGGCCCAATACGAGGAAAAATACGGCCCCCTGGATGAACGTACCGAAACCGGGAACCGCTGGGCCTGGATCCGCAACCCGTGGCCGTGGCAGCTTGAGGAGGAGGATTAACGGATGTTTGTCTATGAGAAAAAATTGCAGTATCCGGTCCGGATCAAAAATCCCAACGCCGCGCTGGCCAAACTGATTTCGGCCCAGTACGGCGGCCCGAACGGGGAACTGGGGGCTTCTCTGCGGTATTTGAGCCAGCGGTATACCATGCCGTACCCGGAACTGACCGCCGTGCTCAATGATATTGGCACGGAAGAATTGGGGCACCTGGAAATGGTGGGCACCATTGTGTACCAGCTCACCCGGGGGCTTACGCCGGAAGAGATCGACAAACAGGGCTTTGGTGCCTATTTTATCGACCATACCACGGGCATTTACCCGGCCGATGCCAACGGTACGCCGTTTTCGGCTTCGGTTTTAGCCGTCAGCGGCGACCCGGTGGCCGATTTGACCGAAGACCTGGCTGCCGAACAGAAAGCGCGGCTGGTATATGACAACATCCTGCGTTTTTGTGACGACCCCGACGTCAAAGACCCCATCCGCTTTTTGCGGGAGCGGGAAATCGTCCACTTCCAGCGGTTTGGCGAAGCGCTGCGGCTGCTCACCGACCGGCTGGATGTCAAAAATGTGTATGCCTTTAACCCGTCGTTCGATAAGAAGAAACGCCGGTAAGCAAAAGAAAAAACGCGGCCTTTTGTAAAAAGGCCGCATTTTTCATTGCTCCGGCATACACAGAAGGGTATAATGAGGGAAAAGACAGGAGGGAAGCGGTATGAAACTGAGCGGTTCGGCGGTACTGACCCCCGAAGGGTTTCGCCCGGGTACGGTCACCGTGGAAAACGGCATCATCCAGGCGGTGGAGACAGACAGAGTGCCGGAAAACAGCGAGGGCTTTGACGCGGGGAACGGGTACATCCTGCCCGGCTTTTTGGATATTCACATCCACGGGTATGCCGGGGCGGATATGAGCGACGGCAGCGTGGAAGGCCTAGGGCGTATGGCCAAAGCGCTGGCTAGGGAAGGGGTGACCGGATTTTTGGGGACCACCATGGCCCTGCCGGAAAGGGAACTGATGCAGGCGGCCGGCAGTTACCGCCAGTACCGCCGGGCCCCCGAGCCCGACGGCGCGCAGCTGTTTGGCGTGCATTTGGAAGGGCCGTTTTTCTCCCAGGCCAAGCGGGGGGCCCAGGCCCCGGAAGCGGTGATCGACCCGGATGAAGGGCTGTTTACCCGGCTGTGGAAGGCATTCGATGGGGAAATAAAACTGATGGCGATGGCTCCGGAACGGCCCGGCGCCATGGAGCTGATCCGCTTGGCAAGCCGAAAGTGCCGCGTGAGTGTGGGGCACACCGAAGCCGATTACGACACGGCGTGCCAGGCGCTATCCAGCGGCGCCGACCACATCACCCACCTGTATAACGCCATGCCGCCCTTTGCCCACCGGGCGCCGGGGGTGATTGGCGCAGCGGCGGAAAAGGCCCGGTTCTGCGAACTGATCGGGGACGGGCAGCACCTGCACCCGGCGGTGGTGCGCCAGACGTTCCGCTGGTTTGGCGGGGAGAGAATCTGCCTGATCAGCGACTGTATGCGCGCCGGCGGCCTTCCCGACGGCGCTTACACCCTGGGCGGCCAGGCGGTGACGGTGAAAAATGGCCGCACAACGCTCCATGACGGGACGCTGGCGGGCAGCGTGACGAGCCTTAGCGAGTGTGTGCGGCGGGTGATCCGCATGGGCGTACCAAAAGAAGAAGCCATCTGGTCGGCGACGCTGCGCCCGGCCCAGTCGGTGGGGCTGGACGCCTTAACCGGCAGCCTCACTCCCGGGAAACGGGCCGACGTGCTCATCACCGACGAAAACCTGATGCCCCGGCTGGTGCTGGTGGGCGGGCGCGTGGTGTACCGCGCCGGATAAAAAGAAAACCCCCGGCCTTTCCTTTGAACTGCCCCAGATTGTGCGGACAGCACAAAAAGAACCCCTGTGCAGGAATATTCGGTTTTAGTAGGAGTGGCGCAGCGTTAGCGGCGCCACTCCTGTTTTGCTTTGGATGCGCTCGTGGTTGTAAAAGTGGATATAACGGTCAATCATCTCATTGGCTTCAGAAAAGGTCGCCGGTTTGTGGCGGTAGATGCACTCTGTTTTGAGGATAGAGAAGAAATTTTCTGCCATTGCATTGTCATACGGGGTCCCACGTCTTGACATCGAAGGCGTAATGCCGTATGCTTGAGTCAGCTCAAAATATGCTTGTGAGGCGTACTGAGCACCTTGGTCGCTGTGGAGGTGGAGTTCCGCAGCGATCTTCTTTTTTTCTTGCTTCATTGCCAGATGAATGGTATCCAGAACCAGATTTACGTTTTGCTCTGTTCCTGTCTTGTAAGCCACAATGCTGTTGTCATACAGATCTCGGATCATGGACAGGTACAATACCCCCTGCTTCGTCTGAATATAAGAAATGTCAGTTACCCATTTGCAGTTGGGAGCCGCGGCTTGGAAATTTCGGTTGAGAAGATTCTGGTATTTGTGCAGTTGCTGGCCCATCTGCTGCCATTTCCTGTGGCGGCGAATCTCTGCCAGCAAGCCGTATTTCTTCATAACACGCAGGATGGTCTTGGGGTTGTGGTAAATCTCTTTGCTGCCTTTCAGCCACTGCCACATCCGTCGGTAGCCATAGGTATGAAAGCATTTGTCTTGCTGTTGCCGGATGGTTTCAGCAAGGGCAGCATCCTTTTCCGGCCGGTTCATTCTCTTGACAAAGCCGTAATAACCGCTTCTGGACACTGAAAAGAATCTGCACATGACAGACACCGGATACTGCTCACGGTGACGGTAAATGACTGCATACTTTGCCTTTGCTCTCACTTCCTTCCTGTGGATCGCAGAAAATCCCGCAGCAGCTTATTTTCCATGCGCAGCCGCTGAATCTCGTAAGCCTGCTCTGCAACAATGTCCCTTGGCGAAGCAGCTTTTCTCGGCCGCCCTTTGGGCCGTATCGTGATCCCGGCTTCTCGCTTCCGTTGTTTGGCACGTTCCCGTTTCACAAGGCTTTTTACGACATACTTATCCCGAAAACCAAAATACTCCGCTACTTCTCTCTGCGTTTTTCCCGATCCAAGCATAGCTTCGATTTCAGGCAACAATTCCTGCACATGCGTGTAATTCCTTTTTCCCATAGTAATACCCCCTGATGTAGTACTTCCATTTTCCTACATCAGGGGGTACTTTGTCTATTGTCCGTTTTTACTGGACCTGTTCACTTCGCGTGCCGGGGTCCTCTATTCGACTACATCCATTCTATCCACGTAAAACACAGCTACTGCAAACAAAGAAAAAACAGAGCCTGGAACGCAAGTTGCATTCCAGGCTCTGTCTGGCTGGGCTGGCGCGATTCGAACGCGCGAGAATGACGGAGTCAAAGTCCGTTGCCTTACCGCTTGGCGACAGCCCAATAAAAAGAAATGCACGGTCTCTTGCTCAGAGGTGCGTGCATTTCGGTGGGGTGGAAGATGGGACTCGAACCCACGGTCTCCAGAGCCACAATCTGGCGC
>ENA-UONY01002566-UONY01002566.1-human-gut-metagenome-genome-assembly--contig:-CS9-NODE-2566-length-12569-cov-4.308774_pt1 | contig 12569 bp, 10 predicted proteins | sample MGYA00242465_ERZ724012 | MGnify/ENA metagenome assembly ERZ724012 | reverse complement strand
GTGACGGAAGGAGTTCGTTAAGCCCTGCCTCCCTCCTCGAGGGAGGTGTCACAACGAAGTTGTGACGGAAGGAGTCATTTACTTAACAAGGATAATTCGACCGCAGTTTTCACATTCCACATACGCCGCGCCGGTGCGGATTTTGTTCATGTCCGCCGCCGGGAGCTGCATGTTGCAGCCGCCGCAGCGGTCGTCGTGAATCCGCGTGATCGGCGGCGTGGAATGCCGCTTGATGGCCTTGTATTTATCCAGCAGCTCCGGCTCAATGTCCTTCGCCTCGTCGGCGACCTTCTTTTTGAGCGCTTCGAGCTTCACGCTCGCCTGCTTGTATTCCTCGTCGTAGATCACCTTGATGCGGTCGAACTCCGCGCGAGCCTTGGCGGCGCGCACGCGAACCTCGCGCTGCTGGCGGTCGCGGGCCTCGGAATCCTTGCGCATCTTGGCAAGCTCGCTCTCATATCGGGAAATGGTCGTAATCAGCTTCTGGAGCGCGGCGATCTGCTTCTTCGCCTCCTCCAGATCCTCGGGGCGGTGCGCCTCAAAGTTAGCGCTCGCCTCGGCGACGGAGCCGTTCAGGCGCTCGATCTCGTCGGCCAGCGCTTCCATGCGGTCGCCCATGATCTCCACATCGGCCTCGATCTTCTTGAGCACGTTCTGCTGTTCCAGCAGGAAATCGCGGTGCTTGAGCAGCTCCTTGCGGTTGCTGCTGCCGCGCATCTCCTTTTCATACTGATCCAGCTCCATGTCCACCTGCTGATATTGCCACAAACGTTCGTACTGTTCCAAAATATGGCCCTCCTCAATCTGTCAGCGCCCGAAGGGATCGTCCTTCAGGCAGAAAACCGTCACGTTATATTGTACCGCATCCGCCGCCTTTTGTAAAGCGTCGGCGAGCACTTCGCAGACCGGGTTTTCCGTTTCAAAATGCCCCGCCTCGATGATGCAGCATCCCCTGTCCAGCGCGTCCAGCGCCTCGTGGTGGCGCACCTCGCCGGTGATGAAGCAATCCGCGCCCAGCGCCAGCGCCTCGCCGATTTCGCTTCCGCCCGCGCCGGAGCAGCAGCCCAGCGCATGCACCGGCATTTCCGCGTTGCCGAACGCGCGGACGGCGGCGTGCAGCTTCTTCTGCGCCCGCGCGCAGAGCTGGCCGAAGGTCGTCCCCTCGGGCACGTCGCCCACGCGCACAAAGCCCTCGCCGCGCACGTTTTCCGCGCCCATCACGCGCATCAGCGTGTCGTTCACGCCGCCCTGCGCCGCGTCGAGGTTGGTGTGCGCCGCCGCGTGGCTAATGCCGGCCTGCCCCATGTCGAGCATCAGCCGCCCTTCGCGCGTCTCGTCCGTCACGCGCTTGACAGCGCCGAACATGATCGGGTGATGCGTCACGATCATCTGCGCGCCCAGCGCCTTCGCCTTGTCCACCGCCGCCTGCGTCAAATCGAGCGCAACGACGACGCGCGTCACTTCGGCGTTTCTGCGCCCGAAGAGCAGCCCCACATTGTCCCATTCCTCGGCCAGCTCAAACGGCGCAATCTCCCCGATCAGCCTTTCGATATCCGAAACCGTGCATGCGTTCATGCCGATCGCCTCCGCAATTCTGTTCAGCTCATGGCCGCCCGCAAGCAGCCGTTCCTTCGCGCGCGGCGTGTCCGTGCCCGCCTGCAAGAGCATCTCCCGGACGCGGACGCCGCGCTGCCACGCCAGATAATCGTATTGCGCCGCCGTCTGCACACCGTCCGCGCATGCGCCCAGCATCAGCCGCCGCTCGTCCGGCATTTCGGCCTCGCCCGCCCTCGCCAGCATCGTGACGTAGTGCCGCCCCGCCGCTCGGCAGTAGACCTCTTTTTGAATCGCAAAGCCCAGCTCGGCCAGCCCGCCGCGCAGCAGCGGCAGATCGACGTTCGCCTGCACGATCAGCGCCGCGCCGCCGATTTTTTCCCTGCCCTCGGCTACGATTTTGAGGATCGTCCCCGCGCCCATGCCGAGGATCATCACCGCGTCCACGGGTCTGTCAACGGCGCTCAGGCCGTCCGCGACCGTGATGTTCGCGCGTTCGCTCAGCCCGCGCGCGCCGAGCAGCCGCCGCGCCTTTTCCAGCGACGGCGCGCTCACGTCGCTGGCGAGCATCGTCAGCCCCGGCACGGTTTCCAGCAGCTTGGCCGTCAAAAAGCCGTGGTCGCAGCCGACGTCCGCCGCAACGGGGGCTTCTCTGCCCGCCAGCGCCTCCCGCGCCAGCTCTGCCGCGGCGCTCAGGCGTTCATCCAATATGATCGGGTTCATGCGCTTTCCCCATGTCCGTGTATGTCGCTGTAATGGAAGAGCAGCAGGTCGCCTTCGCGAACGGTAATCACCGCTTCATCCGCCGTGACCACGTTGCTCATTCCGCGCGATGTGTCGCTTTCCAGTGTGTAATCGTCAATCAGATAATAGCATCCCCTGATGCTCACGCCCTGCGCCGTGCCCAGCGGCAGCAGCGAAATCGTGCTGCCCCGCTCGCCCGCCAGCGTGTAGCTTCCATTGACGCGGACGATGCGCACGCCCTCCGCGCGAATCTCCGCCCAAGCGCCGTGCCGCGCCGCGCGCACGACCATCATCAGGTTTGCCAGCGCGTGGTCAAGCCGCCCGCCCAGCGCGCCGAGCAGCGTGATTTCCGTCGCGCCCTTCTCCAGCGCAAGGTTCAGCGCGTATTCGCCGTCCGTGTCGTCCTTGATGCAGTTCAGCCTGTCCGCCGACAGCCGGCTTTCGTATCGCGCCAGCACCTGCGGCGAGACGGAATCCATGTCGCCGATGAGCATATCCGGCTCCATCCCCGCCGCGTCAAAGGCTTCCAGCCCCCGATCCGCCGCGATGGAAAAATCCGCCTCCGCCGCGCAGGCCTTCAGCAGCCCGACGCCCGGCGCGTCCCCGCCGAGCACGATCAGCGCCTTCATGTCACGCCCCCATGACGCTCTGAACGACGGCCTTCGGGTCTTCCGCGCGGAAGAGCCCCGTGCCCATGACCAGCACATCCGCGCCCGCGTCGATGACCCGCGCCGCGTTGCTCTGCTTCACGCCGCCGTCCACCTCGATGAGGATATCGCGCCCCGTCCGCTCGATCATCTTCCGAATTTCCGGAATCTTCGCCACGCAGTCCTCGCGCAGCGTCTGCCCGCCGAACCCCGGCTTCACCGTCATCACCAGCACGAGGTCGCACAGCGGCAGCAGCGGCTCAAGCGCGCTGACCGGCGTTTCCGGGTTGATGCTCACGCCCGCGCGAACGCCCAGCGCGTGGATGGCCTCCAGCGTTTCGGCGCAGTTGTCCTCCGCCTCGACATGCACGGTAATCAGATCCGCGCCCGCCTTGGCATATGCCTCGATGTATTGCATCGGTCGGGACAGCATCAGGTGCGTATCCAGAAACAGATTCGTCTGCCTGCGAATCGCGCGCACAAAGTCCGGCCCGAAGCTGATGTTCGGCGCAAAGTGCCCGTCCATGTTGTCCAGATGCAGCCAGTGAATCCCCAGCGATTCCGCCATTTTGATTTCTTCGCCCAAACGCATCAGATCCGCGCCCAGCACGGACGGCGAAATTTCAACGATCCTTTTGCTCATTCGTAACGCCCCTTCCAATTTTCACGAACCTGCGCAAGCAGTTCCCTGTATCGCAGCCACCTTGCCGCGCCCAGCCTTCCCGCGTCCACGGCGGCGTGCACGGCGCACCCCGGCTCCCGGTCGTGCAGGCACGGCTGAAAGCGGCATTCTCCCGCCAGCGCGTTGTATTCCGGGTAGAGCTGGGCAAAATCCTGCGGATCAATGCCGTTTTCCAGCTCCAGCAGGCTGAACCCGGGCGTATCGAGCACGAACATGCCATCCACGACCATCATCTCCGCGCGCCGCGTCGTGTGCCGCCCGCGCTCGGTCTTGCGGCTCAGCCCGCCGGTTTCCAGCCCCAGCCCAAACAGCGCGTTGAGCAGCGAGCTTTTGCCCACGGCGGATTGCCCCGCCAGACAGGTGACCTTGCCGCGCATGGCGTCCCGAAGCTGCGAAACGCCCGTTCCCTCGCGCGCGCTGACGCTGAACACGCGGAGCTGCGTGCCGACGTATTCGCGCCGAATCTGCTCGGCCAGCTCGTCGCCCAAGTCGATTTTGTTGACGCAGATCGCCGGAATCATGCCGCCCTTTTCCGCGCGCAGAATCAGCTTGTCGCACAGCAGCATGTCCGGCTGCGGCACGCTGGCGACCACCAGCATCAGCATATCGACGTTGGCGACGCTCGGCCGCTCCATCATGCTTTTGCGCGGCAGAATCTCCTCCAGCCAGCCGTCCTCCCCGCCCTGCCCCGGCGTAAAGCGGACGCGGTCGCCGACCATCGGCGTCATTTTCTGATGACGCAGTTTTTTCTGTGCGCGCAGGGTGTATTCCTGTCCGTCCTCGTCGCTGAGCACGGTGTAAAAACTACCGATTCCCCGCAGGATGCTTCCCGTCATAGTTCTCCTTTACTGCAAAACCGCCGTCGCTTCGCTCTTGAAGTTTCCATCCAGATAGAGCCGCCATGTGCGAACGCCGCTCGTCTCGCTTCTGAGCGTTACGTGCAGCTCAAGCCGCCCTTCTTCGTTGTAGGTCGCGGCATACATGTCGCTTTCCTGTCCGTTTTCATCCACCAGCGTCACGCGGACGGTCACGCCGCTCTGCGGCACATCCACCGTCACGGTAACGCCCGCCGTGTAGCGCCGCCTGTCGTATCGTCCGACGGTCATATTCACCACGCTGCCGGGCAGAACCTCGGTGAATTTGTCGATGGATTGCGCGAGTACCACGCCGTCCTGCCGCGCCGTCTCCACGTTTTGATAGCCGATGTCGCCGCAGGTCAGGCCGATGGCGTTCATCCGCTCGACGGCCTCCTCCTCGCGCTGGCCGACCAGCTCCGGCACGACGACGCGCCCGCCGGAAACCGTCATCGCGACGACCGCGCCCGGTTCGGCGTTCGTCCCCGCCTCCGGGCTCTGCTCAAGCACCACGCCGCGCAGTTTTTCGCTCGGCACGGTTTCCACATAGCCCAGCGAAAGCCCCTGCGCAAGCAGAACGTTTTCCGCGTCCTCCACGGCCATGCCCGTGAGCCTCGGCACGAGCAGAAGCCCCGTTCCCTCGGAGATCATGGCCGTAACCGTTCCGCCCCGCCTCACCTCGGCGTTGGCCTCGGGGGTTTGGTCAAAGACGTATCCCTCCGCCTGATCGCTGTATGCGTATTCCGTCTTCAGGGTCAGGCCCGCGTTGCTGACCATGCGCTGCGCCGTCGCCTCGTCCAGCCCGAAGAGATCGGGCATGCGCGCCGTCACGAACATCGTGCGGTACAGCCTGAGCCCCGCCACGCCGATGAGCGCGACCAGCACCAGCAGCACGAACAGCGTCAAAAACCGCGCGGGCAGGCCGCCGGTCTTTTTCTTTCTGCGGATTTTTTCAGCCACCTCGCGCGATTCTTCGAGAATCGCAGGCCGCCGCTGCTCCATAAATTCGCCGTCCGGATGGCGGAGCGCCCGCCGCAAATCGCGCGCCATCGCCTCCGCGTTCTGATAGCGCTCCTGCGGCAGCTTTTTGAGCGCCTTATCCACGATCATTGCCACCGCCGGGCTGACCTTGGCCTGCTCCTCGATGGGCTTGGGCGGCTCCATCAGGTGCATCATCGCGACGGAAACCGCTGTCTCCCCCTCAAACGGCACATGGCCGCAGAGCATTTCGTAGAGAATCACGCCGACGGAGTATAAATCGCTCGCCGCCGTCGCCTTCATGCCCTTGGCCTGCTCCGGGGAAAAATAGTGCACCGAGCCCATCACGTTGCCGTCCGTGGTCAGGGTCTTGGTGTCCGCCATACCCGCGATGCCGAAATCGCCGACCTTGACCTGCCCTGCGCGGGAGACCATCACGTTCTGCGGCTTCACATCCCGGTGGATGATGCCGCGCTGATGCGCATGCCCCAGCGCCGCGAGAATTTGCAGCGTGAAGCGAATCGCATCCTCCTGCGCAATGCCGCCGGTCTGGTTAATCAGCTCCTTGAGCGTCTGCCCGTCCACGTATTCCATCGCCAGATAGGATACGTCGCCGACCTCGCCCGCGTCGATCAGATTGACGACGTTCGGATGGCTGAGCTTTCGGCAGACCTCGCCCTCGCGCCTGAAGCGCTCCTTGTATTCCGGATCCTCCGCGTATTCCTCGCGCAGCACCTTGACGGCGACCGTCTGGTGCGTCTTGAGGTCGAACGCGCGATACACAATCGCCATGCCGCCCCGGCCGATGATATCCTCCACGCGGAAACGGCGGCTGATGATTTTGCCGATCAGTCTTGTTTCCACGGTTTGCCCTCCTCGCCGGTACAGAGAATCAGCGTCACGTTGTCGCTGCCGCCCGCGTCCAGCGCCATTTGAATCAGGCGGTCGGCCGCTTCGTCGGCGGTTTGGCTGTCAAGGAGCGTTCTTTCGATTTCGTCGTCGCGCACCATGCCCGTCAGGCCGTCGGTGCAGATCAGAAAGCGGTCGCCGGGCTGCAAATCCGCCGCCAGCAGATCGGGGGTGTTGTCCCCCTCCGTGCCGAGCGCGCGCGTGATGATGTTGCGCCGGGGGTGCGTTCTGGCCTCCTCCGCGGTCAAAATGCCCGCTCGAACCAGCTCGCCGACAAGGGAATGATCCTGCGTGAGCTGCTCCATGCGCCCGCCCCGCAGGCGATAGATGCGGCTGTCGCCGACATGCGCGATATAGATGTAGCCCGCGCCGCGGCACAGCATCGAGAGCGTCGTGCCCATGCCCGCGCATTCGGCGTTCCCCTGCGCGCGCTGATAAATCCGTTCGTGCGCGCCGAGCACCGTCTTTTTGATCTGGTCGATGGAAGGCTTCTTGTGCCGCGCGGCCATTTTGCGCACCGCGTCAATCGCCATCCCGCTGGCCACTTCGCCCGCCAGATGGCCGCCCATGCCGTCCGCGACGACAAAAACGCCGCGTTTTTCGTCAAACCAGGCCGCATCCTCATTCTGTTTGCGTTTTTTGCCGATATCGGTGCGCATCGTCGCCGCCACGCCGTTCACTCCCGTCGTTTTCAGGTTTCGCAGTTCAGGTTGTTATCCTTGATATAGCGCCTGCGGAGCTGGCCGCACGCGCCCTCGATGTCGTCGCCCATCTCGCGGCGGCGGGTTACGGAAATCCCCTTCTGTTCGAGCGCATGCCTGAACGCATCCACCTCGCGCTCGGTCACGCCCGTCAGGCCGCGCTCCGGCACGCTGTTGAGCGGAATCAGGTTGACGTGGCACTGCATGCCGCGCAGTCTGCCCGCCAGCTCGACCGCCTGCACCGGGTCGGCGTTGACGCCATGCACCAGCGCGTATTCAAAAATCACGCGCCGCCCCGTCTTTTCGATGTAATAGCGGCAGGCGTCCAGCACGTCGTCCATGCCGTATTTGCGGGCGACGGGCATCAGCTTTTTGCGCACCTCGTCGTTGGGCGCGTGCAGCGACAGCGACAGCGTAACCGGCAGATCCTCCTGCGCAAACCGCCGCATGTTTTCAACCAGGCCGCAGGTCGAGAGCGACACGCTGCGCATGCCGATGCACAGCCCGCCCTCCATCCGCAGAATCCGCAGGAATTTCACCACGTTATCGTAATTGTCCAGCGGTTCGCCGCTGCCCATCAGCACGATGTTGCCGACCTTCTGCCCCTGCGGCGCGAGCACGCCGTTGGCGCAGACGATCTGCCCCAGCATCTCCGCCGGGGTCAGGCTGCGCGCGCACCCGTCCAGCGTGGAGGCGCAGAACGCGCACCCCATCCGGCAGCCCACCTGCGTGGACAGGCAGAGCGTGTTGCCGTATTTGTAGCGCATCAGCACGCCCTCGATGACGTGGCCGTCCGGCAGGCGGTAGAGCAGCTTGATCGTGCCGTCGAGCTTGGATTCAATCGTCTCCAGCACCGCGACCGGGTTGGCTGTGCAGGTTTCCGCGAGCGTTTCCCGCAGCGCCTTGGGCAGGTTGCTCATCTGCTCGAACGCCGCGCCCTGATGCAGCCACGAAAACACCTGCTTCGCGCGGAACGCGGGCTGACCCAGCGCCTTCAAATACGCCGCCAGCTCGTCCGGGGTCATGCCCAGGAGCTGCGTCTTTTCCGTTTCGTTCATTATGCCTTCACCCTGCGCATGCGGCAGACGTAGAAGCCGTCCGTGCCGTCCCTGTGCGCGAACATCTGCAAACCGAGGGCGTTTTCATGCGCCGCCAGCTTTTCCGGCAGCTCCGCGCCCATCGGCTGAATCTCGTATTCCGGATGGCGTTCGAGGAACGCCCGAATCTGCTCCTCGTTTTCCTGCGGCAGAATCGAGCAGGTGGAATACACCAGCGTGCCGCCCACCTTCACCATCGGGGCAACCGCATCGAGGATATCCTTCTGGGTGCGGCAAAGCGCCTGCACGCCCTCCTCCGTCACGCGGTATTTCACGTCCGGCTTTTCGTTCATCACGCCCGTGCCGGAGCAGGGCGCGTCCACCAGCGCCGCATCCAGCGTCATGGCCATATCCTCGCGCGGAACGGACGCATCCTTGACCGCCGGACGCACGTTTTCCAGCTTGAGGCGGTTCATCGTGCCGCGAATCAGCTCCACGCGGTGCGCGTGCGTATCCCATGCGTATACGCGCCCCGTATCGCCCATCATCTCGCTGAGCACGGCGGTTTTACCGCCCGGCGCGGCGCAGGCGTCCAGCACGGTCTGCCCCGGCTTGGCGCCGACCATGCGCGCGGCCAGCACGGAGCTTTCGCCCTGAATCGTGAACAGGCCGTTCTGGAAGGCGCGCATGCGGGTCATGTCGCCCGCGCTGTGCACCTTGTACATGCCCGGCAGAATCCCCGGATCAAATTCCAGCTCGTCGTCGGCAAAGAGACTGCGCAGGCGCGCGTCGTCGCAGCGCAGATAGTTCACGCGAACCGTCACGCTGCGATCCTTCGGGCGGTAGCGCAGAATCTCCATCGCGTCGTGCTCGCCGTAAGCGCTGACCAGCATCTGGCAAAGCGCCGTCGGCGCGCTGAACATGACGGAGAGATACTTCACCGCGTCGTCCTGCGGCTTCGGCCAGACCACGTCGTTCTTGCCGCGGATCATGTTGCGCAGCACGCCGTTGACCAGCCCGGTCAGCGCCTCCATCCCCATCGCGCGGGTCAGGCTCACGGATTCGTCCACCGCCGCCATATCCGGCACGCGGTCGAGGTAGAAGAGCTGATACGCGCCCATGCGCAGGATTTCGCGCACGGTCTGGTCGATTTCCTTGTTGCCTTCGAGGAACTGGTCGATGCGCCAGTCGAGCGTCATCCGGTTTTCCAGCGTGCCGTAAACCAGCTGGGTGACGAACGCGCGGTCGCGGCGGGGCAGGTTGGCCTGCGCCAGCCGCTTGTCCAGCGCCAGCGACGCATACGCATCCGAACGGCTGACGTCCAGCAGCGTTTCCAGCGCCACGCGGCGCGGCGCGAGGTTCACCGGGCGCGGCTTGCGCTCTGCGCGCGGCGCGCCGAAAGCGGGCTTGCGGTCGCCAAACCTGCGCTCGCCGAAAGACGGCTTATCGCCGAACTTTTTCTCGCCGAATTTCTTCTCGCCAAAGCCGGGCTTATCGCCGAACTTGCGCTCGCCGTAAGGCTTTTTGTCGCCGAACTTCTTCTCGCCGAATTTTTTTTCGCCAAAGCCGGGCTTGTCGCCGAACTTGCGCTCGCCGTAGGGCTTTTTATCGCCGAACTTCTTCTCGCCAAAGCCGGGCTTATCGCCGCGCGGCTTTCTGTCGGTATTTCGATTTGCGCCGCGGAAACCGCCGTCGCGCCCCCTGTTGTCTGCCATTGATTACGCCTTTCCCAGACAAATCGCTGTCTGCATGTCGTGCCCGCGCAGATAATCCTTCGCGTTCATGCGCTTCGCGCCGGGCATTTGTATGGTTTCAAGCTCCACGTCGTCATCCCCGCAGGCGACGACCAGCCCCGTCCTTGCATCCGCGGCGACGATTTCGCCGGGCGCGCCGCTCGGTCCTCTGTGAAGCGGTTTCACGCTGAAAATCTTGATCGCGCCCTCCGCCGTCGCGGTAAACGCGCCCGGCCACGGCGTCGCGCCGCGCACCAGACAGTCGATCTCGCGCGCGGTCTTCGTCCAGTCGATCCGGCCGGTCTCCTTGTCGAGCTTCGGCTCTGCGGAATGCGCTTGAGCGTCCCGGCCTCCAATTCGCGCAGCGTCCGAATCAGCAACTCCGCCCCCAATTCGGAAAGCCTGTCGCTCAGTTCGCCCGCCGTCTCGGTTTCCCCGATTGGCGTTTCCGCCTTGAGGAGCATGTCGCCGGTATCCATGCCGATATCGGTGTACATCGTCGTGATCCCCGTGACGGCCTCGCCCATCATCACGCACCAGTTGATCGGCGCGCTGCCCCGATGGCGCGGCAGCAGCGACGCATGGACGTTGATCGTCCCCAGCTTGGGGACGTCCAGAATCTCCTGAGAGAGAAGCTGGCCGAACGCCGCCGTCACGCACAAATCGGGCGCGAGGCTTTTGAGCGCCTCCACCCCTTCCGCGCGCTTGATGCGTTCCGGCTGAAAGACGGGAATCCCCGCCGCGACAGCCGTTTCCTTTACCGGGCAGGCGGCGAGCTTGTGCCCGCGTCCCTTCGGCCGATCCGGCTGGCAAAACACGCCGACGACCTGATAGCCGTTATCCAGCAGCGCGCGCAGCGACGGCACGGCGAAATCCGGCGTACCCATGAACACGATTCTCAAGCGTTATTCCTCCGTCTCTTCCCCGTCGTCGTCAAACAGCTCGCGGGACATGATATCCACGTACAGCTGGCCGTTGAGGTGATCCGTCTCGTGCATGATGCAGCGCGCCAGCAGCTCCTCGGCCTCGATTTCGTACCATTCGCCGTTGCGATCCTGAAATTTGGCGCGCACCTTCATCGGGCGCTTGACCATGCCGCGGCGACCCGGAACGGAGAGACAGCCCTCCGGCCCGTCCTGCTCGCCCTCGGTTTCAAGGATTTCGGGGTTAATCATCTCGATCAGCCCGTCGCCGCAATCCATCACGACCACGCGGCGCAGCACCGCCACCTGCGGCGCGGCCAGACCCACGCCGTTGGCGTTGTACATGGTTTCGGCCATATCGTCAAGCAACTTGTGCAGCTTCTCGTCAAACTTTTCAACCGGGCGGCTCTTTTTGCGAAGCAGCTCGTCCTCGATGCAGATAATCTTGCGAAGCGCCATGAAAATTCGTCTCTCCTTTTAACTACAACTGACTTGTTTCCGACTTGTCTTCGTCCCCGCCGTTTCATCAAACGGAAATGGACGCATTAACCCATCATCCTTTTTATTATAAAGCAAATCCGCGCAAAATGGAAGAGCCGACGACGCAAAAAACGCCCTCGGCTCAAAGATTTTGGTTTTTCGCGCCTTCCGCCCGGCCTGCCAAAGCGCGTCACATCATGCTCGAAGGGTTGATCTGGCAGACGCACAGACAACCCGCCGTCGGCGTGGCGGCGATTTCACTCATCTTGCCGACCGCCTCCTGACAAATCGGCTGATCGACGATCTTGAGCGTCGTCTGCCAGCGGCTTTTTCCCTTGATTTTTTTGATCGGGCAGGCCATCGCGCGCAGGGCGATCACATATTTTTTGAGATATGCCCGCCGCTCGAAAAACGCCTCCATCAGCCGCATGGCGGTCTCGGCGGCCTGCTGCGCGGTCTTCTCGTCGTCCGCTTCAAAGAGCAGGCGTGCAATCAGCGTGTACGGCGGATAGAGCGCGCGGCGGCGACGGCGCATCTCCTCTTCAAAAAACGCGCGGTAATCTTGGCGGCTCGCGGCCTCCACGGCGTAATTTTCCGGGTCGTAGGTCTGCAAAAAGACCTCGCCCAGCGCATCCGCGCGCCCCGCGCGCCCGGCCACCTGCGTGAGCAGCTGGAAGGTGCGTTCCGCCGAACGGTAGTCCGGCAGCTTGAGCATCGCATCCGCCGCGACGATGCCCACCATCGTCACATTCGGAAAATCCAGCCCCTTGGCGATCATCTGCGTGCCGACGAGGATGCGCGCCTCCCCCCGGCGGAAGCGCTCGATCAGCGTCGCATGCGCATCCTTGGTGCGGGTGGTGTCGTTGTCCATGCGCAGGGTCGGCACATCCGGGAAGAGCCTGTGCACCTCTTCCTCCACGCGCTGCGTGCCCACGCCGAAATACTTGATATACGGGCTGCCGCACTCCGGACAGACCTTCGGCACGGCCGCCTCCTGCCCGCAGTAATGGCAGCGGAGCACGTTTTCCGCGCTGTGATAGGTCATGGAAACGTCGCACTGGCTGCACGTCACGACATAGCCGCAGCTTCGGCAGGAAACGAACGTCGAAAAGCCGCGCCTGTTGATGAACAGAATCGCCTGCCTGCCGCTTTTGAGGCACCGATCCAGCCCGTTGACCAGCGCGCCGGAAAACACGCTTCGGTTGCCCTTTTTCAGCTCCTCGCGCATATCGACGACATGCACCGTCGGCATCGGGCGGTTGTTGACGCGCCTCGGCATTTCCAGCAGCCTCAAATCCCCGCGCCCGGCCATCGCGAAGGAGCGCAT
>ENA-UONY01002565-UONY01002565.1-human-gut-metagenome-genome-assembly--contig:-CS9-NODE-2565-length-12570-cov-4.464163_pt1 | contig 12570 bp, 8 predicted proteins | sample MGYA00242465_ERZ724012 | MGnify/ENA metagenome assembly ERZ724012 | reverse complement strand
TTATTTGTATTCCTATTTTCATTTTTACCTCAAGGGCAACAATAATAATTATGACAAAAATAGGATTTCACAATTATCTATTAGAAAATGGATTAGAAAGAGAAAGCATATATATAATATTTTTTGTTACATCTTGTTTCTTTGCCGCATTGATTTGTGTTTTATATTTAAAATTTGCCTCAAGATTAAAGCATTATTTTTATTAGCTTATTAAAGAGATTCATTGTATGGGCATAGAATCAAAGAAGCGTTTTTTTTGTGTATGTTGATACGCTAATTGCTGGCGATATTCTTGGAAAAGCTTAAGTAAGATAGTGGAGAATGGGTATTTGGCTACTGACAAAACGAGCTTTCTGCACGATACTTCCGACAAGTCATCGTTCTTTACAGGTAAACCTAATACTCCTCAACGCTTTTTAGGAGGATATCTCAACCATTGCATAAATGTAGTTAAGAAAAAATTCACGACTAGGTCTTGCATTTTTACGCAATTATTTTCTTGGGAAGTTTACTTAATTGCCAGTCGAATGGACATACTTTAACTCCAATGTAAAACGCGGCAAAAGCGGCAGATTTCGGATTCTCATTCTCAGTTTTTTAAGCGTGGGTTGTGGGATTCTTCAAAAATTTTTCTTGTAGAGGAGTTTTACGATGTTATTTTTAAAAAACTTCTTATTATTCTTTAATGTTATACATATTATGAGCAAATATTTGGCACTCTTATTGTTGTCCTTGCCGTGTCTTTCAATGGCTGCACAACCTGTATTTTATGCGCCTCTCGACGATTCCGCGGAAGTCATTGCGCCCGACGGCTCAAAGCTTAAAAGTGGTATTATATATGGAAAATCCGGATATTTTCAAGGTGTCTCAGGAAAGGCGCTTGAAGTAAAGCGGCATGCGTACGACCAGGCTACTGCGCTAAATTTCGCGGGGCTTCCGGAAACGGATTGGAACGAGGCTACGGTTTCTTTTTGGTTTAAACCGTATTGGAAGGAAACCGATCCTGAGGGATTCCCAATCTTTACAGCTAACGGCAAAAATTTCCGCTTTTATTTTCTAAAAAGCGCGCGCGGATATATGGAGTTGAGCGTTTGCGCGCCACAGCAGCTTCAAATACTCTGCAAAAACGTCCTGAAAAAAAACGAATGGGCGCATATAGCATTCACATGGGACACTAAAAAGGGCGAGGCCATCTTATATATAAACGGGAAGATGGTCGGCAAGAAGGTCGATTCTTCGCGCTCTCAGAAGCTCGAAAAACATTCGCTCAATATGTGGCTTGGAAATTCCGGAGGCGACCGATTTAAGGCAAAAGTCGGCAACGGCTTGTACGATGAAATTAAGATATTCGACAAGGCTCTTCCTCAGGAGGAAATTTTTGCGCTCTCGACTTCGGGTTCGGACTCGGAGTTGGCGAAAATAAATCCGGACATCATTCCGTTTGCGAATGGGTCGGCAGAGTTCATAATATCAGATAAGCATGCAAAATACCAAGGCCCAAAGAAACTTCTTGAGCTCGATTTAGGCGCCGACAAGATATCCATTGTTTCTATGGGGGCATCCGGCAAAGTATCTTTTGTTTATAGCGGAAGCTCTAAAAATTCGGCGATAGAGTCGGCTTGCATTCTTAATTTATCGCAACCGCACAAAATCCTCATAAAACAAAACGGCAAAGATATCGAATTTTATATAGACGATTCTCTCCAAGGCTCTATCAAGGACGCTTCATTTACAAAAATTATTGCGGCGAAAGCTGCAAAGGATTTTTCGGTATATCCGAACACTGGTTTCCCGTCCAAAGACGACTTAAATAAACTATCGGATACCTCCACAAATGCGGCTGAAAATGACTTGTGGACTCTGGCAGACGCGGCGCGGCGCTCTGACGGCGCAAGGTCGGGCGTATGCCTGAACGGCTATTGGCGCGTAATACCAGCTAACGAATACTCTTATGCGCCTTCCGGCAAATGGTGGTATATGCGCGTGCCTGGAAGTTTCAGGTCGCCCCTATACAACATTTATCCGCTCGCAGGCGACAAGCTCGGGAAGGGCACTCAATACTGGAATGGAAAATCTCTCATCGAAAACAGGTCGGGCTGGTACCAGCGGGTCTTTGAGGTTCCCGCTGACTTGAAAGGCGAGCGCGTTTTCCTGAACTTTGAAAATCTCAACGGCGACTACGGCAGAATATATCTCAACGGAAAACTGATAGACTCGTTCAGGCAGGACTTCAAATGCTTTCCCGTAATTCCTAATCCGCGGAGAATAGACGTCACAGACTTGCTCTCAAAGGACGGGAAAAATGTTGTCACTGTATTTATAGACAGGGCGTATATAGCCTTATGGCGCGGAGTCCCGAGCATTGGCGACCACGAGGAGATTGCAATCGGGGACGTATGGCTTGAAAAGGCTCCTTCGCGAATTTTTATTTCGTCGGCCATTGCATTGCCGTCGTTCAGAAATTCCAATGTTTCGCTCCTTGCGAGGATTCAGAATCCCGGCGCCCAAAAAGGCGAGGGAAGGGTGGAATTCTCTTTTATGGACGCGAGCGGAAAAACAAAAACTTTTTCCAAAAAGTTTGAAATTACAGGCGAGCGCGAGCAAGTGGTAAAGTTTGTCGAAAAATGGAAGAATCCAGTCCTTTGGGATGCCGAAAATCCGAATCTTTATAAAATGAGCGCCGCGCTATTTGCCGACTCAAATATAGCCGATACTTTCCCGTCTAAGGATTTCGGCTTCCGCGAGGCTTGGGTCGAGGGCGGAGAATTCAGAATGAACGGCAATAAGATGCGCATGCGCATGTGGACGTCGCCGGCTCTTGGGAGGCTCCGCCAATATTTTGGGCACCCTAACTCCATGGGGCAGTACGTCGCCCATATTAAGGGAATGAATTACGACACTGTACGATTTGATCCTTTCAGAAAGACTTCGCAAGTAGCATGGCCCGAATACTTGCGCGAATGCGACCGCGCAGGCTTGTACAACCTCTTTCAAATGCCTCCATATGAGGACGAGGAAATCGGTGAATATTCAAGGCAGGTTGAGAGATTTTTGGAGCATTACGGCAACCATCCCTCAATATTGATGTGGTACACGGATTTCAATACTTGCTCCTATCCGTGGAACCAGGATCCCGCGAAGCTCACGGACTACTCATACGATCCTCCGTCGAAGCGCGAGCCGCGCCGCCGTGCGCGCGTCGCCGAAAATACCATGCGGGCAATCGATCCCTCGCGCGAGCTTTTCCAGCATGCCGGCGGGGCATCCGGAAAGATTTTCACGTCGATGAACTACCAATCTTTTGGAACTCCGCTGCAAGAGCAGGAGGATTGGCCGCAGCAGTGGGCAAAGAAGCACGAGCGCCCGCTTATGGTAGTGGAGTCCGCCTTCCCGTACCCCGCGCAGTGGCGCCATTTTGACGACGACTCCGTCGGAACTATGGGCGCAGAACACGCTGCGAGGTATTTTGGAGATTGCGTGTACGCTGCCGAGACTAATCCCATACCGCACACGCAAGAGTGGCAGTATTCTCCGTACGCAAATCCCAACGAAAATATTCGCCGCCTATCCGCGCTAATGTACACGCGCGTTGTAAAGGCTTGGAGGGGATACGACATGTCGGCGCTCGGCGACTTCCCCGGCGGACGCGACATGTGCCATACGGCTGTCACTTACGACAACCACAATGTTGTTTTTGACACTCTCGTCGATGCAAATGTAAAGGCGCCCGGCCTGCGCCCGGACAATCCGTTGGGGTGGAGCGAAACCCAGCGCCACTTGCTTACGGACTACACAAAGAGGGCAAATCTAAACGACATTGTCGCCGACTGTTTTGCCCCCGTTCTCGTATTCTTAGGCGGCGACCCCAAGAATTTCACGTCTAAGGACCACGCTTTCTATGCGGGGGAAAAATTTGTAAAGAGCGCGGTGACTGTAAACGACAGGACAACCCCGCAGACGCTCTTGTTCAAATGGCGCCTTACTGTTGAAGGCGGCTTTGAACCTGCCGCATCCGGAGAGTTTAAGAAGACGGTCGATGCCGGCGGGCTTGAAAAGTTCCCGATAGAAATCACGGCACTGAATGTATTTAAGCGCACCAATGCTAAGCTCGAGCTTGCCGTGCTAAACAGCGACGGATCCCTCTTGAAGGAAGACTCCCTCAAACTGCAATTCTTCCCAAAAAGAGTGCAGCCCAATTTTAAGGACGCGTCCGTAGCACTGTACGATCCGAAGGGAAATACGGCGGAGCTGCTTGAGAAGGCGGGGCTCGCCTACAAAAAAATAAAAAAATTCGAGGAGCTTGGCGACGCAAGATTGCTTATAGTAGGTCAGAATGCGATAGGTAAAAAGCCCTCGGCGCTGCTTGCAAAAGTCGAGGAATCCAAACTTATAGACAAGGGCTTGAAGGTGCTTGTGTTTGAGCAGAAAGCCACGGCGAACGTCGCAAATTTTGTATTCGAATCTCCGAGCTACCGCAACGCATTCATACGCTCGCCGAAAAGCCCGTACGTTGCGGGGCTATCCGACGAGGATTTCTCAGATTGGCGCGGAGACTCTGACACTGTCGAGGCGTTTGTCGTTTCGGAGGAAAACTCCCCGCATTACCCGCGTTCCAAGTGGAAGTGCGGCAACGGCGGCATAGTGAGCGGAAATGTCATTCGCAAGCCGTCTTACGGCAATTTTACGGCGGTTGTTGACTGTGGGTTTAACCTCATGCATTCGTCGCTGCTCGAAATGCGCCGCGGGCACGGAATAGTTTTGTTCTGCCAGCTTGACGTCACTTCAAGATACGGAAAAGATCCTGCCGCCACAATGCTGACAGACAATATTCTCAAGGAAATGACAAACCGCTATTTGCCGGTCGGCCCGCAGCGCGTCGCGTATCTCGGAGGCGACGAAGGCGCAAAACTTCTCGACAGAATGGGAATGCAGTACCAGCGGCTGACCCCGAAAAATAGGTGGGAGATCGGGTCTGCGCAAGTTGTAATTCTCGGGGCTGGGGCTGAGAAAGAGCTTCTTGAATCTGTCGGCAAGATTGCCGGCAGGACAAACTCGATTGCGGTTGTCGCTTTGCCAGAGGCGGATTTAAGCGTATTTGGCGGCAACTTGAAAATAGGCAAAAAGAATATATTCCGCGCGTTCGCTCCCAAGAATGATCCGCTATTTGACGGCATTGCCGACGCTGATCTGTATTTTAGAAACGCCCGCGAACTTCCCGTTATAGAAAGCGCGCCCGAATGGATGCGCTCGACTAATCCGGCTCTCTTCGGCGCGATAGACAGGGAAACGGGAATGAACGCGATTTTCACAGTCGCGCCGGACGACGTAAAGGGCGCGTGGAATTCGGAGAAAGTGGCGAGGGTCTGGAACAATATATTTAACAATATGAATATAGGCCTTGGCAAAAACCTAAAAATATTTTCGTCCGAAAAATACCGCCACAATAAACTCGGCAAGAAGGACTCCGCAAACGAATTGTCTCCGTACATAGACGATTTGGATTTCTATGACGGCGACTCGTTCCATAATTGGTAATGCGCCAAGCAATGTGCAGCGCGCGGAATATCTAATATTCCGCGCGTTTTTTTATGTTTTATATTTAGCGCGTTAACGTTGCATTGCGCCTAAAACAATATTTTGCGATTCACCAAAGAAAAATATCGGCGGCATTTTTAAGGGCGGTTCGCAAAATTTTAACTCTTCCGCAAAGCATTTGGAGTTTCCTTTAAAATGCGCAAAAGTATTTTGTTGGGGAGGTTTGTACCCCTCCGGTAGCGAAAAATATTTTTGAGCGCATTTTGGAGCGAGAAATAGAGCATTGGCATGCGCAAAAAAAAACATCTTATGAAACGATATTTTTTGTCGAACGCGCGCAATGGCCGCAAGAGTGCAGGGCACTAAAAAGAATGCCGCTTTATGTGTAGAATGGAATTTTTATAGTATTAGAGCCAAAAATTCCGCATTGGATTTTGTCTGACCCATGCGGTCGATTAGCGTCTCGGCGGCGTCCTCCACTTTTGAGCCTGCCATTGCGCGGCGGAGGAATGACGACGCTTCAAGCTCTTTTGCCGACAGCAGCAATTCTTCGCGCCGTGTCCCCGATGCGGAGAGGTTTATTGCGGGCCAAATTCTCAGTTCAGCCACTTTTCTGTCGAGCACCATTTCCATGTTGCCGGTGCCCTTAAATTCTTGAAAAATCAAATCGTCCATTCTCGAGCCCGTATCGACACGGGCTGTTGCGATAATCGTGTGGCTGCCGGCCTCCTCGGTGTTTCTCGCAGACGAGAAAATTTGCCGCGGGGGTTCGAGTGCGCGTATATCGAGCCCGCCCGTCATTGTCCTGCCGCCGTTTGCTTTCGCGGAATTGTGCGCGCGGGAGAGGCGGGTTATGGAGTCCATCAAAAGCACGACATCCTTGCCGACTTCCACAAGGTGTTTTGCGCGCTCGAGGGCGAGGTCCGCAATTCTTATGTGGGTGTCAATATTTTCGTCGTTCGAGGAGGCGAAAATTTCCGCTTGGGGCAAGTCCATTTTAAAGTCTGTGACTTCCTCAGGGCGTTCGTCCACGAGCAAAATCATGAGATGGCATTCAGGGTGGTTTGAGGAAATTCCGTATGCGATATCTTTAAGCAGGGTGGTTTTGCCGGTACGCGGGGGAGCTACTATCAAACCGCGCGTACCTTTGCCGATGGGGCAAAAAATATCCATAATGCGCGCGCTCATGCGCTCCTCTTTAGTTTCGAGTTTAAGCTTTTCTTCCGGCGCGATAGTCGTCAGGTTTCTAAATTGCTGAACTTTTCTTCGTTCGGCGCACGGCAGGCCGTCTATTGTTTCGATAAAGCGCACTTTGGGGTTGGGGTGTCCGTCTGCCTGGTGGGCTTTTGCGACAATAAATTGGCCTTTTTTTACGTTGAAGCGCTGGACGAGTTCCTTTGGGACATAAGGGTCGGTATTGCGCATTTTGCCGGAGCGTTTTGGGTCGAGCAATACGCCGTTATTGTTTGTTGTCGGTGCGAAAATTCCCGACACTTCCATAATTTCAAGATTTCTATTTTCCATATATGCGCTCAGGACGCTGTTAATTGGGTTTTGGATTGCAAATGGGCGCGGTAAAATTCACACAGCTTGAAAATTTTTAATAGCCCACACGGGGCGGTTGCCGCAGATCCAATAAATTTTACCGATATCCGCCACAATATTCATTCAGACAAAAAGAACTTCGGCGGATTTTGTTCTTTAATCAGACCAGAGATTGCGGGCTAAGGCAATCTTTTTTTGAAAAAAAGAATTTTTAGAAAAATTTTTTACCGGTTAAAATTTTATCGGCGACGTTGCTAAAAAGAAAAGAAAAAGAGTTGAAAAATTTTTCGCAAGTTTATGGAAGCGTTGACGCAATAGGTTTCTATTGGGAATTACCTTAGCAAATTGCCATGTGCGAACTTTGGTTGAATTATATTATTCCAAGTCCGTAAATAAGCGTCGGATTCAAAATGCGCCGCAGAGAAATGCCTAATTGCTGTACGCAATTACAAAGTTTCTTTAAAACGGGTAAAAGATGAACGCAACAAAGATGCGCCGCTAATCTATTGGGAAAGAGATTGAAGCGAAAGCTTTTTTATTTTTGCAAGGCGCGCGAAATCGACCACTTTCATCACGTTTTGCAATGACGACTCCTTGTCGCCCAAGACGATTAGCTCCGGAGTCAGAGATTTTGAGAGGTCTTTTATTTTAGCTTCGAGCGACGATTCCGATATTTCGTCGGAGTTCCAAAAAAATTTACCGTCTTTTGTCACCGATACTGTTGCCGGCTTGTTTTTTGAGACGCTTTCAGACGATTTCATGGAGGGCGGGGTGATGTCCACCGCATATATCTCTTTGAACTGCATTGTAAGCAGGAAGAAAAAAATGAGGCTCGTTAGCACGTCGACGAGCGGCACGATGTTTATTTCTGCGCGCCGGCGCCTTTTTCTGTGCAAAATGTTCATTTGCCGGATTCCCTGCGGATATCGATAAGCCTCTCGACGCAGATATTGATTTGGGCGCAAAGCTTGTCGATTTTTCTATTTAAATATGAGTTCCCAACGATTGCGGGAATGGCGATGCAAAGCCCGAGAATTGTTGTGGAAAGCGCGAGCGCAACCCCGCGCGAAATTGCCTCCGGAGTTGGCGACGCCTCGCCCGAAGCAAACACCGTGACAAGCCCCGCGACAGTCCCGAGCAGGCCAAGCAGCGGCGCTGCCGATATTACGATGTCAAGCGCGAACATGCCTCTTTCGAGGCGCGTCATTTCGAGTTGCGCGAAGGCTTTCAGCGCCTCGGGATCTGGGTTTGAATTTCTGTTGAAAAACAGTATTCTGCCGACAGTCGTGGAGAGGTCGCCTTCGTGGTCGGATATTTTCCCCGATAGGAGCGCCGAGGCTATTTGCCTGGGTACGATTTTAGATTCCCGCAAAGCGACAAGCCGTTCAAAAATTATATAAATTCCGACGAACGAGCAAAGCAAAAGCGGGTAGATAAAAATCCCGGAGCCTTCGAGGATGAATTTCATTTTTTATTTGTAGTATGGGAGGTTTGCCGCAGTTTTTGCGATTTCATCTTCGGCGTCGATAAGGCCCGCGATTGGGTCCCACGTTCCCGACATCAAAGCGGCGCGCGCGTTTTCTGGCATTGAGCATTTGCAGGAGAAATCTCCGCAAGAAAGAGTCATGTTTTCGAGATTGATCTCGACTGGAAGTTCAGGGTCAGCCTCTATTAGCTCGCCGATTTTTGCAATATCTTCAGCTGACGCGCAAACGCACGGAATGCCCAGTGTGGTCGAATTCCCGAAAAATATTTCCGCGAAGCTCTGGGCGATTATGCCCCTGAATCCGTAGTGCCATAGCGATTGTGGCGCATGCTCGCGGGACGACCCGCAGCCGAAATTTGCCCCGGAAAGAAGAATTTTCGCGTTTTGCTTGCGCGGATCAGTCAAGGGGTGTTTTTTGTCGGTGCCGTCGGCGTTTTTGCGTTCGTCGTAGAAGGCGTATTTTCCGAGCCCTTCAAAGGTCACGCAGACCATAAAGCGCGCGGGTATTATTCTGTCGGTATCGATGTCGTTGCCGGGAACGAACACCGCCTTACCTTTTACGTTGTTAATTTTTTCGAGTGCCATTGTTTTGATTAGAAGGATTTTTTTTCGCACTACAATCTAAAAAAACAGTCTAAAAAAATAAAAATGTCCGCGAAAAAAAAATAAATTGTGGAAATTTTCTTAATATTGGGCATATATTTAGCCGATAAATTTAAATAAAAGCAAAAAAATATGAAAAAGATAATAGCAATAACGGTTTTGGGAGCGGCGCTGTGCGGTTGCCAGTCGGCTCCGGAAGCCTCTCCCGAACAACTTGCAATTGAGGCCGTATATTCGGTTGACTCCCGCGTGGCGTCAAATTCAAAGTCGCCTGCGGAAGTGGTGGATAAGCTTCAATCAATCCGCCTGAACGTCTGCCCCGCGGACTTTATCGACGCATATCGCGACTATATTAAAGGTTGGGAGGCGCTGGTTGATGTTGCCAAGAAGATGTACGCGCAGAATATGCAAAAGGCGTCTTCCGATATTGCCGCTTTCGTTTCCGACTACCAGTCGAACCCCGTTGAGGCTACGGTTAACTTGAAAAAGCAATGGCCGGCGTTTTCTTCCGACATCGACTCCGCAACGACAAAACTCTCGAAGAGTTTTACCGCGATGACCGCTATCGGCGCGAAGTACAATGCCGTTTATAAAAAAGATTCCTCTATTTTTTAGTAAAAGCATATAATGTTTTAAATCTCCGTACCGTTTTGGTTCGGAGATTTTTTTCTTTGAATTTTTAACAAACGGTGGCAGAAACTTGTCTTTACTGACAATATGGACGACGAAAGAAAATCGCTATACAGTTGGAAAAACATCTCGGTGCTCGTCCCAAAAAATCCGAGAGCTTTGCTTTCGATTTTCAAATCGTTAAAGCACCGGTATTTTGCGTTGTATTTTGGAGGAATGCTATTTTCGCTCATAGGGGCGTGGATTCAGCAGGTGGCGATGGGGTGGCTCGTGTACAATGTGACGAATTCGGTATTCATATTGTCGCTTTCGGTATTTTTGTCGCAGATACCGGCGCTTGTATTCACCCCTTTTGCCGGGGTGGTTGCGGACAGATTTAATAGGCGCAATATATTGATAGTCACACAGCTTTGCATGATGTCGCTTAGCTTCATTCTCGCTGTAATGACGCTTGTGGGGTTTATAAATATAGGAGTCATACTTTTAATTTGTTTTGTTTCCGGGATAGTTTTTAGCTTCGACGCGCCCGCCCGGCAGTCTCTGTATTCAAAGCTTGTTCCGCCGGAGGACCTCGGGAACGCACTCGCCCTCAATTCGACCGCGATAAACGGCACGAGGTTTGTTGGCCCTGCGATAGGGGGTTCTCTCATTGCGTCTATCGGAGAGGGGTATTGCTTCTTGATAAACGGGTTTTGCTATTTTGCGATACTGTTTTCGCTCTACATGATAAAGCTTTCGTCCGAGCGTTCCCATTCGGCTTCGGGGGCGCTTCGCGAAATTGTGGAAGGCTTTGCGTATATCCGCGACATGCGCCCGATAAGGCTTGTAATAATAATACTGATGACGTTTAGCTTTTTTGGGTTGCCGTTTGCGATGCTTATGCCGGCATTCGCCAAAGGAGACCTCGGGGGCGGAAGCCAGACGCTCGGGAATCTAATGAGTTTTGTCGGCTGCGGGGCGCTTGCGGCGGCTCTTTATTTGGCGGCGCGCAAGAGCGTCCTCGGGCTCGGGAGGGTGATTGTTGTGGCTGGCGTTTTGTTCGGGGTGTCTCTCGTGGCTATTTCATTAGTAAAAAATCCTGTTGCTGCGTATTTTGTCTGCGTGCCGATAGGTTTTGGCATGGTCGCGGTTGCGGCGTCCTGCAATACGATGCTGCAGTCTCTCGTGGAGGACTCCAAGAGGGGGCGGGTGATGAGCGTATTTACGATGGCGTTTTTCGGTGTGCCGCCGATTGGAAGCATACTGCAAGGATGGATTTCATCGTATGTAGGGCTGCCGGTAGTGACGGCTTGTTGCGGAGTGGTGTGCGTGGTTTCTTTTGCGGTATTTGAGTCGTGCCGCAAGAAAATAAGCATGCAGGCACGTCAAATATATGCGCAAAAGGGCTTGATAATGCCCGAAATGGCGCGTGCCTTGCAGTCTTCGGCGAGGAAGCCGCGTTAGCGGCAACTTTTTGCGCGCTAAATTTTTTGCGGCGGTATTGCTAAATTTTTAAAGTTTCTGACTGCAAAATTTTTTTTCGTTTTTTTTCGTGTGTCGGGATAAAATTTTTTATCGTTTCTACGCCCGCAAATTTTATGCGGGTTTGTGCTTCCCGACGAGTGCTTTAATTTCGTATATGTTTGCCTTGACTAAAACGACTTCCGAATGCTATATTTTAGACAATTTAAGCGGAGGCATATTCGCCTGCCGCGATTTGAGGGGAGAAGCATGAATTTTATCGTAAACTTCGTAGTGTCCGCGATGAGAATGTGCATCGGCGCGGCGCTTTTGCTGTTGGCGGCCGGAATACCAGCATACTTTTGCGAGTGCGGGCGCGAGACAGTCGCAGCCGCGGGCGCAGGTACGCCGCAGCCGCTTGCGATAGCAAAGATATATCTGGATGCCGCAAAATTGTCGACGGCCGCCTTAATCGCAAAAGAGTCGGGGGAATACGATAAGATTTCAGGAGCCGTGGAGAAGTTGTACGCGTCCAATCCGCAGTGGATTCCGGCGGGCGGGAACGAGCCGTTTTTTGAGGCGTTTTATTCGAGCCTTGCGGAGTCGCCAAGGGCGATGGCGCCGGTTCCGCTGTATTCGGTTCTCGCCACTGCCGACGGCCGCAAAAAAATGCTCGATTTCCTGTCGCAGACGGACGGGGGGCTCGTAAAAAAATTTATATCCATGCGCGACTTGAATCCCGTGATGTTCCCTCCGGTATATTCGTCGGCTGGCGCTCCGCTGGAGGCCGCATTGCTAATAAACGCGCTGTTGGCGCAGACGGGTGATTTTGACCGCAAGTTTCTGAGGGAAATAACGTCGGTTATGGACGGGCTCGACAATTCTCCCGAGCAAAAAGAGACTTTTGAAAAATATTGCCTTGCAACCTTGGCATTCGCAAAACGCTACGACTGGACGATAATACGCAGCATATTTTCCCATTTTTCTTCTGTGACCGAGGCGTACGATTTCGCCAGGGTTTACGAATCCGTGCCGGACAGAAAAAATAAAAATCTGCTTCTTGCCGGAATGTTTGTTAGCGGGGATCCGGCGATGTGCTCGCGCTACCTCGAAGGCGCGGACGCGCAAAAATGGGAAAATTTCCGCTATGCTTTTGTAAAAGGCGAGGGCGCATTGGACTTTTTGCTGAGGTCGGACTCCCCGATACATGAGGACTGGGCGTTTGGGCGCCTGATTTCTCCGATTTGCTCGCCGCTTAAAGTGGAATTTGCGCCGTACGCGGCAAAATTTCCCGGTGCGGCTGTCTTTGTAAAAGTTGCGCTGGCGATTGT
>ENA-UONY01002564-UONY01002564.1-human-gut-metagenome-genome-assembly--contig:-CS9-NODE-2564-length-12572-cov-5.354318_pt1 | contig 12572 bp, 13 predicted proteins | sample MGYA00242465_ERZ724012 | MGnify/ENA metagenome assembly ERZ724012 | reverse complement strand
GTATGTAAGCTGGAGTTTACAAAAAACGGAGATCAAACAGAGCTGACCGGATACCACTATGACCCCATTTATTTGGCTGGAAAGGGAAAAACAGGGACCGGAACATTTGAAATTTTAAATATTCGGGATGAGATATCCCTGTATGAGTCCCAGTACGTTGGCAGGGTTTCTCAGGAGGTCTACGAAGCCTTGAAACGATCATTGGAGAAAGTGGAGCTTTCTGTCAAGGGCCGGGAAGAGGAATCTTAAATAAAAAATAAGCCTGTTGCAAAAGCGGTTAAGCTTCCACCGCATTTGTAACAGGCTTCTGTTTTTACTGGTTCTTTAGGAGATCCCGAATCTCTGTTAGGAGCTTTTCCTCATTGGAAGGCTCTGGAGGCGCGGCCGGCGCTTCTTCTTTTTTCCTGTGTCCCATTTCCATCAGCTTGTTCAAGAACTTGACCAGCCAGAAGACAACCAAGGCCAAAATCAGAAAGTTGATGAGTGCAGAGAGGAAACTACCGTAGTTGAGGGTGTTGGCTACAGGGTTTCCTGCCTCATCCAGCTTTTGTCCAAACCATTGGGGCAGAGTGATGTACCATTGGGAAAAATTCACACCACCCAGGAACATGGAGACAATGGGCATAATCACGTCATCTGTGAGGGATTTGGTGATGGTGGAAAAACCACCGCCAATGATGACGCCGACTGCCATGGACAAAGCATTGCCTTTGATGGCAAAGGCTTTAAACTCGTCTATCCAGCCAGGCTTTTTCAGTTTTTTCTTTTCTGCCATAAAAATACGTCCTTCCTTGTTTTGTCTTTTTAATAACGGCATTGGATATATTTTTGGTCCCACTGGTCGTCAAATAACCTGGCGCTGCGGGACATGGGACACCCCTGAAACAGATCGCTGGCCAGTTCGGTGATCGGATCTCGCAGCTCCAGAGGCTCCAGGTAGAACTCGGGAATGCCTTCGGTTCCCACCTGTGCCCCCAGGAGGGCGCCGGTGACTGTGCCCAGAGCAGAGCTAAGTCCAGAATGATTTACAGCAGCCACGATGCCCCGGTCGTAATTTCCAGGGAACTTCAGGCAAATGTAGCAGGCGCAGGCTAAAATGGATGTGGCGTCTGTGGGACGCTGTTGGGACAGAGCTTCTGAGGGAGGAACAGCGGATTCGGCTGTGGTTTCTGCCCAATCCAAGCTATTTTCTATGGTGTGAATTTGAGAGAACCGGCTCCCAAATTGTCGGGTCATGGCGACTCTGGTTCTTTTCAATATGGAGCGGAAGCTCTCCGTTTTTCCATAGGTGATTCGGTTCAAAAGATCTGTGAGATAGGCCGCCGGGAGAAAGCCCAGGGGATCCCCATGGGTCAGTGCCGCAGATTCGGTACCCAGCAGACTGATTTCGGAAGGTGGCGTCTCTGAGGGATTTAGGAACAGCCCGATGGGGATGCAGCGAGCTAAGCCGTTGGGACCCCGGGAACGGTTGACCGGTTCATCTATGGTTCCGGCGTGGGGCCGCTCCAAGGCGTACAGAACGGAAGGCTCCGGATTGCGGCGGCTATACAGCTCCTCCAGGGAGCACAGCCAGCAGTAGCACTTTCCCCGACTTTTCCAGCCCCCGTAATGCTGGGTTTTGCTCCAATCTCGGTAGGCGGCTTCCAGATACTGCACATAAGGGGCCATGACGCCCCGGGTGGCTCCCCGGGTTGCTCCAAAGAGAAGGCCGTTGGCGGTAAACATGGCGAGCTGCGTGTGGCTGGAAATGGTGGCAAATCCATTTACGGTGTCATACCCCTGAATTCCCTCTGGGCCGTATTTCTCCCGAATATCATCCAGAGTCAGTTCCTCCACACAAAAACCCAACGCGTCTCCGGCAGCGGCGCCTAGGAGGCAGCCATATATTTGGTCTTGCTTACGTACCATAAGCGTCCCTCACTTTTGTGGATGCTGTTCCAAATAGATCAGCAAAACGGCAATGTCCGCTGGGCTGACACCGGAAATGCGTCCCGCCTGGCCAATGGAAACCGGGCGAATTTCAGAGAGCTTTTGCCGGGCCTCCAGCCGCAGGCCGCCCAGTGTGTAATAGTCCAGATCCGGCGGCAGAAGACGAGCCTCCTCCCGCTGAAACTCCTCCACCTGGCGCTTCTGCCGGGCCAGATAGCCGGCGTATTTCAGCTGAATTTCCACCTGCTCCCGGACAGCAGGGGAGAGGGAGGGACGGTCCGGGTCCACAGGGGCAATGTCGTCATAATGAAGCTGTGGCCGGCGGAGCAAATCCGCAAGCCGGGCAGATCCCTTGACCGTGGCAGTCCTCGCCTGTTCCAAAATCTGCTGCAAAATAGGGGACTCTGCCACGCCGGTAGATTCCAACCGGTGGATTTCCTGACGAACCTGGCGGTATTTCTCCTCCACCTCCTGAAGCCGCGCCTGGGAGATGAGGCCCACCTGAAAGCCCACGGCGGTTAACCGCTCGTCTGCATTGTCCTGGCGGTGAAGCAGCCGGTACTCCGAGCGGCTGGTCATGATCCGGTAGGGCTCGTTGGTGCCCTTGGTTACCAAATCATCGATGAGAGTACCAATGTAACACATATCCCGGGTGAGGATCATAGGAGGTTTGCCCAGAATTTTCAGGGCGGCATTGACGCCCGCAACCAGACCCTGCACCGCTGCCTCCTCGTAGCCGGAGGTGCCGTTGAACTGTCCGGCTCCATAGAGACCCTGGATGGACTTGCATTCCAGGGTGGGAAGCAGGGCAGTGGGGTCGATGCAGTCATATTCAATGGCATAGGCGGGGCGCATCAGCTTGGCTTGTTCCAATCCGGGAATGGTGTGGATCATCTCCTCCTGGACTTCCTCCGGCAGGCTGGAGGAAAGGCCCTGGAGATACAGCTCCTCAGTGTGCAGGCCGCAGGGTTCCACGAAGATTTGATGCCGTGGCTTGTCCGGGAAACGGACGATCTTGGTCTCAATGCTGGGGCAGTACCGGGGACCGACGCCTTGAATGGTACCGTCAAACAGGGGACTCCGGTCCAGGTTGGCGCGGATGATCCCATGGGTTTTTTCGTTAGTGTAGGTGAGGTAGCACACAGCCTGGTTGTTGACTTCCCCAGTGGTGGAGAAAGAGAAGGGTTCCGGCACGTCATCTCCAGGCTGAAGCTCCATTTTGGAAAAGTCCACGCTCCGCCGGTTGATACGCGGTGGTGTCCCGGTTTTGAACCGGCGCATGGGAAGGCCCATGGCCTTGAGGCAGTCAGACAGTCCTATGGAAGGATGCATCCCGTCAGGGCCGGAGGGTATGACGCAGCTGCCGGTTATGGTGGTGCTGTCCAAATATGTACCGGTGGCCAAAATGACGGCTTTGGCTTCGTAATATGCCCCCAGCTGCGTCTGAAGGCCGGTGACGGTGCCGTTGGTTTCGAAGAGCTCCGTCACCATGGCCTGCTTCAGATCCAGGTTGTCCTGGAGCTCCAGAACATGCTTCATGTACTCTTGATACCGCCTGCGATCGGCCTGTGCCCGGAGCGAGTGAACGGCGGGGCCCTTTCCTCGGTTCAGCATCCGGTACTGAATGCAGCAGGCGTCGGCTGCCCGCGCCATTTCGCCTCCCAAGGCGTCCAGCTCCCGAACCAGGTGCCCTTTTCCTGTGCCGCCAATGGCGGGATTGCATGGCATGTTTCCAATGGCGTCCAGATTGATGGTAAATAGAACGGTCTTCATCCCCAACCGGGCTGCAGCCAGGGCCGCCTCAATGCCGGCATGTCCGGCACCCACAACCGCAACATCATAGGCTCCGGCACAGTAGCTCAATCTGGTTCCCCCCTCTGGCGTCAGCTGTGTGGTCCAACATGAACCCCATCTGTCGGTTTTATATTATACCAAATCAAAAGGCCAAAAACAAGGGCAGGATGTGGAAAACGGGGTAGTAATGAACAGAACCTTCTTAATTTTTGGGCGGCACAGAACATATTTGAACGTAAAAGTCCCGCCGGAGAACAAGCTCCGGCGGGATAAAAAACATATTCCAAGTAGTTTGAGGGAGATTAGTACATACCACCCTGGGCTGCTGCAGCGGCGTTAGCAGCGGCATCGGCAGCGGGATCTGGTTTATCCACAACAAGGGACTCGGTGGTGAGGACGCAGGCGCCAATGGAAGCCGCATTCTCCAGAGCGGAGCGGGTCACCTTGGTGGGATCGACGATACCGGCGGGGATCATATCCACAAATTCTTCGGTGTAAGCGTTGTAGCCATAGCCTACCTTACCAGAGTTCTGAATCTTCTCAAAGACCACGGAGCCGTCTACGCCAGCATTCTCTGCGATCTGACGGACAGGAGCCTGCAGCACCTTGGCGATGATCTGGGCGCCGGTCTTCTCATCCCCGGACAGTTCGGAAATCAGCTTTTCCACAGAAGAAATGGCATTCACATAGGCGGTGCCGCCGCCGGCAACGATGCCCTCCTCCACAGCGGCTCTGGTGGCGTTCAAAGCGTCCTCCACACGGAGCTTCTGCTCCTTCATGGCGACCTCAGTCTGGGCGCCAACCCGGATGACGGCCACGCCGCCGGACAGCTTGGCCAGGCGCTCCTGGAGCTTCTCCCGGTCATAGTCGGAGGTGGTTACGCCAATGGAGGCGCGGATCTCATTGGTGCGGTCCTGGATGGCGGAGGCTTCGCCGTTGCCGTCTACGATGGTAGTGGTGTCCTTGGTCACCTTCACCTGACGGGCTGTGCCCAGGTCGGTGATGTCGGTCTCGGTCAGCTCCATGTTCAGCTCACTGGAGATGACGGTGCCGCCGGTGAGAATGGCGATATCCCGGAGCATTTCCTTCCGGCGGTCGCCGAAGCCGGGGGCTTTGACGCAGACACAGTTGAAATTGCCGCGGAGCCGGTTCACCAGCAGGGTAGCCAGGGCATCGCCCTCCACATCCTCTGCGATGATGATCATCTTCCGGCCGGTCTTCACAACCTTCTCCAGCACAGGCAGGATTTCCTGGATGGAGGAGATCTTCTTATCGGTGATCAGAATATAGGGATCGTCCAGAACGGCTTCCATCTTGTCGGTATCGGTGACCATGTAGGGGGAGATGTAGCCACGGTCAAACTGCATGCCTTCCACGACTTCCAGGCCGGTTTCGGCAGTCTTGGACTCTTCGATGGTGATGACACCGTCGGTGCCCACCTTCTCCATGGCCTCGGCAATCAGCTTACCCACGGCCTCGTCGCCAGAGGACACGGTGCCAACCCGGGCGATGTCGTCGGAGCCGTTGACGGTCTGAGAATTGGCCTTAATGGCCTCCACAGCAGCGGAAACAGCCTTCTCAATGCCCTTGCGCATGACCATGGGGTTGGCCCCGGCGGTCACATTCTTCAGGCCTTCGCGGACGATGGACTGAGCCAGCAGGGTGGCGGTGGTGGTGCCGTCGCCAGCCACATCGTTGGTCTTAGTGGCCACTTCCCGCACCAGCTGTGCGCCCATATTCTCAAAAGCGTCTTCCAGCTCCACATCCTTGGCAATGGTCACGCCATCGTTGGTGATGAGGGGAGCGCCGTACTTTTTGCCCAGAACTACGTTCCGGCCCTTGGGGCCCAGGGTAACCTTCACGGTATTGGCCAGCTGGTCAATGCCCTTCTGCAGACTCTTGCGAGCTTCCTCGCCGTAAACAATCATCTTAGCCATAATGCAAAACCTCCCAAATTATTCCACAATTGCCAGAATGTCGGACTGCTTCACGATGGTGTAGTCCTTGCCGTCCAGCTTGATTTCCGTCCCAGTGTATTTTCCGACCACAACCTTATCGCCGGCCTTGACCACCATTTCGGTCTCCTTGTCCCCAGGGCCCACAGCCACGACTTCGGAGATCACAGGCTTTTCCTTATTGGCGGTGGAGAGGATGATGCCGGAAGCAGTGGTTTCCTCTGCTTCAGTGGGCTTCAGCAGCACGCGGTCTGCCATGGGAGTGAGTTTCATAATTGATTACCTCCAAAAGTATTGAATTGCGGCGGGGTAGAAATCCGGGCCGCTGTGGTATACAAAACTTGTCGGGTTAGCACTCTTTTCTCTTGAGTGCTAACGCCCATATCATAGCGCAACTGTAAGGAAAAAGCAAGAGGAAATTCCACGTTTTTCCGTTAAAATTTTATGAACATGCTGCCAGCTCAGGTAGTATTCCCGGCAAACGGCTGGAAAATACACCCAGGGCTGGCAGCAGCTGTACCGGCAAGGCGCTTATACGGATGTATATACCCTGGAGGCGACCTCCCAGGTGAGAGATTTGGGATAGAAAAAGCGTATTTTATCCTTTGCTACGCCAATTTGGACCGTCTGTGCCCAGCGGAGCTCCCCGTCCAAATTGATTTCTGCAGGAGCGGAGGATTGGATTTCCAGGTGGCGGGTACGTACATGGCGGATCAGCTGTGGATAATCGGCGTACTGACCACGCTTATACTTGCCGATGATGGCAGCTACCTGGAGCCGGGACACCGGCTGGACCAGGAGCACATCCAGGAGTCCATCACAGGGGTCCGCATCCGGCGCAGGATGAAATCCACCGCCGTACCAGCGGCCATTGCCGGCAAAAATCAGGGTGAATGCCCCATCCAAAACTTCCCCTTCCAATGTGACGCGATAGGGACGGTGGATGCCCTTGATGATATTCATCAGAGCCGAAAGGGCATACGCGCCGGAGCCTGTGACCAGGGGAAGGCGCTTATACCGGGAGGCCTCTGTGCCGATGCGGGCATCCAATCCCATGGAGCAGACATTCAGGGCATAGTCGCCGTTACAGGAAATCAGGTCAAACTCCGCTTCCGCCGGGTCCAGCAGGGCCTCCAGGCTGGAAAATGGGGCTGTGTCATGGAAGATCTTGATAAAATCGTTTCCCGAGCCACCAGGAAAATGGGTGACGGACACATTGGGAAAGCCAACTGCGCCGTTAACTACCTCATTCAGGGTTCCATCTCCACCGCAGGCATAGATACGGAGCGCTTCTCCGGATGCTGCGGCCTGCCTGGACCAGGAGGTGAGATCCCCGGGCTGACGGGAGACCAGAACCTGGTAGTCCAGGCCCTTACAGGCGGCGGCAATCCGGGCCTGGTATTCCCGGGTCCGGTCATGCTTCCCTGCGGCGGGGTTGATGAGAAAGAGGTGCCTCATGTTCGCCTGCCCCCCAGGTACATATAGTACTCACACTGGATCATGCCGTTATACAGCTTCCGCCGCTTGTCCGCCCTGCGGCCAAAATAGTGTTCAAACTCCGGCTCAGAGGAGATGATATATTTCTTCCACCCGTCTGCAAACTTCAGGTGGCGGCCCAGCTGCTGCACCAGAGCCTGTGCCTGGCGCTGCTCCAGCATCCTCTGACCATAGGGAGGATTACACACCAAAATTCCCTCCTGTGCCGGAAGGTCCTCTTTCGTGGCGTCAGCGTCCCGAAACTGGATGAGCCGGCCCACCCCGGCCTTTCGGGCATTGGCTATGGAGAGGCTGACGCATTTTGGGTCGTTGTCGGAGCCAAGAATGCGATAGTCCCCCTGATATTCCCGTTCCGGGGCTTCCCGCCGGAGGCGGGGGAAAAGTGTGCTGTCTAACCAGGCAAATCGCTCTGCGGCGAAGGCCCGGTTGAGACCTGGGGCCCGGTTTTTGGCGATGAGGGCGGCCTCAATGGGGATGGTTCCGGAGCCGCAGAAGGGGTCCCAGAAAAAGTCCCGGCCCCGGTATCTGGTCAGCTGGACCATCCCGGCGGCTAGGGTTTCCCGCAGAGGGGCATCATTGCCCACGGCCCGGTAGCCCCGTTTGTGCAGCCCCGGGCCGGTGGTGTCCAGAAACAGTTCGAATTGATCATGCATCAGGGAAAACTGCAGTTGATACAATTCGCCGGTCTCCGGCAACCAGGTGACGCCGTATTTCGCGCCCAGGCGCTTTGCCGCTGCCCGTTTCACAATGGACTGACAGTCTGGCACGGAGTGGAGCTGGCTGTTCAGGCTGTGGCCTTTTACAGGGAATTTTCCATCCCGCGGGATGACGTCCTCCAGAGGTGTGGACGCTACGATTTGGAACAGCTCCTCAAAGGAGCGGGCCGGACCCTTTGCCAGGCGCAAAAGCACCCGTTCTCCGGTCCGCAGCCACAGATTGGCCATGGCCATGGCCTCCTGGCCGCCTTGAAACAGGACCCGGCCGTTTTCCGCCTGGACTCCCTCCAGGCCCAGCCGCCGCAGCTCTTCCGCCGCCAGCCCCTCCAGCCCGAAGAGACAGGGCACTACAAATGTCATTACTTCCATACTTCTCTCCTCTTGTCTATTTATGATCCGCATGTTGGGGAGGGAGCCGGGACCAGCGCCTGTCCAGCATCCAGGAGCCCACCAGCAGAAGTGCCCAGCCCAGAATCGGAAGGATCATCCAGGAACAGGAGGTCAGCGTCACGGAGAACAGAAGCAGCAGATACAGGGCAGCCTCATAAAGCAGCTGGTTACCCTGCCACAGGATCAGCCATATGATGAGCATGACCAGGGACAGGCACAGCACCCACAGAGCATGGTTCCGCAGCCGCCGCAGGCTGCGACGGTCCCTCATACGCCAAATCAGGAAAAATCGGGCCGCTAAAATGGCAAAAAACAGGCCGGAGACCAGGTTGCCAAAGATTGTCCCCAAAAAGGAAAGTCCCTGGGTGATGCAGATGCCATCGATGACGCAGATGCCATAAACCAGCCACTGGAGCGTGGAAAGAACCAAATTCCATTTTTTCAATTGCATCAACTCCTTGCTTCCAAGGATATACCAAGAGAGGCGGAATTACAAGGGGATGAGAAAAAATTTCCCGGCACCGTTCCCTTTCCCTGGCCTGTGTGCTATAATGGTTCTGTTTCTCCCACATTGGAAAGATCTTGCTGCCCCGGCGGCAAAAGGATGGATGAAGACGATGAAAGATCAAAAATTTGGCCCGCTTCCGGTGCTGTTGCTGACCCTGGTAGGTGGGCTTGTGGGCTTTTTCCTGCGCCTCAGGATGCTGGCGGTGGGATATGACGCACAGGGGGTGCAGATTCCCGGCAGCTGGCCCTTTGTGGCGCTCTGGATTCTCTCCGGGGTGGTGGTACTTGGTCTGGTTTTGGTGTGCCTTGGCATGGGGAAACGCTCTGGGTGGGAGGAGAATTTCAAGGCTGCTCCGGTGCCGGGGGTGTGTATGATTCTCTCGGCGGTGGCCCTCTTTGTTTGCGCCATGGTGCAGCTGCTGGACAAGCCGGATCTTTTTACCACGCTTGTTTATGTTCTGGGGCTGGGCGGCGCTTCCGCCTTGGCCTACAGCGGGTATTTGCGGCTCTCCGGTAAGGCTTCGGGGCCTGCCGGGATGCTGGTGTGCCTGTATTTGGCGGCTTTGCTCATTTGCCGGTTCCGGGGCTGGAGCGCCGACCCGCTTTTGGGGGATTACTGCTTTGAGCTTTTGGCCGTTGTAGCCTCTATGCTGGCTGCCTATCAGCTGGCTGGCTTCCCCCTGGGGAAGGGAAGGCGGCGGGCCTCCATTTTCTGCTCCATGGCGGCGGTGTTTTTCAGCTGCATTTCTTTGGCAGATCCTGGCTGGACCGGACGGCTTTTCTTCGCGGCCATGATTCTATGGCAGCTCACCGGCTGCTGCGCTCTGACAAAGCCCACACCCCGGCGGCGGAAGCTGGGCGGTGGCTTTGACGATGAACAAGGGCCGGAGGCCGGGGAGGAAGCCACTTGAAGACCGTCACCGTATACACAGACGGAGCCTGCTCCGGCAACCCGGGTCCTGGCGGATGGGGGGCAATCCTGGAATATAAGGGGCATGAATGCACCCTTTCCGGCGGTGCGCCGGAGACCACCAACAACCGGATGGAGCTCACGGCTGTGATTGAGGCTCTGAAGAAGCTGAAAGAGCCATGTGCGGTGGAGCTGTATTCCGATTCCAAGTATGTCATTGACGCCTTGGAAAAGGGGTGGGTATGGGGCTGGAAGAAGCGGGGCTGGATCAAATCCGATAAAAAACCCGCCCTGAATGTGGACCTTTGGGAGATGCTCCTGCCTCTGCTTCAGATCCATCAGGTTCATTACCACTGGGTCAAGGGGCACAGCACCAACCCCAACAACAACCGCTGCGACCAAATGGCTGTGGAGGAATCCAAAAAATACAAGAGATGAAAGCGGCAGGACGTGTTACAAGGGGCAGAGAAAGCTCCGCCTGGTAGCACGTCCCGCTGTCATCTTACTGAGACAGGATCGGATGCTCAGATCCAGGAGGGACTCATGACAGATCAGGCGATTCTTTTTGACCTGGACGGCACGCTGCTGCCCATGGATAACGACCGGTTTACCAAAGGATACTTTCACCTTCTGGCCCAGGTGGCTGCGCCATACGGCTATGAAGAGAAGACACTGGTCCCTGCCCTGTGGAAGGGTGTGGGGGCCATGGTAAAAAATCAAGGCAGCTGCTCCAATTGCCAGGTGTTCTGGGAGACCTTTGCCCAGGTGTTGGGGCCCCAGGTTTATGACCACATCCCCATGTTTGACGCGTTTTATGCCGGGGAATTTCAAAAGGCCCAGTCTTTTACAGGCCCCAATCCGGCAGCATCCCAGGCGGTGGCATTGGCCCGGAGGAAGGCAGAGCGGGTGATTCTGGCCACCAATCCCCTGTTCCCTCCGGCGGGCGTCAGGACCCGCTTGAGCTGGGTGGGGCTCCGGCCGGAGGATTTTGACTGGGTCACCGACTATGAAAATTCCAGTGCCTGCAAACCCAATCCCGCTTACTATCTGGAGATTTTGCACAGGCTGTATCTGGACCCTCACCGCTGCCTCATGGTGGGCAATGACGTGCAGGAGGATGTGGAGGCCGCTGGGGCCGCAGGTTTGAAGACCTTCTTGGTTACCGATTGCCTCATCAACCGGGGCAGAATGCCCGATTGTGCACAGGGAGATTTTACAGCGCTGTTGCAGTTTTTGGAGGCTATATGAACCTGCGCTCGTTTTTATACCGGCCTCTTACACCAGCTGAGATGCAGGAGGTTTGCCGCTACTATTTGGGGAAGACTCCCTCCTGTGTCCAACTTTTGGAGGGCGGTCTCTTCCATACCACATATTGTGTGGAGGTTGGCAGGAGAAAAGACGGTGCTCCGTCTGGGACCGGTCAACCGCCATCGGCTCTTGCCATATGAGATGCACTTGATGGAGGCAGAGGCGGAGCTGCTGGAGCTGGAGGACTGCTACATTTTGCGGGAAGAATATAACCTTCCTCAGGAAAGCCAGAATACGGCAGCCCGCGTTTTAGAAGAGCTGGCCCAATTGGAGGCTGTTTCAGAGGATTGATGCATAGAAATCATGCCGCCGCACCCATTCGGTTTGGTGCGGCGGCAATTTCATAAGACTGCTTTTCAGCGGCGCTGTATTTTGCCCTTATGTATTTTGAAACAGACGCTGGTCCAATTGCCGTGCAGTTACGGCATAGTACATAATTGTGCCCAAAACCAGCAGAACAATCGCCTCTCCCAGAAATACGTACAGGGCGTTCAAACCAAACAGAGGCCAGGTAAAGCCATTTTCGCCCAGGTAGACTGTCAGCTCCCAGCCCACCAAGGGTGCGTTCCACAGGGCAGGCATCAAAAGGCCCAGGAAGGGGCACTTGGCAAGGCGCACTTTTCGCAGGCCCCACATGGAGGCGGTAGCCAGCAGGGTAGCCAAACTCCCCACCAGCCAGTCCAGGGGCAGAGATTGCGCCCAGCTGACGTTGTACAGCAGGCACCCCAAGGTAAGGCCTGGAATGGCCGCCGGTGTGAAAAAGGCGAAGATACACAGGGCTTCAGACAGGCGCATCTGAATGGCCATGGTGGTGGAGTTGGGCCACAGCAGATTCTGCGCGTAAGTGAGGACCACATACAGAGCTGCCAGGACGCCGCCATGGACCAGGAATTTGGTTTTCTTTGACATATTCGGTTACCTCCAAAAAATGGGATGGGCAGACGAGACCCATCCCAATAAAAAATGGGCGCAACGCGCCCATCTCCACCCCCCGGCAAGCACGGCGGGAAATCCATAGTTTTGTTTACAGACAGGATGGTCACGAACTGTCTTTTATGAATTTGAAGACATTATACAGGAAAGTAGCCGCAAGGTCAAGGGGCAGGTGGATTAACCAATGCGTAAAATACAAGTTTCCCAACCGGTAGGAAGCAGCGGACGCATATGAAAATTTTTCCTGGCATAGAGCCTCCGCCGTTTCGCACAATACCACGGAGGTGGTTTTGCGTGAAACGGCGGTTTTTTGCTATGATTTTGGTCCTGGCGCTTCTGGTGGTTCCAGTCCATGGGGCGGAGGATTACATCAAATGGGTGGATTTCAACGTCTCCTATGAGGCCATGGACAAGGCCCTGGCTCTGGATATTCGGTCCCAGGAGCAGGATATGCCTGTAAGCTGGATTGATCTCCTGGCCTTAGCTGCCTGCCGGACCGGAGGGAAGGTGACGGGGAAATCCGTCGAGCAGGCTTATAAGAATCTCCAGACCGGCCAAAGCCCCCAGGAGCTTTTGGGGGAGCTTTTCAAGTACTACTCCTATTACCATGAGGCCTACGACGCTGCCCTTGGG
>ENA-UONY01002558-UONY01002558.1-human-gut-metagenome-genome-assembly--contig:-CS9-NODE-2558-length-12607-cov-7.163002_pt1 | contig 12607 bp, 6 predicted proteins | sample MGYA00242465_ERZ724012 | MGnify/ENA metagenome assembly ERZ724012 | reverse complement strand
ATCCCGGCAGACGCCTGAGCGTCTGCCGGGTTTTCCTTATATCATGATTCCGCTGATTCAGCGCAGACCGCGCAGCTCCAGATAGCGGAGCACGAGCTTGGCAACGTCGCTGATCTCCAGCCCGTCGGTATTGACGCACAGGTCATAGGCCTGCGCATCGCCCCAGCGCTTGGAAGAGAAGAAGTTATAGTACGCCGCGCGCTCCTTATCCACCTGGCGGATGCGCTTTTCCGCTTCCGCGGGCGTGGTGTTCGTGCGTGCACTCTCGCGGCGGATGCGGGCAGCCAGCGGCGCGTGCACAAACAGGTTCACGAGCGCAACGTTCGGATCGTCGCGCAGGACATAGTCCGCGCAGCGGCCGACGATGACGCACGACTCGCGCGCGGCGATCGTGCGGATGACCTCCGACTGCGCCTGAAAGATCTGCACCGGGAACGGCTGCTCGTCGGCGACAACGCCGCCGCCCGTCACGAGCGAATACAGGAAGCTGCCCGGACGGTGCTCCTCATGCGTCTCGACAAAGCTCTTGGCAAAGCCGCTCGCTTTCGCCGTCTCGTTGATGAGTTCCGAGTCATAGCACTTGACACCCAGCGCCGCTGCCAGTTCGCTGCCGAGCTGGCGGCCGCCGCTGCCGTTCTCTCTTCCGATTGTAATAACAAGATTGGCCATGGTATGATCTCCTCCTGTTTTATTTTCCCGTGACGACGGCATTGACGCGCCACTGGTCAAAGCGGTGCAGGATCGCTGCCGCCTCGGCGCGCGTGGCAACGCCCTGCGGGCGCAGATACGTCGCGTTTTCATCCTGCACACCTTTAATAAGCGAGTTGGCAACGGCCCAGCCCATCATGGTCTGCGCCCAGGACGAAACGCTCCCGCCGTCCGCGAACGCGCTCAGGTCGGCGACCGCCATGGTGTTGTAATCCATGAATTCGGCATAGCCGTAGAACATTTTCGTCATCTGCTCGCGCGTGACGTTTTGTGCGGGGGCAAATTGCGTCGGGCTCGTGCCGTCGACGACGCCGCAGTTATACGCCCAGATGACGGCGTCCGTGTACCACTGACCGGACGGCACATCCGTGAACGGTGCGGTCATGCCCGCCACGCTCGGCGAGCCGTTCATCCGGTAGAGCACCGTGACAAGCATGGCGCGGCTCATCACGGCATTGGGCGAGAACATCATCGTTGAGGTGCCGACCATGAGCTTGTTCTGCGTGACATAGGCCACGTCCTCATAGTACCACGCGGTGCTGCGCACGTCGCGGTAGGGATTTTTCCATGTCTCGACCGGTTCGGTCTTGGGGAGGAATTCATAGCGCAGCTTGGCACAGCGCTGGCAGGTGTAGGTGATCACGCCGACGGTCTTGCTGGTCGGCTCCTGCCGTGCAGTCTCAGCCCATGCGTGGCCGAGCGCGGGCACATAGCTGCTCTCTTCAATATACGTATCGCCGCAGGCGCAGGTGTAGCGCGTGTAGCCCTGCTGCTCACAGGTCGGATCTATGACCGTGGGAATGTGGTTGTGCACATGATCCAGCTTCTGGATCGTGGCATCCTGCCGCTCGCCGCAGACCTTGCAGATGCGGTGCTGCGCGCCGTCGGTCTGATCCGTGGCCTGCTTGTCCACAATCCAGTCGCCCCAGTCGTGGCCCTTTGCCGGGATGCGCACCAGATGCACATCCCCGCACTGGCCGCAGACATAATACTCCGTGCCCGGCTGCGTGCAGTCTGCTTCTCTGCTTTTTTCCGGCTTGAGCTCGTAATTGTGCCGCAGCGGATCGATAATCTCCGTATAGGTGTCGCCGCAGCGGGAGCAGTTATATTCCTTCAGGCCGCTCGTGGTGCAGGTCGGCTCGACGATCGTGCGGATACCGCTGTCGCCGCTGTAATCATGGCCGAGCGCAGGGGTACGGCTGCCCTCGACAATGTAGTGCTCGCCGCACGGCAGACCCGCCTTGTTGATGCAGCGGTACTCCGTGTAGCCCTGCTCTGTGCAGGTCGGCGCAACGACAAACTTTTTCATCGTGGTGTGCTGATGATTGCCGCCCGGAATGGCATACGTCTCCACCTCACCGCAGCGCATGCATGTGCGGTGCTTGATGCCGTCGGTGCGAGAGGTGGCCTCACGGTCGACCTCCCAGTCGCTCCAGTCGTGGCCGAGCGCCGGGGTCTTTTTCTCATACCAATAGTCGCACTGCGTGCACATGTAGCGCTGATAACCGTCCTGCGTGCAGGTGGCATCGTGCCCGGAAGAAACCAGCTTGTGGCCGGTCATGGGCAGCACGACCCGGTCGGTCGCGCCGCAGTCCTTGCACACAGAGACGATGGAGCCATCCACCGTGCAGGTGGGTTCGGTGCGGGTCGTCTCCCAGTTATGGTCATTGAGATAGGCGAAATTGATATGGAAGCCCGTATCCGTGCGCGTGATCTGCGCATCGTAATGCTGCAGCGTCGTCGTGGTCAGGACATAGGTGATCTCGTTGCCGTAGTCATCGTGGATGGGCAGATTGTCAAAGACGGCCTGTCCGTCCGCGGGATCGGACGAATGGTGCGCCACGACCACGGCATCGTTGTTGCGGCTCAGCTCCATGTACACGCTCGTCGGCCGGTCCTTGGTATAGACCTCATCGGGTGCGATCTGCTCGTTCGTCCACTCGAACGTGACCGTGATCGAGCGCAGCTCGCTGGGCGCTGCCGTTTTGTAGTGCAGCGTGTGATCGAGCCGCAGCTTGCCGTTTTCCACGTCGGGCAAAATGCGCGCGCCGTCCTTGATGATATACGCCACCGAAGCGTCGGACGCTGTGCGCGTCTGGATGTAATACGTACCGTACGGCACCGTGCCGAAGCCGACGAAGCCATAGGCGTCGGACACGGCCGTGCGCTCGATGTGCTTGCCGTTGTCGGACGTGCCGGTGAGTTCAAACGTCACACCGGCCGGGATCGGCGCGCCGGTCTCCGCGTCGACGGCATAGAACCACGCGACGTCGGACGAGGCGCTCAGCGGCGTGGAGGCCAGCGACGGCTTTTCATCCTGCAGGTAGTCGAACGTGGAGTACATCGTCGGCGACCAGCTCTTGTTCTTGAAATTCGTGACGAGCTGCGACTTGTCGCCGTTGGACTTGCGGATCTCCAGTTCCTCGAGCAGCGTCGTCAGGTACGCCGTACCGCCGCGCGTGACGGTGAACGAAATGTTCGCCATGGTCTGCGGCGAGGAGGTGGCAAATTTGCCGCCCTGCGACGTCGTGAACGTGTCGTGGAACTCAAAGTCGCCCGCGTTGTTTTTCGTCGAGGGCGAGGTCATGTTCGGGAACTTGCAGCCGTCGGCATTGACCGTCAGGCACTGGCTGTCATACAGCACATGGCCCGTGATCTTGTTGACGGAGCCGGATGTCAGCCGGAACCAGTAGGTATACGAAAAAGTGTCGCCGACATGAAATGTCCGCGTTGCGCCGGAGCGCGTGTAGACGACCAGCTCGTCGCCGGTGTCCGCAGACATGTCACCGTCAGCGGCGAACGCCTGCAGGCCGCAGACGGACACGAGCATGACCAGCGTCAGCAGCAGCGCCAGGAAACGTTTCATTGCATTACCTCCTCTTTCGGTCGTGCCGAATCGTACAGGGATACGGTTTTATCATATCAGGGATTTGCGCATGATGCAAACAAAAGTTGCAAAAAAATGACGAATTTAAAACAGACTCATCTGGCTGCTGTCCGGCATCTCGCCGAGCGCGCCCATGGCGCGCAGCTGCTCCAGGTGCGTCTGGCTGACCTTCGGACAGGCAGCCGAGAGCTCCTCGACCGACACAAACTCCCGCCCGTCGGCACGGCAGGCCACGAGATTCCACGCCGCGCTCTCACCGAGGCCGGAGATGGCCACGAACGGCGGCAGGAGCTTCCCGTCGCGGATGAGGAACTTCGTCGCGTCGCTCTCATAGAGGCTCATGGGCGCGAACTCAAAGCCGCGGAGGTTGAATTCGTACACGGCCTCCAGCGTCACGAGCAGGTCCTCCTCCTTGGCCGTGAGCGTGGGCTTGTTGCGCAGCTCGTTGATCTTGCGGCGGGTGTAATCGAGGCCGCGCGTCATCATGTCGGCGTCGAACGAATCCTTCTGGCTGCGGCGGTAGAAATATGCGCTGTAAAACGCCAGCGGCTCGTGCACCTTGAACCACGCGATGCGAAACGCCATCATGACGTAGGCCACCGCGTGCGCCTTCGGGAACAGGTAGGCAATCTTGCTCAGGGACGTGATGTACCACTCCGGCACACCGTGCTCCTGCATCGTTTCGACCCAGCCGTCCTGGAAGCCGCCGCGCTTGACCTTGCCCTTGCGGACGCTCTCCATGATCTTGAACGAGAGCTTGGCGTCCATGCCGCGGCTGATGAGATAGAGCATGATATCGTCGCGGCAGCCGACCGTCTGGTTGACCGTCGCCGTGCCGGACATGATGAGATCCTTCGCATTGCCGAGCCACACGTCCGTGCCATGCGAGAACCCGGATAGACGCACGAGGATGTCAAAGCCCTTCGGCTGCGTGTCGACGAGCATCTGGCGCGTGAAGCCCGTGCCGAACTCCGGGATGCCGATCGTGCCAGTCTTGCCGACAATCGGGTCGTCGTCCGTCAGGCCGAGCGGCGCCGCGCTGCAGAAGATGCCCATGGTGTCCGGATCGTCGAGCGGGATCTCGCGCGCGTTGACGCCGGTCATGTCCTCAAGCATGCGGATCATGGTCGGATCATCGTGGCCGAGCTCGTCGAGCTTGAGGAGGTTTGCCTCCATGCAGTGGTATTCAAAATGGGTGGTGATGATGTCGCTGTTCGGATCGTCGGCCGGGTGCTGCACGGGGCAGAAATCCGTGACGTCCTTGTCCTGCGGGATGACGACGAGGCCGCCGGGGTGCTGGCCGGTCGTGCGCTTGACGCCGACGCAGCCGAGCGCGAGGCGGTTCATCTCCGCCTTCGGCAGGGTCTTGCCGCGCTCCTCGAGGTACTTGAGGACATAGCCGTAGGCCGTCTTTTCCGCCAGCGTGCCGATCGTGCCGGCGCGGAACACGTGATCCGAGCCGAAGAGCTCTTCGGTGTATTTATGCGCCTTGGCCTGATATTCGCCCGAGAAGTTCAGGTCGATATCGGGCACCTTGTCGCCGCCGAATCCGAGGAACGTCTCAAACGGGATGTCGAAACCGTCCTTGCGCAGCTTCGCCCCGCACCTGGGGCACACCTTGTCCGGCATATCCGCGCCGCAGCCGAAGCCCGCGCCGGAGTCAAAGTCCGTATACTTGCACTGCGGGCAGACATAGTGCGGCGGGAGCGAGTTGACCTCCGTGATGCCGGAGAAATACGCCACGAGCGACGAGCCGACGCTGCCTCGGCTGCCGACCAGATAGCCATGCTCGAGGGAGTTGGCGACAAGTTTCTGCGCACTCATGTAAATGACGTCATACCCGCGCGAGAGAATGTCGTGCAGCTCGGTCTCGACGCGTTCGGTGATGAGTTTCGGCGGATTTTCGCCGTAGATGGCCGCCATCTTGCCGTAGACCAGGTCTTTGAGCTGCTGGGCGGAGTTTTCGATCTTCGGCGGGTAGAGATCCTTCGGCAGGAGCTCGAACACCTCGACGCTGTCGGCAATGGCGTTCGTGTTCGTGACAACGACCTCCTGCGCCTTTTCCGGGCCGAGGTAGGCAAATTCGTCGAGCATCTCCTCCGTCGTGCGGTAATAGAGCGGCATGGCCTTGTCCGCGTCGGAGAATTTCTTGGCCGCCAGCAGGATGCGGCGGAAGATCTCCTGCTCGGGATCGAGAAAATGCACGTCGCACGTCGCCACAACGGGCTTGCCGAGCTCCTCGCCGAGCTGCACGATGCGGCGGTTGAGGTTGCGCAGGGATTCCTCGCTGCGCACGGTGCCGTTGTCGAGCAGGAAGTGGTTATTCGCCAGCGGCATGATCTCGAGATAGTCGTAAAACGACGCGATGCGCCGCAGCTCCGTGTCGCTCTTGCCGCGCAGCACCGCCTCGAACACCTCGCCCGCCTCGCAGGCCGAGCCGATGATGAGACCCTCGCGGTATTCCATAAGCAGGCTCTTGGGGATGGTGGGGTTGCGCTTGAAATACTTCAGATACGACCGGGAAATGATCTCGTAGAGGTTTTTCAGGCCGGTCTTGTTTTTCACCAGAATGGAGATGTGGTGCGTGCGGCGCTTCTCCTTCAGGCCGCCGCGCACGAGATCGTTGAAGTCGCCGATCGTCTTTGCGCCCTGCGCCGCGAGCATGGGCAGGAACTTGTCCATGATGCGCGCCACGACCATTGCATCGTCGCACGCGCGGTGGTGGTTGAAGTCCGGCAGGCTCAGGCGGTTCGAGACCTGGTCGAGCTTGTGGTGCTTGAGATCCGGCAGCAGGTACTGCGCGAGCACCAGCGTGTCGAGATACACCGGTTCGAACGGGATGCCCGCCCGGCGGCAGGCCGCGCTCATGAAGCCGGTATCAAAGTCGGCATTGTGCGCGATGATCGGCCGTCCGCCCGCAAAGTCGAGAAACTGGCGCATGGCCTCCGCCTCGTCCGGCGCGCCGGCCACATCGGCATCCGTAATGCCGGTCAGGCGCGTGATCTCGGCCGGGATGGGCATGTGCGGGTCGACGAACGTGTCAAACTCCGCCTTGATCTCGCCGCCGGAGAAGAGCACCGCGCCGATCTCCGTCATGCGGTTCGTGTCCAGGTGCAGGCCGGTCGTCTCAATATCGAAGGCAACAAACTCCGCGTCGAGCGGCAGGTCGCTCTGCCCGTGCACGGCAAGCGTGCCGTCCACGTCGTTGACGAGGTAGCCCTCCTCGCCGTAGATGATCTTCACGCCGTATTTCTTCGACGCCTTCCACATATCCGGGAACGCCTGCGCCACGCCGTGATCCGTCACGGCGATGGCCGGGTGGCCCCAGTAGGCCGCGCGGGCCACGAGGTCGGCGGGGTCGGAGATGGCGTCGAGCGCCGAATAGCGGGTATGTAAGTGCAGCTCCACGCGCTTTTGCGGCGCGTTGTCGGGGCGGATGACCTTCTCCCCCTGCACGATGTTACGCGGCTCGAGCACCATGTCCTCATCGTATTTGCTGTAGTTGATCTTGCCCTGCACACGCAGCCACATGCCCTCGTGGATCATGCCGACGATGGTCTGATCGTCGTCCGAGCGCAGAAAGCGCGACACGCGCACGCTGCTTGTGCTGTCGGTCATGTCAAACGAGAGCACGGCCGAGCCGTACTTTGCGATCTCGCGGCTGTTGACGGCAAACACCTCGCCCTCGAGCGTGACGTTGCCGCTCTCGAGCGTGAGCTCGTTCATGGGCGTGATGTCCGTACGCTTCGGAATGGGCTTGCCCATGAGGACCTTGGCCTTGGCCTTCTTCTCCTCTTTTTTCTGCTCCGGGGCGGGATATTCCGCCTGGATCTGCACGCCGCGCAGCCGAAACTGCGCCGCGAGCAGCTGCTCGATATTCGTGCGCTCGACCGGCGCCGGCATACGCGCAAACCACGTGTGCAGCTGCATCGTCATGCTCTCGCGCTCGATGAGCACGTCGAGCACCTCCGCCTTGTCAAGACCGCCGCAGCTATCGCGCAGGGACGCGCAGTCCGGGAACATATCGAGAAACGGGATCTTTTCGCTCATAGCTTCCTCACTTTTCGCTCAGGATCAGGTCCACCAGCGCATCGGCCAGCTTGTCCGCGGGGTACTTGCCAATGATCTCGCCGCGGCGAAACAGCAGCCCGCAGTCCTTGCCGCCGGCGATGCCGTAGTCCGCCTCGCGCGCCTCGCCGGGGCCGTTGACGACGCAGCCCATCACGGCGACCGTGATCTCGCGCTCCAGCCCCTGAAGCCGCTGCTCGACCTCCTGCGCGAGCGCGATGAGGTCGATCTGCGTGCGGCCGCACGTCGGGCACGAGACGAAGCGTACGCCCTCGCGGCGCAGCCCGGCCGCCTTCAAAATGGCGATGCCGGCGCGCACCTCCTCCACGGGGTCGGCCGTGAGCGAGACGCGGATCGTATCGCCGATGCCCTCGGACAGCAGCGTGCCGATGCCGACGGCAGAGCGGATGATGCCGTTATAGGCCGTGCCGGTCTCCGTGACGCCGACGTGCAGCGGATAGGGAAACCGCTCGGCCGCGAGCCGGTAGGCCGCGATCGTCAGCGGCACGGTAGAGCTCTTCATCGACAGGGCGATGTCGTCAAAATCATACCGGTGCAGCAGGTCAATGTGCCCCTGCGCACTCTCGACGAGCGCCTCCGGCGTCGGGTGGCCGTACTTTTCGAGCAGGCGCTTTTCCAGGCTGCCGCCGTTGACGCCGATGCGGATGGGGATGCCGCGCTCCCGGCAGGCCTCGGCCACCTTGCGGACATTGTCCGGCTCGCCGATGTTGCCGGGGTTGATGCGGATCTTGTGCACGCCCGCCTTCGCCGCTGCGAGCGCAAGGCGGTAGTCAAAGTGGATGTCAGCCACGACCGGGATGGGCGAGGCGTGCACGATCTCGGGCAGGGCATCCGCCGCGGCCTGATCCGGCACGGCAAGGCGGATGATCTCGCACCCGGCGTCATGCAGCCGGGCGATCTGCTCGATGGTCGCGCGCGCGTCCGAGGTGTGCGTGTTGCACATGGACTGCACCGCGACCGGGGCGCCGCCGCCGATGGCAACGGGGCCGACATGGATCTGTTTTGTCTGGGTTCTTTTCATAAACACTCCTGTATCTCCGAGAAGCCTGAAAACGCACGAAAGCCCGAGGCGGAAAGATCCGCCCCGGATCAGGTGACAAGTTTGGAAATGTCGTTATACATGACGTAGGCCATCAGTGCCAGCAGCAGCACTAGCCCCGCCGTGTGGATATAGCCCTCATATTTGGGGTCGATCTTTCTGCGGCTGATCCGCTCGAGCACCCACGTGACGAGCAGGCAGAACACGCGCCCGCCGTCGAGCGCCGGCAGCGGCAGCATGTTCATGACCGCAAGGTTCACGGCGATGAACGCCGAGAAATAGGCGATGTTCGAGAAGGCGGCCGCCTTTGTGGCCGACTCCTTGCCGACCTCGTTCATCATGCTCACGATGCCGACCGGGCCGGACAGATCCTTGACGCCGACTGCGCCCGCGAACAGATCGCTCAGGCCCATCCAGGCCATGCGCACGAAGTCCATCGCGCTGTACCACGTGGTCTGGAGCTTGGCGCCGAACGTCGCCGGCTTCGTGCCGAAGTAGAAGCCGTACATTTTGCCGTCCTGCCCCGGATACTCGCGCGCGACGAGGTAAAAATCGTTGAGCGCGACCTTTTCACCGTCACGCTTGACGACGATGTCATGCGTGTCGCCACCGCGGGCGAGATATTCGCTGACATTGGTCGTAAAATAGATACGGTGTCCGTCGATGCTCCAGATCGTATCGCCCACCTGCAGGGCGTTCTCTCCCTGATAGGGGCAGCCGTCCATGAAGTCCGTGAGCGTCGGCGTGGAAAAGCTCTTCGCCTGCGCGAACACGATCAGAAGCAGCAGCAGGCCGAACACAAAGTTCATGAACGCACCGGCGCAGAGGATCAGGAACCGCTTCCATGCCGGCTGGCTCGTGAACGCGCGCGGGTCGTCGATCGCCTCGTCCTCGCCCGCCATGGCGCAAAACCCGCCGATCGGCAGGCAGCGGACGGCGTAGAGCGTCTCCCCCTTCTGCTTTTTCCAGATGGCGGGGCCCATGCCGATGGCGAACTCATCCACACGCACCCCGCACGCCTTGGCCACGAGGAAGTGGCCGAGCTCGTGCACGGCGATGAGGATCCCAAAGACGAGAATTGCGAGCAGAATATACATGCAGGTGTCCTTTCAGAAATGGAAATATGACCGGACGAACGCGCGGGCCTCCCGATCGGCCGCGCGGATGACGTCCAAATCGGGCGCTGCGGCCGGCGCGATGGCATCCACCGCCGCCGCCACGCTCTCATAAATGGAATGATACCCAATTTTATGGTCCAGAAACAGGTGCACGGCGACTTCGTTGGCCGCGTTCATGACCGTCGGCGCAGTGCCGCCGGTGCGCGCGCACTGCATGGCGAGCGCAAGGCACGGCAGCGCCTCGAAATCGGGCGCGTAGAAATGCAGCCCGCCGGGATAGGCCGTGAAGTCCAGCCGGTCGCTGCGGCTGGGCCGGCGCTCTGGGTATGTGAGCGCGTACTGGATGGGCAGGCCCATGTCCGGCACGCCGAGCTGGGCGATGACCGTGCCGTCGAGCAGCTCGACCATCGAGTGCACGACGCTCTCCGGGTGGATGAGCACCTGGATATCGTCCGGCGTGACGCCGAACAGGTGCATGGCCTCGATGAATTCCAGGCCCTTGTTCATCATGGTCGCGGAGTCTACGCTGATCTTCGCGCCCATGCTCCAGTTCGGGTGACGGACAGCCATCTCGGGCGTGACGTCGCGCGTTTGTTCGCGTGTCCAGCCGCGGAAGGGGCCGCCGGAGCCGGTGAGCAGGATCTTGTGCAGCTCGCCCTCCCGGCCGGTCAGGCACTGGAAAATGGCCGAGTGCTCGGAATCGACCGGCACGATCTCCGCACCGCATTCTCTGGCGCGGCGCATGACGATGTCGCCCGCGCACACGAGCGTCTCCTTATTGGCCAGCGCGATGCGCCGTCCCTTTTCAATGGCCGCGAGCGTCGGCCGCAGACCGACCGCGCCGGACACCGCCGTGACAACCGCGTCCGTATCGGAGATGACCGCCGCCTCGCACAGTGCGTTTTCTCCGCCGCCGACGGCGATGTCCGTATCGGCGAGCGCGATGCGCAGCGCCTTGGCAGACGCCTCATCCGTCACGGCGACGAACGCCGGATGCAGGCGGCGCGCCTGCTCCTCAGCGAGCTGAATGTTGCGGTTCGTCGTCAGGGCACGGACGTTCAGCCCCAGATGCTCCGCGACGGCAACGGTCTGCCGGCCGATGCTGCCGGTAGAACCGAGAATGGAAATCGAATGTACCATAGCTATGCTCCTTTACTGCGCCACGACCGCGATCGCCGGCGCCAGCAGCACCAGCAGCTCAAGCATGGGCGCGGTGAAGATGGTGCTGTCAAACCGGTCGAGCATACCGCCGTGACCGGGCAGCAGATTGCTGTAGTCCTTCACGCCGTGCTCGCGCTTGATGGCGGAAAACGCCAGGTCGCCCGTCTGTCCGGCAAGGCTGCCGAAGAAACCGTAGATGGCGAGCAGACCGATCTGCACGCGGTAGCCGCACAGGTGCAGTACGAGGCCGTAGAGCATGGCCGCCGCGATCGCGCACACAAAGCCGCCAACGCAGCCCTCGACCGTCTTATGCGGGCTCAGCGCCGGGGCGAGCTTGGTCTTGCCCAGGCTGCGGCCGACGAAAAACGCGCCGGAGTCGCTCAGCCACGTGATGACGAACGGCAGCAGCAGATACGGTGCCTTCGGGTCATTCAGGCCAAGGCGCACGAGCGACGAGAGCATCCACGGGATGATAATGCCCGCCGTGAACACGAGCGCCAGATCCTGAAACGGGACGCGCTCGGACTTGTGAAACGAGATCATCATCTCGACGAACATGGTCACGAACAGCACGTAGGCTGCGATCTTGAACACGAGCTCAGACTTTCCGAACGCCGCGCCGAGCACGATGGCCGCGCCGCACACACCGGCATACACCGCAAAGCGCGGCACGAACTTCGGCATGGCCGTGTGCAGCAGCTCCCAGGCGCAGAACGCCGCCATGATGGCCACCACGATGCCCCAACCCCAGATCGGGGTGAAGAAGATCACGGCCAGCAGCGCCGGGATGCCGATGGCCGCAACGATCAGTCTGTTTTTCATGATTGGTCCCTCCCGTTTGTCTTTCTCTCGGGTGCAGCGGTCATTTCACGCCGCCAAAGCGCCGGTCGCGCCGCTGGAACTCCGCCAGGGCCGCGTCCATGTCGCGCTCGGTAAAGTCCGGCCAGAGCACGTCGGTGAAATACAGCTCCGAGTATGCGCCCTGCCAGGGCAGGAAGTTACTCAGGCGCTGCTCTCCGCTCGTGCGGATGATGAGGTCGGGGTCCGGAATGCCGGCCGAATACAGATAGCCGCTGAACACATCCTCCGTGAGCTCCGGCGCAGTACCGGCCTTGTAGGCCTCGGCATACCGGCGCACGGCGTGCAGGATCTCGTCGCGGCCGCCGTAGTTGATGCACAGATTCATCTGGCAGCCGTCGTAGTGCGTGCTCTTTTCCTCGGCCGCGGCCATGAGGCGCTGCAGCTCCGGCGAGAGGCCGGACCGCTCACCGAAAAAGCGCATCTTGAACTTGTCGCGCTCCATGATCGAGAGCGCTTCCTTCATGTATTTATCGAAGATGCTCATGATCGTGCGCACTTCCTCGGGCGGGCGGCGCCAGTTTTCCGTGGAAAAGGCGTAGACCGTGAGGTATTCGATGCCGATGGCCTTGCAGTAGTTGCCGATGCGGCGAAACGCCTCGGCGCCGTAAGCGTGACCGGCCGTGCGCGGCAGACCGCGCTTTTTCGCCCAGCGGCCATTGCCGTCAAGAATGATCGCCACGTGGCGCGGCAGGCGCGAAAAATCCACCTGCGGCGCTGCGGCCGTTTTGTTGTTTGCCATAATGC